>Ga0325401_1001696_pt1 | contig 18892 bp, 9 predicted proteins | sample PopdelMetagenome_FD_205666 | JGI IMG/M metagenome (GOLD analysis project Ga0325401, IMG submission 205666) | Populus deltoides microbial communities from Bellville, Georgia, United States - Xylem-PdKOR-R2 | ecosystem: Host-associated > Plants > Phyllosphere > Stem > Wood/Secondary xylem | place... | reverse complement strand
ATGGTGATACACAGTTAAAAATCAGCTCATGCACAGTTTCATGAAAAATCTAATGGTGCTAATTGCACAACCTTAGTATTTTTTTTTAAATAAATAAATATTAAACCACGTGTTCTCTTGGAAAAGTTTGTCCGTGATATTTTGTGTTGTCTCACTCATTTAAGAGAGAAATAGGTATGAGGAAATATTAGAATTGTAGTCCTACTCCTTGGTTCCATAATATATAATTGTTTCTTCGTGACTTATTAAAACTAATAATACATGGTTTTTACCAGTTTTTTAATTTAATTTTATATTAGTTAAAAATCTAACCGAAAAGGGTATTTAAGATTTCTAAAACTTAATATATTTAATTTTTAAATCAATTAAAAAATATGTCGAAACTGAAATTGGTTTGCCTCTTGGAATAAACAATTATTATTGGGGGAGGGATGGAGTATATAAAAAAAGTTATAAATAATTTTTTTATATTAGTATATTAAAATGATTTGAAAATACTAAAAAATATTAATTTAAAATAAAAAAAATTTAAATTTTTTTAAAAGCATTATTAAAATATAAAAATAAACAAGGTATACTTTCTTAATTTATCAATGATTGCAGGGAAATCCTTGAATCCCTTTCTTAGAAAATGTTTCATCATAAACTAAAAATCAAGTTTTTATTTCTAATAGATATTTTTCCTTTTTCACATAAAAAAACCTTTTTTTAATGACTCAAAAAGTTTGACATATCAAACAATATCAGGAAACGTTTTCCAGCTTTTTTAAAAAAACAAAAGTACAGCTAAGTCTCAGAAAACCAATTTCTTTTCTCAGAAAAAGAAAACCCGAAGAATTTTTTTTTTTTTTAAAAAAAAGGCAAACATGAGAAAGATTAGGTGTGAGCGGCAAGAGCAGAGGAAGGAACGTACCACGTACGATCTCAACACTCTGACGTCACCCCCAGTGATGAACTGTCACCATCATTCAACAGAGCGTTTGCCTGCTAGGACATGGTTCCCATCTCACCCTTTTGGGGTGATTAAAAGCTCCCGTGTGGATGCGGGCCTCTCACGTGCACGAGTGATTGCATTTGCATGCCTCCCTCTGCCCCTTTTCGATGGTCAATACTGCTCCTTTTAGCCTCACACCCAAAAAAAAAATACACAAAAAAGAAAACACTGTCGACTGACCCTTCGAATATATATATATATATATATATATATATGCATGCTATACCACTATGTGTAAAAAACTAAAGCTCAGATTCTGTTTAGCATGGCCTTTACAAATAGAAAATTCATAAATATGTTTTTTTAGAAATAATTTTTTATTTAAATCAAGAGTTTGTTATAATTAAAACTGAGTCAAAACTTGATTTAACAAAAAGTTTGAATTTTAGATTTTAACTTATGAGTTTAATTTAATGTATGTTTATTCATCAAACATACTTTCATTTTAACTTATTATTTATAAAAATAACTATTGTATTATAATTTAAAGTCAAAAATCATTTTTGTAATAAATATGATCTAAACACTTAAATTCAGATTTACGAGTAATAATCCACTCAAAAACTATTCCTTCATTTCTATTCAATGTGGACCGATGCATCATCACGAAATGAATGAATATAAGAGGAGCTTCCCCTAGTATTTCAGAAGAGTACTACTGGATAATAACTGGTTGTGAATTTACACTGGAAATTGTGAAACATGCAGATTCAGACACTGTAATTGACAATTGTCCGTATTTAGATTTTGGCATCATCAACAAGGTTCTGACTGTGTTTGGTTTTTGGCTACACATATCTCCATTTTAGCGTTCAATGCAAGGGTTGATTCCATGACATTTGGACACCGAAAGCTCCCGTGGTCTGCCCTTGTAATAGAGCTAGAGACAATCAAATCCTACTCGTGTTTTTGGTTTTTGGATTGTTGGTATCTGTCACATATCCATACGTTAATTGTCTTCTCAGAGGAAAATTAAAGTAAAAACTGTCTTTCTTCTAAGAAATTGAATTTTACTAGTTTTATGTTTTCCTTTCCTTGGTGCCTTTTTTCTTTTGAAGTCTTATGATCTTGATTTGATACAACTGAGTTTGATATGTTCTTTTCATTACTTTTTTAAAATATTTCCTCTCAATAAATTCTTGAAAGTTCTTTATTTTCCTATAATTATTTTACCAAATACTTATTTATCTTGTTCTTTTATTAGTCTATTAATTTTTAATTTAATTTATTATTTACGAGAGATAGGTCTCCCTTAATATTCAAATCGCTACCACCTAGCTAGCCTCCGGTTCACGTCTAAATCACTGCCTAATCGATAGGATGTCTTCCTAATATCAATCTTGGAAACTGGTAATTAGGATCAGCATGAAATTATTAAGCCTATGAATGGACGTGTAGGCTGACAATTTGAAATGATCTTAGCCACGAAGAAGGAAGACGAGGGTGTTTGCTTTCTTTTTCTTTCTTTTTATTTATTTATTTATTTATAAGAATATGAATTCTTATATTTTCTCATTTTAATTAGATTTTTTTTATTATAAAATCACACACATATATCGGCGACTGTTATAGCTAATTAACTTGCCTTTTCGTTTATTTATGTTATCAATGGTGATGACAGCAGCACAACAATGCTCGTGGATCTTCTACTTGTTCGAGTGCGGCGGCGGCGGCGAGTAGTAATTACTTCATGCCATTTGGGGGAGGACCGCGACTCTGTGCAGGATCGGAATTGGCAAAACTTGAAATGGCAGTTTTCATTCACCATTTGGTTCTGAACTTCCATTGGGAATTGGTCGGTGCCGATCAAGCCTTTGCCTTTCCTTTTGTTGATTTTCCTAAAGGCTTGCCAATAAGAGTCAAGCACCACACAGTCATATAAAAAATTAGACAGCAGCGTGCCATCATGAATTCTAAACGGAGACCAATCAGTTCGTCACCCTCTGTGTCGTCGTCCCTGTATGTATGTATGTATGTATGCATGCATGTATGTATGTATGTTGGATATAGATACAATACAAAGTTCATCTGCATGTGAAGGAAGATTTGAGAGCACCCTTGGATTTTTCCAACAGCTTAGCAAGTTTCTTTTGACGTTTTATAAATGTAGCAGCTGATATTATCGATCCATGAACAGATTGTTGTACACCCCAGGATAATATTATATGACCACAACACGCCACCTCACCTCTCTTCCCCACATTGTAAATTCTACTTTTCCCCTTGGTCCCTCCATGTTGGGACTGAGGAGTAGTTAATTAGTCATTCATGTAGCCTGTAATATGGTTTTTCCTTCGGTGTTTTTCACTTTATTAATTTTCAATATCAGATACAGCATTTCCTAAAAAAAGAAAAAGAAAAAAAACAGCTGCAGCACAATTATTTTTCTTGAAATACATATGTACTTTTTTATATTATCCATTAAGAGCTGTAAAAAATGTAAACCCAGATGCAATATTTTGTTTTAGTTATTGATAAAAAAAAATAAAAAAAAAATCAATAAGGACGATGAATGTACTTTAATTGTTTAAAAACTGACAAAACTGGTTGACTGTAATTAGCTTTTTTTTTAACAAGTAGACACAATTAAAATAATATAAAACTCCTATATTTATGAAATTTCTAACCAATAAATAATAAATCCAATACTAACTAAGAATCAAATTTAACAATTAATAATAAATAATTCTTATGCATGAAATTAACTAAGAGAATAAATCCAAGATTAAATATTAATGCTTTTTTTTAATTCCCAGTGGAATCTCTAATATACTTTTAGTTAAAAATACATAAACTTATTAAATAATAATATAAATTATATTTTAAAATCTCATTTAATAACTAAGTTTTTAAGTTAATATAATTATTTTACATAATATTATAATCTTAATAATTACATAATTAAGAGTTCAAATATCACCATTTACATTCTAACTAATAAAATTAAATACAAGATAATATAAATAAAAAGATATATTAAAAATAATATAAATTATATTCATAAATTTTACGTGATGTTCATCTTCATGGTGGGGAATCACTAGATGGCTATGAATTCATATTTTTCTTCTAAAACCGAAAAAAGGCTATCATGTCTTCCTTATCGTTTAAATCTTCCTGGTGGGGACTCCTTAGATGGCTATGAATGCATATTTTTCTCTCTTATGTAACAGAAACATAAGGCCTCATCATCAATATTAACATAGGGTGCTTCCCGGTGACCTAGTTTGGACCCTACAATTACCAATACAACAGGGAACAGCAGGGCCTCCGGTGACTTTCCAGGAAAGTTATACTTTCTGGATCTCACCACTGCACTAGATGGAATGAAGACTGAAGCAAACAAAGGCTGCTTTGTCGTTTGGGAGGCTGTCCCGTTTCCCTTTTCTCCTATTTCCCGTTATAAATTGATTGATAGTAGCATTCTTGTTTGGTCCCATGCATATCTATGAGCAGGTGTAGGACCCCTACAAATTATAGCTAGCGTCCCATGACCCAGGTGGTTAACCTTCTTTTCCAGTTAAGAAACTGGCTCCTTTAATTTCTTCTTTTCTTTGTTGAAATTAATGATAATGTAAACAATTAAAGGTTGCACGAGTTGTTGTGTTCTTTTTTATTATACTCAATAATTTACGATCACTCATGATTAATCTATTAGCAAAAATATTATAAACTCGTATGTCCAGTTAGGCGATTTATATATAGATTTTGTTTGACAGATACAACTGCTAACCTTAACATCAAATCTTCCATCTATCTCATAATCAAGAACAGTAATTGAATAATTAGTAAACAAGACAATGATTCAGTTCAGCGGTCCTGTAGACTTCACTTGGAGGTCCCAAATATTATTTCCTAATTCATGCTATCTTATTCTAACAAAATTGAAAGCAAAGGAATGAGTTCATGGCTAGCTTCTTGGCGAAAACAAATGGAAAAGAAAAACAGTTCCTAGCTATTCGGGATACATGCAAACGGACGCCATGTATGTTGAAAATATTGATCAGTTCATAAGAACACAAGTACAAGGAAGATTTACAAAAACTGCAATCATATTCGGGATACATGCAAACGATAGAGGATTCTGAATAGATGATTGCAATAAAAGGTGTGACTTGTAACGTATAATTAGCTCAATAATTGATGATACTGCAACGCAGAACTTGTAAGAAACATAGTTTCCGAATCTTGGCTCATTTATCAAGCATTTGTCTTAAAAAACACCACATTATTATCGGATTGCCATGCAGATCTTACTTTCTCTTGCCCCGTTTAGTTTGCGGATAGTGACTCAAGCCTTGAATTATTGCTGCAGACAATTGAATATATGGGAAACAAAATAATTAAAAAGGCGTTTCCGTGTGGGCCGGGTTGCCTCAGAAACAAGTCGAATACAAAGTTTAGTTCATCTCGTTTTTGCAAGTAAATTAATGGATAAAAAAAAAAAGCAACTAATTAAACACAAAATAATGTGCTAAACAATGTTAGATATGATGAATTGGGCTATCCATCTTGCCCTGTAAAATAATTTTTTTATTCTTCTCAAAATATTTGTATTTGAATCCTTACGGTTGAAGAGATAATGAAGGCAGAATATAATTTCATCAATTCTATATCTTCTCTCTTCTAAGTTTAAAGCCATGCAAACAATGCATGGTTTGCTTTGCTCGAATAAAATGCAAAAAGATAAGGCCAACAACCAAGATTTAATGACGATGTATCAGAAAGACCATCATTCCACGAGGAATGGAAGTCTTTTCTCTCTCACACCAATATCAAGCCGTACGTATATGATCCACCACCACCTCTTTGTTAGGTTTCCTTTCATTTTCCATGGTGGTTTCGCTTTGTTCTTTCTCAATCATGATGCATGGATTTGTGTCAATGAATCTGCCAAAGGATGAATGGTCTCTCCCTATGATTTATGAGGCTGCGCGTCGTGAGTTTATAACGTGGGCTCTCTTGGAGAGCAACTGAACGAGAAGAGTCGTCAATTCCTGTTTGCCTCTTTTATAAATTTCCTCGTATTTGTTGTGACCAGTGAATACTTTTTGTGGGAGGAAGCTTGGACCCTATCTGTTTTTTTTTTTTTTTTTGAATCTTCAACTTCCCAATTATTTAATTTGTTATACGATCGAGTTGCCGCCAAACAGGTGAGATAAATTGGCAGTTAATTTTATCATTAACAAAAAAAAAAAAAAACTAGAATAAAAAGGGATAATTCAAAACATTATTTATGGAATATTTTTTTTTCTCTTTAGTTTTATTTTCCATTCTATATTTGTTTTTCAATCTCAATTTTATCCTTCAACACTGATTTTATTGAGATTAAGCTTCATAATTATTTTTCTATTTACTTTTTATGAGGTTAATTATCCCTGTCTTATAATCCAAACCATTAGTTAATGGACAAGTCAACTCGGTTGAATTGCGTTTTTTTCTCTTTTTTTAATTGATTGATTTCTCATTTTTATCCTTCAACATTGAATTTATCAAAAATTGAACTTCATGATTTATTTTAGTTTATTTTATATGAGATTATTTTCATCTCATGACTCGAATCACAGATTTAGCATGTTAACAAATAACTAGAAGATGAGGGGATTTTATTGTACCCTCTTCTCACAAACAATATTCATTAGAATAGTTTTTTTCTCTCTCTTTGTTCCTTTTTTTTCTATTTTTTTTAATCTCAATTTCATCCTAAAACATTAAGTTTATTAGGAATTGAGCTTTATTATTTTTTAAAAATTTATTTTTTATAAGGCTATCCTAATTTGATGACCGAACTGCGAGTTGACAAGTTAACTTAGTTGAATCAAGTTGTTTTTTTTTCTAATTGACTTATTTTTTTAATTTTATTTTTCAGCACTATATTGATTGGGAAATAGGTTTCATGATTTATTTTGATTTGCTTTCTATAAGGTTATCCATGTCTCATGACTCGGGTCAATGATTTAGCAGGTTAACATCTTATGACCCGGGTTGTTTTTTTAGTCCTTTTCTAATCCATTTTTTAATTTCAATTTCATCTTTCAACATTAAATCAATGGTAATTAAGCTTCATAATTTTTTTTATTTACTTTTTATACGGTTATCCTAGTCTCATAACTTGGACAGTAAATTTGACAAGTTAAGTCGATTAACTCAAGTTTTTTTTTTCTAATTGACTTTTCCCCCTTAATTTTATCCTTTAATATTGAGTTGATTGAAAATTAGATTTTGTGATTTGTTTTTATTTTTTTTTCTATGATTTTATCCTCGTTTTATAACTTAGGTCACAGGTTTAATAGGTTATCTCTTAATTATTTTTTATGTTATTTTTTAATTTATTTATTTTTTAATTTTATTATTTAATATTAAATTAATTAATAATTAAACTTTATAATTTATTTCAATTTATCTGAAAATAAATATACAGGTAGCATCGCGAAGCGAGATGCTTCACGCAATTGCGTGAAAGACTACATAAACTCAAGCAGCAGATACTACCACATACAGGAGAAGAAGCTATAGCTCGAGCTATAGCGCTTATTAGGAATTGTCCAATTCAATGAACTCCAGGGTCAGAGGGAGAGTCACGAAGGGCTATTCTTTGATTGGGTATGATTCAACTTTAACCTTCCCAGAGGGATCGATGGTATACCGAACGAATAGAAATTGCACAAGTTTAGTTTCGTTAGGGACCGAGTCTACGTCACTTTAGAGGTGGGCCTTGTTCTCGATTTCGAAGTCATGAGAGAAGGGCGGTATCCTAATCTTTCTTTTCTCCGAGGATCGAGGGACCATTTCGCTCTTCCTGCCTAAAAAAAAGAAAGAAAGGTCTTTCTCCCATTTCCCTAGTCGAAGAATGCTCTTATAGCGGAGCTCTCAAGAGTCTTTTCTACCATAATCGTTCTGTCCTTCTTCATCCTATCTGCTAGAGCAGTCAGTGTGGCATCTCCTGCATAGGAGTGAGTGTCGATTAGACAATATCTACCACTTAAGAATAAGCCCTGTGCTTCAAAAATGGCCATCTGATCTATCATCTTAAAATCCTATGGCTGTTGTGGTTTCTAATAACTTCTTTCTTGAAGAGAGAGAGAGAGAGAAGAGAAAAGGCACTGTATGTAACTTTACCTTCAGCTCTGCTGCCTTTATCTCTTGGTAACCTTAAGGAAGGAATCTCCAGCTGCCTTTTCTTGAATATTTATCTAAGCTTCAATTTCCGTCTATAAACTCTAATTCTTTTAAATTAATAAGAATGAATTTTATTTTATAAAATCAAGCATTAATTAAACAACAGTATATTTCTCTGACACCCTGAGATCTCATAAGCAAGCATAAAAATAAATCACCAAGACCAATCTCGAATCAAAATAATTTTAAAGGACCAATAAGAAGAAGAAAAAAACTGAGAAACCGAAGCGTAAAACATCTCATGACTAAAAAAAGAACAGTATTTTGCAGTAATGAAACATTAATCCCTCGCAGGTTTTTGTTAATATGAAGTGAGGACACTAGGCCCATCAGCAGATGAGAAAAGGTCCAGAAGGCCCAATCTCACTTTTAGGTGGTTCGGCCTTCATTGCTTGCCTTGCCTGTTAGTGACCTGATCCAACACAAATTTAATTTTCAAACAACGGAAGTTTTTCGGTGAGGGTGTCTGTTCTGCGTTGTCTGTGAGCATTTTTCTAAAACCCTGACATGACAAAATATCGTCGCGTGTTTTTAGGAATAAAGAAAGAATGATCAGTAATTCTCTTCATCTTTTAAATATCAAGAGTCCGAATTATCGAACGCAAGTATCTAACGATTTTTAAATGCAACCGGAGTTGAGTGGCATTTCTGTAAATCCTCACAGCATCAGCAGTCAGTACACTACACTGGCGACTGGGTAGCAGATGCTTTTTTTTCTCTTTGCCTCCCTTTTTTTCGGCCCCTCTCCCTCAGATAGGTAGACAGAGAATATATTTATAACAAGCTTTTACTTTCACACTCTTCAATCCTATCCATTATTATTATTATTATTATTATTATTAACAAGCAGGCAATAGAGATGTGGCGCTGCGTGGCTCGTGGCCTTCGCCTTCCTTCTTCTTCCTCGACGAAGATATTATCTAATGACTCTTTCAGATTTCACAGTACCAGATTTTTCTCTGCCGATTCTGTACGTTTCTTCTTCTTTTCACTTCACGTTTCATCTTCAATCTGAATCCTTGGGTTTTTTTGATAGCTCACGTGTTACTTGATTATGATTTTCCAGCTTCTTTAATAGTTTTTTTTAAAAAAAATATCATGCGATAGCATTAGATTAGGGTTACTTTTTTTGTGCGTGTGCGTGTGCGTGTAGATTCTACTATCGAGGTTTTTTTCTGTAAATTTTTAGGAATTCGAATTTTAAAGATTTATTTATTTATTTTCTTTTACAAAAACTAGTTGGTTTGGTAGTTTGTTGGGAAATCAAAATTAGCAACGCTCTTGATAATTATAATTTGTTTATTGTTTATTTGGCTTGTCCTCCTGCATTTGTGATTTTGATTTTCCTGATAAGTTAGGTTGAATTTTTTATTATCTGATTATATGAAGTTCGTGATGGATTGTTTGGTAGATTGGGGGGAGATCCTCATACACGGTTGTGGATCACACTTATGATGCGGTTGTAGTAGGAGCAGGCGGTGCAGGCTTGAGAGCTGCTATTGGACTTTCAGAGCATGGATTCAATACAGCTTGCATTACCAAGCTTTTTCCCACTCGATCGCACACTGTTGCGGCTCAGGTAAGCTGTCAGCTTGATTGGTGGTAGAATATAGATATTGGTGATTGTAGATTTTATGGTTGAGTTATGTTCTAGCTGATAATTTATGATTCATGCATAATGTTAGTGTAGATAGATGGCAGGATCAACTTTTTTGGTTTCATAAATTCTCTCGTTATTGGAAGAATACAATGTTTACTGAGATATGTGAGGGCTTCTAAACCACAGGGGGTAGTTTTGCTATTGATAAAAGGTTCATATTTTTAACCGTTGGTGATATCATGGAAGCAGTACGGGTGAATGGGGGATGGGGAATGTAAGGGCATGTGCTATCTTTTGTGCTTTATATGATTCTTAATTCGGGATCATAAGGGCATGGAACCACTTTTTTTGTTGTTTTGAATTTATGATTGTATTTTAGCTGTTGGATTGGGTTTATTTACTGTTGGTATAAACATTGTATGCACCAAGTGGGATGCTTCACTTCTATGTGAAGGCAGCTGTTCTTTGGATGGATATCTTTCTAATATGCTATTTAGTGCTAAACTCTGTAGGGTGGTATTAATGCTGCTCTGGGAAATATGACCGAGGATGATTGGAGATGGCACATGTATGACACTGTCAAGGGAAGTGACTGGTTAGGTAAGTTATTTGATTGGATTAGGAACCGTTTGTTTGTAGCGCATGCATTATTTTGAATCTGGGAGGTTGAAATTTTACTATGAAGCAAATAATTTTCCTACATTGGTGAGGCTGTTCTGCTTTTTTTACTTATCTTCTTACAAAGTCGAATATAAATTGGTGGCATTGCATGGGTATCCCATATACTAGCTGAAGTGTACCCCTTTTCATTTTGAGAGGTATTGGGGCTTCTGCTAGGGGACATTGCATGATCTATATTTTGTGATGCTCAAGATTAAATTTTTGTTTTGAACATTAACTTTTTATGATATTTTCACAGGTGATCAGGATGCCATCCAATACATGTGTAGGGAGGCACCAAAAGCAGTCATTGAACTTGAGAACTACGGATTACCTTTTTCTCGAACAGAAGATGGAAAAATTTATCAGCGTGCATTTGGGGGTCAAAGTTTAGATTTTGGGAAAGGTGATATGAGACCAGCTTAGAGTTTGGAACCTAAATTGAGAGTCATGTGCTTTATGTTAATGGCCTTCTTATGTTCGGTTATTCTTCTAGGTGGGCAGGCATATCGTTGTGCATGTGCTGCTGACAGAACTGGGCATGCTCTTTTGCATACTCTCTATGGCCAAGCTATGAGACACAATACACAATTTTTTGTGGAATATTTTGCTTTGGATCTATTAATGAATAATGATGGTATGTTTATGCATGTCTTTTGCAATTTTATTCACATTTCTGTGCTTGGTGGGTATAAAACAGCACACAACAAGATGGTCCTAAGGGATCAAATTTCCCTATATTCTAGACTATTTCTCGGAGGGTCGAAAAGGGAAGGGGGAGAGATTGAACCCTCTGAGCTAGTTTTGGGGTTTATTTCCAAAGAGGGGAGGACATTGGAGGATTTGTGATAGCCTTTAAACCTCTCCAAATCATAGAAAACATCAACAATGGTGGGGGTGTGGGATTTGATATATATTTTTTATTTGTCTTTCAGTACTACCTGTTAACCTTGTCTTCCTCCATCAACCAAACACTTGTATGTGGACTAAAATCACTCATTTATGGTTGCAGAAAGTGGTTGAAACATCTTTTAGACATGGGTTTCTAGGGATATTGGGCATTTAGCTTATTGGATTTGTCATAAGGCTAGTTGATGGTTCTCTCATAACTTTCATAGGATAATTTGGTATTGTTGCCTTCTCATAAGTTGTATTGTGAATTTAGTCACATTCAAGATGTTGCATGCAAGTGTTGCCCTTTTTATTACATTGCATTTGTTTATTACCTGTATTGAATGCTTGCCTTCTTCATCTTCTTCCCTTATGGGCCCTTTAGTAGATAAAACAGTGTATATACTTGTTTTTATACTTGGAGGTTACTCATGCTGTAAGTTGATTGCTTATTGAGTTTTGATATACAGGTAGCTGCCAAGGAGTGATTGCACTGAATATGGAAGATGGGACATTGCATCGCTTCCATGCTGCTTCAACAATTCTGGCTACAGGGGTACTATAATGTAGACAATATTTGCTGGTTTCAAGTAATTGAAAAGGATTTCTTACTGCAGTATACCTGTATCCTTGTGTGCTTCTTCAGGGATATGGTAGAGCATACTTTTCAGCAACCTCAGCCCATACATGCACTGGAGATGGCAATGCAATGGTTGCCCGGGCCGGGGTTCCACTTGAGGTTAGCTGTGATTCCCATACCTGAATTGAGTAAATACAAAAAATTTTATATCAGATATTCATTTTCTTCTCCATTTATTCTTCTGCAGGATTTGGAGTTTGTTCAGTTTCATCCTACAGGCATATATGGAGCGGGGTGCCTTATAACAGAAGGTTGCTACTTTCTTCAGCTCGCATGGAAAATATGTTGCATATTGTTTTTTTTTTTCCACATGTTATGAATATAGCATGATTACTTTCTCCAATAACCTGATTTTGATTCTGGTTTGTTTCAAACTAAACAATGCCTGTTTCTTAATTTTATCTGCAACATGTAGGATCTCGTGGTGAAGGTGGGATTCTTAGGAACAGTGAAGGTGAGCGATTTATGGAAAGGTATGCACCTACAGCCAAGGATCTTGCTTCAAGAGATGTCGTTTCAAGATCCATGACCATGGAAATTCGGGAGGGTCGTGGTGTAGGTATGATTGATTATTAGAATTACATGTTTCTAATTTCATTTTCATTTAGCAGATTTTATATGTATGTTTATTATTATTCTTTTATGTCTGAAGAATTGACTTGAACAGTGGTTCTGGTCTAGAACAGTATACTTTTCGCTTGATTGGTGTATATGTTTAAGTAGTGATGTTTCTATTTTTGTTCTTTTCTAATTTATGTTTGCAGTTGCATGTTTGTGGTGAAACATGCAAAAGTTGTGTCAATTTTTGTGCCTCAATGGATATCTACCCTTATGGTTGAGTGAGAAGCTAAGCTCCCATAGGTTGCCATGTTATGTTATAATATAAGGATTGAGAGTTAGCACCTGCTCTATTCCCGATATGGATACTCAATTTAACATATAGAACGATTTTCACACTGTTTTGATAGGACCTATGAAGGACCATATATATCTGCACTTGAATCACTTGCCCCCAGATGTGCTCAAGGAGAGGCTTCCTGGTATCTCTGAAACTGCTGCCATTTTTGCTGGTGTGGATGTTACAAAGGAACCCATCCCTGTCCTACCGACCGTGCATTATAATATGGGTGGGATTCCCACAAATTACCATGGAGAGGTGTGAGTTAGATAATTGCATGTTTTGGGTTCTGTTGCTGTCACTAGTAAGATGCTAGAAAAACATAAACCAACAACAGGCTAAATAATCAATTGAGGTGATATTTAAAAAATAGGTGTTTTATGGCTAAATATCGGGCACCATTGTTATGTTTTTATGGAACACATTAAATGAGAAAAGTTACAATTTCTTATTGAAATCAGAGAATGCGGTTGTTTTTAAATTCCATCACGCTCATGCTTGTTATGTAATTTTTAGTATCCGGCTTTTTAACTCTGGGCTGATATTTTCTTCAGGTAGTTACCATTAAAGGTGACGATCCAGATGCAGTTGTTCCTGGATTAATGGCTGCTGGAGAGGCAGCCTGTGCCTCAGTTCATGGTGCCAACCGGCTTGGTGCAAATTCTCTTCTTGACATTGTTGTGTTTGGCCGAGCTTGTGCAAATAGAGTAGCCGAAATCCATAGACCAGGCAAGTTGAATGTTTGATTATTGTAGATGAATTAGCAATGAGATGAATGTGAAGATTTAGTATCCTATAAAAAGAAACAGAAAGGCATGAGGATTTGACATCTCAAATTCCTATTTTGCAGGTGAGAAACAGAAACCTTTGGAAAAGGATGCTGGAGAGAGGACTATTGCATGGCTGGATAAACTAAGAAATTCAAATGGATCACTTTCAACTTCACAAATTCGGTTCAATATGCAGAGGACAATGCAGAACAATGCTGCTGTTTTCCGCACACAAGAAACATTGGAAGAGGGTACTCCAATATACTACTGTTTTGCTTGCTATAAATCTAAAACTCATAAGGTCATGTTTAGTGTGATGCCGTGTGATATAGTAAGGAGAACATCACTATTTCCTCTTTCTGGAACATTATATGACCACCATTATGGTCTATTGAAGACACCCTCTGATTATGGTCTAGCTTACCATCCTATAACTGCATTTAATGGATGTTGTGTGTCCCAATTTTTTCCTGCTTTTCCTTGCTCCTTTTTTCTTTTCCCCTTTCCTTTTTGCATAAATAGTAAAATTGAGCTATTTATTACATAAACATGTAGGGAAGGGCTTAGACTCAATCCCAATCCCACAGTACTTGATTTTTAGTTTCATTTTCTACTATTTTAAATTTTTAATTGACTTCAATTTGATTAACTGCCATAATCTTTAGGCAATTTTTATTTTGATCATATTTATCTTATTTTTCCTATTCTGGTACTTATGCAGGTTGTCGCTTGATTGATAAGGCATGGGAAAGCTTTCATGATGTGAAAGTGAAAGATCGGAGTTTAATATGGTATGTTACAATTAACACCGTTGATGATCAAATTATTGCGTTTTCTTTGTTGTTTGAACTTCAATTCTCTTATCTTTTAACAGGAACTCTGACTTAATTGAGACTGTGGAGTTGGAAAACCTTTTGATAAATGCCTGTGTAACTATGCACTCTGCTGAAGCCCGGAAAGAGAGCAGGGGAGCACATGCCCGTGAAGATTTCACTGTTAGTCTGGTTCTCTCTTCTGTTAATTGTTTCTTTTTGCTTCCTTTTAATGCAATAAAAGTAAGTTGCTTGATTTTGCAGAAAAGAGATGATGAGAACTGGATGAAGCATACTCTGGGGTAAGTCTTATCTTGTGCCTGCCAGCAGAAAAGTTTATATTTAACTGAATCTATGATGTAGGTTTCCTGTTATCATAGCAGAAATTGAATGTTGAAATGGAGTGCTAATAAAAAAATATCTGCCAAAAGTGTTGTTTATATGTGATCAATGATCAGATACTATCATTGTAACTCTACTGGTGTGAGCTTTGTTCTCAAAATTCCTTTGGTACGTAAAGCAAAAGGAACTAGCACCTATAGAGGTGACAGGAGAAGTTGTATCATGAGCTTTATGCTCACAGCAGTATGTCAAGAGAGTGCCATGTTACTTTTCAATCTATTGTAGGATGTAAGCTTGAGAAGTATTTGTCTGGCTGTTATTCTATGGGTGGATTGTGATTCTATCCAAGTCAGCCTCTCATTATTCAATTATGATAGCATAGTGGTGCTTGTTTGATTTGCAGTTATTGGGAGAATGAGAAGGTCCGACTGGATTACAGGCCAGTTCACATGAACACGTTAGATGATGAGATTGAGCCATTCCCGCCGAAGGCTCGTGTTTATTGATATCTATCTGCTCTTTAAAGAACAGGGATGGCGAGTGGAGATGGTTCGCTAAGATGCAATAACCCTCATGATAAAAATAAGCCTGCGGATGCAATAAATAGTTATAGGTGCATTTGTTTTTTACCGCAATGCTGCATTCATCAAATTCAAGATGGGAATAATCCGCACGGCTTAATCGAACCAGAGTTGGATTTGTATTTTTAGCAGTAAGTGAGTCCTGATTGATTGTTAGTTTAGCAAGCAACGAGTTGCTTGGAATTTTGTCTGAAATTCTTCGATTTTCAACATCCTGTTTGCTACAATATAGCTGCTGGTCTAATGTGACGTGTACTGATCACAAACATGCTTCTTAAACTGTCAATATGATAATAATAAATTGTTGCTTGTGTTAGGTGTCTACCTACTCCCTTATTTTATCTTTATTTTTTTGTCCCAGTCAAATGCTACCACAATGTTTGATAACATGCCTGCTCATAAGATCTCCAACTAATCAGAATTTAAATTTATTTTTTTAATTATTAATTTGAATGTCACAAATCTTAAAATTATTAAAAGGTTATTTGATCGGTTTCAAACTGTATGTAACCTGATTCGGATACAACGATTTTATATATATATATATAAAATGGTTGGCTAATAATGGAGGACTGCAAATTGCATGTTAGGAAGGATAGCAGGAATGTAGAATCCATCTGTTCCATCTTCATATCCACATACACCCATGACCCAACGAAATGGAGGATGCAGCTCATCCCTCCCTAATCTTCTTCCTCGGAAACAGAGTGTTGGTTGCTGGTTTTAGAGGTGGTTGATCTGAATTTCAACCGTGGGGCTCAATTCTTTGGCATGGCTAAATCATCTCTGATTTTTCTCCTTGCTGATTCAAGGAGGGGTTGTGAGTTTCTTAGGTTCATGACGATGGTATTGTGGACTGAGGAAACACGGTGGAGATGCTTGAAGCTAAACTATAAGAATGGTCAGTAAAGATCTCTGGGGGCTGGTTTTGAAAGAATTGGAGCTAATTGAGGGAGTTGAGCTGCTTTTACTTTTACTTTTCTCTCGAGGGAAAGCAACAGAATTAAACAAGAGCTTGAATCCAGACGGTATTGTAGAAAGAAATTGTATTGCCCAAGTTGAAAACTATCATAGCAATTCTTTTTGTTAGTGGTTTATCATGATTAGTGACATGAACATCACTGTAGAGGGACGAGGGAAGCCCAAACGTTTATACAACTACTGGGTGGTCTGCATTTAAGTCATCATTATCCTGTTTAACAATCATGATTATTGCGGTGATGACTGATGGACAGTGCTTTTAGTTTCGAAAGATTGGAATTTTGAAGGAAAGGTAAAGAAATTGTTGTAGTGAGGAGCTCATTTGATTTGTCAAAGAAACAGTGCCACCCACTACAAAATATCATACGCCTTTCCCCGTTCAGCCCCAGGGGGAGGACAATTAAAGCCACCGGAGCAGTCTTTGGATCAAAACATGGCTTCATTACAAGTTTGACTGGAAAACAGCCGTTTGTCATCATCTGCAAAGAATTATTTAAAAATGATCACCTCACGTTGTTGTTGTTGTCTGTAATGGAGATGCATGCACCCACTATCCTAGAGAGGATTTCCAGTTCTGCAAGGGTTGGGTAATAAAAAATAAGAAGGCAAATCCAACTTCACAAGGCTAGAGATAGAAAAAAAAAAAAGCTTTACAATTATATGCCTCCTCTAAATGAGAAATGAGAGGTGTCTCTCTCAAATTACTAGTGTGATTAAACAAAATGATGAAGAAATTGTGTAATACATGCTATTTACAATTTTTGCCCGTTGTCTTTACAGTAGTAGAAGCAGCTAAAAGTCAATAAATGCTCCATGGCAACAACCCAGTAAAGATAGACTAAAACGAGGAAATGGTTTACAGTTAATTGCTGGTCCCCTTGAATTCACTGGGTTTCTTGTTTGCTCGAAACACAGCCATTAACTTCAAAAATTCAACGGGGCATCGCTGTTGTTCGAAGGTTGTCATCAGCAATAAACAATCCAGTGGGTGGTAAGCTGTTAGCCATTTGAACTTTGATAGAGACTTTCTGTAGGCGGTGAAGTCCAAGTTGGAGTTGGAGGTGGAGTTTAAGGGTCAGTCAGCCTTCCAGAACGGAGCAAGTGAAAGAAGTCAACAGCTTGATCAGCGTGCGAAAAAAAAAAAAACAAGTTTGTAACGCATAATCTTCCACATTCTGATATAATATAAAAATAAGGCCGAGCCATCGTGCAAAATACCAAATCTGAATTGAGAAAGCTCAGGAAACCGATCCTAGCAAGTGAACAAGAAGATGTCAATAATTGATCATTCATATAACTTATTATTAAATTTTATATATAAAAACACTAAAATATCATCCCATGAAAGTGCCTAGGAATTAGATAATGCTTTATAGGTTTTGAATAGTCTTCCTTTCGTTTTCAGCCGCATTTTCATTTTTTAAGTTACTGCTCGAGGGAAAGAGCGAGTATTCGTGTATTATTCACCTCTAACTAACCATAATTATATATATATATATATATATATATATATATATATATATAAAACAACAAGTTGTAATTAGGACGGGTGTATTAGTCAAATAACCATATTAATTCAATAATTCGATGAAATCCAACGTCGGATTTATCAGAAAAAACCCGGGATTTTGGAAGCAAAGGCAGGCTAAAAAAAGAAGCAGGACCCGAATCTATCGACTCTCCGGCTATCTTTTTAGCAACCGTCTCAATATGTCATTGAATGTCCCGAGCTTTGCTTCTTCTTCCTTTGTTTTATCTTTCTCAGCGCTGCTGGATGCTTCTGACTTATGGAGACTGTTGCTTTCCATCCTCGTTCGCTGTTACTCAAGATTCACCAAAGCCTTTATGTTGCCATGCACCATTACTATCCAACAACCCTTTCTCAGCTATGCAACCTTCACAGGACCAGGACGAGGACGGCTGTGATTGAGAAAAGCAAGCTGTATTCGGGTTTTAGCTTAATTTTTAGTAATTAGAATGAAAATCATTAAATTTAATATTATATATAAAAAAGTTATCTCATCCAAGGAGATTTATAGTTGACGTTCTGATCTGTAATTAGGCAGCGCCTAATAATCCCAAGTAGAGGACCCAATAATTGCCTAACCCTATCTTTCCATGGAGCTCTCTCGGCAAACCCCACCACCAAAGCTAACGATCGTAGAGGACCCAAATCCGTACAGCTCACTTGGGAAAGAAGCTGAAGCACGCTATGGACCTTTCAGATGTTGGGGCTGCTTTTGTTGAGCATTTTCATGGAGGGATAGTAATGTCTACTTATTGTTGCTTAATTTTGCTACTTTTTATGGTTATTGTAGGGCTACGGTGTCTTATTTTTCACAAAACAAGACCCGATGTTGATGTTAGTAATTAGCTTCTTTTTTTTTATAGTACCATACAATTTATAATCCATGGTTAAATGGTCATACAACTAGTGTTGGTAGTTGGCGGTAGATAGGTGGCCTGCCCTATCTCAATTCTCATGTGCTATAAAAAAAAAATCCATGCGCTTTCATCTTGTTTTTCTGCAAAAAAAAAAAAAAT
>Ga0325401_1001695_pt1 | contig 18896 bp, 12 predicted proteins | sample PopdelMetagenome_FD_205666 | JGI IMG/M metagenome (GOLD analysis project Ga0325401, IMG submission 205666) | Populus deltoides microbial communities from Bellville, Georgia, United States - Xylem-PdKOR-R2 | ecosystem: Host-associated > Plants > Phyllosphere > Stem > Wood/Secondary xylem | place... | reverse complement strand
CAAACCACGACGAAGCGCGGCGAACGTTTCTCAAGCAGTCGTCGCTGCTCACGGCTTTCGCTTTTACGCCGGGACCCGTGCTGCAAGCTGCTGCTGCCCAGTTAGATGAAACCGTAGCCGTCGCATTCGAGCAGGTGCCCGTTCGGCTCGATATCAACGGACGCAAGTACAAGCTATCCGTGGAGCCACGCACGACCTTGCTCGACCTGCTGCGCGAACAACTCGGCCTGACAGGCACTAAGAAAGGCTGCGACTATGGCCAGTGCGGTGCCTGCACTGTGCACATCGACGGTAAGCGAGTGAACTCCTGCCTGACCTTCGCCGTGATGCAAGAAGGCAAAGAAATCACCACCATCGAAGGCCTCGCCAACGGCGACAAACTGCATCCCATGCAAGAAGCTTTCGTCAAGCACGACGGCTTCCAGTGCGGCTATTGCACCCCCGGCCAGATTATGTCGGCCGTGGCGTGCGTGCGCGAAGGCCACGCCGACTCGGAAGACGAGATCCGCGAGTACATGAGCGGCAACATCTGCCGGTGCGGAGCCTATTCCAACATTGTGGCCGCTATCCAGGAGGTGAAAAACGGAGGGCAGAAGGTATGAACCAGTTTCAGTACATGCGGCCTTCGAAGCAAAAGGCCGCCATCGACGCGCTTGCGAAAGACCCAAACGCGAAAATCATTGCCGGCGGCACCAACCTCATCGACCTGATGAAGCGCGGCGTGATGACGCCCCAGAAGCTAATCGACATCAACAAGCTGCCCCTCAGCAAGGTAGACCACGAAGGCAACGCCTTGCGTATTGGCGCCCTAGCTCTAAACGGGGCCGTGGCGGAGGATAAGCAAGTATTGGCTAAGCAGCCCTTGCTTGCCCAGGCGCTCAACGCAGGAGCCTCGGCCCAGCTGCGCAACATGGCTACGGTGGGCGGCAATATGCTCCAGCGTACCCGTTGCCATTATTTCTACGATACGGCCTTGCCCTGCAACAAGCGGGAGCCCGGCACCGGCTGCGGCGCCCTAGAGGGCTACAACCGCATGCACGCCATCTTTGGCTTTTCGGACAAGTGCATTGCCGTGCACCCGTCCGATATGAGTGTGGCCTTGGTAGCGCTGGATGCTACGGTGCTGGTGAGTGGCCCTAAAGGCGACCGGCGTATTCCCTTCGCCGAGTTTCACCGCTTGCCCGGCGACACGCCCCAGCAAGATACCAACCTAGCTCAGGGCGAGCTGATTACGGCCGTAGAAGTGCCTGATGCGCCGTTCACTAAGCACGTGCACTACCTGAAAGTGCGCGAGCGGGCGAGTTACGCCTTTGCGCTGGTATCGGTGGCGGCGGCGCTCCATATTGAGAACAACACCATCAAAGATGCCCGCCTCGCCATGGGTGGGGTGGCGCACAAGCCCTGGCGTTTGACGGAAGCCGAGAAAACCTTGATTGGTAAGCCGGCCACCGAAGAGTCGTTCCAGCAAGCGGCCGAGGTAGCAATGCGCGGGGCCAAAGCTTTTAAGCACAATGCCTTCAAGCTAAAGCTAGCTCCCAATTCAATTGTGCAGGCTCTTAAAACAGCGGCTGCCGTTGCTTAATCCCTAAGACCCAACGATGAGCGAACAACGTCAACAAAGTCAGAGCGGCGCCATTGGCGAGCCAATGAACCGGGTAGATGGTCGGTTAAAAGTAACAGGCGCGGCCAAGTATTCGGCTGAGTATGAATTGCCTAACATAGCCCATGCCGTGTTGGTGGGTAGCACTATTGCCAAGGGTACCATCAAGAGCATCGATACCCGCGCGGCCGAACGGGCGCCGGGCGTGCTGGCCGTTATTACGCACCTGAATTCGCCCAAGGTGCCGGGCTTTGCCGAGCGCGACCACCCCGCCGAGCCCCCCACGGCCGGGCAACCGCTGCGGGTATTTCACGACAACAAAGTGGTGTTCAACGACCAACCCATTGCCGTGGTGGTGGCCGATACGCTGGAGCGGGCCCGATACGCTGCTTCGCTGGTGAAGGCGCAGTACGACGCTGACAAGCACCAAACGAACCTAGAGGCCAACCTAGGGCAAGGATACTTGCCCGCCCAGGCCAAGAAGAATCCCAAGTCGCCTTTGGCTGACTACCAGCGCGGCGAGGTGGATGCCTACAAGAACGGCGCTACCAAGCTCGAAGCCGAGTACGTGATTCCGACGGAAGTGCATAACCCCATGGAGCTGCAATCAATTATTGCGCACTGGGAAGCCCCCGACAAACTCACGGTGTACGATAAAACCCAGGCCGTAATTGGGACGCAGCGCGCGTTTGCCAAGGACTGGGGTATTCCGGAGGCCAACGTAAAAGTCATTGCCACGTTCGTGGGCGGGGCCTTCGGCAACGGGTTGCACAACTGGCCCCACGAAACGGCCGCCATTATTGCTGCTAAAAAGGTAAACCGCCCGGTAAAGCTGGTGCTCACCCGCGAGCAGATGTTTACAATGGTGGGCTACCGGCCCTACACCTGGCAGAAGATTGGGATAAGCGCCACGCCCGACGGCAAGCTCACGGCTATCACGCACGAGTCGGTGGGGCAGACGTCTAGCTACGAGCAGTTTACGGAGTCGACATTGCAGCAAACGCGCATGATGTACACGTCGCCCAATGTGACTACTCGCTACCGTATTGCCTCCCTCGATGTGAGCACGCCGGTGTGGATGCGCGGCCCCGGCGAAGCGACCGGCGCTTTCGCCCTCGAATCGGCCATTGATGAAATGGCCCACGCGCTCAACCTAGACCCGCTAGAACTCCGGCTCCGCAACCACACCGACACGGACCCCGATAATGGCAAGCCCTGGTCGACGAAGTACCTGAAGGAGTGCTTTCAGATGGGCGCGGAGCGCATCGGGTGGAACAACCGTAAACAAAAACCCGGCTCGGTGCGCAACGGTGACTGGCTGGTGGGTTACGGCATGGGTGTGGGCACGTTTGGCGCGCACCGCGGCTCGGCGAAGATGAAGGCCATTCTGACTAGCAAAGGCACCGTGGTGCTCCAAAGTGCCACCACCGACATCGGACCGGGCACGGGCACTGCCATGGTGCAGATTGCTGCTACCACCTTGGGGCTGCCCCCGGAAAAGATTACGTTCCAGCTCGGTAACTCCACCTTCCCGCAGGCGCCGTCGCAGGGCGGCTCTTCCACCGTGAATACGGTAGGCGCGGCTGTACAGGATGCGTGCGTGGCGCTGAAAACCAAGCTCCAGCAGCTAGCTTCGGCCACGCCCAACGGGGCCGCGTTTGGCGCCGCCAAGCCCGAGGACATCGTAATTAAAGAAGGACACTTGAGCCTAGCCAGCGACAAGCTAGCCAAAGCTGCCTATTCCGATTTGCTCAAGCAAAATAACGAATCGGAAGTGGAAGTAACCATCGAGTCGAAGCCCGGCGGCGACCGGGATAAGTACTCGATGTATTCGTATTCGGTGCACTTCGTGCAGGTGCACGTGCATTCGCTCACGGGCGAGGTGCGGGTGAAAAAGGTAATTTCCTGCGCCGACGCCGGCACCATCGTGAACCAGAAAACCGCTGGCAATCAGATGATGGGCGGCGCCGTGGGCGGTATCGGTATGGCCCTAACGGAAGGCGCCGTAATAGACGACCGTTTCGGGCGCTACGTCACTAAGGACCTAGCCGACTACCACGTACCCGTGCACGCCGACGCACCGAATATGGAGTTTGCCTTCGTGAACAAGCCTGACCCGCACGTAAATGCTCTGGGTACCAAGGGTATCGGCGAAATTGCCATCATCGGAATGGCGCCCGCCATTGCCAACGCCGTGTTCAACGCCACCGGCAAGCGCATCCGCGAGCTGCCCATCACTCCCGATAAACTGATCTAAGACTAGAAGCTAGGTCTAATAGTTAGTTCCCCTCCTTTTTTTAAGGAGGGGTTGGGGTGGTAAATCTGTTAGAACGAGAAGCTAGCTGTTAGTCTTCTAACCCTAGCCTTTCAACCACCCCCAACCCACGCCGCTTGATGCGCGGAATTCATCTGAGGAGGGGAGCTAGACCTTGCTTCTAGTTTTAGGTTCATATAAAAGCCATTCCTAGTCGTAGGAATGGCTTTTTCTTTTACTACTCAGACACAAACTACCAAATCTTCACTCGTGCGCTATCGGGGCGCCAGAGCTTTTGATTTTGCTGCACGCCGAAGGCTTGGTAGAACTCCGGTACATCGGCGAAGGGGCCATTTACGCGCAGGTTGGCGGGTGAGTGCACATCGGTGAGTACGCGCTGGGCCAGCACCTCATCGCGCTGATGGCTCTGCCAGCCCAGGGCGTAGCCGAGGAAATAGCGCTGCTCGGGGGTGAGACCGGCAATCTTCTGGCCTTTCTTGTACTCGTCGGTTTTCTTGAACGCATCCAGCGCAATGACGATACCGCCTAGGTCGGCAATGTTCTCGCCGGCGGTGGCTTTGCCGTTGATGTGCAAGGAATCAAGCACTTGATAGCCGTTGAACTGGCGCACGATGCCGTTGACACGCTGCTGAAACAGCTTGCGGTCGGTTTTCGTCCACCAGTTACGCAGGTTACCTTTCTCGTCAAACTGGCTGCCTTCGTCGTCGAAGCCGTGGGTAAGCTCATGGCCGATGGTGGAGGCGCCCGCGTAGCCATAGATGATGGCATCATCGGCGTCCTCATCCTTTAGGCCCGGCACCGCGAAAATGGCCGCCGGCAACACGATTTCGTTGTTGCTGGGGTTGTAATACGCGTTGTAAGTTTGCGGCGTCATGTCCCACTCGGTGCGGTCGACGGGCTTGCCTAGCTTGTTGATGTTGTATTGATACGCCCACTGCCGGGCCCGCATGGTGTTGGCGGCGTAGGAGCTACGGTCGATGGTGAGCGTAGAGTAATCTTTCCACTTGTCGGGGTAGCCCACCTTGGGCGTAATCTTACCTAGCTTCACCAGGGCCTTCTGCTTGGTGGAGTCGCTCATCCAGTCGAGCTTCTGGATATGCTCGCGGAAGGACACCATAATATTGGTTACCAACTTCTCGTAGCGCTGCTTGGTGGCCGGCTTGAAATATTCCTTCACGAACAGCTGCCCGAGCATTTCGCCCATGGCATCTTCTTCCTCGTCGAGCACGCGCTTCCAACGGGCCCGTTGCTCCTTCTGACCCCGCAGGATAGTGCCGTAAAAGTGGAAGTGCTCGTCGTCGATGGGGCGACTCAGGTTGTCGGCGTAGGCGTTTACCAGGTGCCACTGTAAGTAAGCTCTCCAGGCGTCGACGGGCGTGGTTTTCAGCAGTTGCCCGGCCGTCTTGTAAAACTCTGGCTGGCCTACAATCACGGTGTCGGCTTGCGCGAGGTCTACCTTGGCGAGCCACGTTTTCCAATCGAGGCCGGTGCGCTTGCCTAGGTCCGCCACGGTCATTTTGTTGTAGTTGGCGTAGGGGTCGCGCAGGGCTTCGAGCTTGCGCGAGGAGCCCGCCAGCGTCGTTTCTAGCTTCACAACCTGGGCGCTGTTAGCCTTGGCCGTAACGGAGTCCTGGCCGAGCAGCTGGAATATCTTCGCTACGTGCTTGCCGTACTCCCGCCGGATGTTGACTGTGCGTGAGTCTTTGTTGAAATAATAGTCGCGGTTGGGCAAACCCAGGCCGGCCTGCCAGAGCTGTAAAGCCATTTTTTCGCTGTTTTTGGCATCTTGGCCCACGTACAGACCAACCAACGCATTGACTCCTAAAGGCTTAAGACGGGCAATTTCGTCTTGCACGTCTTGGCTCGTGCGCATGGCCGCAATGCGGTTTAGTTCGGCTTGGAGCGGCTGAATACCTAGCTTATCGGCCTTCACGGAATCCATGCCCGTGGCCCAAAAGTCGCCAATTTTCTGTTGCGTGCTGCCCGTAACGGCGCTGGCTTTGGCGGCTTCTTGGTTGAGGGCTTTTAGGCGGGTGTATACTTCTTCCTGCACCTCGGAGCCGATGCCCCAGGCGCTTTCAGATGCCGGGATAGGATGTTTTTTGAGCCAGGCGCCGTTGGCGTAAGTGAAAAAGTCGTCGCCGGGGCGAACGGTAGTGTCGAGGTTGGCCTGGAGCAAATCAGGGTGCCCGGTGGTCGACGAATTGTTGGACTGGCAGCTTGCCAGGAGCGTGCCCGCTAAGGCGTTCAGCAGCAGCCAGCGGCCGACAGAAGCGGCTTTGTTCATGCAAAAAGAGGTGAAAAAGTGAGGTGTTGCGACGAACCGAAAATAGCACCCCAAACGGTAGTTTGAATGAGCTTGTGGCCAGAAAGCTTGACACAAAAAAAGCCCGGCAGATGCATCCGCCGGGCTTTCTCGTAGCGCAGACTGCAAAGTCCGCGCTGTAGGCTTACAAGAACGAGATGCCGAAACTCAAGGCCTGGGCTTGGGGGCCGCGGTTTTCTTTGAACAAGTCGTTGAGGTTATACTTCACAAACAGATCAAAACCCCGGACCCCGATAACACCTTGCAGGCCGTACTGGAAATCTTCCAGGTTGTAGCTGCCGCGGTCTTTGTCTTTTTTGGTGCTGCCGTCGCGGTCGTACTTGAGCTTGGTGTGGCTGCTGAGGCGGTAGCCCAAGAACCCACCCGCGCTGAGGCGGAACGACTCGTGGCCTTTCTGGTCGCGGAAGTAAAGCTGAGCCATCAGGGGCAAGTTGAGCGTGGTGGTAGCTAGCTTGCTCTTCTGCAAGTTCAGGGTCGTTTCACGGTCGATAAACGATTGAGTGTCATTGGTGAACAGTCGCGCATTATTATCGAACATGTAGTTGTTGAAGGCTACTTCGGGTCCCGACACCAGATACAGAGGGCTGGCCGTGGAACCTAGGCGCCACGAGTGCCGCCACTGAAAGCTGATGTAGCGGGAGCCAAGGGGGCGTAGCGCGTAGTCGTATTCGCCCAGCGCGGGCTTGCTGCGGTTCACCAGCGTGTTCAAGCCTAGGTCCATGGTAAAGTTGCTGTGGTGGACGCGGTTGAATCGAGCTTCCGACTTGGCTTTGCGCACCGAGTCGCGGGTGCTGGTATCCATGCGGCCTACGTGCACCTTCACGTTGTCGCCGTTCTCGTTGTCATCGACCACCACCCCGAACGAGGGCCCCAGTCGTACTTCTACGTGGTCGTTGCTAGAACCACCGTTTTTGGAGTTGCGCACCGTCACCCGGATTTGCTCGGGCATCGACTTGCCGGGCTGATCTTTATCGGGGTAAAACTCCATTGTAACCTGGCCATTTTTCGAGCTCTTGCCGGCGGCTTCAGCCTGGGTGATGTAGGTGTCGAGCAAGATCATGAGCGAATCAAGCTTGTAGCTGCGCATCTGGCGAAGCTGCTGCTTGTTCTTGACAAACAGCGTCATGACGGCCTGATTGGGAAGTTTCACCACAATGGTGTCGGTGGGCGTGGGTGGGGTCGTCCGGGCGAAGGCAGGCGCGGCCAGCGAGGTCAGAAGTAAAGCAGCCAGCAGCGAAAAAGAGCGTTTCATATCGGAAGGGAGTGAGTGTTGAAGGATAAGTGTCAAATGCCAGGTAACCTCGTACTAGGGTGTTGCCAGGTCAATGAACAAATCAGTGACCTACGGGTGTGGTGCGGTGGCGTACGACTCCACTTGCGCCGTAATTACTTCGGGAAGAGCTACTTTGGGTAAGTTGATTTGGCGCCCATCGAGCACCACGTTGCCTACCTTTTTACCAGCTTTCAGCAGCAGATTGCCAAGGCTTTTGCGGCGACCCGTTTCGCCTTCCACCGCGTAGGCCGTGGCGCCCGGCGTGGCGTTGGTGTGGCGTACTTCCACGATGATAGGACCCGATGGCGCGGCCGCGGCCACCAAGGCAGGGGCATTCATCGGCTCGGAGCTAGGTAGGGCTGCGGGGACGACTGCTGGGCGTTCCGGATGCGCAACAGCGGGCGTCTTAGCGGCCACGGCCTGAACCGGAGCGGAGCTGGTAAGAGAGGATTTAGGTGTGGTAGAGCGAGCGGGCGAGGTGGTGCGGGCCACGGCGCGGCGCAAGCTAGGAGCAGCAGACGCAGGCCGGTTGGTGTGCACTTCCAAGGGCGGCGCTGGCGTAGGAGAAGCAACGGTGGCTAGCCTTTCCGAACTTGCTTCTGACTCCTTAGATGCGGTTTTAGAAGGAGCGGTTGCCTGGAGAGTTGGCTGATGAGATGATTTTTTTTCGATCGGAGGCTGATCTGTATTAGCAGCTAGCTCTTGGTTTCCGGCGCCGAGGTTGGGGCCGCGGAGCAGCCAACCCGCGCCCACCACGAGCAGCAAGGCAATGACAGCGGCCGCGGCGTAGAGCCACATCACGGGCCGCTTTTTGGCGGGCTGCAGTTCCTCTTCAAGCTGGCCCCAAAGGTAGTCGGGCGGGGTGGGGGCGTGGTGCTGTAGCTTCTCGCGAAACAGCTTATCAATATCTTCCGGTTGCATAAAATTCTTTGGGTGAGGAGGTGGAGCCCGAAGCTTGAGCATTCGCGGCGGCGAGGCGGCGCTGAAGCATCGCCCGGGCCTTGCTGAGCTGCGATTTGGAGGTGCCCTCCGAAATACCTAGCAGCTCAGCGATTTCGGGGTGAGAGTAGCCCTCTAGCGCGTAGAGATTAAACACCGTGCGGTAGCCCGCGGGCAGTTCGGCCAATACGGCCATCATATCGGCCGCGTTGAGTTGGCTTTCCGCGTCGGCGGGCGTGATGGCTAGGTCGGTGGGGTAGTCGTCGATGGCCAAGTGCAGGGGCTCTTTGCGGCGAAGTTGTCCCAAGGCTTCGTTGACCATGATGCGGCGAATCCACCCCTCGAAGCTGCCCTCATGCCGATACTGATCCAAGGCCCGAAACACTTTCACAAATCCCCCGAGCATAGTTGCTTCGGCATCTTCCCGGTGGCGCAAGTAGCGCATGCACACCCCGAGCATCAAACCCGCGAACTGCTCGTAGAGCAGCTTTTGGGCCCGGCCACTACCTTGGCGGCAGGCGGCGATGAGGTCAGCTTCAGTCACGGGTGTAAAGGTTTAGAACAATAGAAGGGCGTTTGGTAGGGTAGATGGAAGGTAGGAAGGGACGGTTGCCTGAAGCAGTAAAAATAATTTCTCGCAGAGGTGGTGCAGGAAAACGCAGAGGTCCGCAAAGTCTAACGATTCGCGCCGTTAGAACTCTGCGGACCTCTGCGGGAATCCGACGAAGGAACGAATTAATAATTACCGATAGAAAGCATCACGAGCGTGCACGCTTCCTCGGTGCGAATGCCTTTTTCCTGCGCCATCTTCTCTAGCTCCTCGTTCTCGGTGCCGGGGTTAAAGATGATGCGCTTAGGCTTGAGGTCCAGGATGTAATCGTACCAAGCGGGCTGGTTTTGTGGTCCCACATAGAGCGTTACCGTGTCCACGCTTTCTTCCGTAGGCCGGTCAGTATGGATGTCGAGGCCAGCCACTTGTCCCTTGCGAATGCCAACGGGTACTACTTCGTGGCCATAGTTCTTGAGCATATTCACGGCGCGGTAGGAATAGCGAGCGGGATTGTCGCTGGCGCCGATAACAACGGTCTTTTTCATATGAGGCTCTTCGCTGCTAGCTTTTGGCCATTAGCTTTTTAGGGTGAATCTTCAGTACTACGAAAAAATAGCAGCTAAGAGCTAACTGCTAAAGCGGCCATGGCCTCGGCGCACCGTTCGCCATCCATCGCAGCCGATACGATGCCACCGGCGTAGCCCGCGCCTTCCCCGCACGGAAACAAGCCCTGAATTTCGGGGTGTTCCAGCGTATCCCGGTCACGAGGAATGCGCACGGGAGATGAGGTGCGGCTTTCTACTCCCACAATTTGGGCGGCGTTGGTGGCGTAGCCGGGAATTTTCTTGCCGAAGTCGCGGAAGCCTTGGCGCAGGCGCTCCGCTAGGCCCGCCCCGAGCACGTCGTCCATGCGCACGGGCACGAGGCCGGGCTGGTAGGAGGTTTCCAGCAGCTCCGGCGACACTTTGTTTTTGAGGAAGTCCCCTAGCCGCTGCGCGGGAGCTAGCTGTGTATTGCCCGCCAACGTGCAGGCGCGCTGCTCAATGACTTGTTGCAGGCGCAAGCCCGCCAGCGGACCGTGCTGGGCTAGGTCCATGTCTTCGAGCTCAATAGCAGCTACGATGCCTGAGTTGGCAAAGCGTGAGTCGCGGCGGGACGGCGACATGCCGTTCACCACTACCTCGCCCGGCGCCGTGGCGGCCGGCACAATAAAGCCGCCGGGGCACATGCAGAAGGAGAACACGCCCCGCTGCTGGCCTTTCCACTGCGTTTGATGCACCAGCGAATAGGAAGCCGCCGGCAACTGCCCCCGATCGGCGCGCCGGTACTGGGCCTGGTCGATGAGGGCTTGCGGGTGCTCTACGCGCACCCCGAGGGCAAACGGCTTGGCTTCGATGAGTACCCCGCGGCGGTGCAGCAACTCGTAAATGTCGCGGGCCGAATGACCGGTAGCTAGGATGACGCCATCGGCTTCAATCGCCTCGCCGGCAGCCGTGACGACGCCACGCAGGTGCTTTTGCTCCAGAATCAGATCCGTCACGCGGGTATCGAAGCGCATTTCCCCGCCCGCCTGTAGCACCGAGTCGCGCAGGGCCGCTACTACCAGCGGCAGCTTGTTGGTGCCGATGTGCGGGTGCGCGTCTACCAGGATTTCGGGCGTGGCGCCGTGCTGCACCAGAATGCGCAAAATTCGTTGAATGTCGCCGCGCTTCGTGGAGCGGGTGTAGAGCTTGCCGTCGGAATAGGTGCCAGCCCCGCCTTCCCCGAAGCAATAGTTGGAGTCAGGATTAACGATGTGCTCCTTATTAAGGGCGGCTAGGTCGCGGCGGCGGGTGCGCACGTCTTTGCCCCGTTCTACCACAATGGGCTTGATACCTAGCTCAATAGCCCGCAGCGCCGCAAACAAACCAGCCGGGCCCGCCCCCACAATCAGCACCGTGCGCTTGGCTTGGCTGACAGTAGGATACTGAAACCAGGGACCAAACAACTCTTTGGGCGGCGGCGTGAGCCAGATATCGGCGCGTAGGCGCACCAAGGGTTGCCGGCCGCGCGCGTCGATGGAGCGGCGCTTCAGGTGAACAAAATCGGCTTGGCCGGGCTGAAAGCCAGCGGCTTCTAACAGCGCCCGGTAGCGCGCATACTCGTCGTAGGCTACTTCCGGCGGAAGCAGCACTTCTATTTCTTTTTTGTCAATCATAAAAAGGGCGAAAGGGAGTTAACCTTCAAACCGGGTACTAGGGGAAGTCTTAAGCAGACACAAAAATAGGCGCCGTAGTTCGGTAACAAAGCTAGGTGCGCTACTGCACCACGAGCGTATCGACGATGAAGCGGGACGTGTCGGTCAGAAATTGCATGTAGTACTTGCCGGGCCGGGTCGGACGGAACGTGTAATCGGCCTGGATTGTGGGCGTAGTCTGGGCGCACACGCAGCCGTCGTACGTAATCTTGGGCGCGACTTGCACCGTGTCGCCGGCGCTGACTTCCACAAAGCTGTCAAACTTCCCGCAGCCATTATCGGCCTGCATAAGCACCGTAAACTTCGTGTTCTCATTCACCCGCGCCGTTTTGGGGCCGCTTACTTGTCTAGCAAAAGCAACTACCGTTGCCTTGCAAGAATTGTCCGAGTTTAAGCTACAGTTGCTGAACATAAGGCAGCCAAGCAAGAGGGCCGAGTACTTCATACGCATAGGTACTAGATAAGACAGTTCGTGAGTGGAGAGGCAAGTTACGACGGTTTAGTTGCATAGATGAGGGCAAACTGGGCCTCCGCCACAAAGGCCGCACCTAGGTAGACCATCAAGCACGAATGACCAAAAGGCAGCAAATAGTGCCCATTTACTGAGCACAATGCAGGACAAGCAGTGGTTGAAAATTGAGAGTTCGCATCATAACTAATTGATATGATGTATTTTATAATATAAAATTGCCCATATATGAAGAACTGATGAATATTTTTTTATAGAAAAAGTTAAGATTTAAATTAAAATCATTCAATTTTGTGGCGAGTGTATTGAAAAGTAGGAGCGGAAGGCAGCTTAAGCGAGTTCGTGTCAGCGTGACAATAACGGTCTACTGCGTAGAAAGTGGAAAAAGTAATTTCTACGCGGAGCGCTGTGGGTAATAGTGTTTTATATTTTACTCCTGCTTACTATGCTTTACGAAAAATTTATACCTGCTCACGGGAGTACTGTGCTTCTGCCCATAGGCTCATTAACTACGGATGCTACTATGGTTAAAAAATCAACTGTAGATAGCCAACACTCAGTACCTAGTGTCCCGCCTAAGTGGTTTGGTGGTCTCAACAGTATCCGCTTTATTCTGGCTTTTATTGTGGTGCTTTTTCATTGCGAAAACCCACTTCAATTATACCTGCGCGAATCGAGCGTAAAGCTCTTTCAATATGCAGGTATGTTTATGGCGGTTGCCTTTTCGGGAGTAGCGGCAGTAGTTGCTTTTTTCGTTATTTCTGGTTTCGTAATTCATTATCCTAACCGGAAGGGAATTAAGGATACGAAACGATTTTATATTAAAAGATTAGTTAGAGTTTTAGGTCCTCTTATCGTTATCATGCTCCTAGGGTTACTATTTGGTAATCCGGAACGTGATGTGGTTTGGAGCTTATACTGCGAATTAATTTACTACGCCATCTATCCGATAGTGGCGAAAATAAAAATGACGTGGAACGTGAAGCTGCTTATCGCTTTTCTGCTAGCTTCTGTGGTGGTTGTAGTTGTTGGTCAATCAGATATACGTTCGATGCTAACACATTCTGACCAAGGCTACGTTGGGGAGCTCTGGCGATTTGGGCCAGCGTTTACGTGGCTCGTTGGCTTGCCGTGTTGGCTGCTAGGCGTAACGTTGGCGGAGCGCATCGACGGCTTAAACCAGCGCGTATCGATTAATAAAATATGGTTGCTGCGCGTAACTCTTTATGCTGCTACCATTGTTTGTTGCGTTCTGCGCTTTCATATGTTTGTTCCGTACGGTATTTCTATGCTAGTCATGGCAATTCCGATTGCAAAATGGGTTGAGCAGGAAATAATTTATTATAAAACCAAAGAGCCGAGTGCAATGCTTGAGCGTTTTGGCAAATTTTCGTACTCACTTTATTTGTGCCATCCGTTAATTATAACTGCTTTATTACTTTACGTGCCCCTGACGAATTATTCTTATTTTGGCTATTTGGCTGCGTGTATTGTAGGGGCCTATTTGTTTTATTTGCTCCTAGAAAAACCATCGCACATGCTAGCCGAAAGATTGGCCGGCTCTGTAAAGAAAATATAAGAAGTATTACGGTTTGATACTGCCAGAATTACTACTTGAGTATAATTATTACGGCGTAAGTAATACATAAAAATAAACCGGCCGTGTTATTAGCACAGCCGGTTTGAAAAATAGATTGCGCAAATTACTTATGACGTTTCGCGCGCTGATATTGTACCGGCCACTCTAGGTCGACGTCTAGCTCCTGGGCGGCGTGCAGCGGAAAGTAAGGGTCGCGCAAGAACTCACGGGCCATCAAAATTAGGTCGGCTTGCTGGTTGGCCAGGATTTCCTCGGCTTGCTGGGCCGTCGTGATGATGCCCACGGCGCCCGTCGGAATACCTACTTCCTGCTTAATGCGGGCGGCAAACTCCACCTGATAGCCCGGCCCCACGGGAATATCCGCGTGCGGCACGTTGCCCCCGGTGGAGGTGTCAATTAGATCAATGTGCTTGTCTTTAAGAACCTTGGCAAGCGCCACAGAGTCTTCAATGGTCCAACCGCCTTCGGTCCAGTCGGTAGCGGAGATGCGTACCAGCAGCGGATATTCGGCGGGCCATTCTTCGCGCACTACGTCTACCACTTCCAGCAGCAGCCGAATGCGGTTGTCGAAGGAGCCGCCGTAGGCATCGGTGCGCTGGTTGCTCAGCGGCGAACAGAACTCATGCAGCAAGTAACCGTGGGCCGCGTGAATCTCAATGACTTTAAAGCCTGCTGCCAACGACCGGCGGGTGGCCGCCCGGAAGTCGTCGAGCACCTTTCTGAGGCCAGTTTGGTCGAGCGCCTCGGGCTTAGGATACGTGTCGGAGAAGGGGAGGGCGCTGGGCGCCACGGTTTGCCAGCCTTCTTCGGCGGGCACTTCCCCCTGGCCCTTCCACGGGCTATAGGTGCTCGCCTTGCGGCCAGCATGCGCGAGCTGAATGCCAGGCACTGCACCGTGAGCCTCCAGAAAAGTGGTGATGCGCTTGAGGCCTTCGATGTGCTCGTCTTTCCAAATGCCGAGGTCGTCGGGGGTGATGCGGCCCTCGGGCGAAACGGCTGTAGCCTCGAAAATAATCAGGCCGGCGCCACCCACGGCGCGGCTACCTAGGTGCACCAAATGCCAGTCATTGGCAAAGCCATCCTGGCTGGAATACTCGCACATCGGCGAAACGACAATCCGGTTTTTGAGTTCAAGGCCACGCAGACGGAGCGGGCTAAAAAGGGTTGCTGCCATAATAGAAAATCAATGTCGGGGTCGGAGATGCCGCGGGCCAGGAAGTTTGGCAGCGGGCATCGTCAAACAAACTTGGTTGCCTGATAGTACCGTTGCGAGCCTGGAAGGTTTTCACGATACTGCTTCCTGCTTCGTGTGGGCCTGCGCCGCCAGCAACGTAGTGCTGCTGGTAGGAAAGCAGAAAACAGCGTACTTTGAGCAACAAAATCAGCCAGTTGGCTAATGCATTTGCTCATCCCTCTTTCCCCAAACCCCATGAAAACCCTTTTTGCTAACCGCTTTACTGCCAGCCTAGGATTGGCGTTGTTCCTGTGCGCGGCGGCTACTACTGCAAGTCACGCTCAAGCCACCACGACAACCACCAAGGCCCCCGAAGACAAGTCGAAGCGCCCGAGCCCGCCGGCCAAGGTGACGGCCAACGTGGGCGGCGCTACCGTTACCATCGATTACAGCCGCCCCTCTATGAAAGGCCGCAAGATCTTCGGCGGACTAGAGCCTTACGACAAAGTATGGCGCACAGGTGCCAACGAGGCCACTACGTTCGAAGCAAGCAAGGACGTGAAGATTGAAGGCCAGGCGCTACCCGCCGGCAAATACGCGCTGTTCACCATCCCCGGCGAAAACGAGTGGACTATCATCTTCAATAAGACGGCCAGCCAATGGGGTGCCTTCAAGTACGACGCCAGCCAAGACGCGCTGCGCGTGAAAGTGAAGCCCAAAAAGCTAGCTCAGCCCACCGAAACGTTCACTATCAACCTGGATAAGGCGGGTAAGGTGGCCATGATGTGGGAAAACACCCAAGTCGACTTCACGGTGTCTGGCAGCGGCAAATCGGCCATGTAGCACCCGCCTAGCTTATTTGCATTCTATTGCGCCCCGGCGGCAACGGCACTCTTCCCAACGAGGCTGTTGCCACCGGGGCTTTTGTTTGCTGATTGGAAGTAGGATGAATTAGAATTACTAGGACTTATTAAACATTAGATAGGATATAGAGTAGTAGACCTTTATTTTTGAAGTAAGCATAACATTTAATACTACAAGATTAACAAGCGCTTATAAACAACAGTTAGCTCGGCTGTTTGCTTGAGCTAGATTCCTCGTGGTGCCGTTGCGACGGCCGTTCTGCTTTTAGCTCCTGCCCAATACTGTTTCTCGCCTATTCCTAACAATTATGAAGCTACTTTCTACTGTTCATCTGTGCCACTCCGCGCGCTTGACCTTCAGGCATCAGGGCACCTTCTTCATGGGTCTGCTGCTAGCGTTAGCACCTAGCCATGCGCAGGCTCACGTACCCAGCATCACAGGTTTGTCGCCGGCGCGCAACGCGCGCTCGGCGTCGCGCGCGACCAATGTGACGGCGAACTTCAACCGAGTCGTAGGCAGTACTGCTAGCACCCAGCAAGGGAAAAAGGCAGGCGTAGCTAGTACTGGTGGTAATACGCTCAGCTTCAGTTCTACTATTGCTTCTAAGCCCGGCAAGACAGTTTTTGCCGCTATGCCGTCGGGGGGGCAGCGTAGTAGTGGACAGAGCCTCGCGTCCGGGCAAGTCTACCAATTTGCCGCCGCTACGACCCCTCGCCCCAGTACGTTCAGAGGTGGCGTTAACCTGAGCGGGTACGCGGGCGTCAACACACGGAATATTGACGGCGAGGGTGACCTGGATGCTGCCATTACCAACAAGACAGACAAAACCGTCAGTGTGCGGCTGAATCGTAACAAGCCCGTGCTGACGAGCTTGTCGGTGCCAAGAGGCCTAGTGGGCAGCACCGTTGTGCTCACGGGTAGCAGCTTCACGGGCGCCACGCGCGTCAGCTTCAACGGCGTAGCAGCGACTAGTTTTGTAATAAACTCCGCCGCGCAGATTACAGCTACGGTGCCCACGGGTGCTACCACAGGACCCGTGGTGGTCACCACCACTGTGGAAATTAGCAACAACTTGCTATTCACGGTCAGTGATGCCCCCTTTGTAACGGCGGTAATGCCCACGCGTAATGCAATAGCGGCCCCGCGCGCTACCCCAGTAGCGCTTACCTACAGTCAGGCGCTGAGTACCAACCTGGCCACGCAACAAGCGCTGAACGTGTATAGCCAACAGGCTGGCGGTAAAAAGCTAGGTACTGCAACTGTGGCAGGCAATACGCTCACCTTCAAACCTAGCAGGGAGTTTAGAGCGGGCGAAACAGTGTTTGTGACGGCAACGGCCGCGGCGCAAAGCAGCACTGGGACCTCGGCAATACCGCACGTAGTCCAATTTACCACCGCTACCAGTCCGAGCGCTGGCACGTTTGATAACGGCTCCGAGTTGGCAACGGGTAATGGAACCCAAACGGTAGCCCTAGGCGACGCCGACGGCGACAATGACCTCGACGTAGTGGGAGGAGGGAAGCTCTACCTAAACAATAGCACCGGAGGTTTCAGCGCTGGGCAGTCGATCAACGCGGGGGGGGAGTTCGGCGACGTTGATGGGGATGGTGACCTAGACTTGGTGAGTTTTGGTAACGTGTACCTGAACAACGGCAGCGGCACGTTCAGCCTCGGCCAGCAGGTGCAGGTGGAAAGCGGGGCGTATACGCTGACAGACCTAGCCCTCGGGGACGTGGACGGCGACGGCGACCTCGACGAACTCATAACGGCGGTGAACGTAATCCCACTTTCCGCGCAAGGACAAGTATATGTGCGCCTCAACGACGGCCGCGGTATGTTTTCGAGTGGACAAGAAATTTCCGCTGGCAACAGCTACAGCATCGCCCTGGGCGACGTGGACGGCGACGGGGACCTAGACTTCATAACCCCCAATTTTGGAACATCGCGCGCGGGTGGTAACTCCGTGAGTATTCGATTGAATAACGGCACCGGCACCTTCGTGCTTAGTGAGTCGGTGTCAGTAGGCTTCTTCCCGGCGGGCGTAGCGTTGGGTGACGTGGACAAGGATGGCGACCTCGACCTGGTCTCCGCTAACCGAGCCACCGGCTCTGTTAGTGTGCGCTTGAACAATGGGCTAGGTTCCTTCAGTGGCAGCCAGGATGTAGCGACACGCGGGGCCGGGCGCGTAGCCCTAGGCGACGTCGATGGGGACGGCGACCTAGATATTGTGGCCTCGGATATTACCAATAACGCCGTGGACGTTCGGCTTAATAATGGCAGCGGTATTTTCTCTGGCAGCCAAAGCGTGGCCGTAGGCACCAACCCCGTGGGTATCGAGCTAGGAGACCTAGATGGCAATGGCACCCTCGATTTCGTAACCGGCAACAGTGTGGCGGGCTCCGCTAGCGTGCGATTGAACCAGCCCGTGACGGCGAGTCCGCTGACGATAACCGCCCTTACGCCGGCGCGTAATGCCCTAGTCGCCCCGCGCGCTACTGACGTGGCCGTGACGTTTAACCAACCCTTGAGCACCGGCGCTGCTACGCAGCAGGCCCTACGCGTGTTCAGCCAGCAAGCCGGTGGTAAAAAGACCGGCACAGCCACGGTGAGCGGCAACAACCTCGCCTTTAACCCCAGCACCGACTTCAAAGCCGGCGAGACGGTGTTTGCCACGCTCACTACGGCCGCCCAGGGCGGCAACGGGGCTAGCTTGGCGAAGCCGCAGGTGTTTCAGTTTACGGCGGCTACCAGCCCCAGTAGTGGCAGTTTTGGCGGCGGTACCCAGCCAACGGTCGGTACTAACCCGTTGAGCGTAACCACCGGCGACGTGGACGGCGACGGCGACCTAGATCTGCTCACCGCCAACCTGAGCACCAACACCGTGTCGGTGCGACTCAATAATGGCGCCGGTAGCTTCTCGGGCAGCCAGGAGGTGAGCGTTGGGCGCGGACCGTTCCAAGTGGTGCTCGGCGACGTGGATGGCGACGGCGACCTTGACCTAGCCACCGCCAACAGCCGCACCATCTTCCCCGGCACCGTGAGCGTGCGACTGAACAACGGGCAGGGTACCTTCGGCGCGGGCACCGACGTAACCGTGGGCGAAACCCCACACGCCCTAGCCCTAGCCGACCTCGACGGGGATAGCAGCTTGGACCTACTTGCCGCCAATTATACGGCCGGCAACAGTTCCACTAACAGCACCGTGAGCGTGCGCCTGAACAATGGCACGGGCAGCTTCAGTGGTACGCAGGAAGTAAGCATTGGTACGCGCCCCGTAAGCTTGGCCGTGGGCGACGTAGATGCCGACGGAGACCTTGATTTCCTGACGGCTAACTCCAACCAACTGACGGCTAGCCTACGCCTCAATGATGGGAAAGGCACTTTCACCGGCACTACCGACGTGCCGGTAGGTGCCAATCCTGAAGCCGTGACGCTAGGCGACGTAGATGGTGACAATGACCTGGATTTGGTAGTAGCCAACGGCGCTGTCGGTCGGGTGCGGGTGCTGCCAAACGCCGGCAATGGTACGTTCGGGGCGGGACAGGAAATAATAGTGGGCGTGTTACCGCGCGGCGTCGTACTCGGCGACG
>Ga0325401_1001690_pt1 | contig 18909 bp, 17 predicted proteins | sample PopdelMetagenome_FD_205666 | JGI IMG/M metagenome (GOLD analysis project Ga0325401, IMG submission 205666) | Populus deltoides microbial communities from Bellville, Georgia, United States - Xylem-PdKOR-R2 | ecosystem: Host-associated > Plants > Phyllosphere > Stem > Wood/Secondary xylem | place... | reverse complement strand
CCCAGATTGCCCTGATCCAATCCCCGGCCCCGGCAGCGCGGCCGCCCAGGGCGGCGTTGTCACGGAACTTCGCCTCCAGCTCGCCGTCGGTCAGGGGCAGTTCGGCGCTGCCGCGTGCCATCTCCACCAGGCCGACGTGCTCCCGCCCCGCCGTGTCGCGGATCGTCATCCGTGCCGCGCCGCGGGGCAGGGCGGAGTCCAGCCGCGCCCGCACCCTGGAGCGCAGCGCGGCCACCGCGGGGTCCGCCACCGTCGCCGCCGAGAACTCGCCCACGCCCGCCGCGCCGCGCAGCAGCGCCACCGCGGCGCAGTGGTGGATACTGACGCGGCCGTCGCGCTCCGTCCGTACCGCCCGGTCGCCCCGGTCGAGCAGGAGCTGGTCGCCCTCGACGAGGACGGATTCGATCGCATCCACCGGTACCCGCGCGCGCAGCTCCAGCCCCGCGTCGATCACGGCGTGGAAGACGATACCCGCCGGATAGGGCTTGTAGGTGTTGCGCGCGAACTCCCAGTCATGGCTCAGTCCCTCGATGATCCGCTCCACCCGGGGCACGTCCCCCATAGCGCGCGCCCAGCCGAGCGGGCCCTCGATCGCCGCCGGGGCTGCCTCGTACCCGGCCTCCGCCATCAGCGCGGCCAGCAGCCCGTTTCGCGCGGCGTTGCCCATGCCGACGTTCTTCGCCGCACTCGGCAGGTTCTCGACCAGCCCGGCCGACTGGCTGGCGGCGATGCCCAGCGCGTGCCACGTCCGCCGCGCGTCGAGCCCCAGCAGTCGCGCGCAGCCCGCCGCCGCGCCGAAGACCCCGCAGGTCGAGGTGATGTGCCATCCCCGGTCGTAGTGCCCAGGGGAGACGGCCGCGCCCACCCGGCACTCCACTTCCGCGCCGAGGAGGAAGGCGTGGAGCACCTCCGTCCCCGCCACCCCGCGCAGCTCCGCGAGCGCCAGCAGCGGCGAGGCCACGGCGGCGGTCGGGTGGATAACCGTCTCCAGGTGCGTGTCGTCGTAGTCGAGCAGGTTGGCGGCAATCGTGTTGACGAAGGAGGCGCCCATGGCGTCCAGCCGCTCCGCGCGCCCTATCACCGTTGCCCGCTCCGGGCCGGAGAAGGGCGCCATGACGCGCGCCGCCGTCGTGACCGCCGGATCCCGCGATACGCCGAGCGCCCCGCCGACGTAATTCAGCAGCGACCGCGTCGCTTCGTGGCGCAGCGGGACACCGATCTCGTCCCAGCGGGAGTCCGCGACGAAGCGCCCCAACGCCTCCCCCGCGAACACGTCCTTCTCCGCCATACTCATTGCACCCTCGTGATCAGACCGTCGCGCGAGGCCTGGGCCCAGCGCCCGTCATCCTCGCGCAGGAACGCCCGCAGCGCCTCCGGCCCTAGCACGCCGAGGTCGGCGCCGATCGCCGCCAGCCGCTCCCGCACGCGCGGGATCTCCATCGCCCGGACCACCGCCTCGTGCATCCGCGCCGCGACGGGCGCCGGGAGCGCGGACGGCCCGACCATCGCGTACCACCCCGCGAAGTCGTATCCCGGCACGCCCGCCTCGCTCAGGGTCGGGACGTCCGGCAGCAGTGCCGCGCGTGTCGTGGTGGTCACGCCGAGCGCGCGAATGCGCCCGCCCACTAGGTGCTGCATCGCGGCGACCGTGCTGTTCCACCCCGTCGGCAGGTGCCCGGCGACGAGGTCGTTCAGGATCGGCGCCGCGCCGCGATAGGGTACCTCCACCATCTCGATCCGCGCCAGGCGCGTGAACAGGTTCCCCGCGTAGGAGATCGCCGCGTCCGACGTTCCGAAGCCGATGCTGCGCGGCGCCGCCTTCGCCGCCGCAACCAGCCCCGCCACGTCCCGGAACGGCGCGGAGCCCGAGGCCGTCAGCAGCAGGGGATAACGCGACAGCAGCGCCACCGGCGCGAAGTCGCGCAGGGGCTGGTAGGGCAGCGACATCGCGTAGGCGTTCATGACGTGGCTGCCCGTATCGACAAGGAAGAGCCCTCCGTCCGGCTCGGCCCGCGCCACCGCCTCGGATCCGATGGAGCCGTTCGCACCAGGCCGGTTCTCGATGATCACCGTCCCCCCGAGCACCTGCGACAGCCCCTCGGCCAGGGTGCGCGCGAAGATGTCCGTGCCGCCGCCCGGCGCGTAGGGGACGAGGAGGCGCACCGGCCGCTGCGGCCATCCGCCCTGCGCGCGCGACAGGCGAGGCGACGCGAGTGCCGACGCGGGAGTCGCGACCAGCAGCGAGCGGCGGGAGACAGGGCCCATGGATCATCCTCCGCGGCCTCTATCTTGCGAGGCCTTGTTGATACCGATATCAGATCGGGCATGTCGGTGGGAGAGGCCTATGACAGACGCGACGATGGTGCACCCGGCATGAGTTGCACCCTGCGCGGCCGGCGGGCGCTGGTGACGGGCTCCACCGGCGGGCTCGGCCTCGCCATCGCCCGCCGTCTCGCCGCCGACGGCTGCGCCGTCGTGCTGCACGGCCTGGCGACGGCGGGGGAAGCCGGCGACACCCGGGCCGCGCTCGCGCGCGAGCACGCGGTGGAGGTGACATACCACCGCGCCGACCTTGCCGACCCGCACGCCATCGCGGCGCTGATGGAAGCCGCCGGCGCCGTGGACGTCCTCGTCAACAACGCGGCCACGCGGCACTTCGCCCCGATCGACACCATGGCGCCCGCCGACTGGGACGCCGACATCGCCGTGAACCTCTCCGCCGCCTTCCACACGATCCGCCTCGCGCTGCCGGGGATGCGGGACCGGGGCTGGGGGCGGATCGTCAACATGTCCTCGATCTACGGCCTGATCGGCACGCAGGACCGCGTCGGCTACGTCGTCACGAAGACCGCGCTGATCGGCCTGACGCGCGCCGTGGCGCTGGAGACGGCGCGCCAGGGCATCACCTGCAACGCGCTCTGCCCCGCCACCAGCCTCACCCCCGGGATCGCGTCGCGCATCGAGGCTTCGATGGAGGCGGAGGGGCTGGACCGCGAGGCCGCGACGCGGGCCGTACTCAACGGCAAGCAGCCCACCGGCCGCTTCGTGGAGGCCGAGGCTGTGGCCGACATGGTCGGCTTCCTCTGCGGCCCCTCCGGACGGGACGTGACCGGCGCGGTGCTCCCGATGGACGGCGGCTGGTCCGCCTGCTGACGCGAAGGCGCCGGGCGAACCGGCGCGAGGAGGGGGGGAGGCATGAGAAGAAGAACCCTGATCGCGGGCGCCGCCGTCCTGACGTCTCCGCTGGCAGCCCCACGCCTGGCGGGCGCCCAGGCCTTCCCCACGCGGCCGCTGCGGCTGGTGGTGGCCTGGCCCCCGGGCGGCTCCGCTGACATCCTGTCGCGGCAGATCCAGGGCCCGCTCGGCGGCGCGCTCGGCCAGCCCGTGGTGATCGACAACCGCGGCGGTGCCTCTGGCGCCATCGGCACTGCCGAGGTCATCCGCGCCCCCGCCGACGGCCACGTCTTCTGCATGGTGACCAGCACCCTCGTCTCCATGGCGCTGCTGCAGCGCGGCTCCTACGACCCCCTCCGAGACGTGACGCCGATCCTGCAGCACTCGCGGGTTGCGAACATCATGGCGGTGAACCCGGCGCTGCCGGTGCGCAGCGTGGCGGAACTCATCGCCTTCGCACGTCAGCACCCGGGCGGCCTCTCCTTCGGCTCTCCCGGCATCGGCTCCGCCGTCCACATCTCCGGCGAGATGTTCCGCCTCGCCACGGGCGCGAACATGACGCACATCCCCTACCGCGGCGGCGGCCCCGCGCTGGCGGACCTCGTGACCGGCTCGCTGCACCTCATGTTCGGCAACGCCAGCTCCACCCTCCCCTACGTGCGGGACGGGAGCCTGCGGGCGCTGGCCGTCACCTCCGCCCGCCGCGTCCCCTACCTGCCCGACCTACCCACCGTCGCCGAATCCGGCCTCCCCGGCTTCGCCATCGACGAGTGGTACGGCGTCATCGGCCCCCGCGGCATGCCCGCGGCCGTCGTAGATCGCCTGAACGCCGTCATGTCCGAGATCCTCTCCACCCCGGCCGAGCGCGCGCGCCTGCTGGGCATGGGCGCCGAGGTCGGCGTCGGCACGCCGGCCGAGTTCGGGCGCCTGATCGCCGAGGATTTGGACAAGATCGGCCGGGTCGTGCGCGACGCGCGCCTCACGCTCGACTAGCGACCGCCACGGGCTCCACGCCGGGGGAAGCGGCGCTCCCCGAGGCTCTGCCCTAGCTCAGAGGATCGGCGTCCAGACGCACCGCGATCCCCTCCAGCCCCGGTGCCGAGGCCGGGTAGCGCCGCAGCACCTCCGGGTCGTGCCCGGGGATGACATGGTCCGGCGAACTCGCCAGCCGTTCCAGCGTGTCGTAACCTTCGAGCATCTGCGCCACGTCGGCGACGATCGGAAAGGGCCGCCTCTGCTGGAAATTGGCATAGAAGTGCGTCGCGTCGCTGGCCAGCACCACCCAGCCACGCCGGGTCCGCACCCGCACCACCTGCAGGCCGAGCGAGTGGCCGCCGACATGGTGCACGCTGATCCCCGGCGCGATGTCGGAGGACCCGTCGTGGAACCGTGCTCGGCCCGTGAAGACCCGCTCCACCATGGCAGTCACGTCCGTCACCTCAAAGGGGTGCCGCAGCGTCTCGTGGCACATGCAGCGGCCGGTGCAGTACGCCATCTCCCGGTCCTGGACGTGGTACCGGGCGGCGGGGAACATCGCGTGGTTCCCGGCGTGGTCGTAATGCATGTGGGAGAGGATGACGTCCGGCACCCTCGCCGCGTCCACGCCGATCATCGACAGCCCCTCGGCGGGGGACCGGATCAGCGCTCGGCCGCGCCGGCGCGCGCCCGCCGCGTCGAAGCCCGTGTCGAGCACGAAGCGCCGGTCACGGCCGACGATCGCCCAGACGAAGTAGTCCAGCGGCATCGGCGCGTCGTCGTGCGGGTCGCCGCCGAGGAAGTTCTGGTGAGCGGGGCGGTCGTGATGCGCGTACTTCACCGCATGGATCTCGTAGCTCCCGTCATCCTGGTTCATGCCCAATCCTTCCATCCCGTTCCGTCTTCCAGAAGGGGCGCAGGCCGTGCCCGGTGATCCGGGCGGCCCCGGCGCCAACAGCCGGATGCGCGACGTCGCCTCCCGCGCCGGCGTCTCGACCATGACCGTGTCCCGCGCTCTGAAGGACCCGTCCAAGGTCTCGGAGGCGGTGCGCCTGCGCGTGGCCGAGGCGGTGCGCGCGGTCGGCTACGTGCCGAACCGACTCGCCGGCAATCTCTCCTCCATGCGGTCCAACGTGATCGGGCTCATCGTGCCCGGCCTCGAGAACTCGCTTTTCGCCCCTACCATCCAGGGCGTCTCGGAGGTGCTGCGCCGAACCGGGTACCAACTCATGATCGCCGACAGCCTGTACGACGACACGGCGGAGGAGCAGCTCGTCGAGGCCTTCCTCGCCCAGCGCGTGGCCGGGCTGATGCTGCACGACACGCACCACACCCGCGCCGTCCACGACATGCTCCGCCGCGCCGCCGTGCCGGTGGTCGAGACGGGCACGCTGGTGTCGGACCCACTGGACATGGTGGTGAGCTACTCCAACCACGACGCCTCCGCGGCCATGGTGCGGCACCTGCACCGGCTGGGATACCGGCGCATCGGCTTCGTCAGCCTGCCCGCGGCCAACAACGACCGCAGCCGGGATCGCCAGGCCGGGTACCGCGCCGCTCTCGCCGCGCTCGGCCTGCCGGTGGAGCCCGGGCTGATGCTGGAGATGCCGTCCGGCCTCGCCTCCGGCGCCGAGGCGGTGGTGCGGCTGGTGGAGGGCGCCTCCCCGCCCGACGCCGTCTTCCTCGCCGGCGACGTGCTCGCCGCCGGCGCGCTCTTCGAGTGCCAGCGCCGCGGCTGGGCCGTGCCGGGCCGGGTCGCGCTCGCCGCCTTCGACGACATCGACATGCTGCGCCACGTCGTGCCCCCCATCACCACCCTGCGGCTGCCCCGCGCCGCCATGGGCCGCCGCGGCGCGGAGGTGCTGCTCGACCGCATCGAGGGCCGCTCGACGGAGCGGGTGAGGGTGGACCTGGGCTTCGAGATCATCCAGCGCGAGAGCACCTGAGCTGATTTCCTGATATCGGTATCAGAAACTGGCTTGTGCGCCAGCCCCCCGCTGCATAGACCCGAGCCCGGGGCCGTCATGCCCCGGGAGGGACCGCGATGGCGGACAGGGTTCTCGGCTTCATCGGCCTGGGCCAGATGGGAAGCCGCATGGCGGCGCGGCTGCTCGACGCCGGTCACGCGCTCGTGGTGTACGACACGGCGGAGGCTTCCATGGCGCCGCTCGTTGCCCGCGGCGCCCGCGGCGCCGGCAGCCCGGCGCAGGTGGCCGACCTCGCCGACGTCGTCCTCGCCAGCCTTCCCTCGCCCGACATCGTGCGCGCCGTCGGCATTGGGCCCGAGGGCGTGCTGCGAGGCCAACGCGCCCGGACCTTCGTCGACTTCTCCACCACCGGGCCGCGCGTCGCGGTGGAGGTCTCGGCCGCCTTCGCGGAAGCGGGCCGCGTCTCCGTCGATGCCCCCGTCAGCGGCGGCATCACCGGCGCGGAGAAAGGCACGCTAGCCATCATGGTCTCCGGTCCGCGCGCCGAGTGCGAGGCGCTGGAGCCCGTGCTGCGCGTCATGGGCAAGCCCTTCTTCTGCGGGGAAGGCGCAGGGCAGGCACAGGTGCTGAAGCTCTGCAACAACCTGCTCGCCGCCACCGCGCTCGCCGCCACCGCGGAGGCGATCGTGATGGGCGTTAAGGCCGGGCTGGACCCGGCGCTGATGTGCGAGGTCATTAACAGCAGCAGTGGTCGCAACAGCGCGACCCAGGACAAGTTCCCCCGCGCCGTCATCCCCCGCACCTTCGACTTCGGCTTCACCACCGCTCTGTCGCTGAAGGATGTCGGGCTCTGCGTGGACGAGGCAGGTGCGATGGGGATCCCGATGGTGGTCGGCAGCGCCGTGCGGCAGATGCTCGCCGTGACTCGTGCCGAGTTCGGGCCGGAGAGCGACTTCACCGCCATCGCCAAGGTGGTCGAGGGGTGGGCCGGGGTGAAGGTGGGCGGCTGAGCCGCCCACCGGCCGCCTCACTCGAGACGGATGTCGAGGTCGCGTAGGACGCCGGCCCAGTTCGCGGCGTCGGAGGCGATGAAGTCTCGCGTTTCCTGCGGTGTGAAGACGACGGGCAGCACGGCCAGGGACTGGAAGACGCCTCGGACCGCCGGTGCCCTCACCCCCTCGGCCGAGAGGGCGGCGATGCGCTCCGCGACGGCGGGCGGCATCCGCGCCGGGCCGACGAGGCCGAACCAGTTCTGCGCCACGATCGGCATGCCCAGCTCCGCCAGGGTGGGCGTGTCCGGCAGTTGCGGGATCCGGGCCTCCGCCCCGACGCCGAGGATCCTCACGCGGCCGTCGCGCGCGATCGCCTCCGCCGGTCCCGCGTTGAGGAACATCGCGTCCACTTGGCCGCCCACGATCGCGGTGGCGGCCGGCGCCGCGCCCGGGAACGGCACGTGCAGCATCTCCAGCCCCGCCCGCTTAGCCAGCCCCTCCATCGCGAGGTGCGACGTGCTGCCGATGCCCCAGGAGGCGAAGGTTATCCGTCCCGGCGAGGCGCGCACCCTGGCGAGAAAGCTCTCCAGGCTGTCCGTCCCGAAGCCCGGTCGCGTCACCAGCGCGAAGGGGCCACGAGCGAAGATCGTCACCGGCGTGAAGTCGGCCGCGCCGTAGCCCAGCTTGGGGTAGATCAGGGGGTTGATGGCGTTCGTCTCGGCGTTGCCCATGGCCAGCGTGTGGCCGTCCGGCGCCGACCGCGCCACGAACTGCGCGCCGACCGCGCCGTTGGCGCCAGCTCGGTTCTCTACTACCACTGGCTGGCCGAGCGGGCCGGACATGGCGGCCGCCAGGGCGCGCGTGATGACGTCGCCCTGACCACCGGGACTCCACGGCATGATGATGCGGACAGGCTGGTCGGGGAAGGCCGCCAGCGCTGGCGTAGCGAGGGGCAGGGCTACCGCGGCGCCGAGCAGGCCGCGTCGTGTCGGTCGGACCATGGACATGCGTCTCCCACAGGCGCCGCAGCGGCGCCCTCCGTATCGGGACGCTACCCGCAGCCGCGATAGGGCATCGCGGGGAGAGGCAGAGCGTCGCTGGCCCTTGTCCCGGGCCGTTTCGCCATCGTTCTCTCACCCGTTATAGGTGTCAACAGATTCTCATATTGTCATACAGCTCAGCGGGCTAAGCTTATACCCAACCCTCATGACAGCAGGTGTACGAAGCCTTCATGTGAGTGAACGGCGCTACTCCGCCGCAAGCGGATCAGCCGACCGGTTCAGGATGCGCAGCGCCACACGCGCGGCCTGCGTCACGTGGTCTCGGCAGGCCTCCCATGCCCCCTCACCGTCTCGCCGCTCCACCGCCTCCACGATCCGGCGCAGCTCCGCCACGGTGTGCGGCAGCCGCGCGGGATCGGATAGGGTCGTGGCGCGGAGCTGCGTGTTGCGGTTCAGCATCTGGTCCAGCATCCGCGCCGCGTGCGCGTTGCGGCAGCCCGTCAGCAGCACGTCGTAGAAGCGGCGCTTGATACCGAAGAGGATCAACCGGTCCGTTCCAGGCCGAACGGCCGCGAGGTCCTCGAAGACGGCCCGCAATGCCACGATCTCCGCGCCCGATGCTCGTTCGGCGAAGCCCTGCCCGGCGAGCGCCTCGAGCACGGCGCGCACCTCGTAGACCTGGGCGGCCTCCGCCGGAGCGAGGAAGGCAACGAAAGGGCCGCGATTGGGCACGATCTCGATCAGCCCCTCGGCTTCCAGCAGGCGCACCGCCTCGCGGATTACGGTTCGGCTGACGCCAAACAGCTCGCAGAGCAGGCGATCCGGCAGATGATCCCCAGGCGCGAAGCGGCCGCCGACGATCGCCTCGCGCAGCCGCTCCTCTACCTGCCGCCGCACGGTCTGCGGCGTGACACGCATGGATTCGCTTCTCGCCATCACCCTCCGCCCTTCCTGGCTTCGGCATTGTGAAAGTCCCGGCGAACAACGTCCAGCGCAGGTCTGGGTCGTATTGACATGCAATATTATAATAGGTTGTCTTGTTACTAAAGGGAGGCCACGCATGTCCGAGAGCGAGATGTTCAGGAAGGGTCTGGAGGTCCGGCGGGAGGTGCTCGGGGCCGAGTACGTGGACGGCGGCATCGCGCGGGCCGACGACTTCATGATGGCCTTCCAGCGCATCACCACCGAGTGGTGCTGGGGCTACGCCTGGACGCGCGACGGGCTGGACCGCAGGACGCGCTCGATGCTCAACCTGGCGATGCTGACCGCCCTGGGACGCTCGGCCGAGATCCGGCTCCACACCAAGGGCGCGCTGGCCAACGGCCTGACGCCGGAGGAGATCAAGGAGGTCCTGCTCCACGCCACCGTCTACTGCGGCATCCCCGCCGGGCTCGACGCCTTCAAGGCCGCGCACGAGGTGCTGGTGAAGGAGGGCGCGCTGAGCGGCGAGCCCGCCCCGAAGCCCGCCCCGAAGCCCGCCGGATGAGCGGCGCCGCCCCCCCGCGCCGGGTCGCCGTCCTCGGGGTCGGCAACATGGGCTGGCCGATGGCCGCCCGCCTCGTCGGCGCCGGCTTCGACGTCGCGGCCTTCGACGCGCTGCCCGACCGCGCCGCCCGCTTCGCCGGGGAGGTCGGCGGCACGGCCGCCGGCAGCGCCGCCAGCGCCGCCCGCGGGGCGGACGCCGTCATCACCGTCCTGCCCACCTCCAAGCACGTGGGCGAGGCGATCGCGGCGATGGGCGACGCTCTGTCCCCCGGCGCCCTGCTGATCGAGATGAGCTCCGGCGTGCCGACCGCGACGCGGGGCTTCGCGGAGGCGCTGGCCGCCCGCGGCGTCTCCACCATCGACGCCCCCGTCTCCGGCGGCGTGCCACGCGCCCGCACCGGGGAGCTCGCCATCATCGTCGGCGGGGAGGCCGCCGACCTCGCCCGGGCCGACCCCCTCCTGCGCGCCATGGGCACCACCGTCACCCATGTCGGCGGCGTCGGTGCCGGCCAGGCGATGAAGGCGCTGAACAACCTTGTCAGCGCCGCCGGCTTCCTCATCGGGGCGGAGGCCCTGCTGATCGGCCAGCGCTTCGGCCTCGACCCCGCGCTCATGGTGGACGTGCTGAACGCCTCGACCGGGATGAACAACTCCACCCAGAAGAAGTTCGCCCAGTTCGTCCTCTCCCGCCGCTTCGACGCGGGCTTCGGGCTGGACCTGATGGTCAAGGACCTCTCCGTCGCCCTCGAGGTCGGGCGCGAGACGGCCACCCCCACCCCCTTCGCCGCGCTCTGCCGCGAGATGTGGGCGAGCGCCGCCACCCTCCTCGGGCCCGGGCAGGACCACACCGCCATGGCCCAGTTCTCCGAACGCCTCGCCGGGGAGACGCTCGGCGGAGGGAACCGCATCTCCGGGTGAATGAGCCGGCGGCGATCGCGACAACGAACCGCAGCGAGGCGGACCATTCCCGTCCGCATTGGACCAGGGAGGAAACGGCCATGGCCGCCATGCAGGGCGAGATGCATCTTGCCAATCGCGGATACACGCCGGGGCGGTCAGGACCGGGTCGCCGGGGTCTCGGCGCGATCCTGGCAAGCACCCTCGGCCTCGGCGAGGTGGCCCGCGCGCAGCAGGCCGCGCCATACCCGAGCCGCCTCGTACGCCTCATTGTGCCCTACCCGCCGGGCGGCAGCGTGGATCCGGTGGCACGTCTTCTGAGCCAGAAGCTAACTGACTTGTGGGGCCAGCGCGTGCTCATCGACAACCGGCCGGGTGCCAGCACCATCATCGGCACGGAGCTCGTCGCGCGCGCGCCGAAAGACGGCTACACGCTTCTCTTCACCGCCAGCACGCACGTCACGAACGCCCTACTCTTTCGCGACCTGCCCTACGATTATGTCAAGGACTTCGCCCCCGTTTCGACGGTCTACAAGGCCGAGTTCGCCCTCGTCGTGCACCCATCCATCCCCGCCACTACGCTGCAGGATTTCATCGCTTACGCACGAACCCGGCCCGGCGAGATTAGCTATGCCTCGGCCGGCGCGGGGAACGCTAGCCACATCGCGGCGGAAGTGTTCGACCGCATGACCGGCGTGCGGATGGTGCACGTCCCCTACAGGGGAGGCGGCCCGCTCGTCACCGACTTGCTGCGCGGCGACGTGCAGCTCTACTTCGCTGTGCCGCCGGCGGTGCTGCCGCACATCCAAGCCGGGCGACTCAAGGCGCTGGCTACAACCGCCGAGAACCGCCTCTCCCTGCTTCCCGACGTGCCGACTTTCGCCGAGGCCGGCCTGCCGAGCTTCGCCATCCGGTCCTGGATCGGCGTCCTCGCACCAGCGGGCACGCCGGAGGACATTGTGGCGAGGGCCTCCACGGACATCGGCCGCGTCCTCGCCATGCAGGACGTGCGCGAGCAGCTCGAGAGCCAGGGCCAGGTCCCCTTCGCGAGCACCCCAGCCCAAATGGCCGAGCTGATGGCGCAGGACGCCGAGACCTTCGGCCGCGCCATCCGCGAGGCCAATATCGTGATCGAGCGATGACGCTCGACGGTTACGCGGCCGTCATCACCGGAGCCGGCAGTGGAATGGGAGCCGCCGTGGCCCGCCGCTTCGCGCGGGAGGGCGCGCGTGTCGTCGTTTCCGACATCGACGAGGCCGCCGCGACGGTCGTGGCGCGGGAAATCGACCCCTCCGGCCGCCGCGCCGTCGGGATACGCTGCGACGTGGCCGAGGCCGCAGACTGCGCCGAACTGGTGGCCGGCGCCGAGCGCTTCCTCGGATCCCCGATCGACGTGTTCATGGCGAACGCCGGCGTCAGCTTCGCCGGCGATTTCCTCGAGGCGAGCCCCGAGGCTCTACGCCGCGTCGTCGACGTCAACGTGACGGGTAGCATCCTCTCCGCCCAGGCCGCCCTGCGCAGCCTCCTGCGGAGCCCGCGCGCCTCGCTCGTGTTCACCGGCTCCATAAGCGGCGTCACGGCGCGGGCGAGGCGCAGCGTCTACAACGCGTCCAAGCACGCCTTGACGGGGCTCGTGAAGGCGCTCGCGCTGGAGTTCGGCCCGTGCGGCGTGCGGGTGAACGCCATCGCACCCGGCTCCACCGACACGCCCTTCCTGCGGGCGCACCTCGCCAAGGTCAGCCCGGACGTGGACCGCGCGATCGGGGAGATCGTCGGTGCCATGCCGCTCGGTCGCCTCGTCAGCCCCGAGGATTTCGCGGACGCCGCCGTCTTCCTCGTCTCCCCCGCGGCGCGCTCCGTGACCGGCCACGTCCTGATGCTCGATGGCGGAGCCTCGGCGGGCCGCATGTGAGGGCGGGACCTACTCCAGCCGCACGTTCGCGGTTCGGATGATCCGGGCGTACTTCTCCGCGTCCTCCCGCATAAGGTCGGCGAACTGCGCCGGGCTCAGCGCCAGCCGCTCCATGCCTCCGCTCTCGAGCCGCTCCTTCGCCTCCGGCGTGGCCATGCTGCGCTCGATCTCAGCGGTCAGCTTGGCGATGACGTCGCGCGGCGTGGCGGCGGGCGCGAACACCGCGTTCCAGATTCGGATCCCGTAGCCCGGCAGACCCGCCTCGGCGAAGGTCGGCACGTTGGGCAGCGACGGCAGTCGCGTCGCGCCGGAGACGGCGAGCGCCCGAAGCCTGCCGGACTGGATATGGGGCAGCACGATGATTGTGCTGCCGTAGCTGAACTGGACCAGTCCGGCCATGAGGTCGGTAATTGCCGGCGCCCCGCCTCGGTAGGGGACGTGCGTGGTCTGGACCCCGGCCATGATGTTAAGCAGCTCGCCGGCCAGGTGGTTCGGATTCCCCGTGCCGGCCGATGAATAGTTCAGCCGGGTCGGTCGCGCCCTTGCCAGCTCGATCAGCTCCTGCAGAGAGTTAGCCGGCACGGAAGGGTGCACCACCAGCACCACCGGGCTCTCGGACAGCGTCGCCACCGGGACGAAGTCCCTCAGTGCGTCGTAGGAGACGGTCATGAGCAGCGGGTTAGTAACGTGCGAGGTCGATGCCAGCAGCAGGGTGTAGCCGTCGGCCGGGGCGCGGGCGACGAATTCTGTCCCGATCGCCGCGTTGGCGCCTGGCCGGTTCTCGATGACAAAGGGTTGTCCCAGCCCCTCGCTCATCTTCTGCCCCAGAACGCGCGCGAGCGGATCGACGCTGCCACCGGGCGGGAAGGGCACCACCAGGCGGACCGGCCGGTCGGGGAAGCCGGTCGCCATCCCCTGCGCCCGGGGGAGGGCGGGCGCGAGCACCGAGGCGGCGCTCAGTAAGCCGGCCTTAAGGAACTGCGATCTCAGCACCTTTGCCTCCCAGCCGCGCCGGATCGCCAACGTCCGACACCCACATCGTTTTGTTATCGATAACCTTTGCGGTATGCCTCTGGTCCGGCAATGTCAAGCGTGCTGATCCCAGGACAGGCCCGCGCTGCCCAGCGATGCGCAGTGGCGAGTGTCTTAGACTTGCGCGCGCGCTCACCATGATCTGATATCGCTACCAGGGCCGCGGTCGGCGCGGGCCCGGCGGGGGACGCGACGCAGAGGCTGCGGCGTTGTCCCCGAGGAGGCATCTTGGAGGACATCAGGATTCTCGCTGAGGGCCTGCTCTTCCCGGAGGGCCCGGTCGCCCTGGCCGACGGCTCGGTGCTCGTCGTCGAGATCCGCGGCGGTACCGTCCGCCGCATCCGCCCGGACGGCGCCGTGTCCCTCGTCGCCGATCTTGGTGGCGGACCCAACGGTGCCGCCATCGGTCCGGATGGGGCGCTCTACGTGTGCAACAACGGCGGCGCCCGCTACGTGCCCGGCCAGATCCTCTCCTCCGGCCCCGCAGCGGACTACGAGGGCGGCTCCATCCAGCGCGTCGACCTCGCCACGGGCCAGGTCGACACCCTCTACGAGGGCTGCGGCGCGCACCGCCTCTCCGCCCCGAACGACCTCGTCTTCGACGCGGCCGGCGGGTTCTACTTCACCGACATGGGCAAGAAGCATCCCCGCCACCGCGCCCACGGCGGCCTCTACTATGCCCGTCCGGACGGCTCCGACATTCGAGAGCTGGCCTACCATCTCAGCCAGCCGAACGGGGTGGCACTCTCGCCCGACGGCGCCGTGGTCTACGTGTCCGAGACAGATTCCTCGCGCCTCTGGGCCTTCGACGTCGTATTGCCCGGTCAGGTCGCGTTCCATGGCCCGCCGCCGCCGCACGGGGGGCGCCTCGTCTGCGGCCTGCCGGGATACCAGGGCTTCGACAGCATGGCCGTGGAGGAGGGCGGCAACATCTGCGTCGCCACCCTCACCACCGGCCGGATCACCGTCATCTCCCCGGCGGGAGCAGTGCTGCGGGAGGTGACGGTGCCCGACACCCACGTGACGAACATCTGTTTCGGCGGCCCGGACCGGCGAACCGCCTACGTCACCCTCGCCGGCCTCGGCCAGCTCGCCGCGATGCCCTGGCCGACGCCGGGCCTCCCGCTCCACTTCAACGCCTGACCGCCGACATGCCCCTGACCCGCGATCTCGCCGCCTTCGTCGCCGCCCTGCGCTACGAGGACGTTCCGCCCGCGGCGCTCGCCTTTGTCCGCATCGGCTTCACAGACGTGGTTGCGACCCTTGCCGCCGGCCGCCACGACCCTGTCACGCGGGCCCTGCGCGACGTCCTCGCCCCATCCCCCGGCGCCTGCGACCTCCTGCTCGGCCTCGGCACCGCCCCGGCCGCCGACGCCGTTCTCATCAACGCCACCGCCGCCCACGCGCTCGACTTCGACGACGCCGCCCAGCGCGGCCACATCAGCACCGTCGTCGTCCCCGCCATCCTCGCCGAAGCCGCGGAGCTGGGCGCCTGTGGCCGCCGGATGGCCACGGCCTACGCCGCTGGCTACGAGGCCTGGGCGGAGCTGATGCGTCGCGAGCCCGACCACTACCACGACGCCAGCTGGCACCCGACCGGCATCTTCGGCCCGATCGCCGCCGCCGCGGCCTGCGCCTCCCTACGCGGTCTCGACGCGGAGCAGACGGTCCACGCCCTCGCCATCGCGGCCTCGGGCAGCTCCGGGCTGATCGCGAACTTCGGCAGCATGACGAAACCTCTTCACGCCGGACGCGCCGCCCAGGCCGGGCTGATGGCCGCGCGCCTGGCAGAGCGCGGCTTCACCGCGTCGGCCGAGGCTCTGGAACATCCCAAGGGCCTGATGCGCGGCATCTCGCCCAAGGGCCGCGTGGACCTGGATTTCCCGATCGAGGCCGGCCGCGACTGGAAGCTTCCGCGCGGTGGCCTCAACATCAAGAAGTATCCCTCCTGCTTCGCCACCCATCGTGCGTTGGACGGGATGCTGGACCTCCTCGCAGAGCACCCGGTGGAGGCGGACCGCGTGAGCGACGTCACCGTCACCATAAGCCGCCGCAACAGGTCCACCCTCCGCTACGAGCGGCCGCGAACGGGACTGGAGGCGAAGTTCAGCATGCAGTTCGCCATGGCCTCGGCCCTCATCGCCCGCCGCGCCGGGTTGACGGAGCTGGACGACGCCTTCGTGCGCCGCGACGACGTCCAGGCGATGATGCGCCTCGTCACGGTTTTGCCGGAGGACGCGGGGGACCCGGCCCGCCCCGGGGAGGCGCCCAGGGACGTCGTCGTGCTCCGGACCCGGGACGGCGATTGCCTGACCCGCGCCGTCGACTACGTCCGCGGCGGCCCGGAGAACCCGCTGCGCCCCGGAGAGCTCCTCTCCAAGTTCGGTTCCTGCCTTGCTGCGGGCGGGGTTCCTGTCACGCCCGAACCGCTCTTCCAAGCCTTGTCGGCGATCGACGACCTGCCCGGCACGGACGATCTCTACCGCCTAGCGGGAGGCCGGGGCGCGGGCTGAGGGGGCACGCGCCAGATCCGGAAGCATATTGACTCGATCGCATGATACCGATATCAAAATTCTATGCTCGTGCTGCCGGAAACGTCCGTGAGCCGCCGCTACCTGCTCGCCCTGTCCGGCGCGTCGGTCTTCACGGGCACATCCGGACCCGCCGCGGCGGACGAATACCCGGCCCGCCCGATCCGTCTTACCCTCGGCTACTCCGCGGGTGGCGGCACGGATCACGTCACCCGGATCATCGCCGCCCGGCTCTCGCACGCGCTCAGCCAGCCGGTGGTGGTGGTCAACCAACCCGGAGCCTCCGGTGCGATCGCGCTGGAGCGCATCGCCCGCTCCCGGCCAGACGGCTACGACCTGATCGTCGTCTCGGCCGCCGACACCATCCTTCCTGCCCTGCGCGCGGCCCTGCCCTTTGACATGGCCCGCGACCTCGCCCCCGTCGCCCCGGCGGTCACCGGCGCCCTTGCCCTCGTCGTGAACCCCGCGCTGCCCGTTCGGTCCGTGACGGACCTCGTGGCCCTGGCGCGATCCAGACCGGGCGCGCTGAACTACGGCTCTCCCGGCGTCGGCAACTCGCAGCACCTGGCTGGGGAGCTCTTCAACCGCCTCGCCGGCACCCGCATCGTGCACGTTCCCTTCCGGGGCGGGGCCGAGGCGATCAACGCCACCCTGGCCGGCGACACCGAGATCACCTTCGCCAGCGTCGCGCCCGCGCGTCCGCTGATCGAGGAGGGCCGGCTACGCCTCCTCGCCGTGACGACCGCCGCGCGCTCCGCCGCGCTGCCCGACACGCCGACCGTGGCCGAGGCCGGCGTCGCCGGCTACAGCCGCGCCACTTGGTTCGGCGTTGCCGGCCCCGCCGGCACGCCGACCGCGATCCTGGATCGGCTGAACGCCGCCATCGTGGTTGCGATGCACGAGGAGGGGACGCGCCGCGTCCTGCTCGCCCAGGGCCTCGAGCCCTTCCCCGGCACCCAGGCAGACTTCGCTGCCTTCGTGCGGTCGGAGCTGACCGGCAACGCCGCGATCGTGCGGGACATGGGTATCGCCGCCGACTAGCGGCCCCGCGACGAACTCCAACAGAAATTCCGAAAGGGACGAACCATGCACAGCTCCAAGACGACGGAGGCCGCCACCTCCTACCGGCTGCCCTCCGAGATCCAGGAGCTCTGCGAGGTTGCCCGCCGCATCGTGCGCGACGAGCTGATGCCGCTGGAGCAGGAGTGGCTGGCCAGCCCGAACCAGGCCTACGGGATGCGAGAGCTGCCGGCGATCCGCGCCGCCTTCTCGCCCGAGGTCGCGGGCCGCATCGAGGGACTCGCGCGCGACACGGGCCTCTGGAATCTCATGGTGCCGGAGGAGCACGGCGGCCTCGGCCTGCCCATGCTCGCCCAGGTCGCGGTGCTCGAGCAGCTCTACTACACGCCCGTCATGCTGCCGCTCGCGAACGTTCCGAACATCCTCTACGAATGCAAGGGCGACCAGGTCGAGCGCTTCCTCAAGCCCATCATCGAGGGCACGAAGTTCACCGCCTTTGCCCAGACCGAACCCAACGCCGGATCGGATCCCGGCGGCATGATGCAGACGCGGGCCGTCCGCAAAGGGAATGGCTGGGTGCTGAACGGCACGAAGATGTGGATCTCGAACGCCGATGAGTGCGACTTCCTGATGGTCCAGGCCGTGACTGACCCGGAGAAGCGGCAGCGTGGTGGCATCACCATGTTCCTCGTGGACCGGAAGAACCCCGGCCTGAAGGTGGAGGTGCCGGGCATCCGGACCTGGCTATCGGCGATCGCCAAGCAGCACGTCGTCCACTTCGATGATGTCTTCGTGCCCGACGAGGACGTACTCGGCGAGGTCGGCAAGGGCTTCACCCTCGGCCAGACTTGGCTGACCATCCACGACCGTCTGCTGAGGGGCCCCTACGCACTCGGCAAGATGCAGCGCGCGCTCGACATGTCGGTGGACTGGGCGAAGCAGCGCGTCACCTTCGGCCGTCCGATCGCAGATCGACAAGGCATCCAGTGGAAGCTCGTCGACATGCACGTCGACATCCAATCCCTCCGATCGATGACTTACGAGATGGCTGCCCGAGCGGACGCTGGAGAGGACGTGCGGTCTGAGGCCGCGCTCGTGAAGCTCTGCTCAGGCGAGTGGGGTGCGCGCTGCCTCGACGAGGCGATCCAGGTGCACGGCGCCATGGGCGAGTCCCTCGACCTGCCGCTCACGCTCTTCTACCGCCTCCTGCGGCACGCCCGCATCGGCGGCGGCGCAAGCGAGATCCAGCGCGTGCTGATCGCGCGCAAGCTCCTGCGCGGCTGAGGGGGCGGCCCGCGTGACGGCGTCCGCGCTGGAGGGCGTGCGGGTCCTCGACTTCGGGGTCGGAATCGCGGCTCCCCTCGCCGCGCGCCTACTCGGCGACTTCGGCGCCGAGGTCATCAAGATCGAGCCTCCCGGCGGTGATCCCGCGCGTGCCCTGCCTCCCCTCATGCGGGACGGGCCTGAGGCAGAGCGTGGCCTCATGTTCCGCTACCTGAACTGGAATAAGCGCGGCGTCGTGCTTGACCCGCTGGATGAGTCCGACCGCGAGGTGATCGCCGGGCTCGTTCGCTCCGCCGACATCGTAATCGAGAGCTTTCGTCCCGGCGCGCGGGAGGCGGAGGCCCTGTCGCCGGCGCGGTTGCACGACTGGAACCCACGCGCGGTCGTCGTGTCGGTCACCGATTTCGGCCGCGCCGGCCCCTACGCGACCTACCGGGGCAGCGACCTCGTCCACCAGGCGATGAGCGGCATCATGCAGATCAGCGGCGAGGCCGACCGTCCGCCGCTGAAGCACGGCCTCTCGCAAACCTATCTCTGCGGCGGGCTGAACGCCGCCTACGCCGCCCTCGCCGCGCTGCACGCCGCCGAGCGCGACGGCGTCGGCGAGCACGTCGACCTCTCCGTGCACGAGTGCCTCGTCTCGGAGCTGGTGATCACCGAGACCTACTACTCCTTCAT
>Ga0325401_1001688_pt1 | contig 18934 bp, 16 predicted proteins | sample PopdelMetagenome_FD_205666 | JGI IMG/M metagenome (GOLD analysis project Ga0325401, IMG submission 205666) | Populus deltoides microbial communities from Bellville, Georgia, United States - Xylem-PdKOR-R2 | ecosystem: Host-associated > Plants > Phyllosphere > Stem > Wood/Secondary xylem | place... | reverse complement strand
TACTCCCCGGCCAGGATCAGGCTGCGCAGGTTGCGGACGGCCGTGCCCATGACGTCGTCCTGGGTGATGTCGGGGCTCCTCGTCAGCGGGGTTGTCCGATGCGATCGCATCGTAGGGCCAGATCGTAGAACGGGGCCTGAGAGCTTTCCCCCAACGGAAGCTCGCAGGACCCTCGTCCACGTCTCGAAGCCTGGTAGTTCCTCCGACGTACTACCCGCTTGCTGAGAAGACTTTAGCACCGTGTCATGCAATGAGCGAGTAACACGATGAACAAAGCGTCAACTGTTGGCCGGTCAAGCACCTCGGCCCGGCACCCGTAGGGGTGCCGGGCCGAGGGTCAGGAGGCTCAGGCCGCCGCGGCCACCGGGCTCGTGGCCGCGTCCCCGGCGGGCTCGAGGGCCGCCACGACCAGCTCGGCGACGTCGGTCGTGAGCACGACCTCGACCGCGTCGGTCACCTCGCCCGGGACCTCGTCGAGGTCCGGGGCGTTGCGCGCGGGCACGAAGACGGTGGTGAGCCCGGCCCGCTGGGCGGCGAGCAGCTTCTGCTTGACGCCGCCGATCGGCAGCACCCGCCCGTTCAGCGTGACCTCGCCGGTCATGCCGACCTCGCCGCGCACCGGACGGCCGGTGGCCATCGAGGTCAGCGCGGTCACCATCGTGACGCCCGCGGACGGACCGTCCTTGGGCACCGCGCCCGCGGGCACGTGGACGTGGATCGGCCGGTCGAGCACCGACGGGTCCGTGATGCCCAGCTGCTCGGCGTGGGCGCGGACGTAGGAGAGGGCGATGTGCGCCGACTCCTTCATCACGTCGCCGAGCTGCCCGGTGAGGGTGAGACCGCCCTTGCCGCCGCCCTCGGTGGCCGGCATGACGCTCGCCTCGATGAACAGCGTGTCGCCGCCCATGCCGGTGACCGCCAGGCCCGTGGCCACGCCGGGCACCGAGGTGCGCTCGTGCGCCTCGGGCGTGAAGCGCGGCCGCCCGAGGAACTCGCGCAGGTTGGCCTTGGTCACGACGAGCGGCGTGCTCGTCCCGCCGGTCGCGGCCGTCTCGTCGCCCTCGCCGCCCTCGGACTGCGCCAGGCGCGTGGTCGCCTTGCGCAGCGCCTTGGCCAGGAGCCGCTCGAGCTGCCGGACACCGGGCTCGTGGGTGTAGTCGGCGGCGATCTCGCGCAGGGCCTCGTCGTCGATCTGCACCTCGTCGGCGGTCAGCGCGGCGCGCTCCAGCTGACGGGGCAGCAGGTACTCCCGCGCGATGGCCACCTTGTCGGCCTCGGTGTAGCCGTCGAGGGTGACGAGCTCCATCCGGTCCAGCAGCGGCTGGGGGATGTTCTCGACCACGTTGGCCGTGGCCAGGAAGAGCACGTCGGACAGGTCGAGGTCGACCTCGAGGTAGTGGTCGCGGAACGTGTGGTTCTGCGCCGGGTCGAGCACCTCGAGCAGCGCCGAGCTCGGGTCGCCGCGGTAGTCGGAGCCGACCTTGTCGATCTCGTCGAGCAGCACGACCGGGTTCATCGAACCCGCCTCGCTGATCGCGCGGACGATGCGGCCGGGCAGCGCCCCGACGTACGTGCGCCGGTGGCCGCGGATCTCGGCCTCGTCGCGCACGCCGCCCAGGGCGACGCGGACGAACTTGCGCCCCAGCGCCCGGGCGACGGACTCGCCGAGCGAGGTCTTGCCCACCCCGGGAGGGCCGGCGAGCACCATCACGGCACCCGAGCCGCGGCCGCCGACGAGCTCGAGCCCGCGCTGCGAGCGCCGGGCGCGCACGGCGAGGTACTCGACGATGCGGTCCTTGACGTCCTCGAGGCCGTGGTGGTCGGCGTCGAGCACCGCACGGGCGCCACGGATGTCGGTGGAGTCGACCGTCGTGGTGCTCCACGGCAGGTCGAGCACGGTGTCGAGCCAGGTCCGGATCCAGCCCGACTCGGGGCTCTGGTCGCTGGACCGCTCGAGCTTGCCCACCTCGCGCAGCGCCGCCTTGCGGACGTCGTCGGGCAGGTCGGCGGCCTCGACACGGCCGCGGTAGTCGTCGGCCCCCTCGGGCTCGTCCTCCCCGAGCTCCTTGCGGATCGCGCCCAGCTGCTGGCGCAGCAGGAACTCGCGCTGGCTCTTCTCCATGCCCTCGCGGACGTCGTCGGCGATCTTGTCGTTGACCTCGGTCTCGGCGATGTGGTTCTTGACCCACTCGACGAGCACGCGGAGGCGGTCGACCACGTACGGGGTCTCGAGGAGCTCGCGCTTCTGCTCGTCGGAGAGCCAGGAGGCGTAGCCGGCGAGGTCGGCGAGGCTGCTGGGGTCGGTCACCTTGTTGACGGTGTCGATGACCTGCCAGGCGTCGCGGCGCTGCAGGGTCGCGACCAGCAGGTGGCGGTACTCCTCGGCGAGCGCACGGATCTCGTCGGTCTCGAAGACCGGGTCGAGCTCCTCGGCCTCGATCCACAGCGCGGTGCCGGGGCCGGGCACGCCCGAGCCGATGCGCACGCGGCGGTCGGCCTTGAGGACGGCGGCCGGCTCGCCGCTCTGCAGGCGGCCGAGCTGGACGATCGAGGCGACGACGCCGTACGAGGCGTAGCGGTCGCTGAGGCGGGGGGCGACGAGCAGGGTGCCGTCGCTGTGCGCCCGGGCCGCGTCGACCGCGGCACGGGTGGCGTCGTCGAGCTCCACCGGCACGACCATGCCGGGCAGGACGACGAGGTCGTTGAGGAAGAGGACGGGAAGTTCGGTGGTCGTCACTGGGTCAAGCCTCCGTTCGGGGCCGCTCAGGTGTGGTTGAGCGACACCCGCTCAAGGCTGGACGGGACGCATCCATTCCCGGCGTCTGCTGCAGGCGAACACCGACGCGGACGCTCCTGCCCGTAGCCCTTGTCTGAGGGAACACCGGTTCTTCGTTGAGGAGCGGCTTAGGCTCTCGGGGGCGGCCGACCAGCGGCGCGCCCAGGGCCCGGGAGAGGTGGTCGGCACGGTGCGGATGCTCACGTTCCTGTGGGACCACCCCATGCAGCGGCGCGTGTCGCTGCTGACCACGGTCGCCGTGGCCCTCGCCGTCGTCGTGTGCAGCGTCGTCGGCTACCTCGCCCTGCGCTCGACGCTCGTCAGCACCTCGCAGGAGATCGCCCTCGGGATCGCCCAGGACCTGGCCGAACCGGCGGCGCGCGCCATCGAGGGCACCGGCGCGCTCCCCGCCGACCTCCAGCAGCCCGGGCAGGTCGTCGTCCAGGCCGTCGACGCCTCGGGCACCGTGCTGCGGACGCCGGGCGACGACCTCGCGCTGGTGGTCGAGCCGTCCGACCTCGAGGCCGCCGGACCCGCCGGCGAGCTGGTGCAGCGCACCGGCCGCACCGTCGACGGCCAGCGGTACGCGGTGGTCGCGCTCCCGCTGCCCGGCACCGACCACGCCCTGCTCGTCGGGCGCCCGCTCGGCCCGGCGCTGCACGTCCTCGAGGTGCAGCGCTTCATCCTGGGCGCCGTCTGCCTGGCGGGCGTGCTGGCCGCCGCGGTCGTCGGGGTGCTGGTCGGCGCCTCCGGGCTCCGCCCGATGCGCCAGCTCACCGAGGCGATGGAGCACGTGACCGCGACGCAGGACTACCAGCCCGTCTCCGTCCGCTACGCCAAGGGCGACCTCGTGACGATGGCCGGCTCATTCAACCTGATGCTGGCCTCCCTCACCAAGGCGCGCGAGCGCCAGTCCCGGCTCGTCGCCGACGCCGGGCACGAGCTGCGCACGCCCCTGACCAGCCTCCGCACCAACGTCGACCTGCTGGCCGAGGACCTCGGCCGCGACCGCCTGAGCGCGGAGCAGAAGGCGGCGGTCCTGGGCGACGTCCAGGGCCAGCTCGGCGAGCTCACCGAGATGATCGGCGACCTGGTGCACGTGGCCCGCGACGACTCGACGCTCGCCCTGGCCCCGGTGGACGTCGTGGAGCTGGTGCGCGACGCGGTCGAGCGGGTGCAGCGCCGGGCCGCGGGGATCACCTTCGACGTGGCGCTGCAGCCGCTGTTCGTCGTGGCCGCCCCGGACTCGCTGCGCCGGGCCGTGACCAACCTGCTCGACAACGCGGTCAAGTGGAGCCCGCCCGGTGCGACGGTCCGCGTCCGTCTGGAGGGCAACCGCCTGCGGGTCTCCGACGCGGGGCCGGGCATCCCCGAGGCCGACCTGCCCTACGTCTTCGACCGCTTCTTCCGCGGGGAGTCGGGCCGGCACACCAAGGGCACGGGGCTCGGGCTGGCCATCGTCGCCAAGACGATGGACGAGATCGGCGGCAGCGTGCACGCGGGCCGCTCGGCCGAGGGCGGCGCCGAGCTCACGCTCCAGCTGCCCGGCGTGACCAGCCGCGAGGCGGTCTCCTCGCTGCTGGTGCCGGCGGCAGAGGCCGCACCGGGGGCGGCACCAGGGGCGGCACGAGGGGCGGCACCAGGGACGGCACCGGTGAAGAAGGGCCGGCTCACGCCTGCGCGTTGAGGGTGATCCGGACCTCGCGCAGCTGGTCGCCGAACGTCTGCAGGACCCGCAGGCGCGGGTCGGGGGTGGGCAGCACCCGGGGGAGCAGCCGCGCCCGGAGCGGGGCCAGCCGTGGGTCCTCCAGCACGGCGTGCACGCCGGCGGCGTCACCGCCCCCGACGACGGCCGCGAGCCGGTGCGCGTAGGGGAGCAGCACGGTCGCGACCACGTCGGCGGCCTCGGCGTACGCCTGGTTGGTCTGGTTCTCCCGGCGGCGGGCGTAGCGCTGCTGCGACCAGCCGCCGGCCTTGGTGCGGCCCTGGACGTAGGCGCTGCCGACCTTGGACGCCTGCAGCCGACGGCCGGCGAACCAGCCGACGGCGTACCCGCCCTTGCGGACGAGCACGGCGCCGACGCTGCGCTCGGCGAGCACGTGCTCGACGAGCGGCCCGGTGCCGGTGACCGCGAGGGCTCCCCGCAGCGGGGGGAAGGGGACCTCGACGACGGCCACCGCACCGTCGGGCGCCGAGACCACGACCTCGGCGGCCGCCGGTGCGGTGGAGAGCGGGCCGTGCCGCTCGGCGAACCGCGTCAGCCAGCCGGCGAGCCGCTCGGCGGGGACGAGGACGACCCGTCCCTCGCCCCGTCCCTCGCCCCGTCCCTCGCCCCGTTCCTCGCCGTGGTCGGTCGTGATCGCGGCCGACCCCTCAGCCCTGGCTGCTGAAGGCCGCGTCGAAGGCGGCCTCCGGGGCGTCGAAGGCGAGCCGGCGGACGAACTCCAGGGCCTCGGGCGCGCCGACGAGGCGGTCCATGCCGGCGTCCTCCCACTCGATCGAGATGGGGCCGTCGTAGCCGATGGTGTTGAGCATCCGGAAGCAGCGCTCCCACGGCACGTCGCCGTGGCCGGTGGAGACGAAGTCCCAGCCGCGGCGCGGGTCGGCCCACGCCAGGTGCGAGCCCATCCGGCCGTTGCGCCCGTTGCCCACCTGGAGCTTGGCGTCCTTGCAGTCCACGTGGACGATCCGGTCCTGGAAGTCCCAGAGGAAGCCGACCGGGTCGAGGTCCTGCCACACGAAGTGGCTCGGGTCCCAGTTGAGGCCGAAGGCCTCGCGGTGCCCGACCGCCTCGAGCGCGCGCGTCGTCGTCCAGTAGTCGTACGCGATCTCGCTCGGGTGCACCTCGTGGCCGAACTTGACGCCCTCGGCGTCGAAGACGTCGAGGATCGGGTTCCAGCGCTTGGCGAAGTCCTCGTAGCCGGCGTCGACCAGCGACTGCGAGGCCGGCGGGAACATCGCCACGTACTTCCAGATCGAGGAGCCGGTGAAGCCCACGACCACGTCCACGCCGAGCTTGCGGGCGGCGCGGGCAGTGTTCTTCATCTCCTCGGCGGCGCGCTGCCGGACGCCCTCGGCGTCGCCGTCGCCCCAGATGCGGTCGGGGAGGATGTCGCGGTGGCGGGCGTCGATCGGGTCGTCGCAGACGGCCTGGCCCTTGAGGTGGTTGCTGATCGCGAAGACCTGCAGGCCGTGGCGCTTGAGCACCTCGAGCTTGGCGGGCACGTAGGCGTCGTCCTCCACCGCGGCCCAGGGGTCGAAGTGGTCGCCCCAGCAGGCGATCTCGAGGCCGTCGTAGCCCCAGCCCGAGGCCAGGCGGCAGACCTCCTCGAAGGGCAGGTCGGCCCACTGGCCGGTGAACAGGGTGATCGGTCGGGTCATCGGTGCTCCTCGTGGACGTCGACGTCGTCGTACGGGGGCCAGCCTGGTCGAGCCGGCCCCCGGACGGCGGGGTGGGGGGTCGGCTCAGGACTCGAAGGCCGTCTTGAGGTACTGGTCCACGTTGTCCTTGGTCACGACGGGGGCGTAGAGCTGCACCTTGCGCGGCACCTCGACCTCCTGGATGTCGGACAGGCCCTTCTTCTGCACCAGGAGCCGGGCGAGCTTGACGCCGTCGGCGCCCTGGGTGGAGGGGTAGATGACGGTGGCCTTGAGGACGCCGCTGCCGCTCTGGATCTCGCGCATCGCGTTGGCCGAGCCGGCCCCACCGACCATGAAGAACTCGCTGCGGTTGGCGTTCTTGATCGCGGCGAGGACGCCGACGCCCTGGTCGTCGTCGTGGTTCCAGATCGCGTCGATCTTGGGCGCGGCCTGGAGCAGGTTGGACGTCGCCTTCTCCCCGCCCTCGACGGTGAAGTCGGCCGCGACGCGGTTGTCGACGTCCTGGTTGCACTTGGCCAGCGCGTCCTTGAAGCCCTTGCTGCGGTCCTGCGTCAGCGGCAGCGAGTCGATGCCGGCGATCTCGGCGACGACGGCGTCGGACTTGCCCTGCAGCTGGTCGCAGACGTACTGCCCGGCCGAGACGCCCATGCCGTAGTTGTCGCCGAGCACGGTGACGCGGGCGGCGTTCGGGTCGCTGAACTCGCGGTCGACGTTCACGACCGGGATGCCCGCGTCCATGGCCTTCTTGGCGACGGTGGTCAGCGCCGCGCCGTCGAAGGGCAGGATCACGATGGCGTCGACCTTGTCGTTGATGAAGGTCTCGACCTGGCTGATCTGCTGGTTGACGTCGTTGGTGCCGGCGGCGATCTTGAGGTCGACGTCACTGCTCGCCGAGGCGGTCGCCTTGGCCTGGTCGGTGATCGAGGCGATCCAGCCGTGGTCGGCCGCGGGGGCCGAGAAGCCGATCGTGACCTTCTGACCCGCGGTGTCGTTGCCCGAGCCGGTGCCGGTGCCGCTGGAGGCGGCGGGCTCGCTCGCGGCGGGGGCGGGTGCTGGGGTGTTGCTCGTGCAGCCGCTGACGGCGAGCAGCGCCGAGCAGCCCAGGACGACGGCGCCGACCGCCGTGCGGCGTCGACCGCTGCTGGTGGTGGCGGTGGGACGGGGGACAGGCATGGCAGGACTCCTCTTCGACGGTGAATCGGGTGTGGTGCTCGGGGTGCTTGCGGGTCCGGGTCTCAGGTCCGGGTGCGGGTGGCGAGGCGCTGCTGCAGCAGCACGGCGGCGACGATGATCAGGCCCTTGACGACCGACTGCGCCGACACCGACAGGTTGTTGAGGGTGAAGACGTTCGACAGCGTGGTGAAGATCAGCACGCCGATCACGGTGCCGACGATGGTGCCGCGCCCCCCGCTCAGCAGCGTCCCGCCGATCACGACGGCGGCGATGGCGTCGAGCTCGTAGAGGGTGCCGTGCGTCGAGCTGCCCGTGGTGGTGCGCGCGACCAGCATCAGCGCGGCGACGCCGCAGCACAGGCCGAGCAGGACGTAGAGGTACATCGTGTGGCGCTGCACGCGGATGCCGGCGAGGCGTGCGGCCTCCGGGTTGCCGCCGACCGCGACGGTGCGGCGCCCGAAGGTGGTGCGGTTGAGCACGACCCAGCCGATCACCGCCACGACGGCGAAGATGATCACCAGCACCGGGACCCCCAGCACGTCGGCGTCGAGGACCGCGACGAAGGACGGCACGTTCACGATCTGCGTGCGGCGGTTGGAGATGATCTCGGCCAGCCCGCGAGCGCCGGCCAGCATGGCCAGCGTCGCGATGAAGGGCACGACCTTGCCGTACGCGACCAGCACCCCGTTGACGAGACCGCAGCCGGCGCCGACGGCCAGTGCGGCGAACACCATCACCAGCCAGGTGCTCGAGTTGGCCATGGTCTGGGTGGCCAGCGTCGTGCACCAGATGGAGGCGAGGGCGACGATCGCGCCGACGGACAGGTCGATGCCGCCGCCGGTGATCACGAAGGTGAGCCCGACGCTCACGACCCCGATGACGGCCGCGAGCCGCAGGATCGTCAGGACGTTGGCGACGTCGGCGAAGCGGTCGCCTCCGGTGACCCCGCCGACGACGCACAGCACGACCAGGGCGACCACCAGCCCGAGGTTGCGCCCGGCGGCGGTGCGCAGCACCTGGGCCGCCCCGCCCGCCCGGGACCGAGGACCCTGACCGCCGGGGGAGCCGGCCCCGCTCGGGGACGGACCGGTGTCCTCCCGGGCGCCGGGGGAGGCGGTGGCACGGCCGACGACCGCGGTGAGTTCCGGTTCGCTCACGAGGGAGCTCCTTCCATGACCAGGTCCAGGACCTGCGCTTCGTCGAGGTGGGCGGCGGGCGACTCGTGGACCACCACGCCCTCGCGCATCACCAGGACGCGGTCGGCGAGGCCCAGCACCTCCTCCACCTCGCTGGAGACGACCACCACGGCCACGCCGGAGTCGGCGAGCCGGCGGACGAGGGTGTAGATCTCGGTCCGGGCGCCGATGTCGACGCCGCGGGTCGGCTCGTCGAGCAGCAGGACGCGGCAGTCGCGCAGCAGCCAGCGCGCGAGCAGCACCTTCTGCTGGTTGCCGCCGGAGAGCGTGCGCACGGCGCGGTCGACCCCGGTGGGCCGGACGTCGAGCGAGGTCGTCAGGTCGCGTGCCGCGGCGCGCTCCCCGGCGTGGTCGAGGAAGCCGGCGCGCGAGAAGCGGCGCAGCGTGGAGAGGGTGATGTTGCTCGCCACCGACTGGTCCAGCAGCAGCCCCTGACTCTTGCGCTCCTCCGGGCACAGGCCCACCCCGGCCTCGACGCGGGCGGCGACCGAGCCGTTCGGCATCGTCCGCCCGCCGACCCGGACCGTCCCGCCGGTCGCACGGCGAGCGCCGTACAGGGTCTCGACGACCTCCGAGCGCCCGGCCCCGACCAGCCCGGCGAGCCCCACGACCTCGCCGGGCCGGACGCTCAGGCTGACCGGGGCGAAGAGCCCGCGGACCTCCAGGTCGGTGACCTCGAGGACGGGTTCGGCCCCGGGTGCGGGTTCGCTCCGGCGCTCCGGGAAGACGTACTCGATCGAGCGCCCGGTCATCAGCCGGATCAGCTTGCGGGTCGGCGTCTCGCTCACGGGCAGGTCGGTCGCCACGCTGGTGCCGTCCTTGAGCACCGTGATGCGGTCGCCGATCTGGCGGATCTCCTCGAGCCGGTGGGAGATGTAGACGACGGCGACGCCCTGGGAGACGAGCTGGCGCACGACGCTGAAGAGGTTGTCGACCTCGCCGGCGTCGAGCACGGCGGACGGCTCGTCGAGCACCAGCAGGCGGGTGTCGTGCGACAGCGCGCGGGCCATGCTCACGATCTGCTGGGACGCGGGGGAGAGGCTGCCGACGGAGCGGTGCACGTTGATGGCCGTGTGGCCCATCCGCGCCAGGAGCTCGCGGGCCCGGGTGGCGGCCCGGCGCCGCTGGGTGAAGCCGGCGGTGGACAGCTCGTGGCCCAGGAAGATGTTCTCGGTGACCGACAGGTCGGGCACGAGGTCGAGCTCCTGGTAGATCGTCGAGATGCCGATCCTGATCGCGGCGATCGGCGTCGGGAAGGACACCGGCCGGCCCTCCCAGGTGATCTCGCCCTCGTCGGGCTGGTAGGAGCCCGACAGCACCTTGATCAGCGTCGACTTGCCCGCGCCGTTCTGCCCGAGCAGGCAGTGCACCTCGGCGGCGCGGACGACGAGGTCGACGCCGCCGAGGGCGACCACGCCGGGGAAGCGCTTGACGATGCCGCGCATCTGCAGCAGCGGCGCGCTGCCGGCGGGCCCGTACGGGGGTTCGGGGACGGGTGGCTCGGTCGTGGATGGGGTGGCGTCGCTCATGCGGGTGCTCCTGCCGGGACGACGGTGGGGTGGACGACCGAGTGCGAGGACCCGACGGCGGTGGGGTCGGCGAAGACGCGGGCCTGGGCCTCGAGGGCGCCACCGCGGGAGGCGGCGGGGTAGCCGAGCGTCGAGGGCTCGACCCGGCAGCCGCCGCTGCGCGGGGCGAAGACGCGCTCGTGCAGCGTGTCGGCGACCGGCGTGGCGAGCCAGGGGCCGAGCACCGCGAAGTAGCCCCCGAGGACCAGCAGCTCGGGGTTGAACAGGTTGACCAGGACCCCGGCGCCCGCGCCCAGCCACCCGGCCGTGACGCCCAGGGCGTCGAGCGTGCGCGCGTCGCCCGCCTCTGCCCGCGCGCGCAGGGTCAGCAGACGGCTGCGCACGTCCAGGGCCGGGTCCCGCACCGGGTCGTCCTCGTCCGCCGCGGCGACCAGGAGCGCGTCGAGGCCGACCAGGGTCTCCCAGCAGCCGCGCCGCCCGCAGCCGCAGCGGCGCCCGCCCGGGTCGAGCTGCATGTGGCCGACCTCGCCGGCGAAGCCGTGGACGCCGCGCAGCAGGGTGCCGCCCACGACGACGCCCGCGCCGACCCCGACGCCGCCGGTGAGCAGGACCAGGTCGCGCACACCCCGGCGATCGGTGCCGACCTCCGCGCGCGCCGCCAGGTTGGCCTCGTTGTCGAGCAGCAGCGGTCCCGCGTCGCCGAGCAGGCCGCGCATCGTCGCGGCCGCCGGCGTCTCGGACCAGCCCAGGTTCGGCGCGCTCAGCACCCGGCCGGTCGCCCGCTCGACCAGCCCGGGCACGGCCACGGTGGTGCCGACCAGCTCGCTCCCGGCCCGGCCCAGCGCGCCCGTGACGTCGAGCACCAGCCCGGCCAGCCGGCGCAGCACGACGTCGGCGCCGAGCCGGGCCGCGTCGATCGGGACCCAGCGCTCCGCGACGACCTCGGAGCGCAGGTTCAGGGCGGTGACGGCGAGGTAGTGCAGGTTCACCTCGGCGCCCACGGTGTGGAAGCCGCTGCCGTCCAGGTCGACCTGCTGCGACGGCCGACCGACCGCCCCGCGGGCGGTCGCGCCCTCGGCGACGAGGCCGCGGGCGACGAGCTCGCCCACCAGGCTGGAGACGGTCGAGCGGGTGAGGCCGGTCTCCGCCGCCAGGGCCGCGCGCGACCGGGGCCCGTCGGAGCGCAGCCGGGCGAGGATCAGCGCGAGGTTGTGGCGGCGCACCTCGAGGAGCCCGGCCGACGCCCCCGCGTCCGCCGTCAGCCGTCTCGCGTACGACACCACAGGCTCCTTTGTCTGTTGACTGGACAAACTAAGAGCGCTCACAGGAGAGGTCAAGGAGGGGCACAGAAACCGTTCCCGTTCCGTGACCTGGCTGTGGCCCGCTCGGTGGAAGGAGGCCCGTCCTCCGCCCGAGGGCGTCCCGAGGTGTCACGAAATCGCCACCGGCGACGATCACCACGGCGTGGCGGCTTGACGTCAGCCCGCGCGAAGCACTAGGCGCGTTCCTGACGGCTCGGTCGCCCGGGAGATCAGCGGACGAGGGAGTCGAGCTATGGGTGTCGTGCAGGGGCGGGTCGTGAGGCGGGTCGCGAGGCGGCTGGCGGGAGCGGCGCTCGCGGTCGCCGTGTCGGCCGGGGTGTGGGCGGGCTCGGCCGTGCCCGCCGCGGCCGCCGGGTGCACGACGACCACGACCTACTCGACCGTCAAGGCCGGCACCAAGGGCAGCAAGGCCGGTGCGGTCGAGTGCCTGCTGCACCAGGCCGGGCTGGCGACGAGCCGCAACCGGTCGTTCTCCTCGGCGGACGCCGCCAAGCTGCGGACGTTCCAGACCGCGCACGCCCTCGAGGCGACGGGCCGGACGAACCCCGCCACGTGGGCCGCGCTGATCGCGCAGGGCCCGACCCCGGCGCTGGAGCGCGGGGACAAGGGCACCGACGTGCGGAGGCTCCAGCTCTCCCTGCGCGCGCTCGGCCACCGCGAGCTGCCGGGCACGACGAACTACGCCGCGCTCACCGAGCAGGCGGTCAAGGACCTGCAGACCCGGCTCGGCCTCCCGGTCACCGGCCGGACCACCGCGCTCGAGTGGGCGGCCCTGCAGGCGGGCGGCCAGGCGCTGCCCCCGAGCAGCGGGGACCAGGGCGGGGAGCCGGGCGGCGACCCGGGTGCGCCCGCGGCGACCACGCCCGGAGAGACCGCCCTGGCCTTCGCGAAGGCGCAGCTCGGGGACCCGTACGAGTACGGCGCGGCGGGTCCGGACCGGTGGGACTGCTCGGGCCTCACGATGCGGGCGTGGGGCAGGGCCGGGGTCACGCTGCCGCACAGCGCGGCCGCGCAGTACAAGCTCGGCACCGCGGTGGCAAAGGCCGACCTGCGGCCCGGCGACCTCGTCTTCTTCTACTCCGGGCCCTCCCACGTGGGCATCTACGCCGGCGACGGGAAGGTCGTCCATGCGCCGAAGCCCGGCAGCAAGGTCAGCTACATCGCGGTCACGTCGATGCCCTGGAAGGGTGCCCGCCGCCCGGGCTAGAGGGTGCTGGTCGGCGCGGCCCGGGGCCGGTTGACAACGAGCGCGGCGGCGAACCAGCATCGGCGGGGTCCGCGGCGGCGGACCTGAGCGCAGCGAGGGGTGGTCGTGTCCTGGGAGGACCAGCCGGGGCAGGAGCGGTGGCGCCGGCTGCGCCGCCGGGTCAACCGCGTCTGGGCCGACGACGACCCGCCCACGCTGATCCACGGGGTGCCGCCCCTGGACCTGTGGGACGTGCAGCGGCCGCTGCCCGCGCCGGACGACGCGGAGCAGCAGCGCTCCTTCGACTTCGCCCACCGGGTCGGGGCGGTGATGCTGGCCCGCGGCGCGTCGATGGACGACGTCGAGGCGTCGATCCGGGCCGCGGCGCTGGCCATGGGGCTGCCGAGCCCGGAGGTCGACGTGACCTTCACCTCGATCGTCGTCTCGGTGCGGCCCGACGAGGTGCGTCCGCCGATCACCTCGGTGAGCGTCGTCCGCCAGCGCAGCGACGACCACTCCCGGCTCGCGGACGTCCACCAGCTGCTCATCGCGCTCGCCGGCGGCCAGCTCGACCGCGAGGCCGCCTTCGCGCGGCTGGCCGAGATCGAGCGGCGCCCGCACCCGTACGGCGACAACGCCGTCACCCTGGCCCGCGGGCTGCTCGCCGCGGCGATCGTGACGCAGCTCGGCGGCGACTGGGCCGCGGCGGTCGTGGTGGCGACCTCGGCGATGCTCACCGACCTAGTCGGGCGCTGGCTCGCGGGGCACCGGGTCCCCACCTTCTACCTCAACGTCGTGGGCGGGCTCGTGGCGACGCTGGCCGCGGCCACGACGACCGCGCTCGGCGCCCAGAGCACGCCGGCCCTCGTGGTCGCCGGCAGCATCGTCGTGCTGCTCCCCGGGGGCCTGCTCGTCAACGGCGTCCGGGACGCGCTGAGCGGCTACCTCGTGACGGGTGCCGCTCGCGTCTTCGAGGTCCTCCTCGTCGTCGCCGGCCTGGTGGGCGGCGTGGCCCTGGGGCTCGCGGTGACCCGCGCCTTCGGGGTCGACATGTCCGTCAACCCGGGCACGCTCGGGCTCGACGCGCTCCCGGTGCGGGTCGCGTCCGCCGCGGTCGCCGCGACGGCGGCGGCGATCACCTACTACACGCCGTACCGGCTGCTCCCGGCCGCGGCGCTGAGCGCGGCGATGGGGATGCTCGTGCTCTCGGTCGTGCAGGCCCTCGGGGTGGTCGGCGTGCCCGCCTACGCCTGCGCGGCCTTCGTCGTCGGCATCAGCGGCTACGTCCTGGCCAACGCCCAGCGGGCGCTGCCGATGATGGTCGTCGTGCCCGGCATCCTGTCGTTGCTGCCCGGGCTGACCCTCTACACCGGCCTGCTGGAGCTGAGCACGGGCGAGCCGTCCGCCGGGCTGCTCAGCATCGTCAACGCGGGCGCCCGTGGCCTGGCCATCGCCGCGGCGGTGCTGGTCGCCGAGCTGATCGGCCAGCCGGTCCGCCGGCGGGTGCTGCGGCGCGGCTGAACCTCCGGGTGGACAGGCGGCACCCGCCCCGCCAGGGTGTCCGGGTGGAGCAGCGGGAGCGGTGGACGCGGGCGTCGCAGGCGAGCGACATGTGGGTCGACCCCGACGACGACCCGCGCGGGTCCGCGACCGTGCTCGAGGGGGAGCGTGCGACGTTGCTCGACTACCTCCGCGTCTACCGCCACACGCTGCGGATGAAGTGCGACGGCCTCGACGCCGAGCAGCTGGCGCGCCGTTCGGTGCCGCCCTCGACGATGTCGCTGCTGGGCCTGGTCCGCCACCTCGCCGAGGTGGAGATGATCTGGACGGTCCGCTGGATGCGCGGCGAGCACCTCGAGCGCCCCTGGAGCAGCGACGAGCACCGCGACGGCGACTTCGACGGCGCGGTCGCCGACCCGGCCGTCGTGGCCGAGGCCTGGAGCCTCTGGGAGCGGGCCTGCGCGGACACCGACGCGTTCGTGGCGGCGACCGAGGACCTCGGCACCCTGTCGCGCCGCACCGACACCGACCCCGTCGCGCTGCGCGAGGTGCTCGTCCACATGATCGAGGAGTACGCGCGCCACTGCGGTCACGCCGACCTGCTGCGCGAGTGCGTCGACGGGCGCGTCGGCCAGTAGGCGGTCCGCCTACGCCGGCGGCCTCGTCGAGCGCAGGCCGCGTTCGACGGCGACCGCGCAGGCCCCGGCGGCGAGGGCGACGAGCACCAGCAGCCAGGCCTCGGGCGCCACGACGGACAGCCCGGACAGCACGGCGGGCAGGACGAACCCGACGTAGATCAGCGAGTAGTAGACGCCGGTGAGCCCGGCGACCCGCTCCGGGTCGGCGAGCGCCTGGGTCTCGACCAGCCCGGTCAGGATGCAGATGCCGTACGCGGTCCCGAGCAGCGCGGCGGCCACGAGCGCCACGCCGACCGAGCCCAGCGCGACGTCGAGGGCGAGCAGCAGCGAGGCCACGCCGACGAGCACCAGCCCGACGACGGCCTGCCGCCCGCGGACCCGGCGGGCCAGCCGCGGGACGAACGGCTGCACCCCCGCGCCGAGGGTGAGCGTGACGACGGCGGCCAGCGCGGCGTACGCGATCGTGTAGGCGCCGGTCCGCTCGGCGACGAGGGCCGGCCCGACGACGAAGGCCAGCGCGGGCGCGCCGAAGACCCAGGGCGCCATCGGCACCACGACGCGCAGGAAGCGCGGGCGGCTCGCGGCCGGCAGGTGCAGCTCCTGGCGCAGCGGACGCACCGGCAGCAGCCCGCGCGGCCGGGTCTCGGGCGTCCGGGCCAGCGGCAGGGCGGCGACCAGGGACAGCAGCACCTGCACGGCGTAGGGGAGCAGCGTCGGCGCGGGGCCCCACTGGGCGAGCGCCCCGCCCGCCGCGGCCCCGATCCCGAAGCCGACCGTCAGGGTGAGGGCGGCCCGGCGGGCCCGGACCGGCGGGGCGGCGGCCACCGACAGCTCCTTGACCCACGTCGTCCCGGCCACCATCACCGAAGCGACGCTGACCCCGCTGACCAGCCGTCCGGCGCAGAGCGCCGCCGGGCTCGCGGCGCCCAGGCCGAGCACGACGCTGCCGACCACGCCGAGGGCCAGCGCGGCGGCCACCAGCGGGCGCCGGCCGAAGCGGTCGGACAGCGGCCCGGCGAGCAGGAAGCCGGGCACCAGCCCGAGGATGTAGAAGGCGAAGAAGAGGTCCACCTCGACCGCCGAGTAGCGCTCGACCTGGCGGTAGAGCAGCAGCAGGGGCGAGAAGTGGTTGCCGCCCCACGCGACCATGAACATCGCCGGGGCGACCCCGCGCCAGGACCGGTCCGTCACCGCGCGTCCTCCGCCGGGGTCCAGCCGCGCAGGAAGTCGAGGACGCGCTGCGCGGGCATCTCGCACGGCCGGAGCAGGTCGCCGCCCTGCGTGCGCCAGACGTTCGCGCTGACGAACCCCGGGCCGCCCAGCTCCTCGGCGTAGATCGACGTGGTCCCGCCCCGCGCCCGGTCGGTGCGACTCAGCCCCCAGCGGAGGCCGGCGTACGCGACCTCGGTCCAGCCCGACGGCACCCGCTCCACGAGAGCGGCGAGGTCGTCCGGCTCCTCGGGGCCGGCAGCCGGGTCGGGTCCGTCGGTCACGCCGCCCTGCTCCTCGCGCCCGCCGCACGCCGCTTGGCGTCGACCACGCCGTGGGCCCACCGGACGCGGACGACGGTGTTGGCCGCGCAGAGCGCCAGCATCACCAGGAGCGCCAGGGGCAGCAGCCAGCCGGGTGCCTCGTAGAGCTCCAGGAGCTCCCAGGTCTCCTTGACGGCGATGAAGAAGGCGCCGGACGCGACCATCGCCCAGCCGGTGGCGGTGCCGCTGAGCTCGACGAAGTCCTCGAGCTCGTCGGTCGTCAGGGCGTCCATCACCGCCGCGCGGTAGGCCGCCTGCCGGCGACGCTGCTTGACGTACGCGACCGGTGGCAGCAGCCACCACCACGGCGACAGCCGCGGCGGCGACTCGACGACGCCCGACACCCGGGTCAGTCCGCGGCGGTGGTCGCCCTGCTCGTCGAGCTCCGTGGCGGCCTGGAACAGCGGCCCGGCGACGAGGAGCCAGGCCCCGACGAAGCCCGACCAGGCGATCACCGCGTGCACGCCGACACCGTAGCCACGCGAAGCGTCGAGCACCGTTCCCGGACGTGGCGCGGGACGCTCCCCGAGCCTGTCGATGGGCGGAGGCAGGGACTGAAGAACGCTCCCTGAGCCTGTCGAAGGGCGGAGGCAGGGACCCGAGAACGCTCCCTGAGCCTGTCGAAGGGCCCTGACGGGTTGGCGGCCGATCGGCCAGGGGACCTCAGCCCCGCGCCCACCCGCGCACGTGCTCCGGGACCTCGATGCCCGGCACGAGGTCCGGTGCCGGCAGCGGCTCCCCGGCGACGGTGCGCAGCGGGACGACGCCCGCCCACCAGGGCGAGCCGAGGTCGTCCTCGTCGTCCCCGGGCGGGCCCTCGCGGTGCTTGTAGGAGACGTCGACCAGGTCGAGCCGCAGCACCGCGGTCGCGGCCAGCTCGCGGCGGCTGGGCCCGCGGACGTGGTCGGAGCGGCCCGGGACGACCGCGTCGACGAGGTGGCGCAGGGCCTCGTCCTTCTCCCCGGGGTCGGTGACGAGGTGCGCGCGTCCGTGGACGACGACGCAGCGGTAGTTGGCGGAGTGGTGGAAGGCGGAGCGGGCGAGCACGAGGCCGTCGAGGTGCGTGACGGTGACGCACACGTCGATCCCGTCCGTCTGCGCCTGGCGCAGCGCCCGGGCGCCCGTCGACCCGTGGAGGTAGAGCGTCTCGCCGACGCGGGCGTGCAGCTGAGGCAGGACGACCGGGGCGCCGTCGACGACGAAGGCCACGTGGCACAGGACCGCGTCGTCGAGGACGGCGTGCACGGCGTCGCGGTCGTACGACACGCGCTCGCGGAGCCGGGTGGGCGTGGTGCGTGCGGAGGGGGCGTAGGTCGTGGTGCTCGGCATGGTTCCGCTCGTTCGATTGATCTAGTACAATCTACTGATTGTGACAGAACGTTATCGCCTGGCCGGGTCCACGGCAACCGAGATCGTCACCTCCCTCGAGCGGGCCGTCCGCGACGGCGGCCTGGTCGCCGGCGACCTGCTGCCGACCGTGCGGGGCCTGGCGACCGAGCTGGGGGTCGCGCCCGGCACGGTGGCCAGCGCCTACAAGACGGCGGCCGCCCGGGGGCTGGTCGAGACCCGCGGACGGCTGGGGACCCGGGTGCGTGCGCGTCCGGCGCTCGCGACCCGGAGCAGCGGTCCCGCGGTGCCCTCGGGCGTCGTCGACCTCGCGTCCGGGCAGCCGTCGGCGGCGCTGCTGCCGCGCCTCGACGCGGTGGACCTCCGCTGGGCGGGACCGGCCGGGGCCCCGGGCGACCTCGTCCTGCCCGAGGTCGCCGACCTGGCCCGGCGGCGGCTGGCGGCCGACGGCGTCGACGCCACCCACCTCACCCTGGCCGCGGGCGGGCTCGACGCTATCCGCCGGATCCTGCTCGCACGCCTGGCCCCGGGCGACGCCGTCGCCGTCGAGGACCCGGGCTGGCCCAACCTGCTCGACCTGCTCGCCGCCTCGGGTCTGCGGGCCCTGCCCGTCCGCGTCGACGATGCGGGGCCCGACCCGCGCGCCCTCGCCAGGGCGCTCTCCGACGGGGCCCGCGCCGTCGTCGTCACCACCCGGGCGCAGAACCCGACCGGCGCGGCGGTGACGCCCGCACGCGCCGCGCGGCTGAGGACCGTGCTGGACGCCCACCCGGACGTGCTGCTCGTCGAGGACGACCACGCGGCCGAGCTCGCGCGCGTGCCGCTGGCGAGCCTGGCGGGCTCGACCACGGCCTGGGCGTTCGTCCGGTCGCTGTCCAAGCCGTACGGGCCCGACCTGCGCCTGGCCGTGGTCGCCGGCGACGAGGCGACGACCGCCCGGGTCGAGGGCCAGCTGCGGGTGGGGTCCGGCTGGGTGAGCACCCTGCTGCAGCGCCTCGCGGTGGCCCTGTGGTCCGACCCGGAGGTGGCGCGCGTCGTCGAGGTCGCCGCCGACACCTACGACGCCCGCCGCGCGGCGCTGCTGCGGGCGCTCGACGACGTCGGGGTGCCCGGCACGGGCGCGACCGGGCTGAACGTCTGGGTGCCGGTCCCCGACGAGGCACGGGCGGTCGCCGCGCTGCTCGCCGCCGGGTGGGCCGTGGCGCCGGGGCAGCGGTTCCGCCAGGACGCCGGGCCGGCCGTGCGCGTCACCGTCGGCGACCTCGACGAGGCCGCGGCCGTCGAGCTCGCCAGGGCTCTCCGCGAGGCCGTCCGCGGGACGCCGGGCGGACCGGTCACGGCCTGACGGGCACCG
>Ga0325401_1001686_pt1 | contig 18936 bp, 15 predicted proteins | sample PopdelMetagenome_FD_205666 | JGI IMG/M metagenome (GOLD analysis project Ga0325401, IMG submission 205666) | Populus deltoides microbial communities from Bellville, Georgia, United States - Xylem-PdKOR-R2 | ecosystem: Host-associated > Plants > Phyllosphere > Stem > Wood/Secondary xylem | place... | reverse complement strand
CACAGTCAGGAAGACCTGGACTGGGTCGCCACCGAGTTGAATGATCGGCCGCGTAAGCGGTTAGCGTTCGCCAAGCCGATCGAAGAGATCGGGCCGCTGCTGTTGCGTTGACCGCTTGGATCCGCCGCCCCCTGACCGGGCCGAAAGTCGAACAGGCCATACGGGATCCGCTGGTCAGGGCGTTCCATTTCGGGGGGTGCGGAACAGTGCCTCTCCGTAAAGGGGTCCTCCTGCGAGACGGCATGGACGCCTGCGCCACAGCCTGAGGGGGTATGTATCAAGGGAAACGCCACCCTCAAACAGCGACCCTGAACCAGACCGCCTTGCCGGCCAGCCCCGGCTCCACACCCCACTGCGCAGCCAGCGCAGCGATCAACAGCATCCCCCGCCCGCTCTCAGAGTCAGCGTCCACATGACGCACCAGGGGTGCACCTGGAACGCCGTCACTGACGCGCACCCGCAGACCCTGCTCACCCAGGCAGGACACCTCCATGGTGATCGGCGGAGAGCCATGACGCAGCGCATTGGTCACCAGCTCGCTGACGAGGAGCTCCGCGACATCGAGCAACTCGGCGGCGTGCACCGAGCAGGCCACCTGCGCCAAGAATGCCCTGGCCCTCGCCGGCGCGCGGTCATCAATGTCCAGCTGCATCGAAGCATCAGGGGTCAGGGAGCACACGAGCCATGCCGTGCCCCGATCGCAGCACTCCCAACCCTGTCCGTCTCTGAACTACTTCCACCCACTGAGACCTTCTCGCCGAGCTGATTTGTACGTCCCCCGTCGGCGTGCCTGCGCCACCCCAGTCGACGGTGACCGACGCGGGAGCCGATCATGTCCAAGTGCACCCGGAGGCTCAGCAGGTCGATGACTGGGCTGACCGCTGGCTCATCAGTGCGTCCACACGTAACGCGGTGCAGGCGCGTCGCACCTCGGACGCGGCGGTGCCACCCTTCGTGGGGATGCCGGCACCGGTCATCGATGAGCTGCAAGAACTGTCCCTGCGGGCCTTGGGGCAGCTGCGCGACCTGTTCCGCCCCGACCTCTACCCGCCCCATGCGTAGCTTCGATCCCCTGTGGAAGAACGGTCGTGAACACTACGGCCGCTGACGAGGTCACCGGGTCAGCCGAACCACCGGGATCTTCAGGACCACGGGGCTCTCAGTTGAGGTGGTTTGGACCCGCCTCCACCGGCCGGGCCCGGTCCTCAGCGTGGGCCCGCACCGCCAAGATCGCGCAGTCATCATCGGGGGACTTCCCCACCAGCTCCACCACCACCTGGTCCAGCAGCTCCTCCACCGTGCACCTCGAGCACCCGGACAGGACCCGGCGCAGATCCTTGATCCCGTCCTCCAAGCTGCGCCCGCGGTGCTCGATCAACCCATCGGTGTACAGCAGCAGCGTCGAGCCCACCGGCAGCACCGCGGTGTGGTCACTGCGCGCACTGCCCGCCACCCACCCCACCAGCATCTCCGGCTCAGACTCCAGCACCTGAGTGCTGCCGTCCGCGAGCAGCAGCACCGGCGGGGGGTGACCGGCGTTGGTCCACCGCAGCCGGCGAACACCCGCCTCGGCGTCCTCATCGGTCTGCTCGATGCGGGCCAGCACCAGCGTCGCCAACCCCTCCACGCCCAGACCTTCGATGGCGCGCTCCAACCTGGCCACGATCTCCGCAGGAGGGTCCACCCGGTCGTAGGCGAACGCTCGCAGCAGCCCCCGCAGCTGACCCATGTGCGCGGCCGCGGCCATGTCGTGACCGGTGACGTCGCCGATGACCAGGGTGGTCGCCCCATCGGGCAGGACCACCGCGTCATACCAGTCCCCGCCCACCTGCTCCCCCACCGCGGCCGGGACGTAGCGGGCGCGCAGCTCCAAGTGGTCCGGAGCGGGCAGGCGCGTCAGCAGGGACTGCTGCAGCACCTGCGCGGCGGTGCGCCGCTCCGCCAGCAGCACGGCGCGCTGGACGGCTTGGGCGGTGTAGCGGGCCAGTGCCTGCACCGCCAGCTGCTGCTGCTCCGGCAGGTCTTGGGGGTGCTCCCAGATCAGCACGATCGCCCCGACCACTTCGCCGCCGGAGACCAGGGGCAGGTTGATGCTGGCCCCCATGCTCGGCAGGTCCGCGTGCTCGGTGACGCTGGGATGAGCCGCCGCCAGCGCGTGCACGTCGGGGTAGAACGTGGCCCGACGCTCGCGCACCGCCGCGGCGATGGGAGCGTCCTGGTCCCACCGGATGCGGGACCAGGCAGGATCGAGGTCCGCTGGCATCGCGGCGGTGGTGACGAACTGCAGGTGGGTGCGGGCCTTGTCGGCCAGCATCAGCCCGCCGCTGGCCGCGCCGAGCTCTGGGGCGAGGACCTCGGTGACGGTGGCTGCGACCTGCTCGATGGTGGTAGTCGCGGTCAGGGCCTCGCTCATGCTCAGCAGCAGCTGCCCGAACCGGCCGGCCTCCTCTGCTGCTTCCTGGGAGCGGCGGGCTGCGTCGGCCTCGGCGCGGGCCGCATCCCGTTCCCGGGCGGCGAGGACCTGCGCGGTGACGTCGGACTGCACACTGACCTGGTGGGTCAAGGCGCCGGCGGCGTCGAAGACCGGGGACACCACGACGTGGTTGTAGAAGGCGGAGCCGTCGTGGCGGTAGTTCAGCAGCGTCACGCTGATGCTCTGCCGGTCTTCTAGGCCCTTGCGCAGGCGGGCGACGGCTTCGGGGTCGGTGTCAGGGCCCTGCAGGAAGCGGCAGTTGAGGCCCAGCACCTCATCGGAGGTGTAGCCGGTGAGCTGCTCGAAGCTGCGCGAGACCCACACCAGAGGGTCATCCTCAGCGGTGGGGTCGCTGATGGCGATCGCCAGGCCGCTGGCCAGCACCGAGCGGTGCGCGCGCCCTGCTGCGGCGGCTTCGCGCACCCCGGCGACCGCGTCGGGAAAGCGGACCGGCATCAGCACCAGCAGGGCTCGTGATCGCAGCGGCTCCGGGGCGTCGTGCAGGGGCATCCCGACCGCCCACAGCGCCTCACGGGCCTGGGTGGCTTCCGAATGCAGCGCGGCGCTGACCTGGCGCCCGGACTCAGGATCGCCGGCTGCTACCTGTGCCAAGGGGGTGCTGCTGTCACCGAGGGCGCCCCCGGAGGTGATCTGCAGCCCCGCGGCGCGTGACCAGTCCTCGATCCCGGCCGGGAGGCGCACGTCGGGGGCGAGCTGGCGGGCGAGGTCGTTGACGTAGACGACGTGACCGGCGGCGGTGTCGATCAGCAGCACCGCTGCGGGGTAGTCGTGGACCACGCTGGGCAGCTCCGCCAAGGCACCCGGCTGCGCTGACAGCGTGGGCTCGGCTGGCCAAGCCCGCTGGGCAGACTGGGCTGACTGGGATGTCTGGGCTGGGAAAGCAGCGGCCAAGCCGACGTCGCGGGGCTGGTCACTCACCGCCACAGGATATGAGCAGGTCAGGCTGCGATATGACCTCTTGCCCGTCGTCCCGCGGCTCGCCGCAGACCACGGTGACCGCCCCTCGCTCTTGCAGTAGTCAGCCCCACAGCGAGGACTCGCTGTGGGGCTGGTGTCACGAGCGCAAGGTCACAGCGCAGGTGGCCAGCGGCCGATCTCTACGCGATGAAGACGCCACAGTGCCCAGATGGCCTTCTGCGTCGGCACGTGTCCACAACCACTGCTGGCAAGACGGCGGAAACCGCGACCCCCCTCTGCGCGCGCCGCGGGCTGAGGGGTCACGCAGGCCGGTCCTGGGGACACGCCCCCACTGCCCTGGCCTGCGCTGCACGAGTTGGTGAGTAGTCCAGCAACCAGCTTGATGAAGGAGCTCTTCGCGGGCACGTGACCGCTACCGTCCACAGATGCTGAGCCGATCTTTGACGCGGACCTACCAAGTGCCGGTCAGCGCCTTGACCACCTGGAACTACCTCAGCGACCCAGCCTCCGTCGCTGCCGCCTCTCACCACCGGGTCCTGGTCAACAAGCCCGACCCCGGCTTCACCGTCGGCACCCGCTGGGAAGAGATCCACGACGACGAGTGCGACTTTGACACCGTGCCCTGGGTCGTCACCGCCTGCACGCCCTTGACCTCCTTCACCATCCAGGGCTTGCAGAGCGGCGCCCGCCAGCGGGCTACCACCTCATTGCGCGCCATCCCCGGTGGCACTGAGGTCACCGCGACGCTGAAGTTGAGCCCCTCCTTGAAGGCCCACGGGACCGTCTTTGAGCGTTTGGTGGTGGTGATGATCTGCTTCAGCGGGCTGGGCATGTCCGTGGTCGCTGACGCTTTCGAGCAAGCCATCGCTGATGACCGCGACCACCTGAGCGAGCTACCGGCCGGAGTACCGGCGATCGACGGGGACGACTGAGGGCTCGCCACACTCACCCCCGCTCGCGTGCCGAGCGATGGGGCCTCGACGATGAAGTCGGCCCGACGATTCAATCCGCACCAGGACGCCGCCCGGAGCGCGTGGACGTGTGGGTCACCGATAGGGGCTAGACCCGGAAAGATGCCTCCCGCGATTCGCCGGCGCGAGGCTGGTGCCCGCCAACGTTGATGATGACCAGTGGGGAGCGGCGCGTTGTCAGGTCGGAACCCAGCCGTGAGCCAAGCCAGCGCAAGCCAGACGCGCACTGCCACGGGTGCGTGGGCGGCACAGCGGCTGCTGCCGGTCACTGCCGACCCAGGTCTGCAGGCCCTGGCTTCTTTGGCAGCGCGGCTGCTGAACGCCCTTTCAGCAGAGGTCTCGCTGGTCAGCGACGTGCGTACCATCGCTGCCGCCGGTGGGGCAGTCGTTGGGCGCGCCGGGGAGCGCACCGCCCTGAGCGAGGCGCTGTGCCCGCTGGCGGCGCAGTCGCCGGTCCCCTTCCTGGTCACTGACGCCTCCGCCGATGAGCGGGTGGCGCACCTGGGGCCAGTGCGGCGCGGGGAGGTCGGCGCCTACTTGGCCGCCCCACTGATCACCGACTCCGGTGAGACGGTGGGGGCGCTGTGCGTCTACCAACCCTCCCCGCGCACCTGGGTCCCGACCGAAGTGGTGCTGCTGCAGGAGCTGGCTGCCGCAGCCGCTGCGCAGCTGGAGACCGCAGCGCTGATCCAGAACTTCGCCACCTCCTTCGGATCGAACAGGCCCAACAGCTCCAGCGCCCCCGACACCTCGACGAGCTGGGACGTCCAACTGGCGCAGGTAGCTCGCTTCGCCCTGTCCCTGGCCGACGTCAGCGACCTGGACGAATTGGTCACCGCCGTCGCTGAAGAGGGCCTTGCCCTGCTGGGCTGCAACGGCAGCTCGGTGGCCATCCCTGACCCCGACGACCCCCGCAGCAACGACCCAGAGGCCGCTCCGGAGGAGCGCTACGTCATCGCTCGCCTGACAACCAGCTACGGGCAGTCGGCCCAAAGCAGCTACGGACGGCTGCTGATGTCGACCCCGCTGCCGCTGTATGAGGCAGCACGCACTGGGCGCACTGTGCTGGTGGGCGACGAAGCCCAGTGCCGGGCCTACTCCCCCGAGATGGCCGCAGTGATCGAGGCGACCGGCTCGACCGCCTTCGCCGCGGTGCCGCTGCGCGTGGGTGGTGAGGTACGGGGAGTGGTCACCTGCGGCTGGGACCACGCCCAGACCTTTGACACCTCCCAGCTGGCGCTGGTGGAGACCTTCGCTTCCCAGTGCGCCCAGGCCCTGGCGCGAGTGCAGTCCTTGGCCGCTGAGCGCGCCGCGGCAGCGACGGTGGCGGGGATGGCCGAGGCCCTGCAGAGGTCCCTGCTCACAGCGCTGCCCGAGCTGGACCACGTGGAGCTGGTGGCCCGCTACACCCCTGCCGTCGACCAGGTGCAGGTGGGCGGGGACTGGTTTGACGCGTTCATGGTCCGTGATGGCAGCACCTGCCTGGTCATCGGTGACGTCACCGGCCACGACCGCGACGCCGCGGTAGCGATGGCACAGGTGCGCAACGTGCTGCGGGGCGTCGCCCACGCCGTCGTGCAACCCCCGGCCGACATCCTGAAGTCTCTGGACTGGGCGCTGCGGGACCTGGCAGTGGGGTCGCTGGCCACCGCGGTCGTGGCCAAGCTCGAGCAGGGCGAGGACGACGCCGCGCGTGGCCTGTGCACGTTGCGCTGGTCCAGCGCCGGGCACCCACCGCCGCTGCTGATCCACTCTGATGGTCCGGTGGAGCTGCTAGAGCGGACCAGCGACCTGCTGCTGGGTCTGGTGGTGAACACTGACCGCCACGACCACACCATCACCCTGTCCCCAGGCTGCACGGTCTTGTTCTACACCGACGGGCTGGTCGAACGCCGCGGGGAGAACCTGGTCACCGGTCTGGCCCGGTTGGTCGAAACCGCTCAGAGGATGGCGCGCTCGTCGCTGGGAGACTTCTGTGACGACCTCGTCGCACGCCTGGCCGCCGACAGCGAGGACGATGTGGCGCTGCTTGCGGTGCGCTTGCACCACCAAGATCACCCCCGTGCCGATGACGCCGGCGCGCGGCGGCTGCCGGCTGAGCTCACCCGCGAGGCACCCGCTCACCCCTGAATCGCTGGTGGCCTAGTCGTGTGCACGCGGCCTTCGCCGTCAGGCAGGCCAGGCTCAGTCCTGGACTTCTGCCTCATCACGTCGCCAGTCCTCGCCCTCCTCGGGCTTCGGTGACTCGTCAATCACCATGCACTGGACGAGCACGAGTTCTGAAAGCGGTGACAAATGTGGACGAGCACCGTGGTGGGCATGGAAACCAAGGCCGCCGTGGTGCTCGTCGACGTCAGCGGAGCCGAGACGGTCCTGGTCAGCTTGCTGTCAGCGAGTCGAAAGTAGATCACCGAGGCAGGCGATCAGCGCAAGCGGACCGGTCCGGCGTCGATCGGCGTGCGGAAGAGCACGTATGGCTTGCGCCGCTCGTCCTTGCCACCGCGGTACTGCGCCTGCCGGTACAGCTGGTTCGCGGTCACGTACAAGTACCCGTCCGCAGCCACCGACATCGTGTCCGGCCACAGCAGCCGCGGGTCGCAGACCACCGTCTCCCAGGACCCGTCCGGCAGGCGACGCCGGATCGCGTCGTGCTCCCCGTCGGTGACGTACAGGCGCCCGGCATCATCGGTCTCCATCCCGTCGCCGACGGAGCCCTTGTCTCCCTCGTCGCGCAGCGTCTCAGCGACGGCCGCCTCCGACAGCGCGCGATCGCGCAGTGCGGCGGTCTCCACGCTCCACCAGCGGCGGCTGGCGAGGCAGCAGTAGTACAGCCGCTCGCCGTCGGCGCCGATGGCGATGCCGTCGGCGCCCATCGTCACCGGGGAGGTCGACCCGTCCTCATCGCGCTCGAGCAGCTCGACGCCCTCCACCACCATCCGCAGGTCCGGCGGCACCTCGGCCTTGGTGGAGGGGTGCTCGTGCAGCCGCCGCCAGCTTTCCCCGGTGGCGAGGTCGACGACGATGATCCCGTTCGGACCTGAGTCGGCGGAGTCGGTGATGTAGGCGAACCCCGCCTCCCCGGCGCTCAGGTCGAAGCGCACGTCGTTGAGGTAGGTCGTCTCCAGCGCGACGTCGGTGGGGAAGACGATGACCTCGGCGACGGTGTTGGTCTCCAGGTCCACCCGCACGAGCTTGGGTCCGCCGTGCGCGGTGGGCTGGAACATCGGGCTGCCGGTGTCGAGCAGCCAGAGCCGGTCGGCGGGGTCGACGACGACGCTCTGCACCGACACCAGCCGCACGGGGTCGGCGTCGCTGCGGTTGTCGTTGATCTCCTGGGAGGGGTAGGCGACGACGTCGCCTCCAGCCTCGCCCGACTCGCTGCGAAGCACCTCGCCCACGGTGAAGCGGACGTCGTCGCCCCACTTCGGGTAGCAGACGAAGACCCGCCCGCTGCGCGAGACGGTGACGCCGGTGGGCATCGCGTCGTGGAAGGTGTGCACGACCTGGAGGGATCCGATCGCCTCGTGGGTCGCGACCTGCTCGTCACTGCTCATGGGGTGCTCCTGGGCTGGTCGGCGGGTGGGTGCTGCGGTCACAGGCCGGGGGTCAGGGTCGTCTTGACCCAACCCTCCTCGCGGCGGTCGAACGCCTCGTAGGCGCTGATGACATCGGACAGCGGCTCGTCCTGGCTGATGACCACCGACGGATCCACGGCGCCGGAGGCGACCATGCGCAGCAGGTCCGGCACGTACCGGCGGTGCGGGCAGTTGCCGGTGCGGATCGTGAGGTTCTTGTTGAACGCCGCGCCGAAAGGGTACGTGGCGAACTGCGGCGGGTACACGCCGACGACGCCAATCGTCCCCGCCTTGCGCACCGCCTGCACCGCCCACTGTGAAGCCAGCGATGGCGCGTCACCCGGGCGCCACAGCTCCCCACGCGGGGTCTGCTGGACGTTCGACTCCGGCACCGTCTGGTCGCGCGCGGCGTCCAGCTGCTCGACCTGGTCGGCCAGCGCCTCGGCCGCGGGGCCGCTCTTGGGCCGCTCGGACTCCACGCCGACGCAGTCGATGACGCAGTCGGGGCCGGCACCGCCGGTCAGCTCCACGAGGGCCTGCACGGGGTCCTCCCGGCTGAAGTCGATGACCTCCGCCCCCAGGCGCCGGGCCGCGGCGAGCCGGCTCGGGTGGGCGTCCACGGCCAGGACGCGGGCCGCGCCCTGCAGCAGCGCCGAGACCACGGCGAACTGCCCGACCGGTCCCAGGCCGAAGACGGCGACGACGCTGCCGGGCTGCACACCGGCGAGCTCGGCGCCGAACCACGCGGTGGGGAAGATGTCGGAGATCGTCACCGCCTGCTCGTCGGTGACCTGCTCCGGCACCGGGACGGCGATGACGTTGGCGAAGGGGATCCGCGCGTACTCCGCTTGCAGGCCGTCGAAGGGGCCGGTGGCCTGGGGGCCGCCGAAGAACGCTGACCCGGCCAGCGGACCGTGGGGGTTGGCGACGTCGCACTGGGAGTAGTCAGCGCGGCGGCATGGCGGGCAGGACCCGCAGGAGATCGTCGAGCCGATGACCACGCGCGTGCCCGGGACGAGGTTGCGCACGCCGGCGCCGACCTCCTCGACCACGCCGACCGCCTCATGCCCGAGCACCCTGCCCTCGGCCATGCCGGGCATGGTGCCGCGGATGAAGTGCAGGTCCGTCCCGCAGATCGCCGACGTCGTGATCCGCACGACGGCGTCCGTGGGCTCCTGCACCGTCGGCTCGGGGACCTCATCGAGCCGCACGTCGCCGATGCCGTGCCACACCGCTGCCTTCACTGCCGACCTCCTGGATTCGAGAACTGCTGGTCACCTCGTGCAGACGCACCGGCTGCGTTCCGGCTCCTACCCCTGTCCCGGGACGGCAACACCTCCACGTGGCTTCACCTCGGCCCGCGTCTCAGTGCTGCGGTCGATGGGTGGGGATCAGGGCATGGATCTGAACATCACAGGACGCACGGCACTGGTCACCGGAGCGAGCGGCGGCATCGGGGAGGAAACGGCGCGCCAGCTCCTGGACGAAGGCGTCCGCGTCGTCATCAGCGACCTCGACGGCACCGAGCTCGCCGAGGCGGCTGAACGGCTGCTCGAGCACGTGAGCGCCACCACCTCGGCCAGCGGTGAGCTGGCGGCGGCACTGTCCGCGGATTCCACTGAGACCGCCGCAGTGCAGCGGCTGGTCGCTGATGCCGAGGCCGCCCTTGGCGGGGGGGTCGACATCCTGGTCCACACCGCCGGCATCACCGGGGCCACCGGCGCCTTCCACGAGATCGACGATGACGGCTGGCACCAGGCCATGGAGGTCAACTTCTTCTCCGCGGTGCGGCTGTGCCGTTCGCTAGCACCCAGCATGGCTGAACGCGGGTGGGGGCGCATCGTGCGCTTGGGCAGCGAGGATGCTCTGAACTCCTACACCGACGACATGCCCTACAACGCTTCCAAGGCTGCGGTGCTGACGACGGTGAAGGGCCTGTCCAAGACCTACGGGGGTCGCGAGGTGCTTGTGAACGCTGTCTCACCAGCGTTCATCCAGACCGCGATGACCGACGCGATGATGACCGAGCGCGCCGAGCAGGACGGCACCTCCGTCGCTGAGGCTGTTGAGAAGTTCCTGAACGAGGAACGACCTGGCATCGTGCTGCGACGGCGGGCCGGGTCGAGGAGGTCGCCAGCGTCATCGTCTTCCTGGCCTCCGAGCGCGCCAGCTTCATCACCGGCAGCAACTACCGCGTCGACGCCGGGTCGGTGGCCGTCATCTGAATCGTCACCGCTGGGGGCTGTCATCCGCCAGTGCGAACGCCTCCAGGTGAAGGCCCCGGCCAGTCATCGGCCGGGGCCTTCACCTCTGAGCTCACCGCTGAGTTGTTCAGGGGTGCAGGACGACCTTCGTCCAGCCGTCCTCGCGGGCGTCGAAGTGCTGGTAGCCCTCGGCGGCCTCGGTCAGCGACAGCTCGTGGCTGACGATGAAGCCCGGGTCCGCCTTGCCCGCGGTGATCAGGTCACGCAGCTGGCGGTTGTACTTCTTCACGTCCGCCTGGCCGGTGCCCAGCGTCAGGCCCTTGGTGAAGAACTCCCCGAACGGGAAGCTCAACCGACCCTGCTTCATGAGCTCGTCGGTGCCGTTGGGGTCCTGCGGGGGGAAGACGCCGACGCCGCCGATGCCGCCGGTGGCGCGCACCACCTTCACGAGGGTGTCGTAGGTGCCCGCGGGGGTCTCGGTGCCGGAGTGGTCGTGGGCCTGCCAGCCCACGGCCTCCACTCCGCGGTCGACGCCGACGCCCTGCGTGGCCGTCATGATCTGCTCGACGGGGTCACCGGCGCTGAAGTCGACCGCGGTGGCGCCGGCCTGCTCGGCCAGGCGCAGGCGGTCGGCCTGCTGGTCGACGACGAAGATCTGGTCAGCGCCCTGGATGCGCGCCGAGAGGGCCGCCATGAGGCCCACCGGCCCAGCGCCCATGATCGCCACGGACTCCCCCGGCTGCAGGCCCGACAGGACGGTGCCGTGCCAGGCGGTGGGGAAGATGTCGGACAGCATCGTGTAGTCGAGCTCGTGCTCACGGCTGTCAGCGCCGCCGGGCAGGCGCAGGGCGTTGAAGTCGGCGAAGGGCACCCGCAGGTACTCGGCCTGACCGCCCTGGTAGGGGCCCATGTCGGCGTAGCCGAAGGCGCCGCCGGCGAAGCCGGGGTTGACCTCGAGGCAGAACGCGGTCTTGCCGCGGTTGCAGTTGCGGCAGTGGCCGCAAGCGATGTTGAAGGGCAGGGAGACGCGGTCGCCCTTCTTCAGGCGCACGACGCCGGAGCCGACCTCCTCGACGATGCCCATGTTCTCGTGGCCCAGGGTCTTGCCCTGCTCCACGTCGGTGCGGCCCTCGTACATGTGCAGGTCCGACCCGCAGATGTTCGCTGACGTGATCTTGACGATGACGTCGGTGGGGGCCTCGATGCGGGCGTCGGGGACGTCCTTGACAGCGACGTCGCGGGGACCGTTGTAGACGAGTGCCTTCCTGGCGATGACCTCCGGGTTTAGGGATGCGGCGGGAACTTCTTGAGCAGAGCTCGGTTGTCAGGGGCGCGGCTGGCGGGTGCACCACCACGCCCAGGCGATGAGCAGCGGCTGACCGAGCAGGCGCACCGCCCTCTTGCCGTCGCTGTCCAGGCCCAGGGAGTCGCGGTGCTGGGTGAGCTGGGAGATGTTGCCGGGGAAGATCGCGGTGAAGAAGACCGCGGCCAGCGCGCCGATGCGCCGCTGCTCCCTGGGCAGCGCCACCAGCGCGGCGCCCAGGGCGAGCTCAGCGACCCCGGAGAGCAGGACGATGTCGTCCTCGGAGAAGGAGGAGTGCTTCGTCGCCCACGGCGGGACCTGGCCCTTGAAGGGCTTGCGGGCGAAGGACAGGTGAGACGTCCCAGCGAAGATGAGGGCACTTCCGAGCAACCACCGGGCCGCCGTACGAGCGCGGGATGATCTCCTTCTGGCGGCTATGGTGACCGTCATCGAAGCGTCGTCCTCCCGCACGATCAGCTGGTCCTCGCCGTTCATGAGCACTCCCATCTGTGGTCGGTGTCGAGTCCTTCAAAGGGCTCGAGGGAGGTGGCACCGGCGCTGAGCACGGCTCGCCCGCCCGCTGCAGCCCGTTCGGGTCAGTCGCCCAGGCCCTGCTCGTTGAGCCACGAGGACACGGTGTCGGCCCACTGCGGGGCGGTGTCCTCCGTGGCCAACGAGTGCGCGGTGCCGGGCAGGGTGACGAGCTGGACGTCCTCGGAGCCGGTGAACTGACCGGCCAGGTCCTCCCCCGCCGGCTCGGGGTAGATCGCGTCGGCACCGCCGGCGATGACGAGGACCGGCACGTCGACCCGCTCGTTCGTCGCCACGTTCGCCTCCCCGATGGCGGTGACCGTGGCCAGGTCGCCGCAGGCGTTGCGGTTGCGCTGCGCCAGCGCCCCCTCCACCAGGGGCGCCGGGGTGGTGGCGAAGAACGCCTGCCGGAAGTCATCGGCGGAGGAGGAGAAGAACGCGTACCCGCCGGAGCCCTCTCCCTCGGTGCTCTCCCCGCCGGCCTCGCAGTCGGCTACCGCGGCGGCCGCGTCGGCCTTCGCGCCCTCGGACAGGATCCGGTCGGAGTAGGCGTGCAGCACCAGGGCGTCGACGTCGCCGTAGGACGCCGCCTCCAGAGCGGCGATGCCCGCGCCCAGGGAGTGCCCCTGCAGCACCACGTGCTCAAAGGCCTCCGGGTCCGCGGCGCCGTTGCTGACGGTGTAGCTGCCGGCGCGCAGCTGCTGGACGACCTGGTGGGCGACGTCGGCCTGAGCGCCCATGCAGGAGGCGTACCCGTCGGGCTTGTCGCTGGTGTCGTACCCGAGGCGGTCGATGCTCACCGACACGTGCCCGGCGGCGGCCTGACGTCCGGTGAAGCTCGCCCCGCGGTACGCGCCGGTCCAGAAGGACTGTCCCAGGTCCAGGCCGTGCAGGTACAGGCTCGCGGTGGTGGCGTCCACATCACCGGCGGGTGCGGTGATGGTGCCGCGGACGGTGTGCTCGCGCCCGTCGGTGTCGCAGGCCAGCTCGCTGGTGTTCGTGTTGTGCACCGTGAAGGCCACCGGCAGCGTCGTCGTGCCGTTAGTCGGCGGCGGCGGACCGCCATGACCGTCGGTGGCGGCGGCGCCCTGTGCGGTGGCGGCGCACAGGGCCAGCCCCAGTGCCCCTGCAGTCATCATCCGGTGTGCTCGGCGCATCGGTCTCTCCGTCCTTGGAGTCCGCGGTGGAGCTGCTCCACCGACCCGCCGACCATCGCCGGCGAGGACATCTCAGAACCTGTCGCGCACGACCGCAAGCCGATCATGTGAGCGGCGGATGGGCCGCCGTGGTGGTGTGAGGACCGGCGGGCAGTGGGTAGGACCCGGGGCATGCGCAAGCCCTTGACCCCTGAGAAGCACGCGATCGTGGACTACGGCTTCCTGGCCGCCAACCTCGCGGTCCCGTCCCTGATCGGAGCCGCTCCAAGCACCCGAGCCCTGTTCGCGGTCTTCGGCGCCGTGCAGGGGACCTTGAATGCGTTCACCGACCAGCCGCTGTCGATCGCCCGTCTGGTGCCGTTCAAGGTGCACGGGCAGGTGGAGAAGTTCAGCCTGCCGGTGTTCGCGCTGGTGCCGCTGCTGGTGGGGGTGCACCGCGACCGCCGGGGCCGCTGGTTCTGGGCGGCGTCGGCGGCGGCGCTGCTGACGGCGTACAATCTCACCGACTGGAACGCGAAGAACACCGACCGCTGACGCCGATCGCTCACGTCGACCGCTGCCTTCACCTGCCGGCTCCGACTGCTGAGGCCTAGGCCGACCGACGGCCCGTCGACGAGCGTCTGCCGCCCTCGGTGGCTGGCCCCCTGCGACGTGTGGCGGGCCAGCCACCGAGCTGCAGCGGGGGCATGACGACGCGTGTCACGGATCCGGTCGAGACGTCACGCGCGAGGTGAATGCATCGCGCACGACCGGGTACAGCGGCGCTCATGACGAAGAACATCGGCTGGGCCACCTCCGACGCGAAGACGCCCCTGGCGCCGTTCCCCTTCGACCGCCGGGCGACCGGACCGGAGGACGTGCTCATCGACATCACCCACTGCGGGGTGTGCCACTCCGACGTCCACCAGGCCCGCGACGAGTTCGGCGGTGCCCTGGCCACCCAGTGGCCCTGCATGCCCGGCCACGAGGTCGTCGGCACCGTCGCCGCCGTCGGCGAGCGCGTCACCCAGCACGCCGTCGGAGACCGCGTCGGCGTCGGCTGCATGGTCTTCTGGGGCGACGAGAGCCAGCGCGGCGTCGCCGACGAGCAGTACCAGGTGCCGCCGGCGGTCTTCACCTACAACGGCGACGACCCCGTCACCGGCGAGGTCACCCTCGGTGGGTACTCCGACCAGATCGTCGTCCACGAGCACTTCGTGCTGAAGATCCCCGCCTCCCTGGACTCCGCTGCCGCCGCGCCGCTGCTGTGCGCCGGGGTTACCACCTGGTCCCCGCTGGAGCACTGGAAGGTCGGCCCGGGCTCGAAGGTCGGCGTCGCCGGCCTCGGCGGGCTGGGCCACCTGGCGGTCCAGCTGGCCAAGGCCCGCGGCGCCGAAGAGGTCGTCGTGCTCACCACCACCGGCGCCAAGCGCGAGCAGGCCCTCGCACTCGGCGCCGACGACGTCATCGACATGACTGATGACGAGGCGGTGCAGGCCCGTTCCGGCTCGCTCGACTTCGTCCTGTCGACCATCCCGACGCCGTTCGACATGAAGCCCTACGTCGAGCTGGTCGCCCACGACGGCGCACTGGTGTCGGTGGGGATGTTGGAGCCGACGCTGCCGCAGGCGCTGGACTTCGGTGCGGTCTCCCAGAAGCGCGTGACGCTGGCCGGGTCCATGATCGGGTCCATCGCCGAGACCCAGCGGGTGCTGGACTTCGCCGCTGAGCACGGCATCTCCGCGGAGGTGAAGGTCATCAGCATCCAGCAGGTCAACGAGGCGTTCGACGAGGTCGTCGCCAAGGACGTGCGCTTCCGCTACGTCATCGACAACTCCACCCTGCGCAGCTGACGCGCGCCTCACACCACCCACCAGACAGCCCGTCAGACAGTCCTCACCACCCACCGGAAGAAGGAACGGCCATGGCCACCACGCGCGAGACGAACACCGCCGCCCAGCAGCGCCTGGGCGAGCTCATCAACAGCGGAGACATCGACGGCATCGACGAGGTCTTCGCCACCGATGTCCTCGACCACGACAGGGCCCCTGACCAGGGCGACGGCGTGGAGGGCACCAAGGGCTTCTTCCGCACCCTGAGCACGGCGTTCCCCGACGCGCACCTGGAGGTCGACCAGCTGGTCGCCGACGACGACAACGTCGTCATCGCCTACCGGCTCAGCGGCACCCACCAGGGCGACTTCCAGGGCGTCCCCGCCACCGGGAAGCGCATCGAGGCCCGCGGCGTGCAGGTCGGCCGCTTCCAGGACGGCAAGATCGTCGAGCGGTGGGGCTCCACCGACGAGCTGGGCATCCTGCGCCAGCTCGGCGCCACGATCTCCGCGCCGGAGACGGTCCACTCCATCGCCCAGGGCGACCAGCCGGTGCTCACCGAGCGCCAGGACCGCTTCGGCACCGACGACGCCGACACCCCCGAGCAGCCCCTGGACGTGCAGGAGTCGGCGTCGGAGTACGAGGCCGGCAGCAACCGCTGAGCGTCCTGCGTGCTGCCCCGCGCGACCGTTGAGCGGGGCAGCACGGCTCGCCGGCGACAGCGCTCATCGCGGCTCGTGCCCCACGCGGCACGCCTGGCAGGTCAGACCGATCGGGTCCGATCACCCGTCGCTGCTGCGCCGGTCGATGCCGGCTCAGCGCGACCGGCAAGTCGCTGCAAGATCCATCCCATCAGGCGACGCCGACAGCAAGGAACGCGCACGCCTGACGTGCACAGACACCTTCGCCCACCAGGAGCACCCGCATGAGTGACGCACCGCTGCACGGCAAGGTCGCCCTGATCACCGGAGCCTCCTCCGGCATCGGCCAGGCCACCGCCACCGCCCTGGCCCGTGCCGGGGCCAGCGTGGCGCTGGCCGCCCGCCGCGCTGACCGGCTGCACGACCTCGCCCAGCGTATGGAGTCTGTTCAGCGCGACACCGGCCAAGGATCGAAGGTGCTGACCCTGCCGGTCGACGTCACCGACGAGCAGGCCGCTGCCGGCGCCGTCACCCAGACCGTGGAGGACCTCGGCCGCATCGACATCGTCGTCAACGCCGCCGGTCTGATGCTGCTGGGGCCCATCGTGGACGGCGACACCGAAGACTGGCGTCGGATGATGAGCACGAACGTGCTCGGCCTGATGTACGTCACCCACGCCGCCGTCCCTCACCTGGTCGAGCAGGGCTCCGGCGACGTCATCAACATCAGCAGCGTCGCCGGGCGCACCGCCAAGCCCGGCTCTGGGGTCTACAACGCCAGCAAGTGGGCGGTGAACGCCTTCAGCGAGTCTCTGCGTCAGGAGGTCACCACCCACGGCGTGCGGGTCACCCTCATCGAGCCTGGTGCGGTGAACTCTGAGCTGAACGACCAGATCACCGATGACGCAGCGCGCAAGAAGTCCCAGGACTCCTACGCCTCGATGCGAACCCTGCACGCTGAGGACATCGCCGCTGCCATCACCTACGTGGTCACGCAGCCCCCTCGTGTGGCGATCAATGAGCTGCTGGTGCGTCCCACCGACCAGGACGTCCCGTGATGGCGGCCCGCATCGTCAGAAGTCGGGTCTGACCCAGATCCCCGCGCTCCTTGTGCGGCCTGGTGCTGCTGCGGTAATGGCCCACCCGCCGTGCGGGATGCAGCGGCTCCGCCGATTACAGGCTGGTCGTGCGTTGCGGTGGAACCCCTCACCAACACGCCTGGAGCCCTCGTCGCCGTCACTACCGTCGGTCGTGCCCATGTTGCACACGCGATCCTCGTGCCGGGGCGTGCCGCTGCGGATGGCGCTTCGGTCAGGTCGCTGCCGGAGCGGAGAAGCGGACAGTGACCAGGAAGTCCTCGGCTGGTGCTAGGGACACCTCGGTCCATGCCTCGTGCAGATGGCCGTTGTCGTCGGAGTAGAAGGGGCGGGGGCGCGCCCGCTGGGCAGGCGCTGGACGGGTCGGGCTCAAGGTGGTGATGGGTCTCGCTCAGGGCCACCTCGCCGGCCGCGTTGGTCGTGCGCAGGCATCCGAACTCGACTAGCTGAAGACGCTCGATGGCGGGCCCGCAGCAGGAGTACTCCCAACCACCAACCTCCACCACGACGTCCACTACGCGATGGTCAGCGGGCAGCGCCTAGAGGCAAGCAACCGGGGCGGCCGTCTGCGGTCTGCGCTGGAGGATCCCGGGTCGCTGTGCCGGCGCAAACGAAAGCTGTTGTGCGGGAGGATGCCGCTGCTGCACCGGCGACTGCGCGCGGGGCGGCCAAGGTAGTGAAGCGGCCGCGATCTTGTGTCAGTACGACGATCCGCAGCAGCACGCTCTTGCACGACGAGCCCCTTGCGGCATTGCCACATGGGCGAGGCGACACGGGAACTGACAACCAGACTCTGCCGTCGCGCACAACACATCGACAGGCACCCCACTCGACCGCGGTCTAACGTCGCCGAGGCTCACGTCGAGCGGTGGCCCAGCGCCCCCAGCAAGGACGCCGCCAACACCTCTCGACTGTTCGGAGCACCTCGTGGCCTCACTACCCCTCTGGCTGACCTTGCTCATCTTCATCGCGGCCGCAGCCGCCGTGTGGGTGGCTGGCGTCTCGCTGTCCAACCAAACCGACGTCCTGTCCACCCGGCTCCACCTGGGCGCAGCCCTCGGCGGCACCGTGCTGCTGGCCATCGCCACCAACCTGCCTGAGATCGCCATCACCGTCAGCGCCGCGCTGTCCGGGAACATCGGCGTCGCCGTCGGCAATATCCTGGGCGGTATCGCCATCCAGACGGTGGTGCTGGTGGCGCTGGACGCCTTCGGGGTCAAGGGCGAGCGGCCACTGATGCACCGCGCTGCCTCCCTGGGGCTGGTCATCAACGGCGGCCTGGTGGTCGCAGTCCTGGCCGTCGTCGTCGCTGCCACCCAGCTGCCCGAGAACCTCATCTACGCCCGCGTGGCGCCCGGGGGGCTGCTCATCGCCGCGATCTGGGTGGTGGGCCTGCTGCTGCTGCAGCGCGCCAGCAAGGACCTGCCCTGGCACGCCGCCGGCGAGGCGCCCGACAACCAGTCCGAGCCCCGCGGGCACAGCACCGCCAAGAACGAGGCCAAGGCCACCCAGAGGGGCACCGGCACCAAGAAGGCGGCGCTCATCTTTTCCGCTGCGGCCCTGGTGACCCTGGTGGCGGGTGTGGTGCTGGAGCGCAGCGGTGACGCCATCGCCGACGACATCGGGCTGTCAGGGGTGCTGTTCGGTGCCACCGTGCTGGCCGCGGCGACCTCCCTGCCAGAGCTGTCCACCGGGCTGACCTCGGTGCGCAACGGCGACTATCAGCTGGCCGTGTCCGACATCTTCGGGGGCAACGCGTTCCTGCCCGTGCTGTTCCTGCTGGCGACGGTGCTGTCTGGGCAAGCGGCGCTGCCGCAGGCGCAGAACACTGACATCTACCTGACGGCGCTGGGGATGCTGTTGACGCTGGTGTACATGGCGGGGCTGCTGTTCCGGCCCCGGCGACGGATCGCGCGGATGGGCATCGACTCCATCGTCGTATTGGGGTTGTACGTGGTCGGGGTGGCTGGCCTGTTCGCCATCGCCGCCAGCGGCTGAGCCATCGCCGACGAAGACATCGACGTCCGGCCGCGAGGGGCCACTGTCCCGCTCGACCATCCGCAGCGGCACGCTCCCGCACGACCATCCGCAGCGGCACGCTCCCGCACGACCATCCGCAGCGGCACGCTCCCGCACGACCATCCGCAGCGGCACGCTCCCGCACGACCATCCGCAGCGGCACGCTCCCGCACGACCATCCGCAGCGGCACGCTCCCGCACGACCATCCGCAGCG
>Ga0325401_1001685_pt1 | contig 18942 bp, 14 predicted proteins | sample PopdelMetagenome_FD_205666 | JGI IMG/M metagenome (GOLD analysis project Ga0325401, IMG submission 205666) | Populus deltoides microbial communities from Bellville, Georgia, United States - Xylem-PdKOR-R2 | ecosystem: Host-associated > Plants > Phyllosphere > Stem > Wood/Secondary xylem | place... | reverse complement strand
CCTAAGACTAAAGCTAGCATTCAGGACAGCCCAGCGCCCTGTGTTTGCAGCCTGGGGCCTAAGCATTGGATCCTGATCCTGAATCCTGGCGCATAACCCATTTATCTTGGGTCCTGATACGGAATCTATTTATCTTGACTCCATATTAAAAACAATTACACTCTACAATATTTTTGCTACAGTATAATCTTACAGTCCATAATAACTCCTGCTATATAGTAAAATATTAATCCTTAATTTTACAATAAAAATAAATTAAATAAATTATAAATTAGATACATGCTTTAATAAAATGACTAAAAGCAACTTTTTAAGAAAGAGTAGTTGTTTGTGTAGAACCCACAAGTTAAATTTAAATATTACTCTTGAATTAAGTTAAAAATTATTTATAACCAAAGAAACTAATGTCATCTCTATAAATCAAAAGCAGAAATGCAACTTAAATCAATCTATAATTAAAAAAAATAAAGTAAGGTTAAAGATCTCAACTTCATTCTCTTTCTAGTTTGTCCTAATATATATTTACAAAAGATTTCCATAAGCCAACGAAACTAATTAAGAGGCCGAGTTTTTTATACCTTTTCATACACGAGCACATAAACCCCATCTCTAGTGACTGCCGCCGCAGCTAAAGAAGAAGGTGCCCTCTCAGAAGCATTTGCTCATATGATGGATGGCATTCATGCAATCATCATCCAAATGGATGATCATACATAAAGATACATAGCGTATAGCATGCGATATTGCTGTAAAACAGGGGAGGAAACCAGAAGGACATGAACCTCAACTTTTGCCATCATGATTGGCAGTATTTTGCAGATCATCCAAAAAGTGATAGCACAGGTAGCCAACAGAACAGGTGATGATAGTCTTAAACAAGTATAAAAACTGAGAAAATACACCTTGACTGCGCTCTGGCATTGCAACCTCAAGACAATCTTCTTCTTGACCAGTTGTTCTAGCCTATTAACAGGAGAACCAACGATGTTAAGAACAGGAAAGACCTGAAATCACACTCCAGATGAGTTATGGCCGGTAACAGTCATGGAAATTCTGTTTTTGTACTTAAGCAAATACACAAGAATACAAAATTGTTGGGAAACAGGCTTGGTCTGACCTCCATGCATAACCTGACTCCTTGCGATCATATCGGCGCTAGTTTCCTTGAGCAGCAAGGCCATCTTAATTTCCCCAGCTTCTTGTACTGGGTGACCTTGTGTAAAGTGTGCCCTTTGCACTCCTTGTTTTTGCAGTAAGTCTTCCTTGTCTTGGGAACGTTCACCTACGTACAGTAGAAAATCTACACAATCAACAAACTAACATCGCATTCTATTTCTCATCTTTCCACCAACAGAAGCTAGCAAGCAACACTAATCTTCTCTTTCCCTCCTTGTTACTTGTGGAGTAGAGTGCAAATATATATTTGGTGGTTTTTTGGTTTGCGGTGAGACGATATGTTTTCAGAAAAGCTTTCTGATACGGAAATCAAAAGACAAGCTATCTGCCACAAGATAAGGGATTATACAGGATAAAATAATAAGTTGTATACTCTGGGTTTAAATTCTGGTGATAATCGAGAAGGAAGTATATGACATTAACCCCTAAATGTATCAAGAGAAAAGAAGAACAAACAGAAAACGAGGGAGCAAAAGAAACTCAGAAACTTCAACTTGTTTAAATAGTACAAAGGAATGTTGAATTAAATCGGAAAAAAAAAAAACATGGAACGGGAAAGGAAATACCAGAGGATGAGATAGAGGTAAGTACCTCCATTGAGCCAGAGAAGAAGAGGCGAAGACTCTTTAGAATGTTGAGCCTCAACAGAGTAATAATAGAGTGCTCGTCCAGCAGATTTATCAACAGTAACATAACCACCATATATATTGCGAGAACTCTACTTTTGGCTGTCCAGGAAAGCTCTCTATTCTATCTTTCTCTTTTAATCCCTCTTGATGATGAAACTTGGATATATCTACATGTTCGGTCGCTTGAAAAAGAGCGCTGTCAATGTTAGAATTTCCCTCCAACTTGGCCTTGTAGAGATGGCCCAGTGGTTCACTTTGCCTCATGCCAGCTTCGATTTGGGCAACGGAACAAGAAACAATAAGAAAGAAAACGAGAGGCAAACATGGGTTACTTTCCATGGTATTTCCTTTTGTTACTCCCTTAACACTATAAGAAAAAACCTCCCAAGAGGAAATTTAAATAAAGGAAGTTCATTGGTCAAGTTTCCTTTTCTCTTCTTTCCCTCCTTGTTTCCTTTCCGAATATAGATATTGCCAAATCTGTAATATTTATTCAGCTTCTTTAAATATGTACTTTAATTCACTCTCCATACACTTACATGTACCAAATCTCTTCCGACACACCTACCATAATCTTTCGGGCTTGAAAGGTACTTAGCTCAAGGCAATATACTTCTTCTAGTTTGCAACCAAAAAAAAAAAACATTTATAGCTTGAAGTGATTAACTTGGTTTTTCCTCTTTTATTATTTTTGCAGATAGGTTTTCTTTCTCGTTTCAACTCTCAAGACCTCTACAGCACCCATACGTACAAGCTCCAACAGGCAAACCTCTCAGCCGCTACCTGCATAGGAGAAGAACAATAGCTTCTGTCAACCCAACCGTAGGCTTCAATCCAGTCCAGCAGGAGCTTCTTCTCTGCGCCATAGCAACAGCAGGAGATTTGTTTCAGCAGCTTCCATCAGCAGCATCCGGTTGGCAGAGAACTTGAGTCTCTTTCTTCTGATAGCAGCAGCACCTGGAATCTTTTTTTACGTTGAAGCAACGACAGCAGGTGCTCCTCAGCCACACCTTTCCCCAGCTGCAGTGGCAGAACTAGCAGCAACCTTCTCTTCCCAGCAGCGGCAGTACTGGTTTCAGCAACACAGTAACAGTCACCACCGAGAAGATCTTCCTCCAGCAAGCAGCTCTGCACCAGCCGTGAACGGCAGTAAGCTGCAAGCTCCAACAGGCAAACCTCTCTCCCCACCGTGCTCCTCCGGCCAGCTAGCGTCCATCAGCTGCTCGGTCGTGAGAAGCTCTTCTCCACCGGAGTCAGCTTCCTCTCTTCTCCCCCGGACCGCAGCTCCAATTCAACAGCGCCAGGTGAGTCTCTTCCCAACTTTGCAAATTCAGTTCCTTTGACACAGTGCGAAGGTAATTATAATTACCTTCGCACTGTGCATAGCATGCGTGAATAATTCACGCATGCATGCAGTTTTGCCTGGCCGGGTTTTCTCCGTGTTTTTTCCCCTTTTTTGAAATCTGTAAATTGTTGTTGCAGATTGAGCAATGCCGCCGAAGCATGACTTCTCTCTCAGGGAGATAAAACCAAACATTGATGGAGGAAAAACCTTGACTCCCAACATGCTCACCTTGGTTGAACCACTGTATTTCGTGTATGTAAAAGTTGTGAGAGCCTCCCACTTGCCTTTGAATCAAGCTACTTATGTTGAAGTGAAGAGTGGAAACTATAAGGCAACAACCAAGTACATTCAAGGTACATTAGCCCCCATTTGGAACCAGGTGTTTGCTTTCAACAAAGATCATCTTCAAGCGAAGACTATAGAGATTTCGGTGAGGGGTAAGGTAAGTGTGACTAATGAGATAATTGGTAGCATTGAAGTTGGTATAGGTGATATCCCTACTCGGCTTCAGGGGGATTCTTCATTGGCACCACAGTGGTATGGACTTGAAGATAAGAATGGAGTTTCTGGTAGATCAGGAAATTTGATGTTGGCTATATGGGTGGGGAATCAAGTGGATGATGCCTTTTCACTAGCTTGGCATTTAGACGCAGCATCTGTTAGTGTTGACAAGGTATCTAATGCTCGTCCACAGGTGTACTATTCGCCAAGACTCTGGTATCTTAAAATAAAGGTGAATGGTGCTCAAGATTTGGTAGTTTCGGATCCAAATCGAAAACCTGAAGTTTACGTGAAGGCTACATTAGGGAATAAGGTTTTGAAGACCAAAGTTTCGAAGAACAAGGGTGTGAATCCAAGCTGGAATGAGGAGTTGATGTTTGTTGTAGCTGAGCCATTCGAAGATGCTTTGATTTTGAGTGTGGAAGATGATAAAGGAGATAATATGGTGGATTATTTGGGGAAGTGTGTTAAGCCTGTGCATAAAATTACTCAGAGACTCTTGCCTCCTCTTCCAAGTGAAGAGATAATCAATCTTGAAAGGTATGGGGTGGTAGAGGGGCCGATGGAGAAATTCTCGAGTAAGCTTCGTGTCACTATATATTTGGATGGAGTGTATCATGTTTTCGATGAACCTGCTTTATTTAGTACTGATTTGAAGGCATCATCGCCCAAACTGACGCCAGGAAAAGTTGGAGATTTGGAGTTAGGAATCTTAAAAGCTGAAGGGTTGGTGCCCATGAAATCCAAGAATGGTTTGAAAACTACTGATGCTTATTGTGTGGCCAAATATGGACCCAAGTGGACAAGAACTAGCACTGTCGTTAGCAGTTTAGAACCAAAATGGATGAAGCAATATCAATGGGATGTTTTGGATCCATGCACAGTGATTGCTATCGGAGTTTTCGACAACAATAATTTACAAGCAGGGGATGGATGGGCAACTGATAGATTAATTGGCAAGGTAATCAGAATTCGGCTTTCTACACTTGAATTTGGTCGGATATATAAATATGCCTATCCTCTGGTAGCCTTGATGCCTGATGGGGTGAAGAAAATGGGAGAACTTCATTTCACTCTAAGATTTATCTATACTAAAGGTTCTGGTGACAAAATTTATCAATACACGCAGCCTATGCTTCCCAAACCAGCCTATACAGACCCAATGTCTGTGTACCAAATAGATAGTTTAAGGAACCAGGCTGTCCGTCACATAGCCATGAGACTTGCCCGTGCTGAACCACCATTAAGAAGAGAGGTGGTGGAGTCTATGTTGAGTGGACGGGGACCTGTATGGAGCATCCGAAGAGGAAAAGCTAATTTCCAGAGAGTGATGGAATGTTTGAAATTCCTCAAGACAGCTTTGATTTGGCTTGATGACCTACGCCAGTGGAAGAATTCAAGGACGACGATTGTCATGTTTGCAGCGTTTTCAGTTTTTGTATATTATTCAGAGATCATAATTCCATCTTTCTTTGCCTTCCTCTTCTTGAAAGCTTTGCGCAACTATTTCAAGAGGCCTCGAGACATTCTATGTTTGGATACGAATCTATCACAAGTTGAATCTGTGAATACTTTAGACTGGCAGGAAGAGCTGGACACATTCCCTTCATCTGCGCCATTCGAGGATTTGAGGCTCAGGTATGACAGATTGAGAGCCATTGGATACAGGATAGAAGAAACAGTAGGCGACTTGGCGACTCAATTGGAGAGGTTTCATGCTATATTTTCATGGAGGGATCGAAGAGCTACTTTAATCTTTACTCTCTTCTGCCTAGTCGCTTGGATAATGTTTTACCTCGTGCCTTTCCGGTTGCTTTTTTTCCTTTTTGGCACCTACCTGATGAGGTCTCCAAGATTTCGAGTTACTCTTCCACCGATACCTCAAAATGTATTCAGGAGGTTGCCTTCGAGAGACGATTGCTTGCTTTGATCTAGCCGTCTATCCATCATTGATGCATCAGACTTGAGGCAGTTTTTCATTTTATTTTTTACTGCAAAAAATCTAAGATCTGTTGGTAGCACAAGGAGTTTTTAATTCTAAATTTTAAGCGATGATGAATTTATTTTATATTCTGACTGATTTGAGTTCTTTTTCATTCCGGCATGTTATTGATTCCCTGATGCTCTAATATATTCTGTTAAATTTGACATGTAGCTATTTTTAATACAATAGCATTCATTCAATTTACACCATTTCAAGCATACATACACATCGTGATTTTTGACCTTGCCCTGTAGAGCTAGGATCAGACCATATGATTACTGTAGCTGGTCTGCTTAAGATGCATTTTCTTTCTAGGTTCAGCGGCGTGGGGATACAGTGGAAAGAATCCTTGTTAACATGTGGTTTGCGTTTAGAATCTGAAAGGGATGTTTAAGATGGAAAATGCATCTGCCCAATTACAGAGATTTTACGAACATCTTGTTTGTTCATGTAGCGAGTTACGAGGCTTCAACTCCAGGCGAAAGAATTGTAATTTTGTTTTTGCTCAACAGGTGGTTTCTAATTAAGAAAAACCAGTTCCTTAAGGATGGTACAGTTGTTACAAAGCCAACCATGCAATGTTTGATAAAAGGAAGATGCCTTCATTCGTCTGATAATTTGCTTTTTAACAGAGGAAGCAGCCGATATACTATAAAATCTAAAATAACAGACTGTACTTTCCGATTCCAGTCCCACCAAGATTAAACAGTGAAAATTATGCTTCCCTGGCAATTCATTTGCTTCATCATCACTCTCCATGTTGTTCTTCCCATTCTTCTTCTTCTCTGTTTGTTTCCTGTTTTTAGCACCGAGATCATGCTCTTTTGAGCTTCCACTTCCTTCATTAGTGACAATATCACGTGAAGTAGCACTAGAACTTGAAGCACCTCCCTCCAAAACTCTATTTCTCCATCCACTATTTCAGGACCCTCCATAATCTTAATCCCTTTCTTCTTCTTTTCCTTTTTGTTCTTGTCCAGACCAGCAACATGGGAAGAATGCTCCTTTGTTTCTTCATTGCCTGAAGAATTGTCAGTTGAGGTCGAACTTGCTTCATTCAATAAGACAAGACTCTCCACATGAGAGTCCAAGTAAAATTTACCCGTGGGAGCCAGTATTTTAGAGCCCCAAATTCTACAGCTCCCATTTTTTTGTCTTCGAGTAAGAAATTAGCTCTCCAGTCCAAGCAGTAAAAACATCTCACCATTTTTCTTAAATCCAACAAAATCAGAAACCCGACCTTTCAAATGGTTATTATTGAAAACCTTAATCCAGGATTTGGCATCACCATACTCTTTCATTGTTGCCCAAATGGAATCATGTCCTTCCCTACAGAACCTTCTCTGCAAGACAACCAATGAAAGCAATCCATCAAAAACAGTAACAATCAAGTCTATATGATCCCTGCAAAGCACACAATCTGGAATTATCATTTCCCCAATCTTCTCATCTACTAACTTAAAAACCACAATCACATTTAATGCACACCTTTGGGAACTCACAGTTGTCCACTGACAAGCTCTGTTCAGAAAAAAGCCGACCTTGAACCCCGACGGATGACATGTTTGAAATCATTTTCCACCATTCTCCAGCATCCACTCTTCAACAAGTGAAGCTCAATCAATGGTCGCAGTATTGTCTCCTTAATGCTCCAAATATACTATTCTCACCGATTTATAGCCATGGTTGATGGTATCAAAACCAAACCCTAAAGACAAAGAATCCATAAGACTGGAAACTAACACTTGGCTCGGGGATAGGCACCGTCTTTCTAGTACTAGGATTCCACAAAGCAGCCCTGTGTTTTTGGGTAAACTATTGGTGCTGGGGGCATTGGTTCCTCTGCTAAAAATTACTGGGTAGCTAGACCCAGTGTTGTTAGCTTTGATTATCAAGTAAAATCCAAAAAAATTTCAAAGAAGTCACCAGTGTTGGGTTAGGCTAAGCAAGACCCACTTGTGTCAGGATTTTTGCTCGGCTTTTAGGCCCATTTCTTTTGGGTTCTGATACAGAACGCAAGAGTATTGTATTGGGCAAAGACACGATTCAATATTCTTGGATGTTGAATTTTTAAATACTATCATTTATCTCATAAATATTATTGTGTTTTATTATAATTAATAATATTATTATTTGTATTATACATATTATTATTTCTATTATAATTTATATTATTAATAGAATAATTAATAAATTTGAAAAAAAATATTAATATTATCATTATTATTATCATCACTATTATCATTGATAAATTTTAAAAAAATACTATTATTACTGTTGAAGAAAAACTATTAAAAGATTAAAAAAATATAATTCAAAGTATTCATAGAAAAAATATAATTATTTGTGTTATAAAATATCATAAAGATAAAATTACACATCAATCCCTCCTCTTCACAACATGATTATATTCATGAGTTATAAATATACCATGAGATTTTTTGAACAAAGATTCATGATTTTCATTATCTACTGCATATATATTTTGAAAGCATTTTTCTATATTATTGTATTCTTTTTCTTTTTAAAAAATCATTATATAAATACAAGAGAATTTTTATTTTCACTAAAAAATACCTTCTGCAAGTATCACTCCCAAATTATATTGGTTTATAAAGCTTTAAATATAAAAAATTATTAGAAGTAGTTGATTTAACTATTGTCCAATTCAGGATTCTACTATACTACTAAGATTTTTTTTAATTTATCATTTTTATATACAAATATTAGGATTATATATAATAAGCACAAAAGAGACAAAACAACCCGTTGCATGATCCCACTAGGTGTGTGTTAGAGTAGTAGCCATCTATTATCAATCCGAGTGGGAAATCAAGCTCCTCCCATGGCATCTAGGAAATTCCTTATCTGGGTACAAAAGGTATATGTCTGAGACCTTACATGTGATATTAACAATACTCTAAATGGTATTGGGAAATTATTTCTTTACACGTAATATATTGTGAATTATATCAGTAATTTATAGTATTTTTTTTTTCTAAAACTACCTTTTGTTTTCAACTTTTTTATTTTTTTGCTTTTTTTTTAAATTATTTTTAATGATTTTACTTTTTAAATATTGACCTAGTAAAAAATTTCATTTTGTAATTTTTTTAAAAAATATTGTGGATTGCTGTGTTATTTTCCCACATATTTTTTCTATTTTATTTTAAAAAAAAATTTATATTTATCGATTTTTTTTAATATTGAGCTGATTGATAATTTAATTTTGTAATTCTTTTTCTTTTAAATATTTTTTATTGCTACGTTGTTTCTCCGCAAGATTTTTTTATGATTTTCTCTGAAATTATCTTTTTTTATTTTATTTTTTAATATTGAGCTGGTTAAAAATTACAGTTATATTATGTAAGGAAAGCACTGTAACTTTCCTCGAAAATTACTGTTGATTGCTATAGTGTTTTTTTCCACATAGTTTTTTTTTTGTTTTTGTTATGTTTTTTCCTAAAACTGTCTTTGTCAATTTTATTTTTAAATATTAAGCTGGTTAAGAATTGCAATTACAAGTAAATACAAGTTTTTCCTCACGGAATACTATGGATTGATACAGTTTTTTCCTCATATGGTTTTTTTCCAGTTTCTTTTGTGTTTTCTTTTTTTGTAATATTTTTTTCTTAAATTATCTTCGTCAATTTTATTTTTTCTAATAGTGAGTTGATTATAATTTAACTTTGTAATAAAGTTTAATCATGCGGGAAAAACACTGTAACTTTCCTCACAAAACATTGTGGATTGCTACAATGTCTCTCCGCATGATTTTTTTTCTTATAATTTTTTTCAAATTATCTTTGTCAATTTTATTTTTTTGTAATATTTAGTTGTTTGAGAATTACAATTATAAGTCATTACAAATAAAGCTAAATCATTTGGGGAAGCATTGTAGCTTCCATCACAAAACACTGTGAATTGATACAGTGTTTCCAACATGATTTTTTCTCATTTTTTGGTGTTTGTTTTGTTATTTTTTTTCTAAAATTATCTCTGTCAATTTATTTTTTAATACTGAGTTGATTAAAAATTTAGTTTTATAATTTTTTTCTTTAAAACACTGTGAATTGTTGCAGTATTTTTTCATATGATTTTTTATGATTTTTTTCAAAATTATCTTTGTCGATTTTTTATAAAATATTGAGTTGGTTAAGAATTATAATTAAAATAAAGCTAAATCATATGAGGAAAGCGTTGTAGTTTTTCTTACAAAACACTGTGGATTGCTACAATATTTCTCTAAATAGTTTTTTATTTTATTTTATTAGGGAAAGTACTAAAGATTTCCACACAAAACATTGTCAATTGCTACAACGTTTTTCCTGATGAGTTTTTTTCCTTCTAAAATTATTTTTGTTGGTTTTTTTTTAATATTTAGTTGGTAGAGAATTTAGCTTTGTAATTTTTTTGCTTTTTATTAACAGAAAAGCTAAATTATGTGGCGAAAACACTGTATCTTTCCTCACAAAACACAATAGATTGCTACAAATCATTTTGTTCAATCTCTAAGTTTTTGATCACCAGCACAACTTTTTTTCTGTCATGAAATATTTCCATCATACCTTTAATTTCTATTACTTATCGAGCGTTGGTTCACAATTATAATATTATTAAATGTATTTGTTTTATAAGCCCGTGTCAACACGTAGGCATGTCATCTAGTCTAAAGAAAAGCAAATCTATTTGGTATTTAAATTTTAATATTGAAAAAAAATTAATTTTTTTATTGAAATTTAAATTAAATTTGAAATATGCTGTGAGCCCTTTGTGTTTTACTTGATGCAGTAATTCATTTTTTTACATTGAAATCAAATCTAATTTTTTTTGCAACATTGAAACATGAGAGGAGATCATTTTTACCGACCATGAACTCCTCATTCTGGGTTGAATTACTGTGAATTTGATTTTCTCCTGTGAAATTTGTGCGATCATCTAGGCTCAGCCACATTAACCATTCCATGCTGGTCGAGAACAATTGAAGGGGAAACAACACACAAACAGTCCGTTTCCTCAGCTGTGCCCCATAGAAAATCATTCCAATCACGCTACTCATGGGATTTATGATTAGAGCTGATTTAATGGTTATAGTTTAAAATCTAGTTTTTTTTTTAAAAAATATAAATTAATACAGTGTAACTTAAATTTTAAACCAATCTAATTTAGAGTATATTTAGGATTATGGTAGCAATAGCGATTCAAAGTATTTTTAACTTAGAAATATATTAAAATATATTTTTTATTTTTTATAAATTATTTTTAATATTGACGTATCAAAATGATTTAAAAATATTAAAAAAATTTATCTTAATAAAAAATATTTAAATATTTTTAAAACACAATTCAAACCATCTTAGAAACACGCCTTTAACAACTCTTGAATCAAGATTAAAAAGGAACAACAGCAGAGGTATCGTACCATCCTCCACCTCTAACCTCATATGTAGTTCTTGCCACGTGGATGCTATTTTGTATCTTGAGTGCGGCATCCCTCTCTTGTGAAGCCATTTGTGTGGCTCGAAATAAAAGCATATAGTTATATCACAGCTATGGGTTTTGCCACGTCACTGGATATCATGTTCCATTTTTGAAATTTCGACTTTGTAACGAAGCCGAATACGTCACTGGATATCATTTTAATTTTAAAATATTTTGATGTGTCGTTTTAAAATTGATATATATATATATATATATTCAACAAACATAATTTAAATTCAAGATAAATTAATTATAAATTATACAATACAAACACAATGCCAAACAAATATAATTTCAAAATTTAAAATATTTATAAATAGTCAAGATTAAATAGATCTTTAACTTAAACAAAATATCAAAATATTATGAAAGTAAAATGTTTTAATACAAATATTTTAAATATAAAGTTAGGTCAATGTTATCAAGGCTAATTGAATCTAAAACATTCCTTGTTTTGCTCAAATTCCTACAAAGTATAAACATGAAAAAAACAACATGAATATAAACTATATATATTAGTGATAAATCTAATTTAAAAAAATTTATATCATATTTAATGAAAATAGTAATAATAATTTTTAATATTATTATTGATATCATTGTTATTGAAAATAGTAATGAAAAATAGCTTTTTATAATTGGGTGGTTTAATTAATTAAATTGAACAATGTTCAATTTGATTCAATGACTTTTCAAGAGCGGAACGGAACATGTGGAATGAAACTGGAACGTTCCCGGTGGAATTTAGCTGAAAAATCCAGAACGGATCAAGATTTAAAATAAGATGAAATTTATTTTATTTTTTAAATTAATATAGAATATTTCGGTCATTTTAGATAAAGCGAAACAAAAATGATAACCTTGATCAGGATTACTATGGATTAGTTATCGTAATTATTAACTATTACGGTATTGCCCCGCACCTTTTTGAAGAATGATAAATAATGAATGGTGCAAGCCAGGGATGCGTGTCGTTTGAGGGGCAAAACAGGAATCAAAGATTAACATTACACCGTTAGGAGCCTTGTCATAAACTTAGATCTTCAACCACAAAACCAGCACCTAAAACAGTCAAACTTATTTTAGATTTTAACAATTAGAGTGTTCATGAGGTGATGTTCTTCACATTCTAGTCAATAAGATTTCTTTTTTAGTCGGTCTCTCTTCTAAATCCCACAACAACACAAGGAAAAAACACCCGAGCTAACATCTCAGAAAACGACGCTCCATCAAATGTGAAAACAACATGATACGATATTTTTCTCAACTACAAAACATCTTCTAGCAAGTGTCAACGTAATTACTAATTACGCAAAAATTAGGTACCAGAATGCAAAAAGAGAAAAACAAAAGATTTTGAGACAAGGTTCACTAGCACGTGGACAAAAGAGAGAGAAATTTGGTAGCCGAGGATCCGGATGGTTAGAAATTTTAATTTGTGAACTAAATAAAAGAAAAAAAGTCAAGAGGGTTAAAACTTGGATACTTTTTTTTATACTTAAGACTAGAAATATAGTTTGTTGAAGGGATCAGGGAAACAATATTTCCTGGCCAGCCCCCTGGTTCCGCCACTGCATGGATGGACAACACCATATATTATATTAATATATAGACACGCACCGCCTTTATTAGCCTAGATCTTTTAGCCCCTACCCCCTCTCTCTCTGCATCACCACCAACTACCATCTTCACTGCCGCTTCTCTCTCTTCTTAATTCTCTCTTCAAGATTCAAATCCTTAAAGAAACATTCACAATATCGCTTAAGCTTTCTTCATCTGCAATATTTCCGTCATCTTACGTCGTTTGAAGCGTGAAAGTTGATGATAAAGAAGTAATAATGGCTGTTAAAGTTTGTGAGCTTTGCCAGAGAGAAGCTGGTCTCTACTGCGATTCAGATGCTGCGTTTCTTTGTTTCGAATGTGATTCTAACGTTCATAATGCTAACTTCGTTGTTTCCCGTCATCTCCGCCGTGTAATTTGCTCCGCTTGCAATTCTCTCACAGGAGGTTCATTCTCCGGCGCCGCCCCATCTCTTCGCCGTGTCACCTGCCTCTCTTGCTCGCCGGAAAACAAAGAATTGGACTCCATCTCCTGCTCTTCATCCTGTTCCAGTACTTTATCCTCTGCTTGCATTTCAACCACCGAAACGACGCGCTTTGAGAACACAAGAAAAGGTGTCGAAACCAGCTGCGTCACCAACATCCCGGCAAGATTTTCCGGGGGGAGGTTGAAGAGATCGAGAAATTTGAGGTCAGAGTGTGTTTTTGTGAATTGGTGCGAAAGGTTAGGGCTCAACGGTAATTTAGTGGTGCAGAGAGCCACTCGGGCGATGGCGCTGTGCTTTGGGAGACTGGTTTTGCCGTTCAGAGTGAGCTTAGCGGCGTCGTTTTGGTTCGGGGTCAGATCATGTGGGGACAAGTCCGTTACAACGTGGCAGGATCTGAGGAGGTTAGAGGAGGTATCTGGGGTGCCGCGGAAGATCATATCGGCCGTTGAAATGAAGATTGAACATGCGCTGCGAAGCAGCAGATTGGAGCTGCATAAAAATATGGAAGAAGGGTGGGCTGACTCGACTGACTGCTCTGCCTGAGCGGCACGTTCAGACTTCAGAGTATCGTTGTCAAAATAAGTTCACAGGTGTGTGGAAATTAGGAATTTTCTATGTTTTCTAAGAGTTTTTATTTGTGAAGATTAACATACATAAAAAAAAAAAACCTTGTCAGAAAAATAAAGATACCTTGAGACAATTACGAAAAACGACCCGTGCTAAGCTAATCCAATCTCTCGTATAGTTTTAGATTTTAATTTTGTTATTATGTGAATACTTTTTCTTTGATAATGCTCATATTAACAGCTCCACCTGGTAAGAAGAAGTTCAATAATGCCATGTGGTGCTTTCTAAAAATATATTTTTAATTTTTTTATATTAATACATTTAAATTATAAAAAAACACTTAAATAATATTAATTTAAATTTTTTGTAATGTATTTCTTGTTTTTTAAAAGATAGAGATCGATCCATTATAAAACTATATAGAAACATCTTTACTTTTATATCTTCATCTATGTTTTTATAAATAAATATGTTTATGCTATTTTTGTATTTGTTTTTCTGTTTTAATCAAATACAACCTTATTTTTCTACAAAAAAGAAAAAAGAAAAAAGAAAAAGAATTCCAACTTATTATTTGCAAATTAAAAATAAAAAAGAAGAAGTGAGGGGATCAATTCGGCAAGAGCTAGGCGTCGAAAGCTTATTAATTAATACATGAATGCATGAATAAAACATCCAGGAAATATTCGACAAACTAGTTACATCCATACGTACAATATAAAAGATGGATGGATGGATGCCATTCAATTCAATCTCAGTCTTTTACTTTTCACTATCAGTACCTAACTTTCTCGATCATATTAAAATCGACTTGCAACACTGATCTATACTTCACCTAAAAAATCTCATGCTTGGTCTCAAATTTATCCTGGCAATATTCAGCTTACATTATATCAGCTGGACCCCATCCATTAAGATTGTTCTATAATTAATACATTTGTCCTATTTGAGAAATTATAAAATGTTTGATAAAATTTTATATTCAAGAGATCTAGGAATAAAATTAACGTGTTAAATAATTTATTAATATCTAATGGTTTGATTTATAAAGCTTATATATTTGATAATTAATATCATATAATGCTTGGTAGACCAAGATAACCGATAAATAATATACACGTAAAAGAATTTATTTAGGAAAGATAACGACGAGGTAATAGTAAAATTAATAAAAATTATAATAATATTTTAAAAAAATAAACTCCCAACAAAACATACCGAAAGTGAAGAATGAAATGATGATCATATCAAGTAAAAGTAAATGTTATCAGCAATCGTTAATTGCCATCAATCATTAACAAGATCCACAGCGCAAAGCAGCAAACAAATACTAAATGGAGTGTTCTGACTGAGTAGATTCATCTGCCAGCAAACTACAAATATATCTTCAGAAATTGCCAAAACAACGAGAAATTAATGGTTTGAGCTGTGTCCAGGAAGACCAAGTAAATGTGAAGAGGCATTAACATCTAAAACTGATCCGAATACTACATTCCTTTCCAAAGACAACAACCTGCAGCTCTGCAGTGCCTCTTTTGTTCTTTTATCAAGCAAGCTCCATTAGTTGCTGCGTGTCCAGCAGCCTGCATGGAAGAGGGGTGATTGCATGCATGAATGATGCAGCAAGATAAACTGATCATCAATCCACGACTGCCTTGTGAAAGAATTAATTAAGAAACATTAAAGAAAGAAAAATAAATAAATAAATCCCAATTCTCATCAATCCCATCGGATAATTAAAGACATTGAGAATAATATGATCGTACCTTTTGCCGCTGAGTTTAGTTTGATTTATCAAGTAAAGCAAGACTCTCTACAAAGTAATCCGCGTAGCCATCGATTGACAGCTCCAGCCCCGTATCACGAATTCTCGGTGTCTGGGGATCAAAAGAAACTAACCGACTCCATGAATATCCTGCTATTAATATCTCTCCATTACTCCTATGAACCACTGGCCTTGCTATATGGAGCATTTCAATCTGGTATTTTATGGCCCATGATTCCCTCACATCATATTGGTTCATCACCCATATCTCACAAAGACATCTTCCGCTATACAGACCACAATTAATGACATTCACGGAAAGAGAGTCCTTGAACACTGAAAATGACCTATCTGTCACCGCTTTCCTCCGATCATCAAAACATTCAGGCAGCATTATCTCTCCGAATGATTCATTGCTTAAATTGAAAGATAGCGCAAACACTTTGTTATGGCCCGGTAAAGGTAACGGACTGTTAATGTATCGTTCAATATTGATTTTGCCCTTACGATATAGAAGCCAGTGAATAGCCCCGTTTACAATAGCCTGATTGTCATGGCGATAAAGGGTGATATCACGCAATGCCTCTTCGTTTTCAAGACTTCTACTGAAGAAATCAACGTTTTCATTCCAAGATCCTGAATTGAGAGAGTAAGACTGAAAAACAAATGGACGTTCGGCCGAACTACCAAGCCTCACAATCCTAGCAACCTTATAGTCATCGGTTCGTGGATCATAGCCAATGCCTAATAAAGTAGTGGCAATTCTGGCATAGGACCTCGGAGGTGGAAGATGCAAAGTTTTTCTAATAGATGGATTCCACAAAATAACACTTCCGCTGGCATCAAGTTTGGGATGTATACCCGAAAGACATACAACTCCATTACAAGAACCATTTACCTTAAAAGCATTAGGTTGACAAAAGTCCAATTGTAAGCACCTATCTAAAGAATCGTTATCAAGATGCAAAGAGACAGATGCTACAGGCTTTCCGGCTCGAAGAATCAATTGCTTGGCTTTGGCAAAATGTTTCTTGATGAAGTAAGGGGAAGTAATGAGGGAGTTGCATGATTTTGATACACACCTGAATCTCAAAATAGATTTGATGGGTAATTTTAAGAGTATACTCATAACTACATCCTCTGGAATAGGATCCTTTGTCACTTCTTCTTCTGCCATCTTTCCGTCCATGACTACATCCTCTGGAATAGGATCCTTTGTCACTTCTTCTTCTGCCATCTTTCCTTCCATGACTACATCATTTGGAATAGGATCCTTTGTCACTTCTTCTGCCATCTTTCTGCCCATCAGAGAGAAAGAAAAGGTCTCAAGATTCTTTTCTTTTCTGGTCTGATAGAGGGACTTAATTGATTGCGAAATGCCTAAGGGGTGGGTGTTTTCTTGGTGGTTGATGTCAAGAAAGAAGAAGGGAAAATGTGAGGGAACAAAAGAGAGGGTCTCTGAGTCTTTTCTTGAGCTTCTTGGCTTCTTTTTGCGATAAAGGAGGCTGGGGGGGGGGGGGGGGGGAAGGAGAATAAAGTTGACCGAGGAGTCCATTACGGTGGAAGGCATAAAAAATTGGAGTCCTTGCATCTTTGCTGGGCTTTGAATTTTGAACTTGACAGCATAAAGCCCACCGCATTTAATCTCCAAATTTCATCACTTTTAAAGGAATATTTTGTTTTCGAATTTGTTAGGAATATTCAAGAGTATAATTTTGTCCTGAAATTCTCAATAATTTTTTTTTCTAATTTACTTTTATTTTTTAAAATTTCCGAGCCCAAAATTCTATATTCTTTACACGTTCTGACATTTAATAGAATCATGGAGGAGGAAACACGGTTATAAATAAATAAATTCTTGAACAGAGAGAGGGACGTCCTAATAAATTGGGAAAATAATAGGACCATATTAAGAGAATCTTAAGAGTAGAGGGACTAGGTTACGATTAATCCCATCGGGGGGGCCAAAGGGTGTGTATCTTCTACTTACATGTATCCGTTAAAAACATTTTTTTTGACACGACATAAAAAATACAATATAAATTTAGATCATAAACTCGAATCGTAAAATTGTAAAATCATAAGTAATTTTTTTAACTAATTATATATTAATAATTCTAGCTAAAAAATTAATTTATATTAAAATCTGATAAAATAAGTCAATAATATTATAATTAATGAATAATTTAAATAAAATAAGAGAGATAGATAGTATGAATCAATAAATTAATGATATAGAGAAATAAAAAGTCTTAGAATAAAATTTCTCAATGCAGAGAAATCACTGAAAGGTAGGAAATACACATAAATCTAGTGACAATCTGGTTGTTCCAATCACAATAAATCTTGATAGATCCTTTTGGGTTGCAAGCTAATGAGTTTAAATTAGTAATTAACTAATATAAATTCAATAATGAAATAAACCCCTAAACAATATCTAATGTGCTATAAAAAATTCAAATTAAAAATAATTATTTAAAATTAAATAAATATATAGATAGAATAATAAAAAAATTCTTCATGTTAAAATTCCTCCATGTAGCCTGAATCTTCAATTTTTATATATTTTTGGCAGATTTGAGTCATGATTTCAAACATGTTGTTCTCTTCTGATATCAAATATGTTGTTCTTTCTTGTTTGAATGAATTATTACGCCTACAATATATAGTTGGAAAGTTTCAGATATTTAGTTCTTATCCCAACTTTAATTGAAGCAAAATTTCACCGATAGCTCTAGATATGTCCCAAACAATACACGAAGGTCTAGTATGACATATTTAACAATATTAGTTTACTAACTTTGATCATCTAAAATATTATGTTTCCTATCTCCATTTGACCTGAAAATTTACCATAATATATTTTCATGTATTTAATATTTTCTTATAAAATTTCAGCTTTATTCAATATACAATTTGAAAGACATGTTCAATCTCGCAAAACTAGTCAGCAGACATTTTAAGGCTAAATTTGAACCCGACGTGGTTCATATCACAAATTTAGTAAACTCGTAAAATCGGACCGAGTTTACTGATTTTACCGATTTTTCACAAGTTAAGTTTAATTTTAGTGTTTCAAATTTTTAGTCTAATTTAGCATATTAAATATATATTAAATCATAAAATCATAAAATTTTAAGAGATAATTCGTGACTGTAACAACCTACCTCAACCATTCATTGTAAGAGAGAAGAAAATAAAAAGGGTAAGAGATAATGTATTTTCACTGAATTCTCTAATTAACTGGCTGGTGTTATCACAATTTCTATTATAAGGAGCATAGCCACACACTTTTACACGCAATTTGAGATGCTACCTAGCTAAGTCACCACAGCCATAGAAACGAGTTGAGCTGCATTTTTATTATCAGCATTCCTTGCCATCAATCATCGACAAGATCGACAGCGCAAAGCAACAGCCGCACACCAGCACTAAAAGGCTGATAT
>Ga0325401_1001681_pt1 | contig 18954 bp, 18 predicted proteins | sample PopdelMetagenome_FD_205666 | JGI IMG/M metagenome (GOLD analysis project Ga0325401, IMG submission 205666) | Populus deltoides microbial communities from Bellville, Georgia, United States - Xylem-PdKOR-R2 | ecosystem: Host-associated > Plants > Phyllosphere > Stem > Wood/Secondary xylem | place... | reverse complement strand
AGCGACCGCATGGGCCTGAACCTGCTGAGCGCCAAAGAGGGCTTCCGCACGCTTACGGGCTCGATGATGGGTACCAAGCTGCAAGGCGAGGGCACCCGCAAGATCTTCGAAGACGTGGCCACCGCCAGCACCGTGATGGGACTGGACGGGGAAAACGCCAAGGGGGTGTACCTGGCACTCGGGCAGGTCATGAGCAAAGGCAAAGTGCAGGCCGAAGAATTGCGGGGGCAAATCGGGGAACGCATTCCGGGCGCCTTCAAGATTGCGGCCGATGCCATGGGCGTCAGTCAGGCCACGCTGAACAAGATGATGGACGACGGCAAGCTGATGTCGGAAGACTTCCTGCCGAAATTCTCCGCTCAGCTTCGCAAGGTATTCGGGCCCGGCCTGACCCAAGCACTTAATTCCCTGCCGGCGCAGCTCAACCGCTTCGACAACGAATGGCTGAAAACGAAAACGGTGCTGGTGGAAGCCGCACTGCCAGCCGTCATGGAAATTATGGGCAACGTGCGCAGCCTGATGGTGGTCGTGCGCGACGGCACCCGTTTCGTGCAGGAACACAGTACGGCGTTCAAAACCCTAGGCCTGGTGCTCACGCCGATTGTGGCCGGTATGCTGGCTTATAATACCTACGTCAAGACGGCCGCGATCGTGACGGAACTGTGGGCCTCGGCGCAAATGCTGCTGAACGGAGCCATGGTGCTCAACCCGATCGGGCTGATTGTCGCCGGCGTGCTGGCGCTGATTGCGGCGGTGGTGTACGCCTGGAATAAGTTCGAAGGCTTCCGGGGCTGGCTGTATGGATTCGCGGAAGGCGCAATGCAATTGTTCCGGGGCCTAGGCAACGTCATCGCTGGCGCCTTCACGATCGACCCCGTGCAGATTGCCCGGGGCGTGGAGCAGCTGACACGCATCACCCAGAAGTACCGCGAAGGTTACGCCAAGGGGGTAGCTAGCTTCGGTGCAGGTGGCAATCAGACGCCAGACGCCAAAATCGCACCCAGTGGCGCGCCTGGTGGTGCCGCTCCTGGTGCGGGCGTGGGCCTTGATACGGCCAAGGGGAAGAGTGGTGGCGCGACCGGTGCGGGTCGCGGCGTGACCAACATCACGATCAACATCCACCAGCTAGGCCAAACCACGATTCACGCCTCTTCGGTGCGGGAAGGAACGCAGCAGATGAAACAGCACGTGCACGCGGCGCTGATGGAAGTTTTGAACGACGCTAACGCCATGACGGCCTCTTCCTGATGACTGACTACTCTCGTCTGGCAACGGCAGCCACGCGCTATGCGCCCAACCCTCCGGGGATGGATTACGCCTTCAACATGCGGCAGCTTGCCGCGACAGCGTTCGGCTACGAGTTCAACGCTAAGTACAGCCTGCCCCAGCAGCAGCAGCCGGAGAACCGTCCCCCCGACGTGTACGGCACCCCGTTGCCGCCGGAGGTCGAAGGCACGGGCCTGCTAGGCCTGCCCATCTTCACCCGGGTGACGTTTCCCGCCAACGCCTTCCGGGGTGAAGTTATCCTGGATGAGCCGATCGTCGAGGTGAGCCGCGAAAAGCTCATCATCACGACCGACATCGCGGGGCGCGACGGCTCGGTGAAAGAGTACATCAGCAACGGCGATTACGCCGTCACGATCAAAGGCATCCTGGCGTCTGATCCCAAAGACGGGCAATACGCCCGGCGCTACCCAACGCGCGAAGTGCAGCGCCTGAAAGCGCTCATCAACGTGCCGGAGGCCTTGCCCGTCACGGGGCGGCTGTTTCAACTGCTCGGCATTCGCAACCTGGTGATCAAGGGCGAGTCCTGGCCCTGCCTGCCTGGCTTCACCAACCTGCAGGCCTACGAGCTGCGCTGCTTATCCGATGAGCCGATCGAGCTATCAGTCAATGGCCTGGCCGTGGATCCGCTGGCGTCACGTCGTGTCACGCTTAACCCTGTCAGCTGATGCTACGCCTAACGAGTCATATCACCATTGGCAAGCTGGAGATGGATTTCGTGAACGATATCCAGATCGAAAGCTCGTGGCAAAACCTGACGGACACCTGCACCATTCGGCTGCCCCGAAATGTGCAGGTGCTCCGGGGTGGCTTGCTGCCGGATCTGATCAAAGTCGGCGACCGGGTGATCATCCGCTACGGCTACGATGATGAGCTCCGTACGGAGTTCACCGGCTACGTGGTGGGCGTGAAAACGGGCCCGCCGGCGGAGATCCAGTGCGAAGACGACATGTGGCTGCTGAAGCGCAAGCCGATGACCAAAAGCTGGCGCTCAATTTCGCTGCAAAGTTTACTCGAGTACGTGCGCCAGCAAGCCGGGCAGAGCTTTAAGATTCAGACACTGGGATCCACCGACCTCGGCAAGTTCACCCTCGACCAAGCCACGGGCGCGCAAACGCTCGATGCGCTTCGCAAGGACTACGGCATCCGGTGCTTCTTCCGGGAAGGCGTACTGGTGGCCGGCGATCCTTACCAGGCAAACGGCACCCCCAAGCGCTACGTGCTGGCTTTCCGCCAGAACGTCGTTCGCAACGACTTGCAGTACGTGCGGGCCCAGGACGTGCGCATCAAGGTGCGCGCAATCAGCCACGTGGAAGGCGCCAAGCGGGGCCGCAAGCGCATTGTCAAGGAGCTTGGCGACGTGCTCGACGGGGAGTTGCGCACGCTCAATTTCGTGGGCGTCGGAGAAAAGGAGCTGGAGGCCCGGGCGAAGGCAGAGCTGTCCCGGCTCCGCTTCGATGGCTACCGCGGTACCATTACCACGTTCGGCCTGCCGGCCGTGGAGCACGGCGACGTGGTGATCATTCAGGATCCGGACTACCCGGAGCGCGCCGGCTCCTTCGCCGTCGATAAAGTCAGCAAATCATTCGGCACCGGTGGCAGCCGGCGCACCCTTACCCTAGGTCCAAAAGCATGAGCAATCTGAAAGAAGCCATGGAGCGATTCAACGCTCAGCCCATCACGGTGCTTAGTGGCGTCGTCACGCAGGTGCGACCGGACGAAGACACGTGCGACGTGCTGCCCGACAATGGCAACGCGGAAATGCTCGACGTGGCCCTGCTCAACGGCATCTATCCGGCGGAAGGCGCCCAGGTGCTGGTCGGCGCAGTGGAGGGGCGGCGCACGGATGCTTTCCTGATTTCGGCCGATCGGATCACGCACTACCGCATGGCCACCGAGAAAGAGGACGCGCTGAGGTGGCTGCTGGATCTGCTCACGGCCTTGCGCAAGCTCACCGTCACCACGCCCGCCGGCCCCTCCGGCGTGCCGATCAACCTAGCTGAGTTCGAAGCCCTCGCCCAACGGCTGCAAAACCTATTCCGCTCCTAGCCATGGCACTAAACACCCCCCAACTAGAAAATGCCATTTTCGATCTGCTCAGCGACCAGGCGGAGCGGACGGAAAACCCCGTGCAGGCACGGCGCGATTTCGCGCATCAACTCGCGGTGGCCATCACGACGCACATCAAAACCGGCGTGGTAACCACGACTGGTTCCGCTAGCGCGCAAACGGGCAAAATCGAATGAGCAAGGCAGTAGACTTCTTACTCGACAACTCCTACGACCTAGGTTTCACGCGCGGTGATTTCGACCTCGGGGAAAGCGATCAGCAGCACCTCGACTTGTTGCTGCTCACTGGCCAAGGCAACTGGCGCCAGGATCCCGTCGTCGGCGTGGGTCTGCCGCGCTACCTGCTGGCGCCCTACGGTGCTATCCAAGTGGCCGCGCTCAGCCGCGACGTGACGATCCAGCTGGAGCGCGACGGCTACCAGGTACTCGAACTCGACCTGAGCGACCTAGGCGCCGCGGTCCTTAACGCGGAACGGCTATGATCGTCAGCGACGGACAATCACTACTGGATGTGTGCCTGCAGGAGCTCGGCAGCATCGATGCCGCTTTCGAGCTGGCGGACGCTAACGGCATCGCCGTGACGGACCCGCTGAAGCCCGGGCAACTGCTCACCATTCCGGCTTCCGTAGCCGGCCGCCCGGAGGTCGTGGCCTATTTCGCCAGCCGCGGGCAACGCATCAACACCGGCAACTACGTGGATCGGCCCTTGCCGGTACCGATTGCCAAATACTTCCACCACGATTTCTTCAGCGCTACTAATTACGCTTAATGGGACAGTACGCAGACGCTTTGCTCGCTAGTGCGCAGAGCCTTATTCCGACTACGCCAGCCACCAGGGAAGAAGATTTACTGACGGGCCCGGAGCTTCTTGCGATCATCGGCAAGATGCACAGCGCGGTGGCTTTCCTGGAAGGCCTGCAGCGCGGGGCTAAAATTCTGAAGGGAACGACGGCACCAGGCCCAGGCATCGGCCTGGACGGAGACGCTTATTTCAACACGACCACCCGCGACCTGTATGCCTCGAAAGAGAATGGGGCGTGGGGCACGCCCACATCGCTGAAGGGCAAGGACGGCAAGGATGGGAAAGATGGCGAGGATGGGGAAGATGGCAGCAACGGGAAAGATGCCTATCAGGAATGGCGTGACCTCGGCTACATTGGCACCAAGGCCGATTTTATCAATTGGCTGAAGGGCAAGGATGGCGTCGACGGGGAAGATGGGGCGCCAGGCAATACGCAATACTGGCAGAGCTACGCGCCCACGGTCGAACTTTCCAGCCGTGCTGGCGACGTGTGGATACACACGCTGAGCGAAGAAAAGTATGCGCTCTACGAATACCTAGGTTCAGAACTCAATGGCGTGGGTGCGCGGGTCGGTTCGTGGCGCAAGCGCTTCGTCACACCAGGTGGCGGCATCGCCGCGGTGCTGCCAGAGCAGAACGATACCACCGTGGGCAAAGTGCTCACCAGCGACGGCAAAAAAGCTAGCTGGGAACAAGGTAACGGAACTGGGACGGGCTTGCCTCCGCAATCCGCCACCACCGAAGGCAAGTTTCTGCGCTCGAATGGCACGCTGGCCACCTGGCAAAGCATCAGAGCCTTTGAATCAGCGTCGATAAATGCCAACAACCTGATTTTGACCCGTGGCGACGGCACCAACCAAAGTGTGCCGCTGCCAGGGTCAACGATTACCTACGCGGCGGCTATTGCCTGGACGGCTACCGATTCGCGTAGCATCAAAGAAGTGGTGGAGGCGCTGAACACGGCGGCGCTGACGGCGACGCGGGTGCAGAAGGAACGCATTGACGCGCTGCTCTCCGGAGCGCCGGAAGATTTCGACACGTTCTTCGAAGCCTTCACGAACTGGACGGCCGACCACCAGCAGATCAGCAACATTCTCGATACGCAGGCCGCGCATGGGCAGCAGCTCAACGCGCTGCTGACTTATATCCCGGCCGGTACCAATGCCTCGGATAAGAAGCTGGTAAACGAAGCCAGCACCAGGTTGCTGCCGGCCGTCACGGCGGCCAACAACGGCAAGGTGCTGAAAGTGATGGGCGGCGTGTGGGGCCTAGGTGATGACAACGGCAACGGCAGCGGGGGCGTGGCACAGAACGCCTTCCGGCGCATCGTCTACCAGGCTACCGCCTCCGGAGCACAATCCATTCCGCTCGGGGGCACGGACGTGCTAGATGTGTTCGTTGCCGTGCTGCCCGTTGGGCTGGATAATTTCACCACGTTGGATAATTACCCAGCGGGGAAAATGACCATCCAAGGTGATCAGCTCGTGATCACGGAGGCCGGCAAGATTCAGAAAGATGACGTGCTGATCATCCGCGCCCTGGTCGGCAACATCGTGGGCGGTGGCGGTGGGGGCACGCCCTACGATGATGCGCCCATCAAAGAGCGCATCACCGCGCTGGAAGGTACGGCCCCAACTGCTGATCAAAAGTCAGCCCTAGGCGGCGGGGCCTACTACGCCAACAGCCTCAACCCTTACACGACGCAAGCCGCCCTGGATGCGCTGATCAAACGGGGTTCGGGCAGCAACAGCGTTGTGCTGTTGTCTGGCTTCAGCTTCACAACGGTGACGGGTGCCTTTGCCTTTTCCGCTGGCCGGGAAGGGGATGCCACGGCCGCGCACGCTTCCGTGATTGGCTACTCGAACCGCGCCCTTACCAATAGCTCGTTTGCCACGGGTCACGTGACGGAATGCCGTCCCAACGGTCGGGGGCCTGATGGGACGTGGGGACAGTACGCGGGTGGTAGTGGAGCTGGTCGGAAAACAACGCTGGTGGCGGGCTCCAAGCCGATCATTAGCCAAGGGCAGAGCGCCTTCAACCATAGCACCAATTTCGGTGATCAGCCCGCTGACCTAGGGGCAAGAGCTGACTACAGTGGCATTCTCGGGGGCGTCAATGCGGACGTGCCGGAAGGCTGTGACGGGGTGGTGCTGCTTGGCTCTAACTACTCCCGAGTCCCGACCAACACCAAGCCCGATGGCTCCGGCACGCCAGTGCGCTACATGGCTGTGTCGCCTCAATTCATGGTGCTGCAACCGGGTGGGGCCGTTTGGCTGCCCGCGCCTAACGGCACCTTCGGAGCGATCACGCTCAACAATGACATGAAAATCTGCCTCAACGGCGTGCCCATTCACTAATTCCACTTCCTATGGCTCTGTCCAAAGACTCCGCTATTTTTCTCGATTTCGTGAAGATGTTCATGCAATACCTGCTCGATCATCCCGAAATAGGCAGCTTCGACCCTACCATCATTACGGGCGGCTCCAGCAAAACGATTGCCCAACTCGTAACCGAGAAGGAAGCCGCTGGTACAGCCAGCACCCAAATTGCCACGTTACGGGGTGGTTTTATGGGCACCCTAGCTTCACTGGTGAGCGACCTGCAAGGGCGTGCCACCACGGCCCAAGTGGATGCCCGCATTCAGCAAGTCGTAGGAGCCGCGCCCGCTGCTCTCGATACGCTCGTGGAGCTAGCCGCGGCGTTGACGGGCAACCAGGATGCCCTAACAACCCTGGTGGGCACGGTGGCGGGCAAAGAAGCAACGGGGGTGGCCGCTAACCTTGTCAACCTCTTGCGGGGCGGCTACGCGGGTACCCTAGCGCAGCTGGTAACTGACGTGCAAGGGCGCGCCACCTTGACGCAGGTGGATAGCCGCATTCAGCAGCTCATCGGGGCAGCACCGGCCGCGCTCGATACGTTGGCTGAGCTTGCCACGGCGTTCACTGGCAATCAGACGGCCATCGGGGCTGTGATTGCCAGCCTGGCTGATAAGGTAAATGCCGTACCAGGTAAGGGGCTGAGCACCGTGGACGTGACGCCCGACATGCTGGTGGACAAATCACCCGATGGCAAGGTGGATGAAGATGCCCTACCCGACCTATTCCTGAATGGGGATCAGTTGGAGCAAGTGACGGTGGTGGGCACGGATGGCGTGACGCGCCGCATCTTACAACTGACGGCTTCCTTCATTGCCTCACTCGGGGGCACCGGGGGTGGGGGCACGACGCCCCCAGCGGGCCTAGCCAACAGTATTGAGGAAATCGTAGCGACCAACCAACAGCCCAGATTATCGATGGTGAACGACGTGCTGACGTTCAGCAGTCCCAATGATAGTATTCCTTTGGCGATCACCGAAACAGGTGGCACGGCTCCTTACACGCGTGTGTGGACGAAGACTAGCCCTGATGGCTCTGGCTTTTGGGATAATAACAACACCTCAGGCAATACGGTGTCGCTGCTTGGCATTGGCAAGAACGGCCCCTGGAGTATTTCGTGCGAGACGACGGATAGTGCGGGCACCAAAAAGACGTCGACGCTCAACTTCACCGTGGTAGGCTATGGCGGCACGGGTGGCGGTGGCGGTGGCACGCTGGAGGGCACGATCGTGCCACGCAGCAAATCCAGCATCGGGGCACCTGACAACTCCATCGACTTCCTGATCAGCGTGAAAGGTGGCACCCCGCCCTACTCGGCTAGCTTCTCGAAGACGGGTGCTAGTGGCTCGTCAGGCGGTGAACCCTTCACCGATAGCGGTGCAGGCTTCCCGGCCGCTGGCTACACGGGTTTCCGCTCCTACGTGCACAGCGTCAACGTCAGTGGCAATTATGAGTCGGTCGTAACGGTCAACGACAACGCGGGCAACTCGAAAGAATTCCGCATTGGTTTCACGGTTAGCGGCTACTAAATGGAACTCCAAAAAATAAAATTAGGCCGCAAGCTGGTGGCTGCCTCCGTGGGGGTGGCCGTCAGCACGATCTTCCTGTGGCATAGCACCGCGACGGCCCTGCCCAGCGACGCGCTTGCCCTGCAAGGTCACTTCAGCGCTACTGCGCAGTTTTTCTATAAGTCGCCCGTGCAGCCTGCGCCTCAGCGGGTGTACCCCTTTGCCATGGGCGGCGTCACGCTGCAAGCGGCGGGCAGTGCCATCCTACAGATGCCGCAGTCGGCTGTCTTCGAGCGCTACGAAGTGTACGTCAAAGACGGCAACGAGCTAAGCGCCTCGGTGTTCGTGAACCGGGCCGAACCGTGGTTTCAGGATGCAAAAGAAATTGTTGCCGGCGGCACACATCGCATTTGTGGCCGCAACTTGCTGCTCACGCCTGGACTTTCGCGGGTGTGGTACAAACCCGTCGCCGGCGGCACGGCCGTGGCGGCAACGCCAGTGGCCTCGACCTCGACCGAACACTACCTGGAAGTCACAGTACCCGGCCTCAATCCGGGTGCTTACACCGTATCTGTGTCGACGGGCTACGGCAACGACGAACGCCAGGCGCTAGAAACGACCGTGACGGTGCTGGCACCTGGTGCGGACACGTTGGGCCTAGGCTACCGGGTGCCGTTCGCGCGCAAGTATGACTACGGGGCGAACGTCTACGACATCCGCACGGATAGCCGGCTAGAGAAGCGTCACAATGGGGATGGCAGCGACGCGGTGGACGCGATTAACAAGGCGCTGACGCTGGCCGGCAACGCCGTGGTGAATGGCGTGCGCGGGGGCGTGGTTCGGCTCACGGGCGCTGGTAAGCGCTACCTGATCAACGGCGGCATCACGATTCCTAGCTATGCCGCGCTCCAGTGCACGGACGGGGCAGAGCTGTACACCAGTGGCAGCCAACCCGGCTACGCCAACGCGCTGAACAGCTACAACACCGTACGCGCCGGCCTGCTAGACATTAACTATGTCAACTATAGCAACACCAGCACGGTGCGCCCCCACCAGAATGCCAGCTTCAACGGCTGCACGGAGTTCCTGATCAAAGGGGGCAATTACAACCTAGGCGAAGGGTTGCGCCTCGACATGCGCGACTGCACGCGCCCAGTTTGGCTGGATGTGAAAATCCAGCAAGGCATCACGCCCAACATCGATGCGCGCCAAGGTCCAGTGCTGCTGTTAGGCTGCAAAGACATCCTGCTGTACAGCAACGAAAATTGCCCAGTTGATTATAAGGTGGGCGCGTGGTCGATCTGGCAATCCACTGGCATCGTGGATGGGTTGCGGATGCGCTGGAACGGCTACGAAGGCAACCCGGAACGGGTAGTCAACCACGTTGTGGCGCTCGACCACTGCCACGAGCTGATGATTCGCAACTGCTTTTTGACGGCCACTTATGTGCCGGGTGAAAAGGACTTGCGGGCGCGCAAGTTGCAGAATCCAGGCGACGGCGACATGGCCGGCAACGATGGCGAAGGCTTCATCAATGAGCAGCCGGGTGGCAGTGACGCCGCGATCTGTGGCACGGGCACGGGCTGGAGCGCTACGCGTCTGTTCGACAATAGCAAGAACTTCCGGAGCCTTGGGCTTTCGTTGCCCAACGTCGTGCGCATCGTAGCTGGTAGGGGGAACGGGCAGTGGCGCACGGTGACGGGCATCGGGGCCAACAACGAACTGATTCTGGACCGGCCGTGGGACGTGATTCCGAGCACAGACCCCGCTAACCCGAGCCGCTATTTGCTCAGCCGCTTCACGGCCGATCGGATTATTCTGGAGAAAAACCGCACGCGTGACCTGAAGCGGGCTATTCTGTTCTACTTCAGCAACACCATTGACGTCATCGTGGCGAAAAACCACCTGCTACGCTCTGGCCCCATCGACTTCACGCCCCGATGCTCAGCAATCGGGGGCTCCAACCTGATGAGTGGCCCGCAAGCTTTTGCCGTGCACTATGGTTCGCGCATCGTCGATAACATCGTCGACGGCCGGGGCGACACAAAACAAGCGGCAGCCATCTTGTACCACCAGGCGCAGTACGTGCAGCCGCAAACCTTCGGCACCAGCTGCATCAATGCCGTCATCAAACGGAACGAGGTGTGGAATGATAACCCGGATCAGGACGTGATCATCGACGCCGACTTTAAGTCAGGTATTTGGGGCGGAATGCAATTTCAGTGGTGGATGTACAATTTCCAGGACAACCCCAACCGGCCGTGCATGATGAATTTCATTGTAGAAGATAACCTGGTCGTGGGCTGTAAATATTACGTGCGCAGTAGCACGGGCAACCTGAACTTTTTGGCCAACCGCAACCGCTACAAAAATTGCCCGCAAGGCTTTTTCAAGGAAACTTACGACGGCAATACCACGCCCGGCCGCAATGTGCTGGAGCTAGGAAGCTATCAAGATCCCAACCTATAGCATGGCCCGTTCCATCACGCAGATTTATGATACGATTCAGGAAGCCCGCACCGCTGACCCGGTGCTGGCTTCGCTGAACTCGCCCAGTGCGACCGCGGTGCACCGTTTGTGGGCCTACATCACGGCCGTGGTGTTGTTCATGCACGAAACGATATGGGACCGCCACAAAGCCGACGTGGACGCAGCCCTCGCCCGGGCTAAACCGGGTACGCCTACCTGGTACGCGGAAGAGATGCTGAAATTCCAGCTAGGTGATACGCTGGTGGCGGATGATGACGGCATCCATTACGCTGCCGGCAGCACCGGGGCCCAGATCATTACCCGTGCCACCGCGAAGGAAAACGACACCACCGGCCGCCTGCAACTCTTTATCAAAGTAGCCAAGAACGGCACCGCGGCGGGGACGCTGGCGGCGCTGAGCGGGGCGGAGCTCACGCAGGCCCGCGGCTACATCGACCGGAAACGATTCGCCGGTACCAACCTGCAAGTGGTGAGCCGCGACGCCGACCGCTTGCGCCTGGAAGGGGAAGTGCACTATGATCCGCTGCTGGAGCTGGAGGGCGACACGGGGCTGAAGGCGCTCGTGCGCACGGCCGTTGCCGGCTACCTAGCTACGCTCGACTTCGATGGCCAAGTGTTCTTGTCGAAAATTGTCGACGCAATTCAGCTGGTGCCCGGCGTCAAAGACGTGCTGCTCACCAAGGTGACGGCCCGCAGTGGCGCGGCCGTGCCCACCGAGATCGAGCGCGTGTACGAAACCCAGGCCGGCTACATTGTCGAAGACGATGCCAGCGGCGCCGGCTTTGCCGATACTCTCACGTTTGTGCCTTATGCCTAAGCTACCCACGCGGTACCGGCTCGATCTGCCGGCATTGATCACGAACCTGCTGCCGGCCATTCTGCGCAGGCCTCGGCACATTGCCTGGCTGCTGGCGCTGCTCTCCCCCGTGATCAAATTATATGAGCAGTTCACCGCTTATTACTTCCTGGCCCGTCGAGAGCTCAGCTACAACGGGCAAACGATGATGATGGAGCGGGCGCTAAATGATCGATTCGACCCGGCCTTCCGGCGCATTCGCATCGTGAATGCCGACACGCAGTTCGACCAGACCTATTTCAATTTCGTGCGCGAACAGCAGCCGTGGAAGTATGCCCACCTGGAGCGGGAAGATGAACCGCCCTTGTATATGCACCGCTACAGCGAATTTGTGAATCAGACCGGCTTTACGGTCCGCTGCCCACTGAACCTAGCTACGCAACAAACGGCGCTGCATACCCGGATCCGGCAACTAAAGATTGCCCTTGTTAAGTATCAACTTCTTTTTGTTCAAAACCCGTGAAGCAAGTACTATTTTTTGAGGGTGGCCGCCCGTTCAACTGGGATGATATGGAAACCATGCAGGCCGAACTTTATGCGGCCCTGCTGGCTTCCTTCGATGGCTTGCCAGCGTGCGCGGTGAGCGGTTGCGAAGTGCAGGCCGTTGGCAACAACCTGTACACGGTGATGCCTGGCATCGTGTACATGAATAAAACGCTCTACCGGTTCAACGGGCAGACCAACGTCAGCCTGCCCATGGAGCTGTTTCCGGGGGCACCGGTGATGCTCGACGAGCGGCCCTACGAAACCGGGGGCAGCAAACCTAGCTTTCGAGAAGATACGCTCAACACCCGCGGCGGGGACGGTGGCACAGGCGTCAAGCTCATCGTGCGCCCGGAAGGGGTGTTGCGCGTCGAGAAGGCGCGCGAGGCCCGCACCCGGCGCCTCGGCGTGATCGAAGCGGTGGCCATGCTGGTAACGGATGATTACGACCAAACGGGTAAGGGGCGGTATGGCACCACGGCCCACGGGTGGGCGCTGTGCAATAGTGAGAACGGCACCGTGGATCTACGGCGCCGCTTCCTGACGGGCTACGATCCGGAAAATTCGGATTATGATACCGTGGGCAAAACTGGTGGCCAAGAGAAGGTAGGACTGACGGCGGAGGAAGGCCCAGCGCACAGTCACGGCATGACATCCGTGGTGAAATATAATTCCGGCAACCCGGTTACGTTCGATGCCGGCAGCAGCGGCGCCAAGGCTGCCAACAACGCCAACGGCGGATTGAATACCACCAACGCCAGTGGCAGCGGCCAACCCCACGAAAACCGTCCGCCGTTCTACGTCGTGGCGTACACCCAGTGGATCGGAATTAATTAATTTTAAATAAAAACGTAACGATGGGCGAAGTAGATCACACCGCAATTATTAGCCAGGCACTGGAGACGATGAAATCCGTCACGACCACCGCCAACCATATCAGCGTTCCCGTGCAGGTGGATCAGCCAGGCGTCCCGCTCGGCATGGGCCACGTTTCGTACGCCGTCGACTTGCAGCGCGAAGAAGGGGGCGAGTGGCAGGCAAAAGGCGTGAAAGAAGTGCCTTCCGCATAGTTGTTTTACCAGTGTTTTACCTGAAAAAACAAAAACCCCCTCTGTAATGCACAGAGGGGGTTTTTTGTCGTTTCTAGTGGGCCCACTTGGAATCGAACCAAGGACCTACTGATTATGAGTCAGTTGCTCTAACCGATTGAGCTATGGGCCCGGCGCAAAACAAACCTAGGTAGTTGGTTTCGGCGTTGCAAACTTCGACTTTTGTCGGCGAATTTCCAAAAGCGCATCGCTGCAAATGAGTATCGGGGTGCCCAAATCGCTGCGTAAAACCAGTCTTGCACCTGCTGCTTTATGACGCAGTCACTCTTACTCCGTTACTTCGTTGCTCTGATACTTAATCACTTTGTTACTGGCTCATGTCTAAAAAACTTCCTAACCTGCTCTTCGACTTCGGCGGCGTTATCATTAATATCAACTACCAGCGTACGCTGGATGCTATGCGCTTGCTTAGCGGCGAGGGTAACACTATTGCCTTCACCCAAGCTGCCCAAGCCGAACTATTCGATCTGCTTGAAACTGGCAAGCTGACTAGTGAGCAATTTCGGAGTGGCTTGCGTAGCGGCTATGGTCTGCAAGCCACCGACGACGAACTGGATGCGGCTTGGAACGCCATGTTGCTCGACGTGCCAGCGGAACGCCTTGCTCTTATTGCGGAACTGCGCGCGCAAGGCCACGAAACCGCGCTATTGAGTAACACCAACCACATGCACATCAACGTCATCAACCAGCAACTGAAGACCCAATATGGCTTCGAGCACGGCATTGCTGATGCCCTCGATCGAGTGTTTTACTCTCAAGAGGTAGGATTGCGCAAACCCGGAGAGGAGATTTTCCGGCATGTACTGCGCGAAATGAACTGGAAAGCGGAGGAAACTCTTTTCATTGAAGATAGTATTCAACACATCGAGACGGCGCGTAACCTAGGTATTCATACTCTTTACCTGACCCCGCCGCTTACTCTCACTGAAGCCCTTCCCGACGCCATCCGTGCCTTCCCCCCTACCGCTGCCTGAGGCGCCTGAGTTCGCACCCTCCGACGCCGATTTTTATCCCGTTACCCGCTCCTCGCGCTGGCGCACCTATGCGCTGCACCTGCTGTTGTTTGTCGTGACGCTCATTACGACTACGCTGGCCGGTGCGGAGTGGGCCACGGGCAAAACCTTTTTTACCTCCAGCAGTGCCTCACCGCTGCTGGTGCAACTAACCAAACCCGAAATCCTACGGGGTTTATGGTTTTCGCTGCCTTTCCTAGGTGTGCTAACGGTGCATGAGTTCGGCCACTACTTCACGGCGAAGCACTATCGAGTGCGAGCCACGCTGCCGTTTTACATTCCGTTTTTCACGGGCGTGTTCAATACCATCGGCACGTTCGGGGCGGTTATTCGCATCAAGGACCGCATCTTTTCTCGCAAGGAGTTCTTCGATATTGGTTTGGCGGGCCCGTTGGCGGGCTTCTTGGTGGCGGTACCCGTACTGATCTACGGCTTCACGCACCTGCCACCCCTGGAGTATATTTTTCAGGTTCACCCCGAGTACCGCTTCTACGGTGCTAAATACGCCCAGTACGTGTACCGCGGCGACGCAAACGTGCTAACGTTAGCAAGGCCTTTGCTGTATCGTTTGTTGGAAACGTGGCTAGCTGATCCGGCGCGGCTACCGCACCCAAACGAGCTGATGCATTATCCGGTGCTGCTTGCCGGGCTGATGGCCTTGTTCTTTACGGCTCTTAACCTGTTGCCTATCGGACAATTGGACGGTGGCCATATCCTGTACGGGTTGCTAGGCTACCGACGCTTCAATCGGCTCTCGTTGGGGCTATTTATTGTGTTTATTTTCTACGCGGGCCTAGGTCTGTTCACCCTTCACAGCAGCCGCGACACCTGGCTTTATTGGAGCTTGCCATATCTGCTGTATCTGTTTGTGGTGTTTCAACGGGCATTGCCTACGCCGCAACGAAGCTTATTGCTGGCACTGGGCGTGTGGGCGGCCCAACTTGCGGTAGCCGTAGCCGTTCCGGGTATCCAGGGCAATCCAGGGTGGTTGGTATTTGGGCTGCTGCTAGGGCGCGTAACAGGTATTTTCCACCCACCAGCACCCGATGAGCGGCCCTTGAGCCCTGGGCGCAAGGTGCTGGGGTGGGTGATGCTGGCAATTTTTGTGTTGTGTTTTAGTCCGTCGCCGTTCGGCTGATTGCCGCTAGGTTGCGTACACGGGTTGGTTTGTCTACCTTAAGTTCTTATCCTGTTCTTATGCCAACCGACCGCAACGCACCCGAATATCGCTGGAGCCTAGCCATCCGCATCGCCAATAACATGATCGGCGCCGGCCTGAGTCACCGTGACATTAACGAAGCCACCACCTGCGACGACTTACTAGAACTGAGTGAGTTGCCGAAGGCAGAAGTAACCTACCTGCGTGGCCTCACCCTACTCGCCGACCACGAGGCCCGCGACTTGTTTACGCGGCATGCGCGTGGCAAAGCCACTCCCGAAGACCCGGCAGAGTGTTCTACTTTCAACTTTTTCCGTCAGCTCGTTTGGATCAACCTGTATAGCCGGCCCGATGGGGAGGATATGCTGCCGGGGTAATACCTAGGTCGTAGCCACCATAAAAAAGCACGTCATGCCGCGGCTAGCGCAACATGACGTGCTTTTTACTTCTGGCGAGAGTTACCTATCCTTCCAGTGCGGCCACGCCGGGCAGGGTTTTACCTTCCATGTACTCTAGCAGCGCGCCGCCACCCGTTGAGATGTACGATACTTTGCTGGCGTATCCTAATTGGTTCACGGCCGCGGCAGAGTCGCCGCCCCCAATGAGTGAGTAGGCGCCATTCTGGGTAGCCTCGGCAATGGCGCGGGCCACAAATTCGGTACCTACCGAAAAATTCGACATTTCGAATACGCCCATGGGGCCGTTCCACAAGATGGTTTTCGATTCTCGAATAATATCGGCGAATAGCTCACGCGAATTGGGCCCGATGTCGAGACCCATCCAAGTGGCAGGAATGTCGAGGTTGCCGGCTACGTCAACGTCAGCGTCGTTGGCGAAACGGTTGGCAATGAGACTATCTACTGGTAATACTAGGTTTACGCCTTTCTCCTTGGCCTTCTGAATCAACTCTTTGGCTAGCTCTACCTTGTCGGCTTCGAGCAGGGAGCTGCCAATGGAACCGCCTTGGGCCACGGCAAACGTATAAGCCATACCGCCCCCAATGAGCAGGTTATCAACTTTATCGAGCAGCTTCTCGATGATTAGGATTTTATCCGAAATCTTAGCCCCGCCCATGATGGCAGTGAAAGGCCGGTCAGCATTAGCGAGCACGCGGTGGGCGTTATCTAGCTCACTCTGCATCACGTAGCCAGCTACGCGGTTTTCGGGGGCGAAGTACTGGGCCATTACGGCCGTGGAAGCGTGGCTGCGGTGGGCCGCCCCGAAGGCGTCGTTCACGTACACGTCGCCGAGCTTCGCTAGCTTTTCGGCAAAAGCGGGGTCACCTTTCTCTTCTTCGGGGTGGAAGCGCAGGTTATCGAGCAGCAGAATCTCACCCGGTTGGAGCGCCGCTGCCGCCGATGTTGCTTCTTCCCCGATTACGTCGCCGCCAAACTTCACTTCCTGTCCATACTCGTGTTGCAGGGCCGCTACTAGGTTACGCAACGAGTTCTTCTTGTCGGGTCCGCCTTTCGGCCGACCTAGGTGCGACAGCAACACGACGCTGCCGCCATCAGACAGAATTTTTTTAACCGTAGGGGTAGCGGCGTGAATGCGGGTGTAATCGGTAATGCGCAGCTCTTCGTCGAGGGGCACGTTGAAATCCACGCGTACCACGGCTCTTTTGCCGGCGAAGTTGTACTGATCGAGGGTTCTCATGGAATCGGGAATGGTTTGAAGGAAGTCTGTATACGGGTTTGCGGCCGCAATGTACCAGTAGCGCGGAAATTGGTCGCGCTTTGCTTCCTCGGCAATTAGGAAGCAAGGGGCGCTTGTTTCTCGCTAGCTGCTGATTTTCTTTGTGTACTACCGTATTCTCTTCTCTAATACTTACAATGAAAGCCGTCTACTTATTCGCTTTACCGGCGTTACTGCTCAGCCACGCTACTTCTGCCCAACAGTTTCGCCTAGGCGTTAAAGGCGGCCTTAACTATGCAGGCAGCGCGGTTCACACTATCGTAGGCTCAGATCGACTATTAGGAATCAACGGCGGGGTAGTTGTTCGGCACTCGTTTACTCCCGATGAGGTCTGGAATGTGCAAGCGGAGTTGTTGTACTCAGGCCGGGGCGACAAAAACAAAAATGGCTACACCAGCACTGGAAGCCGAACCACTCACATTTATCGCCGAAACTACCTAGAGTTACCCATTGTGGGCAAAATCAAGGCGCATCGGGTTACGCTCGAAGCAGGTCCGCAATTGGGCTACTTACTTAGCGTGCACAGCTCCAGCGGGAACTTCTATGACCTTAATGGCAGATTGCAGAGCTACAAGAGTTTCAAACCTCTACAACTGGGTTACGTGGTAGGACTTGGCTACGAGTTGCCAGCTGGTTTCAGCCTGACGTTGCGCTACAGCAGAGATTTTACCAACATCTACAAGGTGGAATTCTCAGATGCAACCAACCTGCACAACTCCATGTTTCAGGGGCAGCTAGGCTACCTGTTTGGTCCGAAGCAGTAAGAAGTCAGCAATTTTGGCAGCTAGACAGCCGCTTAAAATTCGGCTACCTTTGTATTCCATATGAAAATAGGCATCTTCTTCGGCGGCCCGTCACGTGAGCGGGAAATTTCCTTCGCGGGTGGCCGCACCGTATACGACAACCTCGACAAGTCGCTGTTTCAGGCCGTTCCCATCTTTGTGGACAGCCTCGGCAACTTCATCCAGCTCGACTGGCAATACATTTACAAGGGCACCATTCGCGACTTCTACCCGCCGGTTTCGGCGCTGCCTGCTTCTGAGCACAAGATACAGGTCTACCTCGAAAGCCTCGGGGAGTTAAGCGTAGCCGAGCAAGATCAGATCATCAGTCAAGTAGGTCGGCGCGTGTTACCCCACGAGCTAGCTTCCCTAATGGACTTCGCCTTCTTAGCCCTTCACGGTCCGGCCGGCGAAGATGGCGCCATTCAGGGCTTGCTCGAATGGTATGGCATCCCCTACTCCGGTTCCGGCATTCTGCCTTCGGCGTTCGGCATCGATAAGATTGCGCAGAAGAAATTGCTAAAAGCCCTTGGCCGCCCAACGCCTGAGTTCCGCGTTATAACCGCTGCCGAGTGGGATGTTGCCAACCCCGAAGCAACGCTCGCCTATTTGGTACGGGAGCTAGGTTTGCCGCTCGTGTTTAAGGCGCCGCGCCAGGGTTCTAGCATTGGTGTGAGCATTTTGCGCGAGCAAGATGTGGCTCAGTTCGCCGCCGCCATAAAGCGCAGCTTGTTCCGCAAAATCCTAAGCCGCACTGAATGGCAGGGCCTCGGTATGCAAGGCCAGCTAGCTTGGCTACAGCAACTAACCGATATCCGCGAGGGTATTGGTCTGCCAGTTTTGTTAGAGGTTGCCAGTGAGCAGGCAACCGACGGTAACGCAACAATCCTCTACCATCCGGAAGCGTTGCTCAACAAGCTCAACGAGCTTTTCCAAACCGCCGACGCGGTGCGCCTAACCAACATCGACGGCGAAACGCAGGTGTTGGTGGAAAGCTTCGTGGCGGGCCGGGAGTTTTCGTGCATTGTGGTGGAAGACCCGAACGGCGCCCCCCTCGCCTTGCCCCCAACGGAGATTGTGAAGGGCGAAGAAATGTTCGATTACCGCTCGAAGTACTTGCCTGGCTTAAGCCGTAAGATCACGCCTATCGACTTGCCGGAGGCAGAGATTCAGCGCATTCGGGAGGCATGTCAGGAGATGTTCACCACGTTCGGTTTTCAGGTGTACGCGCGCCTCGATGGCTTTTTGGGCAAAGATGGTCAGCTGTTTCTCAATGACCCGAACACGACTTCGGGCATGTTGCCGGCTTCGTTCTTCTTCCACCAAGCC
>Ga0325401_1001679_pt1 | contig 18961 bp, 8 predicted proteins | sample PopdelMetagenome_FD_205666 | JGI IMG/M metagenome (GOLD analysis project Ga0325401, IMG submission 205666) | Populus deltoides microbial communities from Bellville, Georgia, United States - Xylem-PdKOR-R2 | ecosystem: Host-associated > Plants > Phyllosphere > Stem > Wood/Secondary xylem | place... | reverse complement strand
TTGATAAATCGACCAATCACACTTGAGAAATAAAAAATTAGTGGTAACTCATATTCTTTATTTCGAACCTATTTTTGTCAGATACCCTTTCCTATCTGCTGATTATGATAAAATGGAATGAATTTCAAATTGAAATTAACTATTATCACATTCTAGGCCAATATATAAATAGGACCTAAAACCCACTAAAACATGCAAAAAAAAATAAATAAATATATATATATATATATATATATATTTGCAGAAGGAAGAAAAGTACTGACATCTGGTTCCGAACATTTAGAGGATATCAACCAATGCAAGTTTGAAGCCCATAAAATTTTCAATTGATTATAAAAACAAGATGATTTTCTAGTGACAATATCAAGCAACAAACGAAGAGTGTGTGTGTGTGTATGGAGACAACATGAAAATTAAGGAAAAGCCAAAGCTAAAAAGCTTCTTATTTATTTAAGTTTTATTTATGCCCACCACATGATAGTAGGCAGTCGAGATCCCTCATACAGGATTGCAGTAGATAATAGTTCTGGTTCAAACATGATAATAGGCAATCGACTTCCCTCAATATCATTCTGACACCATTTTATTCTCGATTTTTGGTGCTCTCTATTCATCTGGTTCAAACATAACAAGAAGAGGGCTGGCACCAGGAACCAAGTTCTTGTCACCGTTGACGCCAACTGGGACGCATGAGCATTCACAGAAGGGTTCGGACATTGGACAAAAAGAAAGCTGATAAAAACTATTATCACCTTCATACTTGGTGATCTTAAACCGATTCAATCTATCAACACCTCCAGTGGTCACAATGTATCCTTTCAGTGTTGTACTGAATCGGATTTTCCACATGGGTGTCACGCCTGCCATTGCGCACATGGCAATTGGCCCTGCAAAGTTCACATTTAGATGAGTTCCTTCGCGGATGACACTATCGGTGGATTGTATAACTGGTGAAAATGTTATTGGGAGGCTCTCGTTCAATGTGGAAAGTATAACATCTGAATTGCATAAGCCCTGGCCATTGATAGTGACTGCAAGAGTTGTTGTATTGTCAGTCGAGGGGGCTACGATTAAATAACGAGCACCAGCTTGCACCTCATGACCGAAGACATCGAGCACTGCTGCAGCATCTTTGGCATGAACGGCCTCAGGAAATGAAGTTCCTATGAAGGCAAAGAGAAGGAACGAGAGCCCAAGAACTTCAGTGATCTTCATATTTGTTGAATATGAGTATTAGTTATCTCAATATTGTGTCTTGTTGATCTTGTGTTGAAACAACGCATGGAGAGCATATATTTATATGGAGCAAGCATATGGATTATTTGTTAGTATTAATTAAAAAATTCCACAAAAATATAAATTATAGTGCTTTACTCGTGCTGATTTCCGACAAAACTACAAATTATAGCCCTCTGGCGACGAGTTGTCGTATAGGTTTTGAGCTCTTGCCTCTTGCTTACTTGATTTATCCCACAAAAGTGTTTTATTCGTGCTTAAAATTGATCTGATCAATGAACTTAAAATTTTAAATATCTTAAATTTAAATAAATAAACTATACTTTTTTGAAACGACTATCATTGTATTCATTTATCGTGTAATAATTGGTGAACTTGACAACTTGAAAATAAACACCATGTATAAAATTGAACAAAACCCGCACAAATAGTCTGCTCTATGAATAACTTCAATTAAAACTACTAATTCAACCTTCAATATCAAATTCAAGTTGTCCAAGTATTCTAAAATAAGTTTTGGTCCTTTCTTTGCACTAGACACTTCGGGAGACTTGATTAATCAATAATCTAGGTTGGTTTGCTTCAATTACTGTTTTTTTTTAGTTTTAATCCTAGAGTTCCGTTTCTGCACCGACACCTATTTTGACCAAATCGTGATTATTAAGTGATAATCGTTGATGTTGGAAGCTTGATTATGATTCGGTGAATGATTCTCATCATGCCTATGCCTTTGATTTCGTTGTATCTTGTAAGATTTGAAATTCACATTGTTGTGTTTACTTTGAATGTTCATCTTGTTCTTGAGTTTGCTGGGTTTTAGCTCGTTTTTGATAAAAAAAATTGTGTTTCTATGTTTTTTGCAGGTTTAATTTGTCTTGAGTTTTGGTTTTGGTTTGTTTTTTCGGGTCAAACTAGTGATCTTCGGTTCGATTTATGGTCGAACTAAAGATTTTGGATTAACCCGATTTGGTCAAATTCAAGTTAGATGTATATGGCCCTGTTTGGTTTTCAACATTTTTTATAAAAGAATTTTTGGCTTAAGGGTGTGTTAGGAAAACAGGCCCTTAAGCCTATTTTGGTAGTTTTACATGAATAAAAAGAGGGGGTTTTGCCAAACAAATCATCTAAAAAATAATATTTTGATTTTAAAAAAATATATGAAGTTTTTGGGTATATAGCCAAAAATCCTCAAAAATTAATTGAGCATTCTTTTAATAAAACAAATTAAATACTTTGAAATGTTTTAAAAACTATTGCATGGATTTCACAAGTTTGTAAAATCTCAAAGGATTTTAGCCTTAATTTCAAAAATATTAAAAACTTATTTGAGGAAAAAAAACATATATTATTCACTTTTGATATAAAGGATAAAAAAACCTACAAAAGAGTTAATACCAAAAATATTATTAGGGATAGTAATTTACCTATTACTTACCTTTAATATAAGGATAAAAAGCCTGTATAAGGTCAATATCAAAAAATATTATTGGTAGTAATACAATTTATGCATTTCTAATATAAAAATAAAAAACTGTAAGGAATTTTATCTGGAATATTATTTGGAATGACGCGTGTCGCACCTTCGCGGAGGAGCGGCGACCCTCGATTGATTTCGGTTTTTTTTTGTTTATTGTGTAAAAGGAGTCGCCACCTAGTATTTTGATCACTAGGAACCCTAACTAGTTTTTTAGAGATTCTAAGGCAAGGGACTGGTTGCGTCAAGGGAAGTTATTAGCACCCCTAGTACGCCCTACCTAAAGTTAGCTGCTTGGTGTTGGATTTGCTTTATAATTGCTATGGTGTTGGTGTTTTCTAATCCTATCAGTTTTCCTATGTTTGATTCAAACTAAATTTATTAAGATAGAAATCTAAGGAGATTCCATGTGCTTTAAAAGCTTATTTTTCCCTTAGTATTTCAAGAGTTTGCGACTCGTAAATCGCAAGAAGGAGGGATAAAAATTTAGAAATCTAGGGCGCTTTAAAAGCCTATTTTTGCCTTAGTGTTTCATACTCTCACAGCTCGTAAACCTTGGAGTAAAAAATTGATATGTCCTCGATTATAATCAAGGCTTCTTTCAAGGATGTGTGATGACTTATTATCCCTAGAAAATTATTTTGGATATTTACCACTTAAGGTTTCTTTATCTAAATATTAACAGTGAATAATAACAAGTTGTTCCCATTAATATTTTGGATATTCATTCTTTTAGGATTTCTTTATCCAAACATTATGGCGAATAATAGATGAATTCCTTCAAAAATAAGATTTTTTATTTTTTGGAATATTGCCCAATACCCTTTGGAGTTTTATAAACATGTTGTAAAATCCAAAAATGCAAGAAAATAATTTTTGTTGTGTTTAAGAAATCCATGCAAAAACACATTTTCAAATCTTCCAATATTTTTTTGTATAAAAAAGAGCGTTCAAAACATGTTAGGATATTGGTCGTATGCAACACATAAGAAAATAATTTTTTGATATATATGTATATTTGTCACATTGCGTCGAAAACCGGGTATTCTAAATACGAGATTGATATTTTTTTACAACATAAAAAAACCCAGGCCTTGAAATAAATATGCCAGAAAATAATTCTCTTTATCTTTCTTTTTTGTTTTAAAAAATAGGTCCGGTCGGTCACTTGCCCAAGCAAATGACTTGACTGGACACAAAAGGGTACAGTTACATCTTAAGGGTGCAGTTACAACTTAATGAAAGCTGGCGAGTTACTGTTTAATTGAATTAAATTTCACTTGAACAGTAACACATACAACCAAGAAATGCTTGCAGAATTGAATAACAGACCTGGAGAAAAACGAAGGAGTTGCAGCGATGTTGAAGGTGTGCTGGCTGGTTTGCCCGTGTTCGTCTGTTCCAGCTCTTTTCCCTTTGTTCTCTGCTTGCGTCGGTCTCTTGCGTTCAACTCTGTGTCTTCATCCCTTTCTCTCTACTGGTTTTTGCTTCGATTCTTTTCTTTTTTTGCAGATCTTGTTGCAGGGAATGAAGCAGAGACCGAAAGGTAGTCCCTGCTTGTTTTGGCATCTTTTCCATTTGTTTTCTCTACTTTCTACTCTCCGCCTCCTTCCTTTCAGTTTTCCCTTTTCCTTTCTTTCACAATGATGAAAGGATCAAGGAAAGAAAACCTATGTTCCCCTGTTATCTGCACTATCCTCTCCTACATTTTTTCTTGTCTTTCTTTTTCTGTTTTTCCCCCTTTTTCTTTCTCTTTTCTGATAGCTTCCCTTCTTTTTTTTCTATCCCCTTCCTAGGTCATTAGAGGGGCTTATAACCTAAAACGCAACTCTATTTAGGAAACAAATATTACATTAACTCTAGGGTGTAATCTCGAGTGAGCAGAAATAGGAAACCAAAATGTTTTGATTCTGATTTTGTGATCATATCTGGTTTCTTTCCAGTTTTTTAGAGGATGATGTGGCTCCTTTCTTTCTTTCTATAGCCTGGGACCATGAAGCCAGCTGCTCCCTTTGAAATGAAGCAATAAAAACGTGGTCTGCAGCTTTCTTTCCTTCTATATTCAAGCGAGAGAAACTGGAAACCAAACAGGAAATTGTAGATAAAAGGAAATAAAAACCGGGCTAGCTGTGCAGATGAAAACGTGGTTCTTCAATTTCTTCCTCCAGCAAAATTCCTTCTAATTTTATCTTCACTCAACTTCTTTATTTTAACACCTTTCCCATTTGGTCCTTAGTCCAAAAACGAGCTTCAAATTGGCCTGCAATTGATCTTCAAACTTTAAGCATCTTGCAATTGTGTCCCTGCAAACTCAGGCAAAAATCCTTCTCGCGGCAGGAATCCCTGCTTTCACACTAGATATTCAAATGGTAATATCTTGAGCTTCTGATATTGAAATCAAGCAATTAAAAAGCCCAAATTTATCTACGAGTCCAAGACTATAACTTTGATGAAGGAGTTGAGCCCAAATTTATCCACGTGTCCAAGACTATAACTTTGATGAAGGAGTCGAAGTGAGATAAAATTGTTTTACAGAACAAAATATGGCAGTAATCTGGTTGATCAATAAGGGTCTCCTGATCTAATTCAAAAACTGACAATGCCGAGAATCCTGATATGACTAAGAGTATGACCTAAGAACAAATCAACAACATTTGTGATGGAAATAGAGTTTTTCGTGCAAAACTCGGGTCAGGATCCTTCTCGCGGCAGAATTCTCTACTTTCATGTTAGATATTCAAACAGGAATATTATGAGCTTTTGATATCGAAATCAAGCGATTCAAAAGTCCAAAATTCATCTACACTTGTAGAGCTACAACTTTCATGAAGGATAAAAAATGATAAAAATTTGTTTTGAATAACATAATTGCAACCAAACTCGGCTGGAATCCTTCTTGCGGCAGGATTCTATGTTTTAACACTAGATTTCAAACAAGAATATCTTGAGCTTCTGATATCGAAATCAAGCAATTCAAAAGCCCAAATTCATCTACGTGTCCCGGAATACAACTTTGATGAAGGATTCAAAGTGAGATAAAATCATTTAGATAACAGAATCTGGTAGGGATCTGGTTAGTCAAAAAAGGTTTTCTTGATCTGACAATGCCGAGCATCCAAATTTGACTGAGATTCTGCCCTAAGAACAGTGACCCCTTGGACCCAATAAAGGTGTAGATCAATTCTTCAACATGTCATGAGTGACAGAATATAGCTAGGATGGTCAGATATCGTACGAAACTATATCAGAATCAGAGCCTAAGTTCGAACAAAAAATTGCGACAGCAGCAGAATCAGTTTTTTTAGTGCAAATTCTAAGGGATTTATCAAACCTTAAAAATAAGATAACAAAGGAACAAATTTAGCATTATGAAGATCCCTAATCAGTCTAAGAAACCTGACAATTTTGGCAGCAAAGGGGGAGGATAAAAAGAGTAGAAAACAACTCAAACAAGGTTCGAAAAAAAAATATTTCTTTCTCCTTTGCTTTTGTCAATTTTCCAACAAACATGAGCTACACTCCTACACTCGGTTCAAAAGGGGTATACACCGTTTCCAGCACGTGGGGTCCAAAATTGAGTAACAACAACGCGGTAGCTAAAAATTCTAATTTTTTTCCCAAAAGAAGCCTCAATGATATTGAAGGACATTTCAACCTTTCAAACTGAGTTCTTGACCTAGAAAACCATATTTTGTTCATCGTAGTAAACCCGGTATAATAGGCTGATAGAAATAGAAACACCATCAGACCATAGCAAACACAAACAAAATAAAAATAATGCAGCTTACCTCAGGTAAGACGTATTAGGGATGTTAATACCTTCTCTTTATACAACCAGTATGTAAGCCCTCGATAAAAAAAAAATTATGGGACACTAAAATAAATGTTAAGATAAGTAGTTATCTTGAATGATTACCTTAATGGAAATAAATGAATAAATAATAAATAATAAATAAAAATAAAAATTAAATAAAATTTAAAAAATAGCTGAAAAATAGAAAATATAGAAATGTGAATAAAGACCAGACGGAAATAGATTATGATGAAATAAATTTACTGGGATGTAAATTAAAGAAAATCAAAATAAATTGGGTAAAAAGGTGGTCTAACCTGTATCGGTACTCGAGAATTTTATGCCAAAAACATGAAAATTTACTATTGAGGGACATGAATGGAATTAATTAAATTGTTACCATTTATAAGTTATTAACAAGGGAAGTGCTTGGCCATAAGAGAGAAAGAAAGGGAAAAGGAAAAAAAAGCAAGAGAAAAACATTATAAATTAAGAGAAAAACAAGAAAAAGTGAGGGAGAGCTTTGAAACTTGTAAGATTGAAAGACTTAGAAAATTAAATTAAGGAAGAATCAAGTGAAGGAGGATAGAAGAAGGGAGAGGAGGGCCAGCCACACTAGGAGGAGAAGAGAAGTTGAGAGAACTTAGATTGGTAAGCATGAAAAATTAAGATTCTTACTTGAATGAAGTGTTTTTGAGCAAGTTATCAAAAAATAACAATTAAATTTGATTTAATTTCTTATATTCTTGACTCTTTAAATTAGGGTTCTTAGAAATAGTGAATGTAAGTAGTAATTAAGAAAGAAATTGAATAAGTTTGAAGAAATGAACTTGTAACTAAGGATGAGGAAATAAATGGATGAGGTTTTGATTGTTTTATGTTCGAGAAATGATGTTCCTTATCTTATTTGAAGTATTCAAATTATAAACAAGTGAAGAAACATCATAAGAATGTGAAAATAAGAAATAAATAAATGATAGGAGTAGTTCATGGAAGAATTCTTTAAGTGAATTAAAAGAAGAAAATTGATTAAAACTATATGTTGAAAATGAGGTGACAAATGAATGAAAATTTTGGTACAAAACCCAATTAAATAAAAGATATTATATGCTTCAAATTTAGGCACGTAGGAGAAATATTAATGGATTAATAATATAGTGCAATTTGATTGATTCGGGAGTTGTTTCGAGAGCAGGGCATCATGTAGAAGGAGTCGGGCCATCACGAGCAAATGGTAAGTGATTCATAACTTTCTTTTAAAATTCAAAGTTTCATTATTAGTTATGAGTTGTTTTATGACATAATGATATGGAAAAAGTAGAAGAAGAAACTTGTTTGTATTATAATAGGGATGTTAGGTAATTCGTATAGAATTACTTGTTAGATTTGCTATTAATAAAGTGTTGGGTAATTCGTATGAAATTACCAGTTTGATTGGCTATTGAAAGAGAATAGTCGGATGTTGGGTAATTCATATGGAATTACCGATTAGATTGGCTATTAATAGCAATAGCCAGATGTTGGGTAATTCGTATGGAATTACCTGTTAGATTGGTTATTAAAAGAGAATAGCTAGATGTTGGGTAATTCGTATTGAATTACCGGTTAGATTGGCTATTAATAGAGTGTTGGGTAATTCGTATGGAATTACCGGTTTGATTGGCTATTAAAAGAGAATAGCCGAATGTTGGGTAATTCGTATGGAATTACCGGTTTGATTGGCTATTAATAGAGAATAGCCGGATGTTGGCTAATTCATATTGAATTACCAGTTAGATTGGTTATTAATAGAGTGTTGGGTAATTCGTATGGAATTACTAGTTAGATTGGCTATTAATAGAGAATAGTCGAATGTTGGATAATTCATATGGAGATTGACTATTAATAGAGAATAGCCGGATGTTGGGTAATTCATATGGAATTACCGGTTAGACTGACTATTAATAGAGTGTTGGGTAATTCGTATGGAATTACCGGTTTGATTGTTGGCTATCGAGGAGGTTTAGCTGGATTTGAGGTAAATTGTGAATTACTAAATTGAAAATTAAGCAATGAGTATTGGTTGCTGAGGTCCTATAAGTATTGGTTGCTGAGGTCCTATAAGTATTGGATTGATAAATTATGAATGGGTTATTGATGTTGATATGTAGTTAGTGATGAAAGACAAATTGATATATTTTGAAGAATTTTGAACATAATAGTTTTATCATTTTTAATGTGTTATCTTCCTTATTTTCTTATTAATGTTATATATACAGGTATTTCACGAGGTGATGCGGAGCATTAAACATGAGCTTTGTGTTTAAATCTGTTTTTTTATGTAATATCTTTTGCTTTATATATAATTTGTATTATATGTATATTTTAATATGTGTCATAAAGATATTTGCTTTTGATATTTATACATTTAAAAAGTATAAGTAAGGAACTAATATTACTAAACTATTCATGAAGAAACTTAGTAATTATAATTATGCATGTTTAAAAGATGGATGCATGTTAAAGTAATAATTAGTTCAATATGAATCCTTTGAGTTTTTATCTGTATGTAGTTAATGTTTTATTTTAAGAGAATATAATTACCATGTTTTATTTATTGATGATGTAAGGTTGAGAAAGCACAACGAAGTATTGCTATGTGAAATATTGTATCATGAGATGGGATATGATCCACGATGGTTGGATCGAAGTGGAAGATTTAGGATTGTGATTGAATGAAGTCTAGTTGATAACTTGGTAACATCAAAAAACAAAGGAAACTCTACCGAATTTTCTATAGAAAATTAGATTTATATAATAATTATTACTTTGATTATATAACTTTGAGAGTGAGACATCAAAGGTGAGATATGTTAGACAATAACCGTAAGACAGTAACGGTTCAAGACTTAGATAATAACAATTCAAATTTCGGTAGTCTTCATATGAATACCATATATATATATATATATATATATATATATATATATATATATATAATTTACTCTATTTTCTAGTTACATGAGATTGTTATTTCATCTCGGTTGTGGGGGTGTTACACAATACCTTGCCTAGAATATTTAAAAGACTAGTTAGGGTTCCTAATAAACATGATACTAGGTGGCGACTCCTTATCTAACCAAAGACCTACTGACCTATCCGGGAAGGGTTATGGCGATGTCATGCTCTCATGAAGGGTACAATATCTCTTTAGGTGATACTTAGAAATTTTGTTTAGTGATTATTCTATCGATGCTTTTGAGAGAGAGGGGTCGCAAACAGTAGAAATAGAGGGTGAGTAGTGGCATTTGGTTTTGTTATTTGGGTTTATAGAGTGGGAAGGTGAGAAAAATAGAGGTTAGGGTTGATTTCAAAGTACTTTTGTAACAGCCCGACCCAACTTGCCATATATTGTCCGCTTTAGGCCTTAACGCCCTCACGGTTTTGTTCGTGGTGACGCGAGCCCACATCTGAGCCCGACGCCCCAAAACGTGTATGACAAGTTGTAACCAGCACTCTTAATAAGAACAACTACCAATCCCTCACTCGCCGATGTGGGATATGAAAATCCAGCCCACTTAACTAGCTCAACGCCCCATTGGCACAACCAGACAGCAGTGAGGTTTGGCTCTGATACCAGCTGTAACAGTCCGACTGTACGACTTGATCAATGTTAAAAGATCCCAACATATCCTCTTAATTTGAGGGTAATTTTTTTTTTAATTCACCAAAAATTCGGTAGAGTTTCATTTGTATTTAGGACATCCCAAGTTATCAACTACTATCAATTTACTCAATCAACCCATCATCACAAGGTCCCATAATTCTGAACCTTATATCAAACATCATAATTCAACACCTCATACAATCCACACAATATATATATCCTACGAGTAAGTTCAATATGAACATAGTCCACATTTCATATCATAAAATTTTAAAGAAAAGGAATACTAACATGCAAAGAAAGCATTTACAACATAATAAGTGTTCTTCAACATTTCAAAAGGGTTAATTACAAGATAACTAAAATACTACATGCTAAGCTGAACTTTTATAAATATATCAAGGTTTACACAAAAGTATACTACATAAATGCACTAATTCCCTTTTGTTTAAGTTAAATATTTACATAAGCTTCACAAAGTAAGTCTGAAACTAATGATCTTCCTGGATATTTGATGGACCTGTTACATAAATAAACATATCATTATGTTGATAAAGAATATATATGCTCATGTAATGAATACGAATGAAGTATTAACTTTCTAGCGGACCCATAAGAATTCTAACAGAGAACTTATATTTTGCTTGTAAGTCTTTTAAACCTAATTAACACTCATTTTTTATATCCTTAATTTGAATACTCTTATTTACTTGCCTGGACTGGGTGACCTTGCCAAGTCTAATCTTGTAATTCATATCCCGGTAATCCTATCACGGATGCCATTAGCCGAAGCTAATCTTGTAATTCATATCTCGACATTCCTATTGTTGCACCCTCGCGGCGGAGCACGGTGTCGCGGCGATCCTCAATTGATTTCGGGGTCGTTTTGTTTCATGGATAAGGGAGTCGCCACCTAGTATTATGGTCACTAGGAAACCTAACTGGTTTTTTAGAGATTCTAAGGCAAGGGACTGGTTGCGTAAAGGGAAGGTATTAGCATCCCTAGTACACCCTACCTAAGGTAAGCTGCTTGGTGTTTGGTTTGCCTTATAATTGCTATGGTGTTTGTGTTTTCTAATCCCATCAGTTTTTCTAGGTTTGATTCAAACTAAATTTATTAAGGTAGAAATCCAAGGAGATTCCATGTGCTTTAAAAGCTCATTTTTCCCTTACTATTTCAAGAGTTTGCGACTCGTAAATCGCAAGTAGGGAGGATAAAGATTTAGAAATCTAAGGAAATTCAGAGCGCTTTAAAAGACTCTTTTTGCCTTAGTGTTTCATACTCTCACGGCTCGTAAATCGTGGAGTCAAAAGTTGAAATGTCCTCAATTATAATCAAGGCTTTTTTCAAGGATGTGTGCGGATTTATTATTCCTAGAAAATTATTTTGGATATTTACCACTCCGGGTTTCTTTATCCAAATATTAACAGTGAATAATAACAAATTATTCCCAATAATATTTTGGATATTCGTCCTTTAAGGATTTCTTTATCCAAACATTAGCGGTGACTAATAGATGAATTCCCCCCAAAATAAGATTTTTATATTTTTTGGAATATTGGCCAATACCCTTTGGAGTTTTACAAACATGTTGTAAAATCCAGAAATGCAAGAAAACAAATTTTTTTTGTGTTTAAGAAATCCATGCGAAAACACATTTTCAAAACTTCCAATACTTTTTATATAAATAAAAAAGAGCGTTCAAAACATGTTAGGGTATTGGCCGTATGCAACACACAAGAAAACAAATTTTTTTGCTATATATATATATATTTGTCAAATTGCGTCGAAAACCGGGTATTCTAAATACGAGATTTCTATTTTTTACAATACAAAAGAAAAACCAGACCTTAAAATAAATATGACAGAAAATCATAAATCTCCTTTTCTTTTGAAACGGTCTCAAAAACATGGTATCAAACGTGCTCTCTTTTTCATAGATTTCTATTTTTACAATACAAAAAAAAAACACAAAAAAAATAAATACACATGCGTTGCTCGGTTATTGTTCAAGTGAATTAAATTTCACTTGAACAGTAACAAATGCAACTCAGAATGAATGCAAAAGCTGGGAATAAAAGACAGCTTACCTGGTCTGCTGGCGATGCCCTTTTTTTTAGTCTTACGTTGCCTGCGTTTGTCTGGCGTTCTCCTGTATTGCTTGCCTCTTTCTCCTTTCTTCTCCCTGTTTTCTTCTCTTCTCTTTCCCTTCTTCTCTGTTCTACTTTCCTTTTCTTGAAAGCTGGCGCTAAGACGGATGAAGACGACAGGTGCTGATAGCTGACGGGCGAAGATGATGATGCTGCAGTTCTTGCGCATGACCGGTTATCACTGATTCTGGAGACAATGACGAACGCTGGCAACACTGGTGTTGGTCTCTGTCTTTCTCTTCTTGCTGATGCTCTCTCTGGAGACGGCGAAGACGATGATGATGAAGGCGTGTTGTGCTGGTGGAGTTGTCGCCCTTGCCTCTGTGTTTTTCCTTCCTTACGACAGTATCCTTCTTATGGCTTTCTCTGCCCTGCCTCTCTCTCATTTCTTCTTGTCTTTCTTTTCTCGTTTTTCTCTGTTCTCTCCTTTCTTTTTCTGTTTTTCTCCTCTCTTTTTGCTCTTTCTTTGTGCATTTCCGCCCCCCTTCTTTAGGTCAGCAGCCGAGGCTTCTATATAGCTTATTCACGGCTTTACTTAGGAAATAAATATTACATTAACTCTAGGGTGTATTCTCGAGTGAGCAGAAATAGGAAACCAGAATGTTTGATTATGATTTTGTGATTAGCAGTGATTTCTTTCCTAGTTAGAGGATGGTGTGGCTCTTTTCTTTCCTTCCATAGGGCCAGCTGCTCCCTTTGAAATGAGGCAACAAAAACATGGTCTTCAGCTCCAAAAATCAGGCGTGATGAGAAAGGAAAACAGCAGAAAAAAAGGAAAGAAATCAGATGGAGGGTGCAGCTGCAAAGTCCTATTTTCCTTATTCGGTGTGGTAAAAATCCTGTCATTTATGATGATCCAGCCCCCCTCTCCAGCTTTCAATGTCCTTCTTCAATTCAATCCCTCAATTTAGCACATTTCGATTCAGTCCTTGGTCCAAAAAAAATCCTTCGAATCAGTCCCGCGAACTTGGGCAAAAATCCTTCTCGCGGCTAAGAATCCCTGCTTTCAACACTAGATATTCAAACGGGAATATCTTGAGCTTTTGATATTGAAATCAAGCGATTCAAAACCCCAAATTCATCTACGTGTCCCAGACTACAACTTTGATGAAGGATTCAAAGTGAGATAAATTCGTTTTGAATAACAGAATTGCAACTAAACTCGGCTGGAAACCTTCTCGCGGCAAGATTCTATGTTTTCACGCTAGATTTCAAACAGAAATATCTTGAGTTTTTTATATCAAAATCAAGCAATTCAAAAGCTCAAATTTATCTATGTGTCCCGGACTACAAATTTGATGGAGTTGAAGTGAGATAAAATCATTTTAGAGAACAGAATCTGCCCGTAATCTAGTTGGTCAAAAAGGTTCTTGATCTAATGATGCTGAGCATCCGAATCTGACTGAGAATTTGCCCTAAGAAAAATGATCCCTAGGACCTAATAAAGGTGTACGTCAATTTTTTAACATATCATGAGTGACAGAATATACCTAGGATGGTCTGATATTATACGAAACCGAGTCAGAATCAGAGCCTAAGTTGGAACAAAAAATTGCAACAACAGCAGAACCATTTTTTTTATGCAAATTCTGAGGGATTTATTCAACCTTAAAGACCAGATAAAAAAGGAATGAATTTGGCATTATGAAGACTTATGATCAATCTAAGAAAACTTGATGATTTTGGCAGCAAAGGGGAAGGATAAAGAGAGCAGAAAACAGCTCAAACAGGGTTTTGAAAAAATATTTCTTTCATCTGCTTTTGTCAATCTTCCAGCAAACATGGGGTCTAAAAATGAGTAACAACACCTATCACGGATGCCATTATCCGAAGCTAATCTTGTAAACCATCTCCCGGCAATCCTATCACGGATGCCATTAGCCGAAGCTAATCTTGTATTTACGCTAGATTTTATTTACATTGAACACGACATTTATTGTAATTGCATTCACCATAAGAATTCTAAATTGTATAAGTGCAAATAGGAGGAGAATCACGCACCTGCTTCGCCTGTCTCGCGACCTCCCCTAACAGAAGATCCAATCCTGGTTGCTCCTTCTGAATCATAAGGAAGTTTTTGGTTATGATTCCTTCAAGCCGACATTATAGAGAATCCATATTCATCCATTACTCATATGTTACTTTCTATGCATGTTTATTTCCTCATAGTAACATACATACATATATCATGTATATTTTCAGAGTTAGTATCTCAATGTTCAAGTGTTCATATGACTCATTTCTTTTATATTCTTATATATAACATTCACGTGAAAGTCTATTGTTACTGTCTAACTTTGAATTGTTACTGTCCAATTATTACTGTCTAGACATTGAACTGTTACTATCCAACTGTTACTGTTTAGACATTGAATTGTTAATGTCTAACTATTACTGTCTAGACATTGAACTATTACTGTCTAGACATTGAACTGTTATTGTCCAAATGTTACTATCCAACTGTTATTGTCTAGACATTGAACTATTACTGTCCAACCGTTATTGTCTAGACATTGAACTATTACTGTCCAACCGTTATTGTCCAACCGTTACTGTCTAGACATTGAACTATTACTGTCCAACTGTTACTGTCTAAACACTCATCAGATTTTTAACTATATCTAGAGTTCTAGAACTCCATTTTTAGTGAGATTGATCTCGTTAGAAAGCTAAGACACAAGGCTACAAGTTCTCTAAGGAAGGAGAACCCAGTTCTGTCTCAAAGATAGTCAAAATTGCTCATCAACTAATCAATCGTACTGCCCTACAGAATCAGTCACGACTCAATCTTGGTTAGTAACCCATAACTAGAGTCTACATCTCCAAATTGAGCAAGACCAGTTTCCTTGGTTAGCTAACATCCAAATCTATAATTTCTATGAAGGAACCCAATCCTAATTCCCTCATACTCCTACCCAAAATCTCAACGAAAGTTAGGAGATGAGTCTGTCCAGATTCGTCACCCCCTTCCCTTCACACAATACTTTCATAAACTACATACCACACATAAATTAACTTAATTTTAACTCTAAACCCCGAAAAAAAAATAAAAAAATAAAAGTGAAGAAATTCATGCATATGGTTATATAAAAAACAGAAATTTAGAAATTTTTGAATATAAATTTTCGGGCAAAATAATTTGAAACATTATAATAAACCCAGTATTGTTGAGGGTTGGATTTAATTAAAGAGAATAAACACTTAAAGGAAAAAGGGGGTCTAAATGCAAATAAGGGAAAATATAGAGTATAAATACTCTCTCCTCACCAAAAATCTATAGGAACCCTAAGGAGAGAAAATAGGGAGTTTTATACCCATTCTTGAGAAATCAAGAGAGAAACACTAAAATTTCAAGAACCCATCCAAGATTAAGAGCTTATAGATGGGATAAACACTTGAGAGCAAAGGATTACCAAGAAATTGAACAAGAAGAAAAGAAAAGAGGGAGTTGAAAATCTTCAACTGGTTGAAGATCCAAATCTTAATTTGTACTGGGTAAGGTATTCTAAACATGATCTTAAAAAAATTCATTTTTAAATTTGATAAAGAATTGATGCCTTGATATTGAATCATAGGTTAGGGTTCTTAGAAATAAATTAGGGAAAAAGTACTTATTGTTGAGATTAAGTTAATTTATATGTGTGGTATGTAGTTTATGAAAGTATTATGTGAAGAGGAGGGGGAGACAATCTGGATAGACTTGTCTCCTGACTTTCGGTGAGATTTCAGGTAGGAGGATGAGGGAATTAGGATTGGGTTCCTCATAGGAATTGTAGATTTGAATATTAGCTAACCAAGAAAACTGGTCTTGCTCAATTTGGAGATGTAGAACTCCAATTATGGGTTACCAGCTGAGACCGAGTCGTGACTGATTATGTAGGGCAGTAGGACTAATTAGTTAATGAGCAATTTTGACTATTTTGGAGGCAAAACTGGGTTCTCCTCCCTTAGAGAACTTGTAGCCTTGTGTCTTAGCTTTCTAACAAGATAAATCTCACTTAAAATGGAGTTTTAGAACTTTAGATATAGTTAAAAATCTGATGAGTGTTCAGACAGTAACAGTTGAAAATTGGACAGTAAGAGTTCAAAGTTGGATAGTAACAGTTCAAAGTTGGACAGTAACAGTTGAAAATTAGACAATAATGGTTGGATAGTAACAGTTCAAAATTGGACATTAACAATTAAAAATTGGACAATAACAGTTCAAAGTTAGACAGTAACAGTTGAAGATTAGATAGTAACGGTTGGACATTAATAGTTCAAAGTTGGACAGTAACAGTTGAAAATTGGACAGTAACAGTTCAATGTCTAGACAGTAATGGTAGGCTTTCACATGAATACTATATATATAAGAATAGAAAAGAATTGAGTCATACGAACACTTGAACATTGAGATACTAACTCTGAAAATATACATGATATATGTATGTATGTTATTATGAGGAAATGAACATGTATAGAAAGTAACAAATGAGTAATGGATGAATATGGATTCTCTATAATGTCGGCTTGAAGGAATCATAACCTAAAACTTCCTTATGATTCAGAAGGAGCAACCAGGATTGGATCTTCTTTTAGGGGAGGTCGCGAGACAGGCGAAGCAGGTGCGTGATTCTCCTCCTATTTGCACTTATACAATTTAGAATTCTTATGGTGAATGCAATTACAATAAATGTCATTTTTAATGTAAATAAAATCTAGCGTAAATACAAGATTAGCTTCGGCTAATGGCATCCATGATAGGATTGCCAGGAGATGATTTACAAGATTAGCTTCGGCTAATGGCATCTGTGATAGGATTGTCGGGATATGAATTACAAGATTAGACTTGGCAAGGTCACCCAATTCATGCAAGTAAATAAGAGTATTCAAATTAAGGATACGCAAATGAGTGTTAATTAGGTTTAAAAGACTTACAAGAAAAATATAAGCTCTCTGTTAGAATTCTTATGGGTCCGCTAGAAAGTTAATACTTCATTCGTATTCATTACATGAGCATATATATTCTTTATCAACATAATGATATGTTTATTTATGTAACAGGTCCATCAAATATCAAGGAAGATCATTAGTTTAGGACTCTACTTTGTGAAGCTTATGTAAATATTTAACTTAAACAAAAGGGAATTAATGTGTTTATGTAGTATACTTTTGTGTAAACTTTGATGTATTTATAAAAGTTCAACTTAGCATGTGGTATTTTAGTTATCTTGTAATTAACCCTTTTGAAATATTTAAGAACACTTATTATGTTGTAAATACTTTCTTTGGATGTTAGTATTCCTTTCCTTTTAAATTTTATGATATGATGTTTGGACTATGTTCAAATTGAACTTACTCGTAAGATATATATATGTGTATATATATATAGAACACTTATTATGTTGTAAATACTTTCTTTGCATGTTAGTATTCCTTTCCTTTTAAATTTTATGATATGATGTTTGGACTATGTTCAAATTGAACTTACTCGTAAGATATATATATATATATATATATATATTTTGTGGATTGTATGAGGTGTGGAATTATGAGGTTTGATATAGGGTCCAGAATTATGGGACCTTATGATGATGGGTTGATTGAGTAAATTAATAGTAGTCGATAACTTGGGATGTTCTAAATACGAACGAAACTCTACCGAATTTTTGGAAAAAAAAATTTACCCTCAAATAAAAAGAATATGTTGGGATCTTTTAATATTGATCGAGTCGTACAGTTCGGACGGTTATGTTAACAACAAATACTTTTTCCCCAATTCATGTCTAAGAACCCTAACCTATAATTCAATATCAAGGCATCAATTCATTATCAAATTTGAAATGAATTTTTAAGATCATGTTTAGAACACCTTACCCGGTACGAATTAAGATTTTGATCTTCAACTAGTTGAAGATTTTCAACTCCCTCCTTTCTTTTCTTCTTGTTCAATTTTCTTGTTAATCCCTTGCACACAAGTGTTTATCCCATCTATAAACCGTTAATCTTGGATAGGTTCTTCAAATTTTAGTGTTTTTCTCTTGATTTTGCAAGAATGGATACAAAACTCCCTATTTTCTTTCCTTATGGTTCCTGCAGATGTTTTTGGTGAGGAGATGGTATTTATACTCTATAATTTCCCTTATTTGCATTTAGGCTCCCATTTCCTTTAAGTGTATTATTCTCTTCAATTACATCCAACCCTCAATAGTACCGGGTTTATTATAATGTCTCGAATTATTTCGCTGGAAATTTATATTTAAAAACTTCTGGATTCCTGTTTTTATTTAACCATATGCATGAATTTCTTCACTTTTATTTATTTATTTCTTCCTGGGGTTAACAACTTTCATGGTTGAAAAGGAAAATGGTAGGAATGAGGGTTGTGAGAGATTGTTGTACAAATAAAAAAGGTCAGAGAAGGGTTGTGGGGAAGGAGGATGATTAGCGATCATGGGTTGTGTTATGGTGGCTATGGTGGTTTCGGTTGTGGTGGTTTACGGTGAAGGGACAATGGGTAGTTAGCAAATGGGTTTTGGTGAATGAGGAGGTGAGGGGGTTTCGAGGTTTTGTTTGGATGAAAAATGGTGGGGGTTGTAATGGTGGGGAGGACGTCTTTCGTTGGATAAAGAGTCACCACCTAGTATTATGGTTACTAGGAATCCTAACTAGTCTTTTATAT
>Ga0325401_1001677_pt1 | contig 18966 bp, 9 predicted proteins | sample PopdelMetagenome_FD_205666 | JGI IMG/M metagenome (GOLD analysis project Ga0325401, IMG submission 205666) | Populus deltoides microbial communities from Bellville, Georgia, United States - Xylem-PdKOR-R2 | ecosystem: Host-associated > Plants > Phyllosphere > Stem > Wood/Secondary xylem | place... | reverse complement strand
GGATGGGGATGAAGATCATTACGGTTCTTTTGCTCAGTGTTCGGGTGGAATGGAAACACCAACAGTCCTGCCATTGTTACATTATTGGTGGTGCTCATCCTTGCGTTAGGGGAGGGTCGTGAGGATGAGGGATACCAAACTAAATTCTATGGGTTATGTGGGTAGACAATGCGGCCTTAGATTCGACTTGGGTTTGGCGGGATTGATCTCTCTGGCCGAAGCCATTTTTGGTGGCATCACCGAACGAACTTCCTCTATTTATAGTGTTTGGAACAACGGCGTTTTAGGTTGGGACAGTCATCCTTTAATCTGCCCCCTAAAGTAGCAGCGCCTATTCAATTTGGTCACTGTAATTTAATTTATTGAAATTTGGATCCAAATTGACTTTAAACTTTGATATCTCTTCAATTAAACCCCTTATTTCATTAATTAAACAAATTCAAAGCTCAATTAAGTCCCCAAACTCATCAATTCTTTAATTAAACTCCTGATATCATTAATTAAACCAAATCAAAGTTTAATTGAGTCCCCAGACTTGTTAATTCTTTCAATTAAGCTTATAATTTCATTAATTAAACTAATTCAAAGTTTAATTAAGCCCCTAATCTTATCAAATCTTCTATTTTCTACCACAATTGGCTCCAAAACTTATAATTCCACACTGATTAAATCCTCAAGACTTCAATTTGTGTTGTTTTGACCCAATCCTTAATTTTTCTTCATTCGTTTCATTTTTTGTATTTGTCAAAAATTAGGTTATAACAATGTATCAGAGTTTTTAAACCTGACCTGGTGGTCAACCCGACCTAAGACCCGGGTCATAGATTTGTCCCGGGTCACCAGGTTTTGATCGGATCACCAGGTCACCTGGGTCAACCCCAATTTTTTTTATAAATCAAAACGATATTGTTTTGATTAAAAAATAAATAAATAGTCAACTAATTGCAACTTAGTTTTTGACCGGGCCTTGCCGGGTCAACCTATCAGGTCAGCCGGGTTAATCTGTCAGGTCAGCCGAGTCATCCGAGTTTTTGACTTCCCTTATTTTTTTCTTAAACGTTCCAGCCCTGGATCAACTAGGTCCAGGTAACCTGTTCGGCCAGGTTTTAAAACTATAGTTTGTATATAGGTTAGGCATGTCGATGTAAGACCAGGAAAACATATTGATATATTTTTTCAGTAGCTCAATTAAATTACTTTTCTCTTATGCTAAAATTATAGTTCCAACTTTCAACTCTGTCTGATTCTATTCATTCTTTTCAGTTCCTGCATTAACTAATTCCAGCTCTTCCTGATTTGGTTTATTGCATTTTCTTACCATTCCACTAGCCTAGTAAACTTTTTAACGCTATTCTTCTCCCACTTCTTTTCATTTATTGAATTGATTTTTCATCAAAATTAGATTTATTAATCTCAATGCAATGATTTTGTGTTTTTATTGATGGCCCCACTTTCAGGATTCTTGAAACCAAAAGGCATGTCTGATGAGTGAATGATAAAAATAGAGCAAGGACAAGCTTAAATGAAAAGAAAAGAAAGCAAGACACAATTATATGAAAATCGCATCTTATTAATCAAAGGAAAAGAATCATATAAGGATCATCACAAAAACATATTCCTTTTCAGAATCCTAAGCCATAACTGCTGAAAACAAAACAATAGCATTACTTTAGAAACACCATCGAAATCTTTTAGGCTTCCTATTTGTTCAGTTCCCTCTATGCACTGTTGAATTCTAGCTCTTTAATTGGCAAGGCCTCCTTTTAAGTATTCACAGTTAGCTAGGTTAGTACCATGGTTTAGAGGTTATTTTCTTGTGTTTCAAAGTGGTCAACATAGCCTTCAATCTCTTTCTTCTCCAAATGGTGAATGGAGAGGTCAACAAGCATCTTGTATAACTTCTTTACCTTATCTCCCTGCTCTGTCACACAAGCTAGATAAGGAAAGGTCTTGCAGACATACATAATATCCATTTCCTCCTCGTTTAGGTCTTGAACTTCAATACAAGTAATTCTTATATCTTACTTCTTCTCTATAACTGTCTCATCCTTTGGATATCAAGTACTTGCAGCATAACCTGAAAAGGTTATGGCCCAATAACCAGTTCTATATCTATATCACCCAATACCTACGTTGGTGATTTGTCGTATGCTCTCCCATTATGTTAGTAGGCCTTATATATGATGCGTCGATTGGGAGATGCTCTAGAATGTGTCTAAGTAGCACATTGAGTGTTGAACCATTGTCTATTAGAACTTTTACGATGATATAATCCTTGCATTTTACAGTAACATACAGTGGCTTATTGTGCCTTGTTCCTTCTGAACCCAACTCTTCTTATGAGAAATATAACTAATTCATGTCTTGGATCCCTCAGACTAGATGCTCTATCGAGTATGATATAATTTCTTGTGGAACATAGGCTTTTGTTCAGGACTTTCTGCAATGCTTTCCACTACGACTCTAAGCTCAAGATAAGAGAGAGCAAGGAAATATGTGTTGGGAATTTTTCAATTAATCAACTGTATTATATTCACCATGTTTCATTAGTCTCAGGAATTTTATGGCCTCTTCCTTATTTATGGGTTTAGTAATATCATCTTTCTTAGCTAATTCTTCTATCTTCAGATGTGAAACACCTCTTGTTCCTAGTCAATCCTCCTATTTATGCTTGCATGATTGGGAAAGACTTTTCACTCTCGTATATGTATTTGTAATTATAGGGAAAGACACTATAGTCTTTATTATTCTGACAGGTTGGTTTTGCCAAGATCATTTTAGGAGCCTGCCTATTCACTGTTGACACACATTTGCATACTTGTACCTTTCTTTTTTGAAAAGACATCATCCCTACTATATATATATCTTGATGTCTTCGACCCAAAACTTTCCAAGAGTTAACATGGTCTTAACTTCATAGTTAAACTCTTCACTATAGTTTATATAATGTCCAGAATAGCAATGGAACTTACAGTAATCACGAGGTTAATCACGACTTGCGTCATTGAAGGACCATTTGAGATTATTCACTTTTGCTAGTATATCAAACAACTTGCTCATTGACACTTTCAAGACTGCCCATTTCTTGCCACTCTCTGAATCATTGGTGATCATATTTACCACTTCGTTCCCTGTTGCATGTTTTTTAGAGGGTTGGTACTCATATTAGGAGCATTGTCAAAAGTTATACCCTCAACTTTAATCTTTTTGAAGAGTTTGCCTTTAAAGGCAAAACAATTGATAATATTCTGACTAGCAACGTCAATATAGTATTTACATTCTTGGTGAAGTTTGCACCACTTAGTAAAGAGAGGTTGGAATGGTCTATGGAGCACAAGAATGATTTGTCCAATACTGACCAAACCTCTCTCAAGCATTTTGCTTAGTGGTAAATGTAGGGGGTGGTGAAGGCTCCTAGTTTCTCTAGAAGTTCCTGTATGGCTGGTTATTAGTTTTAGTCTAGTTACTCGACTGTCCAAAGAATGGATGGTTTTAACGGGTTCTAATAGGTTGTTGTTTAGGTAATTATATGGGGAAGGTTAGTTTGGCAACTGTTGGGGCGTTGGTTGGTGTAAGAGTAAATGTTTGAAAATTAGCGTCACTAGTACTTTCTTACTAGTTTGATTTCAGTTTATTGTTCCATTTTAGGCTAGAAACAGTTAGTCTCCAAGTTGTGAACCTTACTATCTTCCTTTCTTTTCATGTGAATCCTCTCATCTTCGGATTAATCTCTGACACATCTGAGATCGTGTCTGCTTTTATGGCCATTCAATTCTTTTAACCACCACAACATTTGTGAAATGTTAGGCCAAACTATCAAACCATATACTTAAAATATGGTGCCTGAAATGTGTTTAAGAATAAGGTGAGGGGGACTAATCTGGGTTGATACCTCACGCCATCTCCATGCATATTCTTTTATCATCGTTGGGATCCTTGTCCATGTTCTATAAATACAAACAGTTTGGTGCAATGTTTACATTTAATTTATACGACTTGATAAAAATATCCAACAAATCTCTTCATTTCTTAATTTTAGTGTTATCAAGACTTATATACCAACTCAATATGGCACCATTTAAACTCTCATGAAAGAAAGAAATGAATCAGTAATTTTTAATAATGCAAAACTTCAGTCATCTTGCTAAAGTATACTCGGAGATGAGTAATCACGCACTATGTGCCATTGTTCTTTTCAACCTTAGATACTTTAAACTTTTTAGGGATGACCATATCAGATACTAAACGTATTTTTGCTGCCTTTACTAGATCATAAAAATGAACCATTCTATGGCTCTAGACCTTTCATCAATTACTGATAACTTCTCATAGTCAAATTATTTTATCCTTTTAGAAAGTGCCAATCCAAGGGAAAATATTTCCACTAATATGAGTTTACTCAAACATGAATTAACATCAAATATCAGACAAAACATTGAACTTTACAAATATTAGAAAAATGCCTTTCAAATTTGTTTGAAAAAGTTCCCTAAACAAAGTTACTCAATCCCTCCACTCTTAAGACAAGATACTCTACCACTTTATTGTTACAGTCTCGAGTTTGCCTAAAACATTTAAGAGTTTATTCTTTGACACTATTTGGTCCTTCACTAAATGTTGCATTGTTCTTTTATCTTAATTGCCTAAGTTTTAGCATCCTCGACCTATACATGGTGATGTTTTATCTTAGAAACCCAATATTGCATTTCCTTTCTTGCGATGTCCTTTTCTTTAATCAAGGCTTACTTGATAAAAGCAAACTCATCAATCTAGTTAACCAACATCCCCAAGTGATCATCAAGCTGAATAACCATATCTCCTTACTATTGATACTGCTCTTGGACTGTTTTTTTTTCATATTCTTTAATTCCTATATCTTGGCTTGAGCTTTCTTGATTCTGACCTCTAACTGTTTGTTGTCTGCAATCTTCTTTTGAGCTTTCAATGATGTTTGAGCTATTTTTATCATTAGGTAGTCTTGTTTCTCATTGGCATTTGATAATGATTCAAACTTTACCTATAATTTCTAAAAGACATGTTGTTGGTATTGTAACTGGGTGAAGATGCCATCTATCTCTCATCCATAACCAAAGCCTATTCTCGAGCAACTAGGATAGATTCTAACTTTCTTTTATTTGCTATTAATTCCTCTAATTCTGAATTTAGTCCCTCCTTATATGACTCATGCTAAGCCTTAATTTCTTATTATATATCCTTCATAGTCTGAACCATTAGCTTTTAAGGACCTTTAAATGGTGGGACTCGATAGCATTTTCCCCTCGTTTTATACAATGCTAGATATCCTGGAGTAACTTTCCTATTAAATCTCTTGGTAGTTATACCATGCCAAGATGCTTTCAAGCCCCTTTTATTGATTTCACTAAATTTTCTGAGGTCTTGAAGTCTTTATAAAATTTTGTTAGCCTAGTGGTCTAGGGTATGAAACCGTTCAAACCCTAACTATCGCAAAACTATATTAAGCTAGTAGCTTATACAGCATCGAGCCCCCATCAGTGGAACCTATGGTAATCTCCATAATAAGCTGAGTGTGATTAGAAATAAGCATAATGTGTTCTTTAGTGAAACAATGACTTGCGCAAGTTTAGAAACATTGACTCCTAGGTATTCATTCCCATTTCCCTCAAACATTTTTGAATACGTTTATAGCCTTGAAATTAACCATTTCCTCTATTAACAAGAACAAAACAAGGCTATAGATACCCATTCCTAAAATCCTTAAACGGGACTTATTTTCTTCCTTGTGGAGCCACTTTTTGAATATAGCCTTTAAAGCATTCCAGAACCATCCCTGACTAACACCTTGCATGGTCATTTGCTTTTCATCATCTTTTGGTCTATCTTAGGGATCTAAGCATAATTAAACGGGGCCTGCTTCCTTGACGTGTAAAAATACACCATTCTTTATTTTGGAAAGCTTAGTATGGAGTCATACTCCTAGAGGGTGGGAGTTATATCTATTATATCAAAGGTGAAAAACTTGTGTTTTGGGTCTCAGAGCCCTATTATAGCCTGAAAAAAAGAGTGTTCTAATATCTCACATTTCTTTAAGGATTGATAAAGATCTAATGAGATCACAAAATAAAAATTATGTATGATATGACATGTTATTTATTTATATACTATTAAAGGGTAAATCCTAATTGTTGAATTTGGCCCATAAGATTTTAGGTTTGGGTTGTATGTTCCTAAAGATTTTTTTAGATTCCTAGATTATTTGAATTACAAGTGGGGGCAATTTGATCTCTTAATATTATGTAACATAAATATAAGAGAGACTTTATGATATTCATTGCATAAGGTGAGTTTCAATATGAGTAAGAGTTCAAGTGAATATTGATGGAACTAAGTCACACTTGCCACCTGAATCTCAATATTTAATCCTAAAAGGGATGAGCTTAGGTCCAAAGCTTTTTATTGGCTTTTAGTAAAGTGAGTGAACACTTAGAAAAATAAAATGTATGTATATACAATCATAAAAATAAAATAAATGTTGTATATAAAATTAAATGGTGTGAATATGATAAATGCAAAAAAAAATACATGGCAATCAAATTAGAGTTATCACTTAGTAATTAAAGAAAACTAGGAATCCTAAAAAAACATTGGTTCTAAAGATTCAGATAAGGAATTAATTATGTCTAAAGAAAGATCAATGTCACCCTTGTTGTATCCTTTTAATAGAAAGGTTATAGTTACTGTTTAATTTCTACTAAATCTATTTCTTTTCATGCCATTAGAAAGAAGACTCATTAATAAGGCCACTTTAAAAAAAACTTCATGTTGGTTGCATAAAAGAAAAAGACTCATCAAGAAAGTCTTTCATAAAAATTTTGATGTCAAGCCCTTAGAAAATGAGACATCGAATTAGCTTTTTTTGTAAAAAAGATCAATATCAGTCCATTAGAAAAGAAAATCCATTGAATAATCCACTAAAACAAATCAATGTTTGCCCTTTGAAAAACAAGACTCAATGAAAAAAACCACTTGTGAACAATTAACTTTCTTATTTTTTCTATGATGCCTTTTTTATACATTTATTTTCCTCATTTTAACCATGTATAAAATAAACTAAGAACAATTGTGATTGAAAAACTATATAAAAAAGGTAGGCATTCATTTTTATACAAAAAAAAAAACCATGTCTTGGCAATGATTATATCTTACCGTAAGGATTAAGATTCAATTAGAAAACATTTCCTATATTATTACAATGGGGAAGGCAAGAGAGGTATAGGCAAGGATATTCAAGCTAGAACTCATGCTAATGAAATGCAAGCAATAATAGGGTGAATTAACAACTTGGCATACTACAGAAAAGAGGAAAGACAAGGTGAGAATAGGAAAAAAGATACCTATTATGATAAATTCTCATAACAATTTTTAATTTACAAGTAGACGCACGCTAAATGATAGACAATTTTTAAAGATAAAATCATGCTCATGATAGGGCTAAAACTCTATAGCCCCAAACATTTCCTAAGAATCAACTATGGACTTGTTATTGGTCTTATACACATTGGTTAAAAAGGGAGATGGTGTTCTTAACTAAACTATACAAGAAATATATGATCTTTTAACCTAATCATGTTTATATTTATTTGCTACAACAGAAAAAGATAAATTGACAATATAGATAGAAATAAATAAATAAAAAAGATCATCAATACATTATTCATGCAGTGGCCTACTTCATACTATAAACATTATCACGTGTTTTTATGAAAAACAAGAACTTGATTTGGAAATGATTAGACATCATATGCTGAATATATTCTGCCCACACGACCTCTAAGATGTACAAAGGTCTAAAATCCTTTCTGATGAGGATCAACCAACACAAAGCTTAATCATGTTGAAGATCCATTGGAGATACCAAATGGACCAATTAAAATAGTTAGGGCAAAGAAGCTCAAAGAGACATTGAATGGGCTTATTCAAAATATTTAGAGCAAGATGAACCTAGAGAAATTTAGGATGCCTAGGGAACATGAAGGAAAACCTCTATTTCATCTAATCCAATTTCAAGAAGAGCCCAATTTGTGTGGATCAAAAGGTTGATGTGTCCGGCCCCATAACAGGGCTAGGATTGTTTTTTCCCAATGTTACAAAGATAGAAAGTTAGCAATTTATTCTCCTAAACAAGCAAGAAAAGTAATTAAATCAACAAAAAAAAAGGAAAATTATTTTTATTATTTGTCCAAGTTATACAAGGAAATACAAGCTAATCAAGGAACTAAAGAGGCAACAACAGAGAAATCCAAATCAGATAAGATTTTCTCCTAGTCTATAAAGGACTTATAGTGGCGGCAACTATTCCTATGTATGCAAGAAAACTTTGTTCAGCTATAACAACTTATAAACTAGGGAAATTAGATTATTTAGATTTTATTTTCTCTATTATATGTGGAAAAAATATCAGACTTTATTTTATTCTTATTTCTTTATGTTTTGGGTTATATTTGGGTTAAATTATAAGTGGGCCTCATATAAGTCCACATAAGGGGTCATTAGGGTTTATTTTAGTCTAGAGTCAGCATAAATAAAGCCATAACCAGACATGTTGGGCACACAATTCAGATTAATAAAACTTCTTTGTCGCATCTTGTTATGTGAGTTGGTGAGATATTCTTCATTCCTTGGTTCTCTAAAGAACTGAAAACAGCTTATCGAAGAACAATTGATTTCATGATGTCATCATCATACTTTACGTTCGCCAATCAATATTTGTTGGGTGAGGGTTTTTTTATTTCTAATAGTGCTAGTGCCTAGATACAAGTTATCTTTATGTCACTCCTATTAAACTTAATTTACTTGGCTTTTTCGAGAATTAATGTCTTTGTGTGTTGGTTACTTGACCGTGTATTCAAGAGGTTCGTATCATTTGATATCAGAGTTTGACTCTATTAATCAGGTTATATCCTTCTAAAATTTTTGTTTCTCGTTGACTCTGCAAAACAAAACATAATTCTTAGTGTCTAATTTCTTCTTATCCTTGAATTTGTGGCATATAAAAAAACAAAAAAAAAGAGAGAGCAGAAGAAAAAGCCATTCAAAAAGACATTTATTTGCTTCTATCGTGAAAAAATTAAGTAAAGGAAAATTGGATCACATCAACTCAGAATTAGCTCAAATTTGATACTTTGATTACTGGGATCCTAATCGCAATACATATTAATTTTTTGGTTAATTGGATATCATTTGCTTAGGTTTTTAATTTTGAGTCTGATTCATAATGTTTTTGCGTCAACATATCAAACTTTATCATAAATTGCTCAAAATTAATATTTTATCTATTTAGGTTGACATCACATTATATCTCAATTAGACATCATTTACCTTAGGTTCCAAATTCAGACTTAACTTGTTGTAAATGGATCTGTTTTTGCGTGAACTTTTGAAACTCATTTTATTTCTGTTGTTTTCATTTCTTGCAGTGTATTTAAAACATATCTAACATATTTGGGTGTTGTTTTATTATATTGTATACTTTGTTTCTATTTTTATTCGAGATTTCAATTTTATTCATATTTCAAATAGATTTGCTTGTTACTCGCAAGACTATCATTGCAGTTTTTTTTTTTTTGCTTGTTTTCTATGTTTTTGTTGATTCTTGAGTCATATACACTTAATTGGATTGCGTTGCTGAGTTGGTTCTATTTAGTGTTGGTTTCGATTCCACAAAAGCTAAACAAAGATGAGAGAGGGGAAAAGCCTAATTTTGAGTGAAACACGAGTGACATGAGGATATTTCTATACCACTAATGAATTTTTACAGTTACCATCATATCAGATCAAAACAACACACCACCCCCTCCCGAGGGTGAATTTAAGTTCCAGATTCAAGTCATGACGAAGATGATGGAGATGATGAATTTTAGGATGGGGAACATGTGTGACAGACTTGAGAGGGTAGAGAAACGTGGTAACAAGGCTGGTACAAGTACCTAAGATATAAGGAAGGTTGGGGCTAATCTGAAATCAAACAATGGTTATAGGGTCGTAAGGCCAAGGTGGGCTAATTATGAGGATTTTAAGAAGGACGTTAATGATATTGGTGATGGTGGTTTTGAGAATGAGACTATAGGCCATAAGGAAGGTTTTTGGTAGTCTACAAACCAAAGGGATTTTGGGAATAGAACTAGGGACCAATTCAGCCAAAAGGGAAATTTCTGTAACTTTAGGGGATATAATGAGATAGATGGTGATTTGGATGTTATCAAACTGAGAATACCTACTTTTCAAGGTAAAAATGATCTTGAGGTGTATTTAGAATGGGAGAAAAAGGTGGACTGGATTTTTTATTGCCATAACTATGCGGAGGCGAAGAAGGTGAAAGTGATAGTCATTAAATTCATGGATTACACACTAATTTGATGAGATCAGAATGTGATTAATAGGAGAAGGAGTGAAGAAAGGCCAGTAGCCTCTTGTGAGGAGATGAAAATGTTGATAAGAAGATCATTTGTGCCTAACCACTATTATAGAGATTTGTATCTGAAATTGCAGGGTTTGAATCAGGGTTCTAAGTCCATGGATGTGTATTTCAAGAAAATACAGATCATAATAATTCGAGCTAATATGATTAAGGATATGAAAGCTACTATGGCTAGTTTTCTTAATGGGCTGAATAGGGACATTGTAAATATTGTAGAATTACAACATTATGTGGAATTGGAGGACATGGCCCATATGGCAATAAAGGTAGAGAGGCAAATAAAAAGAAGGGGTAGCACATATTTTTAGACCAATTTAGCTTTATCTTTCTCAATATAAAAGCTGAATCTGAAGATAGAGAGGGTTGTCCAACCAAAGCCTTATATGCATGCAAAGGTCAAACTACCTAAGGCTAGAAAAGACACTTATACGAATGGAAAAGGTAAATCTGAATCTCAACTTACTCGTAACAGGGATATTAAATGTTTTAGATGTTTAAGGAAAGGGCATATTGCATCTCAATGTCTAAACCAAAGAATTATGCTTACAAGAGACAATGGGGAGGTTTAATCTGAAAGTGACAGATCTAAAAGTGAAAAGATGCCACCTTTAAAGGATTGTAATGATGAAGAGACTGCATATCCTGTTGAAGGGGAGGCGTTAATTATAAGGCATGTGCTGAACATGCAAATCAAAGAAGATAATGTTGATCAGCAATGGGAAAACATATTTCATAGTCGATGTTAGATCCAAAACAAGGTATGTAGTATGATAATCAATGGAGGTAGTTGTACTAATGTAACTAGTGATACTCTTATGAAGAAATTGAATCTGAGTTGTATTAAGCATCATAGGTCTTATAAATTATAATGATTGAATGAATGTGGTGAAGTGAAGGTTACTAAGAAAGTGTCAATTACGTTTGCTATTGGAAAGTATTTGAATGAGGTTATGTATGATGTGGTCCTATTGCATGCTAGTCACTTACTTTTGGGCCATCCATGACAGTTCAATCGAAAGGCAATACATGATGGGTTGAGAAATAGGTTCGTTATTGTAAAAAATGGTAAAAACATCACTCTTGTACTTTTTTTTCTCCAAAACAGGTCTATAATGATCAAATGAAATTAAAAAAGGAATGTGATGATGGGAAGAGTGAAAATTCACGTAGGGACAATGATGAGAAAAGATCATCAGATCCACCTAAATCTAAATTAGTAATTAAACCGATTGAGAGTGGAGAAAAAACTCAAGGAGTGGAGAAAGTAAGCTTATGTGATGATAATAGTTGGAAAAATTAAAGAAACAACATAATTTTTATGCAAAAAAAGCTCAAATCAGATCTGTGTTTTTCACCAACAAGCCAAAGATCTTACTTGTGTATTAGAAGGCTTATTTTAACATTAACGATCTTGATTCTATTATTCCTAGTGTGATATTTCTTTGATGTAGGAGTTTGATGATCTATTCCCTGAACACTCCTTTAGTGGATTACCACCATTAAGAGGAATTGAACATCGAATTGACCTTATATTTGGAGCTTTGATTCCTAAGCATCCAGCTTATAAAAGTAATCTTAAAAAGATGATAGAGCTTCAAAGGCAAAAGGATGAGTTTATGATGAAGGGATACATTCGTGAGAGTATGAACCCTTATGATGTGCCAGTGTAACTTGTGCCTAAAAAAGATGGATCTTGGAGGATGTGTGTTGACTATCGTGCCGTCAACAATATAATAATAAAGTATAAACATCTTATCCCTAGGTTTGATGACACGTTGGATGAGTTGTATAGAGGATGTATTTTCTCTAAAATTTACTTAAAAATGAGTAATGACACGACCAAAGAGTTGATGTCTTCTCTCAAGTGTAGGAGTGTCGAAGTAATAAATAACCCGGCAAGACAGGGGTTGAACCATAGGGAAGTTAACTGTATAAACTACAAATAAAGAAATAGATAATAACAGAAAAGGAGTTGAAGAGAGCTTTGAGATGTGATATTGATATAAGGATTAAACAAGGATAAAATAATTGTCAAGGTTAGAGGATCCACTAAAGGTATTTCAAACAACTATAGTATAAACTCTTTTTATTACTCTACTGGAAACCACACACAAAAGAGGTTCCAATCGGATTATAAATTGTTAACATGATTATATTAGTTATCTTATTCGAATAATGTTAATACTTGTAAATATTGTCAGGTATTCATGATTATAACTTATGTTAACAACAAATCAAGTTCCTTTCATAGCACAGGTGTCGGTTATACCATACGGTTGGGCTATGAAAGTGCTAAGTATTTGTTGTACCAAGGGTTATAAAACATAAATCTAGATTAACCATTTAACAAACAAAGTATTAAAAGTGAACAAGATAACAAATACAAAACAAGTTAGTATTAAACATTAAAGTCCATGTTGAGTTTATATTATACTTATTCTTATACCATTAGTGTAACCTTTTCACCTTGACATAATAAAGTTAGCTAAACATAACAAAAGAGAGCAACATAAATAAACAAGATAAGAACATAAATAAGATATAAGTTAACTAAGTAATGGAAAGGAAATAAAAAGCATAAATAAAAAATTAATATAAACAAAACTTAAGCATTATAAAATATAAAGAAAGAGAGCAAGAACATGATCTTGATCTGAAAACTAAGATTCCTAAATGCATAGCAAATGCCTCCTTTTATAGGCAAAAATTCAAAACTATTGATTTGATGACTAATTGTTGAGTGGGTGACCATATCTTGACTTGGTGACAATCCTTATCTTCTTGTCTGAACAAAATGTCATTGCTAACATCAGAATTTGAACAGATAGTCTTCATGAAAGTTCTAGGAAATTGTCTCAGCTTTCCAAAAAAAAGAAGAATCGGTGCATTTGGACTTCTAAAACTCAAGATATGGGCTGAACACTGAACAGTGTCTGTGCGGTAGGACAGATTCTGACTTATCCGTTGTTGCTACAATTTGAACTTGAAAACGACCTTTTTTTAATATTAGAATTTTCATAAAATTTTTAGGCATATGTCTTAGCTTTCCATCTATATAGACCAGACCTAAATCCAAGTTCTACAGCTCTAGGTATGATCCAATAACCGAATAGTGTTTTAGTTTGGACTGAACCAGCATCTCTTTTCTAAGCTTATCCCTCCTTTTATTTTCTCAATTTTAATAGTTAAACTCATCAATCAATCCTTTGATTTATGTGGTAGGCCTGCATTTAAGATGAACATTTACCATTAATTAAAGGTATCTTATAGTATCAGACATATTATTATCAAACATGCTTTAGTTAAGGAGTTATTGATACTTCAAATGCAAAATAATGATATAAAACCTTGATAAAAATACACTTTTAAGTACTAATCAGGTAACAACAGATTACGATAAAAAAAGGTAATGAATGAAAAACAACATTTAATACTAAACATGGTTTGAATGAATGGTTAGTCATGTTGTTTGGGCTTACAAATGCACCTAGCATGTTTATAAGATTGATGAATCATGTTTTGCGTGTATTTATTGGTAATTTTATGGTTGTATACTTTAATGACATCCTAATTTATAGCAAGAACTTAAATAAGCATATTGATTATTTGAATAGTGTACTTAGTGTATTGTTTGATGATAAATTGTATGCTAATCTCAATAAGTGTACCTTTTGCATGAAGAAAATTGTGTTTATTAAATATGTATTAACTGCACAAGGTATTGAGATGGATGAAGATAAGGTTAAGGTCATCCAAGATTGGCCTACACATAAGTCTGTGACTGAGGTAAGGAGTTTTCATGGACTTGCTAGTTTTTATAGAAGGTTTGTGAAGGAGTTTAGTACTATTGCAACACCTTCAACTGACATTGTGAAAAAGTTTTTTGAATTTAAATGAAATGATGAACAGGATAAAGCTTTTAATTTATTGAAATATAAACTTTGTTTAGCACCAGTTTTAGCTATGCCATACTTTACAAAAGCTTTTGAAGTTGAATGTCATCCTTCAGGTATAAGTATAGAAGCTGTGTTAATACAGGATAAAAGGCCTATTGTATATTTCAGTGAGAAACTTAATAAAACAACCTTGAATTACCCTACATATGACAAAGAACTCTATGTCTTGGTGAGAGCTTTAGAGACAACATTACCTATGATGATGCACTTTCACACATGTATGTTATTTTATCTACTTTATATGCTAGATTTCTAGGATTTGAACACATAAAAGAATTGTACAAGGATGATAATGATTTTGCTAATGTTTACAATGCTTGTGAAACTTTGGCTTTTAGGAAGTTCTATAGACTTGATGGGTATTTATTTAAAGAGAATCATTTGTTTGTTCCATTAAATTCTATGCATGAATTGCTTGTATGTGAAGCATATGAGGGCGGGTTGATGGGGCATTTTGGTGTTATTAAGACTTTGGATATGTTATATGAGCATTTTTATTAACCTAAAATTAAAAAAGATGTGGAACTTTTATGTGGTAAATGCATAACTTGTAGAAAAGCAAAGTTTAGGATTCAACCACATGGCTTCTATACTCTTTTGCCTGTACCTATGGAACCATGGGTAGACATTTTAATGGACTTCATCTTAGGTTTGCCTAGGTCAAAATGGGATAGGGATTCAATCTTTATAGTTGTTAATAGGTTTTCAAATATGGCACATTTTATTCCATGTCATAAAACCGATGATGTAACTAACATTATTGATTTGTTCTTTAGGGAGATAGTATGGCTTCATGAGGTCCCTAAGAGCATTGTTTTTTATAAAGATGTTAAGTTCCTTAGCTATTTCTAGAAGGTGTTATAAGGTAAATTAAGTACTAAATGATTGTTTTTAACTACTTGTCACCCCCAAACAGATGGAAAAACTGAAGTAGTTAATAAGACCTTAACATAACTTCTACATGTTGTCATTAAAAAAAAATTAAAGAATTGGGAAAATTGTTTGTCATTCATAGAGTTTGCATATAATCATAGTGTGCATTCTACTACTGGATTTTCATCATTTAAAATTATGTATGGATTTAACCCTTTAACTCTCATGGATTTGATTCTTATGCATGTTGATGAAATGGTTAGTTTAGATGGTAATCGTAAAGCGTAGGTGATGAAGACACTCCATGAGAGCGTGCGATAACAGATTGAAAAGAGGAATCGTATGTGTGCAACTAAAGCCAATAAAGGGCGCAAAAAACATGTTATCTTTCAGCCCGACGATTGGGTTTGGGTGCATATGCGCCAGGAGAGATTTTCGGCCCATAGAAAATCCAAGCTACAACCATGAAGAGATGGGTCATTTCAGATCCTTGAGAGGATCAATGACAATGCTTATAAAGTTGATTTACTAGGTGAGAATGGTGTTAGTGCTACCTTTAATGTTTCTGATTTTACTCTGTTTGATGTAAGTGATGATTCGAGGTTGAATCCTTTTAAAGAGAAAGGGAATGATGAGGATCAACCCAACACCAAACTTAATCATAGCAAAGGCCCATTGGAGGTGTCAAGTAGGCCAATTACAAGAACTAGGGCAAAAAAGTTTAAAGAGACATTAAATGGGCTTGTTCAAAACATATGAAGCAAGATAAACCTGGAGGAGCTTAGAACACCTAGGGAGCATGAAATACAACCTCTAATTCATCTAGTCCAAGTCCAAGAAGAGACAAATTCAGGTTGATCAAAGGGCTGATATGTTTGGCCTCATAACAGCCTTGTTAAGCTTCTTTTTTCCTAATGTTACAAGGATAGAAAGTCAACAATTTATTCTTCTAAACAAGCAAGGAAAATAATTAAATTAGCAACAAAAGAGGAAATTGGCTTTATTATTTGTCAAAGTTATATAAGGAAATCTAAGCTAATCAAGGAACTAAAGGGGCGGCAACAAAGGAATCCAAATCAGATCAGATTTTCTCCTAGTCTACAAGGAACTTATAATATCAACAACTATTCATATGCATGCAAGGAAGGTTTATTCAGCTATAACAACTTATAAACTAAGAAAATCAAATTATTTAGTTATTATTTTCTCTGTTATATACGACAACAATATCAGACTTTATTTTATTCTTATTTTTTTATGTTTTGGGTTATATTTGGGTTTAATTGTAAGTGAACCAAATATAAGTCCCCATAACAGGTCTATTAGGGTTTATTTCAATCTAAAGCCGGTGTAACAGTCCAAATCCTAGGATTACACAAGAAGATTATATTACTGAAATTTTATGGGTAATTTTTTATTATATTGGTTTATTTCACATTCTACCAAAATTTCAAAAGTCTCTCCTATAACAAGAGGTCCCAAGTTATCGACGATTCATCCTGCACGCAATTTAGGTTCATTCCATAGTCATCATATATTTATGCCGCATCACAATAACAACCATTAATAATCATAATATAAGAATTCCACATATTCAACTCAACATAAAGTTTTAGAACAAAAACTAATAGCATTAAACTTGATTAATAACATTAATATTAAAAGCATAAAATAATAGAGGCCTTAAGTCTCAAGGATTTACACAAGAAAATACTAACGTAACTTAAGTCGCATAATTAATTAAAGCAACATACATTAATATTCATTTCATTTTAAGTTCATACAAAAGAAGTAGAAATGCTAACCCCTAATTCATACAAAAGGAATGAAGAACATGAAATTCCTAATTCATACAAAAGAATTTGAAGCACTAATTTTCTAACTCATGCAAAAGAACTAAATATTTAGGACACTACTCCTGGTGTGAATGAGAGAGACTTGCAACATCAAAATATGAGTATAATTATATAAAATAAATAAAATACAACAAATTAATGGAGGGTCACTACTACATGTATCTATGTATATAAATACCCAACCAATAGGGCATAACATAGGTGATCCACAAAAGAAGAACACATTTAACGCTTCCTTTACTACATATAGAGTCTATCCTTTCACAACCCACTTATGGTTTTCTCTCAATTATTACACATTATTCTTCATCGAATACATCCAACTCATTACTCTACCCCAAGTTCTGAGGAGGTCGCTGCCAACACTAATAACTCCTACTAGTGTCATTAGTCGCCCTTACCCAGACCAACTAATCAAATCATTTGTAATCACGGACCGTCGATATCATTAACTATTCTTGACATGAATAGTTAATCAAGTTCAATGTTCATTATAATTCCATCAAGATTATGATGATGTTAACAATTTTTGCTAACATCATTAGCCGCCTCTATTGGAGATCAGCTAATCAAGTCTAAAGGTGGTCCTTTTAGGTTTTTCAAATAGGTCCTTATTCGAAATCAAAGTCATGAGTCTATAACCAAAAATTGGATTCCGTTCCACGTCTGTTTCACCATATCTTTCCTTTCTTTAGTCATATTAACAAGTATTGACTCTAACATAAATTTGAATACAAGGTCTATTATCAATTGAGAAGAATATAGGCATGTAACACCTACCTGCCGTCGATGCTTGATTTGCGCTCTCTTGTTGTTGTTGTACTGCCCCCACGATTCCTACTGAATTCACAAGTATACCACATTAGTTCATGTCTAGTTTTCATTTTGTAAATAATAAAGCATCAACAACAATATTTACTCTTTACGTTTCATTGTTTTAAATCATTACGCACATCGTCCACTTCATTTTTTAATGTGGTTTATCCCCTACTAGTGTCAAGATTCAATGTTACAAAAAATTTGGTGGGAAGGAAACCGGTTTTTTGCCCCTATTGAGGCTAAATCCCTTGTTTTAATAATTCTTGTCAAATTTGCCATTAAGGGCGACAGTTTGACCTTTCCTCATATACTTGCCTATATCTGGAGCTCTAAAGCTCCAAATCGAGTGAGGTTGAATTCATTGAAAAACTAACATCTCAGGCTATAATTTCTACGCTAAGGTGTTTCCCAAAGTTTATCGTTCTGAGGCCCGAATATCCTCTAGAACATGCATGATAAATCTACCCAGAATTCATCTGCGATTCCTAAGTGAGTTTTCTGCCAACCTCACTTCTCTTTCTTCTATGCTATTTATTTTCTACATATTCCTACATCTTATGATTCTTTCCATGCAGAAATTATGAGTTATACTCATGGTAAATAATTCTGTTTTTTTGCATTAAACAACACGCATCACAATCATGAAGTTCCTTATTATCAATTTTTCCCACACTTTTATTATTATTGAGCTTCCTACTATAATTGATTCATACATAAAAATACATAACACACCAGAATTTTTCTTCTTTCCTTTTATTTGGCTCTTGGTCGAGCTTAATCCAAGGTGGATTAAGGATCCCCTCTATTTTTTTTCTAGCTGATTTTTCTTACACATTCACTCATTGTCCATATTCTACACATATCATAAGTGTCCATCAACCTAAAATTTCATAATTCCTCCTCCCCTATATGGCTGACCACATTAAGTTTTTGAGTCAATGATTGTTCTTTAATAATTTTATGTGTTTTTCATGTTCAGAACATCCTATGTTAGCTTAACTAACCT
>Ga0325401_1001676_pt1 | contig 18972 bp, 12 predicted proteins | sample PopdelMetagenome_FD_205666 | JGI IMG/M metagenome (GOLD analysis project Ga0325401, IMG submission 205666) | Populus deltoides microbial communities from Bellville, Georgia, United States - Xylem-PdKOR-R2 | ecosystem: Host-associated > Plants > Phyllosphere > Stem > Wood/Secondary xylem | place... | reverse complement strand
TATGACTCACACCATTCACTTTTTATAAGAATAATGGAGGTATTTTTTTTTAATTTTATTTTTAATTTTCAAAACTTTTAAGTTTCCAAGGTTTACAATTTGAACACTAATTTACATTATATCTAACTTCCTATTTTAACCAACATATGAAAATTATTTTAATATTATATGTCCCATGGTTAAATAATCGAATTACTTAATAAATACTTTCTTATTATATAATTCCCTGTTCCATTTTTACCATACACATACTGCCATGAAACAAAGGCAAGAATAAAAAACTTGTTTGAAAATTATGTACATGGATGAGCTACTGTGACCGTATCTTAAAGCTTTTAAAATGCTCTGGCTCGCGTTGCATGCAAGTCCTGCTGCTTTCCTAAATTTATTAATATAAATTGACAAGGGGTCTGTCATTGAATAACGAGTGGAATCAGTAGCTGCACAGGCAATTTTCTTCTCGGTGATTTGGATAGCAACTGGAAAGAAATCCTGTTGGAGCGTCTCAGTCTGTGTGAATAATTTGTCTAAAATTACAGTAAAATTTCTCCAGCTGGTAATTCGAAAGGGTAACCAGTAGTCGTGAGAAACATATAACTTCCTTGTATTGAACTGTTCTGATGTTGTAACAGCTTCACGAACAGCTTTAACATCATGATTAGCCATTCAACTTTAACATATCCAGATGAAGCTTGGGTTAATATCTATGGATTGCCAACGACTTGCAAGAAAGGGTGCATCAGTGACAAATGATGCAGATACTATTGAAACAACCAAACTGATATGCATCTCCTAACAACATGGGATATAGACTCTGAATAATTTAAAAAAATGACAGAATGTGCTGTCTTGATTTTTTGGAGGAAAAAAACACCCATTAAATCACCAGTATGTATTATGGTTCCCATCTCCATTGACTGACCAATCTCCAAGTCTGGCTGTTTCATTCTGTATTCTTTTGCACGGTGAGTTTCCATTAGTGGCGACAAATTTCTAGTTGAAATCCACATGTTCAGGGAAGCTCAAACACATTGGCATCCAGATGCTAAAAAGATCTAAGGCTGTATACTTTACAGTTTGGGCTTGTCTTCTTGTCGACGAGGAAATAGAGATCAAAGAGCATAAGAAGACATGATATCATCCACCAGAAGCAGAAGCAACAGTTGCATGCCATGCATACTGTATAAGCTTAGCTCTGAGAATGATTTGCATATAAGTCAAACATCTCCGAGCCTTAGGAGGCATAATCCCATGCAAGGCTCGGTTAAACCTCAGTTATGCTCTGGCATCCTGTTATCTGCTGCCGAAGCCTCTAGTGCTTCCTTTCAGAAATTCAGGGTAAAATGGGGAGCTCCACCCTCTTGAAGGAAAAGAAGCTGACACGCCCATGATCTACATGACATAACTTCAAAGGAATCCCAACACATTGTCTCTCAAGAACTTCACTTTTTGCATTGGATGGTGGACTTCCCCTGCAAGGTAAGGCAAGTTAAACACTATCTATACAAATTTAAATAAGAAATAGATCGGCACTAAAATGGAAACAAACTAATGAGATGAGATGCATTAGGGCTTGATATGTGATGATCCTGGAATTCCTCTAACTAGCATCCAGATTGCAACATATATTTGAAGGACTTAGTCAGCCTTTTTCTTTTTAAAAGTCATCACTTATCATCAGTATGCAACTTTTCCAAATGACAATGGACTCCTTGGATCTCATAAATTACAGTCTTCAGCCGTGTTTATTTGCAACCAAACAAATTTCCAACAACAAAAAAAATTCTAGCATGGCAGTTACCAGCCTGCACAGCAAACCATGGACACAACTCATATGAAGTTATCCACTAAAGTAAGAAAAGCCTAAATGATTTCCAAGGGTTCTTTTACATGAAAATAAAAGGTGGAAGATATGATGAGCACAAACAGAGTGATAGGATTTTCCTTAAAATGCAGTAATATGAGAGAAGGACAAATAAAAAGTGATCAAAGAACTTCAACAATCAATCACCTCTAAGGAAAAGGTTTTCAAATTATTCAGGTTTACTATCATGCTTACCTCACTAAGCATAGCAGAAAGGCTGGATCACCGGGTGAAGACTTTCTAAACTTGCTATTTGGAAGATAAACGTCAAAATTTAGTCTCAGCTCATCAACTTGCAAATTACTGAGCATCTGCACAGCGCAAGTAATGCTGTTCTCTTCAACACCTTCAACCCTGTTGTTTTGAATAGTCCCTTGAGAAGAACAAGGTTTGCTGTTATTCTCAACACCCTTCATGCTCCAAGGAACACCATGACGCCCAACAACATAACCAAGAGACTTCAAGTGTTTATATACCTCAAAAAGCTCCCAGCTGCACCCATTCCTTTCTTCAGAAATCTTCTTGTATATGTCTTTCAATGCAAGACACTCATCATTGTCATCCATAACAAGCAATGCCCCTATTTCGGCCAAAAACCTATGACAGAAAAGGTTATTCACCAATAAGATAATCTAAGAAAACTAAGACAATTACTCAATTCATGTGTTTTTGTCCTTCCAAACCATACTTATAAACATACAACTTGTTTTGTTTCATTGACTGTTGCAAAAAAAGAACTAAACTTTCAAGCCTTCACTTATCACACCCATCTATCTATATAATAATCCCTAAGAGAACAGTCTTTACCAAAGATTCTTCCTTGGAATCACTTCTAAAAAAAACTCAACCATTGAATTAGTGATTTCAACCGGAAACTCCCACAAATCCTGCGGTTTTAATTTTTCAGGTACTGATTTCAGTAAAATTAGCCATTTTCATCTTAAAATTAAGCTTAAAGGGTGTGCCTAACCAGGTTTTAAAAGCAATAATATTTACAGTCAAATGGATTATACCCACTATATGACTATAAGAGGCACAAAAAAAACTTCAAAGATACTTTTTTTCCCATTCTTTAATCACTTACAATGTCTCCTCAATCAAGCAAAAAGTCTTGCCATTACGAACAATCCCAGTAGTAATCCACATTTTCCCTTTCTTTTCAATAACTTCAGCCATTCCCATCTCAAAATTCCATTTAGCCTTTGAAACATCACTCCTAGTAACAAAAAAAAATCAATCTTTAGAACTTTAAAACAAAAAATCTCTTCATTAAACTGCATAAACAATCAAGTTTTTCAATTTTTGTTAACAAAATCAGATTTTTTGTAGGTACTGGTATCTTACCTGAATTGCAGTTTGGATAGACAAGCAGACGTGGAGTAAAAGTCTTCATCGTTGAACTGGTCAGTGTCGGTCACTTCTCCTGAAGATGATTCCCAATCATCCTCCGCATCCATGGCTATGTTCTTGTGTGGCGGCGGCGCGACGCGGTATATTTTTTCTTTGTGGTGGAAAAGTAAGAAAATGTCAGCGTTTCAATAGGGCCTCGTGTCTCTTATCTGACTATCTGGGCCAGTTATGGTTTTTTTTTATTCAATTAATTATTTTTATTCAAATAATTATTATTTTTTTATATCAGAAGTTAATTCTCAGAACTTTCAAAAATGTTTTCCATAGTTTTTTTTTTTTTTTGGAAACTTCATATGACCTTTGCTACTAACCCATTCATAAAAAAAGAAAGAAAATTATTTCTTTTAAAAGAAGAATGCCATTTTTCTTTAGAAATGATTAAAGATAATAATTATATTGCACTCGTTTAGTAATATAAAATAAAAGAAAAACCAAAATAACAAAGATAATAAAAATATTTTTACCTATACCTTCTATCTTAAAATAATAAAAATTCATTTAAAAAAAGTCTAAAATAAATATTTATTTCATGTTTTTAATTTCATTATTTAATACAAATATATTTTTAATATATATAATAATGTTGCTCATAATTAAAATAATTGAATTATTAATAGATGAGCATGGTAACATTACAATTTTATTTATTTATTTCCAAGTTAAAAGAAAGACAAAATATGATTAACTTCATCCATATATATATATATATATATATATATATATATAGATAGATAATATCTAATAGATTATATTCTATATTTTTTTATTCCATGATAAAATATCATTTTAAAATTAATTCTTATATATTAAGATTAAATCCATCTTTTCTGAAAAACAAATAATAAATACTAAAATTAGAGTATTTATAAAATATAATCTTTTCCGATCACAATTCAAATAACTTATGATAGTTTAACTCATATCACATATCCACCCACATGACACACTCTGCCAACCAATATTATTTTTTCTTTAATAATTTTTTACAAGCACAATAATCTATAAAATAAATAATTTTCAAATCGTGAAGTAATTATTTACTGCTATCTTGTATGTTTTTGCATTTCAAAAATATTTTTTTAAAAATTTAAAATTTTTTATTTTTTTTGTTTTAAATTAATATTTTTTGGTATTTTCAGATCATTTTAATGTACTGATATCAAAAATAATTTTTTAAAAATAAAAAAAATATTATTTTGATATATTTTTAAGTAAAAAATATTTTAAAAAACAATTATAACAATACTTCCAAATACGAATCAATCTCCACGAATAACTTAGTTTTGAAGTTTGAAATAGAGTTAAATGAGTTAATTTAAATTATTTTTAAATTAAATTATATATTAATTAAATTACTGATTAATTTAAATTATTTGTTGAGTCACTTGAGTTTTACCGATTAATTCTCACCTATTTGTCTTTTAAAATTTACGTGAGCTCCTAGATTGATAAGTTTAGTTAGATTTAATAACAATTGTTAGCATTATCTTTTATTAAGAAGATAATGAAAAAGAAAAAAGAAAAAAAAAAGGATAATTGATTTATTTCAAAACCGTTTTTCTCTCTCATTTATTATATTTTTCTCCCTTCAATTAAATAACCCCCTTTGCCTACTCCTTCTCCATTTCCTTTTCCTTCCCAACAAGGGCATAAAAAATCAATCAACTCTTCTCTCCTAGGTTCTCTCTCTCTCTTCCCTTTCCTCCATGGCACCCTCAAGACTCCTCCTTTCCCTCTCAATCCTCCTTTGCTTCCTCTCCTTCTCTTCCTCAGCAAGACCCTGCAAAACCCTTTTCATCTCCTCTTATTCTGTCTCCTACAAACCCCTTAACCCTTACCCTAACGACCCTAACCCTAACAACCCATCTTCTGGGTTCTTGATCGTAACCGAGATCCAAGAAGCCTCAATCTCCGCCTCCTCCCTGGCACTCATCAAACGCAGATTCATCCCGGTCGTTTCTAGCAATAATTATGAAAATACCAACAAGGAAGCCACTCGCCGCGACGAGGTGGGGTCGGTTTGGGATGGATTTGGGAGCTATGACTTGAGCTCGTTGCGCGATCGTACTAAGGATATTCTTAGCGTGGTTGTTGCTTTGCTTTTTGGTGTCGGTTGTGGTGCGCTTACAGCAGCTACAATGTATCTGGTTTGGTCTTTGTTTTCTCCATCGCAGCCGCGTTATAATGATTATTTTGATGGGGATTTTAGTGATGAGGAGGAGGAGGATTTGAAGAAAATTGGGTATGTCAAGATTCCTGAGGCAGAGCAAGTTAAAGGTGGTTCGGTATGAGGGAGGTTGGTGATTTCTTGATTTGGCTCCGCGTATATAGTAATCAAGAAAGTAGTAAATTCGGTGTTTATCAAGTGTTTAATTTTATCTATGATTATGTTATTGTTGTGGATTATTGTTATTGAAGAACAGATTATGATTTTGATGTCATTAAGGTGTGCGTTGCTGTTATTGCCGAAAGGCTGTGACTTTTATTGTTATATAACACCAGTTGACTTTCGGGCGTTAACTCTGTGTTTTCTGTTGATGATTTGATGGAATGTGGCTTGGTTTTTAGGTTTGTAGAGGGGAATTTGATGAATTTTAGGCTCCTGCTGACTTGCTGTTTTGTATGATTTCTTCGGCTAATGTGTTTGTGCTAGTTGATTAGTTTGTAGCTTTGATGGAATGTGGCTTGGTTTTTAGGTTTGTAGAGGGGAATTTGATGAATTTTAGGCTCCTGCTGACATTGCTGTTTTGTATGATTTCTTCGGCTAATGTGTTTGTGCTAGTTGATTAGTTTGTAGCTTTGATGTTAATATGGAAATGGAATTGATAGGATTAGTTACTGACAGAATACAAGAAAACTTAATCTAGTAAACTACTTCGTTGAGCGTTGCAGGGTGGTGAAGTAGGCAATGTAGCTTTTGATCACCGCAAGGTCCCTGTACTGCTACTGCTATTCCTGCTGAAGCTTTATGTAGTCAATGGCTGAACCCTTAGATTTTTCATGTCCACTATCATATGCTTTCATCATCTGAAAGCTTAAAGATGGGAAATTGTTTTAGGTGTTACTGGTGGAGCTGGTCCCTTCGCATTAGAGACACTACTGAAAAGTATGTAACAGAGGAGTCCTGAGAGTTAGAGGCTGCTGCATATTCCTGTGTTAATTCAAAGATGTTTTGTGGGCATTGTTTTGTTTCATTCACTTGTGCTTCATTTTCTTAGTTGACTTGCGTTTGGCTATGCCACTTTTCCATTGCATTCATTGATTTGGTTAAAGGTGCTGGATCAATCTAAGAGAGCCTAGAAATTAGAGCTGCTATAGAAGTCTAGTCCTTGAAAAGCATCATAGTTATGACACAAGTTTGAAATCAAAGCTGCATTCTTTGAATGTCACTGAAATCCTGTAGATGTTTGTTGTTTTGAATTGTGGAGTTGAGCAAGTTAGCTGAGGAGTTGGCATGGTCTTATAAAGAGATTAAAGCTTTTGCCTAGTGGAAACATTATTATTTCTGTGGTTAAGAGATGGCCATCTTTTTTTGCTATCATTTGCAGCTATATGATCTGTTTATCTTCACACCATCTCTATAGTACAGTACCAATGCTCAATGGTCCAGCCTGAAATTGGAATTTTTAAATAATCTGGATCACCTAAACTTAGCCACCCATCTAGCAATGCCCTCCTATACCAGTCAGATGTGTATTGCAGCTTCCTAAGCTGATGCGTTATATCTAGAGCATTAGTCTTACGGTTCTCTGCACGCAATGAAAAGCTTTTTAACACTTTCATAGCTTAGCAGGCTCAAGTGGTGGCCTCGAGGCTTGAATGAGTAGAGTTCATATTTTCTCCATCTTCTTTTAAGTTTATTATTTTGTATTAGAACTCAATGAAGATTTTAGGATTTTGCAGTGTCCCCTCGCTTTCTCCCCTTTTAACCTTTCGTTTTGCTTTGTTTCAATACATGTTAATAGCAAGATGTTCACTTACTGGGCTCAACCTGTTCAGTAAATGGCCTGGATACATAGCGGATTTCAATTAATAGATGTCCACTGATACGAAATATAGAATGGATAAAGATAAAAACTAGGGTTCTAGAGCTCTAATATTACATATCTAATTGCTAGAGAAATTTATAGAAAATTTTAGTATTTTATAAAATCTAAATATGAATACAATTAACTAGGCATTTTTATTTATACTACTTATAGACTTAAAATTCTCTATAAAAATTATTTTAAATTAAAACTAAAATCCTCACAAAAGGATTCCTAATTTAAACTTAACTATCTAATATAATCCATTTAGCATTAGGTTTTTTAAATAATAAAATACTATTTAAATTAAAAGTCCAATGCTAAATAGAAAAGAGAATCCAAATATAATCCTCAATAATAAAATATTATTTAAATTAAAAGTCCGAGGCGAAATAGAAAAAAAATCAAAATATAATTTTTAATAATAAAATACTATTTAAATTAAAAATCCTTAGTGAAATAAAAAAAAAAATCTAAATATACACAATAACTTTCAAGTCTTATTTTAAAGCCTTCATGATCTTTGATTGCCATAAGATCTCAATCTAGTGGGAAACAGGATTTTTAGAATCTTTTGTTAAAATTTTAGCTCGATCTAACTATTGGATTAGAAGTTATACTTGATTTATCAAACTACGTTCTAGACTGTTTTTAAACACCTTAAAACCTATAAATCTTAACCATTAATGAAATATCATTATTATGTTAAGAATATTAAAGAAATTTCCCCACAGTAATTTCTTTTACTTCTGAAAAACTTGTCATCGAGTTATTTGTCAAGAATTAAACTCTTCCATTCCAAAAAAACAAATATTTCGAATATAAGATTGTAGCTAATATATTCATGAAATACAATGTCTTTGACATGTGAACTTTAAATTTTAATTTATGATGTGCGCATGTTAAAACATAATTCATATTAATATTATACTTTATGTTCCTATAAAATTCACTTGTAGTTCCTTCCCATATTCTATTCCAATGATATGGTGGAAATGTATTTTTAACCATTGAGAAGCGCCGCATGCACAACCCGAATAGCACGAGCGCCTCTCACACACTAGCACGTGCCTTGCATAGGCCCATTACTTTTGGTTTTTTAGTTATATGTTATGTTTATTAAAATACCAAAGTGTCCCTTATACAACTCAATTATCACAAAAAAAAAATCAATAAGAAAAGAAAAAAGTGCCCCTGCACACCAACTTTAAAATTTATGTTACCAATGATATTTTAGTCGTTTCATTGTGCTTCTAAAATATAAAATGGCCAACTTGTCCCCAAATAATATGATAATGATCATTGAACCTTATGAAAAGACCGTATTGCCCTTTATAGACAATTCAATGTTTTTTTAGTGGGAAGGGTAAAACCATCATTAAACTTTCTAGTGAATAATGATTTTAAATCTAGGTGAACAATTTTTTCTCAAAAACATTGCTAACAATAAATACTAGTAGATGTTATTCAAATGATTTAACATGATATGTGGTTATATAATCTAATCTAGTAATTAACTCAATTTAAATCCTGTTAATAGTTTGGGTGGATTAATTTATAAGTTGGTGGGTTGACCTAAATTATAATTTTCTTATATATAAAAACTAATTCAAAGTAACTAGTTCGAGTTAAACTCTGAATGACAGGTTATTGAATTGAGTCGTTGGGCCGGATCGAGTTTTGTAAGGATGTTGTTAACTCATAATGAATTCCTACCTGTTATAACCCAATTTTTGAGTTATATATAAAATAATAATAATAATAAAAAAGTAAAAAATAAATTGAAATTTAGGTCAAAACAACATAAATTAAAAGTTTTGGGACATAATTAAACTTTAAATTAGGTTAATTAATGAAATCAATAGCTTAATTGAAGAATTAATAAGTTTAAAGACTTAATTGAATTTAAAATTAGTTAATAAAATGAAGGGCTTAAATGAGAAAATATCTAAGTTTGGGATGATCCGGGTTAAATTGCAAGACATTAAAGTCTAAAAACCAGTTTGTAAATGACGCTAAAATACTGGGTCCAATTAGAATTTATGCAGGTGATTGATCACAAAATCTCAGAACTTTATTCAATGACCAAAGCCATTTGAATTGGGAAAACGGCGCCGTTTCACTGAAGACTATTTATCTTCCTCATCTCACCAAGCCAGGGGAAAGAAACGCCCCTGCCAGCTGCCCACGATGCAGCTCCTGCATTAACAACGGTCGGTCGCCTCATTATATGGAAGGGCCATGAACGAAGGAGGGAGGAAGACAAAAAACCGGCTTTTTCTATTAGGCTTCCAATTCAAGCTGAACTGGTCGGGGATCTTCCCCGGGGGAAGGAAGAAAAGCCAGAGACGAAATATAAAACCTCCTAGAAGGCCACTCCTTAAGCAGCAAAACAGGACTTGAGGTCAGTTCAATTAAATTAAAAGTCCAAAACTAAATATAAAAAAGAATCCAAATACAATTCTAAATAATAAAATATTATTTACATTAAAATTCCAAAGCAAAATAAAAAAAAGAATCTAAATACAATTTCAAATAATAAAATACTATTTAAATTAAAAACTTAAGCGAAATAGAAAAAAAAATCTAAATACAACAAGGTAATTAAAACACTACGAGATTTCACAGTTTTACCGACGGACATATTCCGTCGGTATGTGATTAAGGTTTCGTCGGTAATATATTTACTGACGTCCTCACCGACGGAATACGTCCGTCGGCTTTCTTTTTGTCGGTAATACCAGATTCCGTTGCTATATCGATTGGAAAAACAAAAAAAACATTTGCTGATGGTTTTACAGATGGACATTACGCGTCGAAAAAAAAAGTTTCCCGCTTGAAATATACTGACGGATTTTAGCCCGTCGGTGATAGTGTGACATATCGACGGATAAACACCGTCGGTACAGTTATCGGTGAATGATTGGAATACCGACCGAAGATATCCATCTGTAAATTCGTCGGTCATTTTGGTAGGCACTGTACAATACCGACGGATTATGTCCGTTGGTGAAGTGGTCGGTGAGTTCAAAATACCGACCGAATATATCTGTCTGTAAATTTATCGGTGACTATGGCAGCTACTGTCAAATGCCGACGGATATATTCCGTCAGTAAACCCCTCGGTGATTATTTTTAAATATTTTTTTTAAAAATTATTTAGAATACATAATATAAAATTATATAAATTAATGGTAATAAAAACCAATTATGCAAATAAATTTTTTATTAAACATAAAAAACAAAAGAAATAAGTTAAATAATATTCATTACAAACTGAATGTGTTTAAAAACAATTATTAAATTAACTATTAAAGTTAAATAATATTCATTACAAATTAACATAATGGTGGAGCTGGAGGAGGAGGAGGATGCTGGTTATTATACGACCAAAAAGAAGGAGGCGCACATGTATCACCACTCTGTGATGCCATGTTCATGACAAATTCGCGAAGTTGGTCATGCTCCGCTTTTTGTTGTGCATACAGTTGTGCATGCTTCGTTTTGAGTTGTGCATTCTTCGTTTTGAGTTGTGCATGCTCCGCTTTGAGTTGTGCATGCTCCTCTGATAGGTGGTCGTATTTTTCGGTGAACTGAGTCGTGTGTTGCTGCAAGGTCATGAACTCCTTAGATTGGGTGCTCGATATTGATTGGGAGCTCCCAACAGTTGAAACACCACGGGCCGCCCGCAAGTTATCGACCGTAGTGTTGGAAAGCCCGTAAACCCGATTTTAATCGGGTCCACTAGACGATCCAACCTCCATCCACAAATCCAGATCGAATTCCGAATGGGTCAAAGGATCGTCCCCATATCTCTCCCTCAACCGGCTATTATAGGTCTCCTGAAAATAAAAAAAGTAATCATCATATTCAATTCCATAAAAATAATAACTTACAGAATAAAATGGTTGAACAAACATACCACGAAGTGTTGAGCACGGTTGTCAACGAACTGTTGCGCTCCCTTTTGGCGGTCTTGACTCCGCACGTGCGTCTCTACAAACAGCTCCATCGGGCTCGCCTCACGTCCAAGAGATGTAGCCTATAATGAAAAAAAAGATTAATTAACAACAAATTAATTTAATGATATATTTCATTTAAATTAATCTTACCATCCGTTTCGCATATGCAGCAAACAGAACGAAGCCACCAGTGTGCGTTGTCACCGAGCCTTGAATTGGCCGATTCCGGTTGCCAGCACCGGACTGTGAGCGTCGTGTGAACCGCTCAGACGTCACGTGCTCAAGATAGTGCGGCCATATATCTTTTGGGATGTATATCGGTTTGAAATCCCTCCAAATCGCCACGTCATTCCAGCCTTGGAGACCCCTATCTCTCGCGGTTTTTTTTGTGCTCCATACCAAAAATTACGTTGGAAGAGACAACATCGGTTGACATTGCAGGTGGCGTAGGTGCCGCTTCTTGAGAGGCACCTAAGGATATGTCATCCTCGCTGCTAGAAGAACTAGCAACCATACGTGAGCGACCAGCTCTGGTTTTCGTTTTATGCATCTACACAATTATATATGAATAATTATATAATTAAATTCAAATGTTAAAAAAATTCGACAGCACCTCCTCTATATTAGATACTACCTAAATCCACAAACCTGCAAATATTGACAAAAGCCACAACCAATTGACTCCATCTATACTAATATTGTATATAACATAACATCTATACATATAACATTCATTCTAATTATAAGGTAAATTCAACATTAACAACATATTCAATCATTATATAAATACAAACAATAAAAAATATTCAATAAATAAAAAAAAAACTCTAGATTAACAATTAAAATTAATGCAAATAATTAAACACAAATAATGCAATAATATAGTAAAATTACTAATTATTCCAACATATTCAATAACTTATTCTAAGATAAATTCAACATTAACAATTATAATTCAATAAATTATTCAATCATTATATAAATACAAAAAATAAAAAATATTCAATAAATTCAACAAAAACTCTAGACTAACAATTAAAATTAATGCAAATAATTAAACACAAATCATGCAATAATGTAGTAAAATTACTAATTATTCCAACATATTCAATTACTTATTCTAAGGTAAATTCAATATTAACAATTACAATTCAACAAATTATTCAATAATTATGCCAATACAACAATAAAATATATTCAATAAATTCAAAAAGAAAAAACTATAGACTTTAGGAATGAAACATGCTTACCTTAATAATGTGTTGATTTCAAGACTTTATCTACATTTTAAAAATACACCAAAACAAAAAACACAAAAAAAATAAAAATACCTAAAACAAAAAAAAACCCTTAAAGCAAATGAAATAGAAGAAACACATACCTTTTAATCTGATGAAGATTCATAAGAACACTTGTTAGAGATTGTAGGTGAATGCTTTGAAGAAATCAAAGGAAAAAATTCGAAATTGAAGGTGAAGAACGGAAGAGATGAAAAAATGAACTGAAGGGGGGTCGCTGGGATTTATAGTGCAGTTTTACCGACGGATACAAAAAAAATATTATTTTAATGTATTCTGTCGGTGACGTTTTGAAAATCCATCGGTAATTTTTGAATTTCGCACCAACATTTTTAATTACTCTCCATATTTTTTGTTGTCCGTCGGTAATTCCGTCGGCAACCTCATGCGGTCAGAGATGCATTTAATGCACCGCCCTTTGACATTCGCACAGTCCGTCGGTGATTTTGTCGGTAATCTTACCTGCCGACAAATGACCGACGAACTTTATTCCGTCTGGAAAAGCGTCGGTGATTGTGGTATTTCAAGTAATTATTTTTGAACTCTCTGTGAAATGCCGATGGATAGTTATCCGTCGGTAATTGTGGCATTTCAAGTAATTATTTTCGAACTCTCTGTGAAATGCCGACGAACGATAATTGTGCCATGTCATGTGCTCAGCAGTCATTGGTGACATGAATAACCTCTGCAGTCTAGATGTGATTAGGAAGTATCTAAGTTTTTTATATGCTACTAGAGTCTTTCCCCTACCAGTTCTGGGTTTGTAACGGGAATGCCCGCATGTCATGCACTCGGTCATCTCAACATTTTCAAGGTAGTATAACATGTAGAAGTTAGGGCATATGTCAATTTTCTGGTATCCTAAACCGAGGGGTTTCATCATGGACTTCGCAGCATAGAAGTTTTCTTTCAGCCTGTTCCTTTCAGGTAAAATGCTTCTTGCCCATTCAATAATCTTGTCATACCCGTGATTTGACTTGATGGTGAACACCTGTGCTACGACCGATAATTTACTATGGTTCGTGCAACCATCCTATAATAGTTCGTCAGAATCTTTCAACAAATCAAAAAACTAGCTGTATCTACATTAGGTTCTTCTTCTACAATTGGACATTGACTGACATTACCTTGATTTATTCTCATTGCATCCATAACCATATTCCTGTAAGGATTAGTGTTGTCACTTGCTGCTTCATGCACGTTGTTAGCACTAGAAGTTGACCCAACCACCCTTTCTTTCATTCTCCTCTTACTAACAAATACTTCTCCGTGTGCATACCAACACTGGTAATTCTCCATAAACCCTTTGTGTAGAAGATGCATCGTTACAATATCTGGATGCAGATACTTTTTATTTTGACACTTCCTGTATGGACATCTAATACCGCCTCCAGTAAAATTTCTGGGAATAGATGTTGTGAAATTAATAAAACCCTGAACCCTGTTACAATAATCCATCTTGCGCAATCCTTGGGGTGAATCTCGATACATCCATGAACGATCATCCATGACTTCTATCGAATCTCTATAAAATTATGATGACAACATGTATTAATTAACTATGTTAGGTAAATAAATTTGCAAAAAAATTGGTTTACCTCGAGATTATCCAACAAATCAATTACAACTTCTCATAAATATTAAATATTCATTATCAATTATCAATGTCCATACAAATTAATACATATATATATATATATATATATATATATATATATCAATTTACAAAAATTACAACTCCGCAATACCATTGATGATAAAAATTAAAACGGACCCATTAAACAAGCTATTAATTATTTCAAAACAACAAATGTAATTCGGTAATTCAATAAAGTTTCAACAATTTATAAATAAATACAATCTTAAAAAATCTAAAATAAACCATAACAAGTATAAAATTATACATTCATATACTACAAGTTTGTTTGAGAAATAACAATAAAACATGTACATCTACTAACAAAATACATATACTAAAAAAACAATAAAAACCATGATATTTAAATGTTAAAATTTAAAAAGATAGAATTACTTACAAAAACTGATAAAAATCCGTAGGTAAATCAAAACACGGATGCTGTGACAAGAAGACTTCAAGATATATGACATGTTGTGCTGAGAAGAGGGAGATTGTTTTTGGGAGGGGAGCTGGTTGTTTACAGTTGGGGAGAGTTTTGATGAGGAAGAAGAAGGAGAAGAAAGGAGAAATAGGGGAGGATATGGTCGAGTGAGAGTGGATGTATTAACTTTTGCTAACGGATTCACCGACAGAATATTCCGTCTGTGATTCCGTCGGCTATTCTGACGGTAAATAGGAAACGTCACAGTATGATGCTGCCGTTTTGAATCCGTCGGCTATTCCATCAGCATTTTTCATCGGTGAATCGGTCACGTCACCATACAAAGCTGACGTTTTGAATCCCTCGGTGATTCCGTCGGCCTTTCCATTGATGAATCGATCACGTCACCGTATAGACCTGACGTTTTGAATCCCTTGGTGATTCCGTCGGTAAAAAATACCCATAATAACCTCCACGTCAGCGAACCGTTTTTTTTTTTAAATTCTCAACATTCCATCTGTAAATTCGTTAGTGTATACCGATGGATGTTGGCCGTTGGTATTTACAGATGAAATTACCGATGAAGTAAAGTTTGTTGGTAAAGGCGACCCTAAATTACCGATATAATTATTTTGTCAGCAATTCCGTTGGTATTAAGTGAATTTTTGGTAGTGAAAAGAATTTGGCACAATAAATTTCGAGCCTTATTTGAAGGCCTTCATGATCTTTGATTGTCATGAAATTTTAATCTAGTAGAAAAGAGGATTTTTAATTTTTTTTAATTAAAATTTTAGCTCGATCCAACATTTGGATTAAAAATTATACTTGATTTACCAATCTACATCTTGAACTCATCTTAAACTCTTTAAAACCTATAAATCTTAACCACTAATGAAATAATGTAATTAACATTATTATGTCAAGAGGAATGAACACGCCAGTTCCTTTTACTTTTGAAAAACTTGTCCTCGAGTTATCTATCAAAAACTGAAATCTTCCATTCTAAAGGAACAAAAATATAACATTGTAACTAATATATTCATGAAGTACTATGTTTTTGACTTGTGAACTCCAAAATTTAATTTATCATGTGTACATACTAAAACATAATCCATATTAATATTATAATTTATATTTCTATGAAGTTCACTTATAGTTCCTTCCCATATTTTTTTTGCTTCAAACTTGAGTTCATCCATGATCTCCAATACTTTAACCATTGTATGTAAAGAAACTTCAAGATAATCTTTCATAATATATATTTTTAGAAGAATTGTCAGAAATTACCATGTACTCCATGTTTTTTTTGCAAGATCTTCAGAATCAGTATAAGATACTAATTTAGGAGCCTTCTTGATTTCTTCTTTACCATTAATTGATGAAACATTAACAAGTAGAATAGTATTTGCAGCAGTGTTGTTGGTGTCATTGTTGTGATGTTGAAACTATCTGCTTTGAAAAGACGACACCTTTTCTATAATTTTCTTACTTGCTATTTTGAAAGGTTTAACAAAAAACAAATAATAACAATATAATTGCTTATTTACTCAATATAAAATCTCTTTATAATCATCTTGTATAAACCCCAAAATTAATGATTGTCTCAAATCTTGCCAAGCTGGAATTAAAGACATACCAATACGAGTTCTAAAGTCTAGAAATTCAAATCACCATTCTTTAGCACCATAATAAAGTTTGTGTGCGATAAGTCCTACCTTTTAATGATATGGAACCTTTTTGAAATAAAAGTAAACTTCCAATTCTGTTAACAATGTAATCGATATTTTCTTAAAAAATCTCCTATCATAGAATGTAATATCATTGAATTCAAGAATGGGTATGGGGTTTGGCCTGTTTGGAGGTAAATTTCTAGGCAAGTTCCTCTCCTCTTCACGATCCTTGTTTGCGAAACCCATTAGCTGAGCTAAATCTGTTATGGTTTGCTCCAAGCAATCAAACCTTTGTTCCCTTATGCTCCCAGGCCCGTATATTACATTAGAGGGCCTCCACTCCATCAATTGTGGTTGGTTCAAGTGGTTTGGCACTTGTTCCTCTTAAGGAAGATCTCGAGTTTGAACCTTGTAAATGAAGTACACCATCACTAGGAGAGCTTTATCCCTTAGTGGGCTGACCTGGCTCGACCAGATTAGTTGGGGTCCAGTGGGCTTCTAGATACCAAGGTTTATATAAAAAAAAATTACCTCCACTCCTGCATCGCGGAGTGGGTTGCTACCATCTCTGTCCATCAAAAAGACCAACCTGCGCTGATATGTATTGACACGGTGTATAACGTTGATAAAAGCTAGAGTCCTTAAGCCCTAAGATTACAAGCCTAAGCTGTAGAGAAATTTAGAGAAAACTCTATGGTATTTTATAAATTTTGAATAATAGTCTGAATGTGAAAATAAATAAATTAGACATCTCTATTTCTACTAGTTATAAACCTAGAATCCTTTATAGGAAATGATTACTAAATAAAACTTACCTAACTAATATAATCCATATAACATTAGGATTACTAAATAATAAAATACTATTTATGCAACAGTCCAAATTCCAGGATTACACAAGAAGATTATATTATTGAAATTTTATAGGTAGAATTTTTTTTTATATCGGTTTATTTCACATTCTACTGAAATTTCGGTAGTCTCCCCTATATCGGTGGATCTCAAGTTATCGACAATTCATCCTGCACACAATTTAGATTCATTCCATAGTCACCATATATTTATGTCGCATCGCAGTCACAACCATTAATAGTCACAATATAAGAATTCCACAGATTCAACTCAACATAGAGTTTTACAACACAAATTAATATTAATAAACTTGATTAGTAACATTAATATTAAAAGCATAAAATAATAGAGGCCTTAAGTCTTGTCGCGGGGTGCGAGTGTCGTGACGTCGTTTGGTGACGGCGGAGGCTCTTGTCGTGCCTCCTGTGTGAGGTGTTGTGTGTTGGGAAGAGTTTTTGGATTTAATCATAAAATTATGATTAATGTTTAGGAGTCGCCACCTAGTATTATGATCACTAGGAACCTATGGTATGCGGGAGTTTGGGTAAGGAACTGCTTGTGCAAGGGAAAGACGCATCACCCCAGTGCACCCTACCTAAGTAAGCTGCATTGTTGTTTGATTGTTTTTTTTCTAAGTTGAGTTTCTATTCGTTGGTCTTTTCATAAGAAAGTCTCTATCTTATTGGGTTAAATCCTAACCGTTCTAAAATCTGAATTTTAGCATTTATTTATTTACACCTTGTATCTTTAATACCTGAAAGTGTACTTTATCGTGTAATTTTACTTCCCACAAATATTAAAGTCTACATCTGGACCCTAGAAAACAGGTTGGAAAATTTTTTTTGATATTTTGGCAAAATCCTAATGGATAATCATAAACTGGTTATGATATCCATTTTGCATTTTAAAACGTGAAAAAGATGCAATTTTTGTTTTTATGAAGATAAGCCTGGAAAAATTTTAGGATTTGGCCGTATGTATAAAAACAAAATATTTTTTGTTTTTTTAGAAAAGAGAAATTAATTTAAAATATTTTGAGATTTTTTTGGAAATATTTCGAATTTGTTTTGAAATATTTTGGAGAAAATCGGGTATTTTAATACCAAATTTGTATTTTACAGTGTAAATATACAACCCGATACTATGCAAATGGATAGAAAAATATTTGAGAAAATTGAAATTTTTTTAAAAATGATTTTTGAAGTTTTTTTTTGGATTTTTTGTTTTTTTATCCAGAAAAAAGGGGGCCGAGCCAGACCCAACCACTTGGGCTTGGCCGTAATTGGCCTGGCCCAAACCAGGAGCTAATTAATTAGCTACTGCATGCAGAAATGAATTCTGCATGCAACAATAACGACCAAGAAGAAAGAGGCAAAGCAAGAAGGAGAAAGTTGCCTAGCATGGGGGTCTCAGATGTGATGAGGTGGTTCGGCCGATGGCTCAGGAGGCGTCAGCTGAGGTAATGGTGGCCGGAGTCGGCTGTGGGAGGAAGAAGAAAAAGTTATAGAGGAGAGAGAAAGGATGGAAGGAGAAGAGAGAGAAGGTCACGGTGGCTGCTCTGCCACTGGTGAGGAGCTGGGTTGATTGAAATTATGGTGGTAAAGCCGGTTGTGGTGGTGGAGGTTGGTGCTGATGTTGCTGCTGTCGGTGCTGGAGAAGGAAGAAAACGAAAATGGTGGTGTTGATGGGCTGCTGCCGCTATGGAGGAAATGGGAGAAGCAATCAGCGGAGAGGGAGAAGTGTGGTGGAGAGGATGGTTGTCAAGCCGACGGTTACATTGGTTGTGGCTGAAGGCACGGTTGAGAAGGAGAAAGGAGAGAGAGAGACG
>Ga0325401_1001675_pt1 | contig 18979 bp, 18 predicted proteins | sample PopdelMetagenome_FD_205666 | JGI IMG/M metagenome (GOLD analysis project Ga0325401, IMG submission 205666) | Populus deltoides microbial communities from Bellville, Georgia, United States - Xylem-PdKOR-R2 | ecosystem: Host-associated > Plants > Phyllosphere > Stem > Wood/Secondary xylem | place... | reverse complement strand
CGGCGGCACAACAACGAGATCGGGCTGGTGGTGGTCGATTACCTCCAGTTGCTGTCCGGGTCGGGCAAATCGTCGGACGGGAATCGGGTGCAGGAGATCTCGGAGATCAGCCGGGGTTTGAAGACGCTGGCCAAGGACATGAACGTGCCGGTGCTGGCGCTGTCGCAGCTGTCCCGCGCGGTCGAAAGCCGCGAGGACAAGCGGCCGCAGCTGTCGGACCTGCGCGAATCGGGGTCGATCGAGCAGGACGCGGACATGGTGTGGTTCGTGTTCCGCGAGGATTACTACATCGCCGCCAAGGAGCCGAAGCGGCCGAGCGAGGGCGACGACGCGCGCACCTTCGAGGACCATGCCAAATGGGCGAGCGACATGGAGCGGGTCTATGGGCTCGCCGAGCTGATCGTCGCCAAGCAGCGGCATGGCGCGACGGGCAAGGTGACGCTGAAGTTCGACCCGACGATCACGCGGTTCTCGGATTACGCGGGGTATTGATCGCAGTCAGGTGTCGTTCACGGGGGGCGGGGGATCGTGCCCGGCGACACGGTGGAGACGATCATGCGCAGGCTGATGATATTGGGCATGGTCGTCGTGGCGACGGGCGCGTCGGCGCAATTCGCGCCCAGCCTGCGACCCACGCGAGCGCCTGAGCCGGACCCGGCCGCATCGACATGGCGTGAGGCGCGCGATATCCGCGGTCGGGTCGAGCGGGGGCGCGATGCGGGGCAGCTGTCGCGCAAGGAGGCGCGGCGGTACAAGCGCGCGGCGGGCGGATTGGGTGCCGCCGCCTCGCGCTATGCGCGCGACGGGCTGAGCGACGACGAGGAGCGCGAGCTGGCGACGCGTGCGCAGGTTTTGCGTGCGCAGGTGTTCGAGGCGCGCTCGCGCGGGCAGTTCGCGCCGCGCTGATCCTCAGCGGAGCGGGCCGGTATAGGTGATCGCGGCGGTGCCGGCCGCCTCGACGGGGAGGAACAGGCCCTGACCGGTGACGGCGATGCGGCCGTTCTTCACGTCGGCGATGGTGGCGGAAAGGAGGAAGTCACCTTCCCGCCTGCCGTTGACCGCCTTGCGCGCCGCCGTGAGCACCTTGGCATAGTCGCCGGCGAAGTCGTGGGTGAGGCCGGCGCGGATGCTCGCCTGCACGCCCTCGTTGCTGAACAGCGCGACGAGGAGGTTGGCGATGCGGCTGTCGGTATCGGCGGCGAGCTGGAGGTCGCGGACGCGCAGGGTCTGGCTGCCGGGATCGTTGTAGGGGATGGCGGTGAGCCAGACGGTGCCCTTGGTCGCGAGCCACGCCGAGCCCTTGGCGCGCACCTTGGCGTGGATGCCGACCGCGAGGTGGTTGCCGGTGGTGGCGTAGATCGTCACCTTGCCGAACTCGGCGTCGACCGGGCCGACGCCGGGGAGGGTGATGCCCCTGGCCGCCAGCTTGCGGACGGCGCGCTGGACGACGGGTTCGAGCTGGCGATAGTCGGCGAGGACGGGGATGAAGAAGCGCAGGCCGCGGGGCCCGATCTGCGGCGCGGGCGGGGGCAGCGGGGCGGGCTGGGGATCGGCGGGGCGGTCGCCGACAAAGGTTTCGGTCAGTGCCTCCGCGGCGAGCAGCATCTCCAGCCGGCGACCGGTGATGCGGTAGCCACCGAAGCCGAGCCGCTGCGGGGTAACGCGCATCCAGGCGGGCGGGTTGTCGCGATTGAGCTGGATCGCGGTGAAGCCTTGGGCCCAGACGCGGCCGAGCTGGTCGTGGAGGCGCAGCTTGGCGAGTTCGCCCGGCAGCGTGCGTTCGAGCTGGGCGACGATCGGGCGCAGGCGCTCGTCCGCCTTGTCCGCGAACTCGATCCGCTGGCCAAGGATGTCGATGCCGGGGGGCACCTTCCAGTCATAGCGGATGTCGACGCGGGCGCGGGGGTTCCAGCTGCGATCGATCGACAGGTGGCCGATCGCGCGGACCGCGGCGCTGCCGTTGGCGGTCTCACCGGCGATACCGCCGACCTTCCTGGCCGAGATGACCGCATCAACGGGGAGGTCGATCAGCAGCGTGTCGCCGCGGCCCGAGAGGCGCAGGGGGCCGCGGGTGACCTGGCCGACGATGTCGCAGCCCAGGTCTGGCGTGACCTTGAGCTTGCCGATGCGGCGGCCGGGGACGCAGCGGTCGTTGTGCTCGTTGATCTGCCACAGGCGGCGGGGCAGCTCGCGGTCGAGCGCGGCTTCCAGCGAGGCGAGCGAGGCACCCAGCGGGACGACGATGGTCGAGGTCTGGGCGGGAAAGTTCGCCAGCGTATCGACGCGGGGCGGGGCGGGGTTGCCCGCATTGCGGCTGCATCCGCCGAGCGCCAGGAGTGCGAGCGGCAGGATGCGGGCGGCGGGGGGCATGATCCGCATCAATGCCGGTGCGGGCGTTTCGATCCCGTTACCGTCCTGTCGCAAAGGGCGGGTCGTGATCCAGCTGCCGCAGGTGACCGCCACCGCGGCAGGAATGAGAGGCGAATGGCCGGGCACGAGCCACCAGCCGGCGATCGCGCTGCCGGCGCATGAGGCGGGCGAACGCCTCGAGGCTGGGAGCGATCTTGCCGGGCCGGACACGATGCGGCCTGGCGGGCTGCGCGCGTGAAGGCCGCCGGTTTCCGAGCGATCTTGCTAACATGGATCACCACGGGAACGGACCCGTTGCCGGTGCCAAATAGTTGGGCGGCGCATGGTGGGAGTTCTGACCGGCACTGGTGATCCCTCGCCGACGGCGCGCGAGGCGTTCGTGGCGGCGCTGGCTGGGTTTGCACCCGAGCGGCCGGTGGCGGTGCTGGGGCATTTCGATGCGGACGGACTGGGCGCGGTGGCGGTGCTGGTGCGGGCACTGAGGGCCGAAGGTCGCGATGCCGAGCCGCTGGTGGTCGGCAAGGGCGAGACGCCGTGGGACGACGAGGTGCGCGAACGACTGGCGGCGATGGAACCGGGCGGGCTGATCGTCGCCGACCTGGGGACGCGGGCCGAGCCGGTGCTGCCGGGGTGCCCGACCGTGGTCATCGACCATCACCTGCCGACCGGGACGCCCGAGGGCGCGACGGTCATCAGCGGCAACGGGCTGACCCCCGAGCCGACCAGCGCGCTGCTGGCGTGGTGGGCGAGCGGGTCTCGCGAGGAGCTGCAATGGCTCGCGGCGCTGGGGCTGATCGGGGACATGGCGGAGGACGCCGGGTTCGCCGAGCTGACCGAGGCGCAAGGCCGCTGGGGCAAGACCGCGCTGAAGGATGCGACCAGCCTGGTCAACGCGCCGCGGCGGACGGCGGCGGCGGATGCGGGGCCGGCGTTGAGGCTGTTGCTGGAGAGCGACGGGCCCAAGGCGATCACCAAGGGCGACAGCGACGACGCGCGGGCGCTGGTGGCGGCGAAGGCGGAGGTACGCGTGGCGGTGGAGGCGGCGCGCAAGGTCGCGCCACGGGTGGTCGGCGACGTGGCGATGATCGCGTTCCATTCGGGGTGCCAGATCCATCCGCTGATCGCGCAACAATGGCGCGGGCGGCTGAAGGACAAGATCGTGCTGGCCGCCAACACCGGCTACCGCCCAGGCTGGGTGCATTTCGCGGCGCGTTCGGCGACCGGGCGCAATCTCGTCGAGTTTCTGGCCGAGCATCGGCCCGAGGGCGCGGACGGGCGTTATGGCAACGGCCATGCGCAGGCCACGGGCGGCGCGCTACGCATCCCCGAGTGGAACGGCTTCGTCGCCGGGCTCGGCTTTCCGGAACTGAAGGTGGCAGCATGACCGATCCGAACCGCCCGTTGAGGCTGGGCTTTCCCGTCAAGGTGATGGGGCGACCCGACCTCAAGACGCAGGATACTCGCCGCTGGCAAAAGAACCCGCACCTGAAATGCTCGCTGGAGCTGCTCGACACGGTGCTGGACTACCTGCGCAAGAACGATCTCGACATGTATCGGATGTCGTCGGACATCGCGCCGTACGCGACGCATCCGGACATGCCGCAGTTCCATTCGATGGTGGCGGACAGCGATGCCGAGCTGCGCGCGTTCGGCAAGAAGGCGCGTGAGTACGACATCCGGCTGTCGTTCCACCCGTCGCAATATGTGCTGCTCAACGCACCCAATCCCGAGCTGACCCGCAAGAGCATCTGGGACCTGTCGAGTCAGGCGGAGATGCTCGACCGGATGGAGCTGGATGACGAGGCGGTGATGATAACGCACGTCGGCGGGGTGTATGACGACCACGAGGCGAGCCGGGCGCGGTGGATCGCGGGGTGGGAGCAGTGCCCGGAGCACGTCCGGCGCAGGCTGGTGCTGGAGAACGACGACATCCGCTTCTCCGCGGCGGACGTGCTGTGGATCCATGAGCGGACCGGCGTGCGCTGCGTCTTCGACTATCAGCACATGTGGTGCCTGAACCCCGAGCGGCTGGACATGCGCGAGGTGCTGGAGCGGTTCGTCGCGACGTGGCCCGAGGGGGTGCGGCCGAAGATCCACTTTTCGTCGCCCCGGACCGAGTTGCGTGAGGTGAAGCAGAAGATCACGCCCAAGCAGCGAGAGGCAGCGAGGGCGGGGAAGGGGCGGGCGAAGAAGGGCGAGCTGCTCAAGGCGCCGGTGAAGGCGACCGCCCGCGTGAAGACGGTGCTGCGCCCGCCGATCTGGACGGGTCATGCCGACTTCACCAACCCATTCGAGTTCGCGACCTTCATGCGGATGGCCGAGGGCCTCGTCTTCGACGTGATGATGGAGGGCAAGTCGAAGGATCTGTCGCTATTGCGGCTGCGGCCCGACCTGTTGCGGTTCGCGCCGGACGTGGCGGCTCGCTTCGGGATCACGGCGGACGATGCGGCGCAGCTGGCGGAGGACGAGAAGCGGCTGGACGAGGGGGTGGACGCCGAGGGCGAGGCAGACGTCGACGAGGGGCTGCTCGCGGCGGAGTGAGACGTGTAATGTCAACGGCTTGCGTTCGGTAGCATCGCGCCGCACACTTGCGCCGGACCTCGATATCGGGGCCGCACAGGAGAGAGCCGATGGCGCAGTTCGGCGACTATCAGAACGCGATCTACTTCGCGGGGCTGAACGGCGTTCAGCCGTCGGTGCCGACCGACTTCGCGACGCTGGAGGCGCGGGCGGCGGCGGCGTTGCCGCGGGGCGTGCTGGACTACGTGCAGGGCGGGTGCGGGGACGAGTGGACCCAAGGCTTCAACGCAAGCGCGTTTCGGCAATGGGGCATGGTGCCGCGGATGATGGTCGATGCGGCCAGGCGCGACCTGTCGGTCGAGCTGCTGGGGATGCGCTGGCCGGTGCCGGTGTTCACCGCGCCGATCGGGGTGACGGGGCTGTGCACCCCCGATGGGCATGGCGACCTTCACGCCGCGCGCGCCGCGGCGGCGACGGGCGTGCCGATGTGCGCCTCGACGCTGTCCAACGATCCGATCGAGGACGTGGCGGCGGCGTGGGGCAGCACCCCGGGGCTATTCCAGTTGTATACTCCGCGCGACGAGGGGGTTGCGGCGAGCCTGATCGCGCGGGCGGAGGCGGCCGGGGCCAAGGCGATCGTGGTGACGCTGGACACCTGGGTGACGGGGTGGCGACCGCGGGACCTGAACACGGGCAACTTCCCGCAGCTGCGCGGGCATGTGCTCGCCAATTACTTCACCGACCCGGCGTTCCGGGGACGGCTGGACAAGCCGCCGGAGGAGGACGGGCGGGCGGCGGTGACGGCGTGGGCGGCGATGTTCGGGCGGGTGCTGACCTGGGAGGACATGGGGTGGCTGCGGTCGCTGACGACGCTGCCGATCGTGTTGAAGGGCATCTGCCACCCCGACGATGCCAGCCGCGCGGTCGATGCGGGGGCGGACGGGGTGTATTGTTCCAACCATGGCGGGCGGCAGGCCAATGGCGGGATCGCGGCGATCGACTGCCTGCCAGGCGTAGTCGCGGCGGTGGACGGCCGGGTGCCGGTGCTGTTCGATTCCGGGGTGCGATCGGGGACCGATGTCGTCAAGGCGCTGGCGCTGGGGGCGAGCGCGGTAGGCATCGGGCGGCCATATCTGTATGGGCTGGCGCTGGGCGGCGCGGAAGGATGCGCGCATGTGCTGCGGTGTATCCTGGCGGAGGCGGACCTGATGATGGCGGTGAACGGGTGGCCGACGCTGGCCGCGGTGCGTCAGGCCGGGGCGGAGAAGGTAACATGAAGGCGATCGTGGCATTGCTGACGCTCGGCTGGGCGGGTGTGGCAGGGGCGCAGGAGGATGCGCCGAAGCGGACGCGGGTGGCGCTGGGGCCGCAGCTGGTGCCGAGCTTCCCCGGGAGCAGCGAGGTGAGCCTGCGGCCGTTTGTGGACGTGTCGCGCGCGCGGGGAGACGAGGTGTTCGCCTTCGAGGCGGTGGACGAGAGCACCGGCTTTGCGCTGTTCCGGCGGGGCGGGCTCGCGGTGGGCCCGGCGCTGGGGTTCGAGGGGCGGCGGCGGCGCGGGGACCTGGGCGTCGACCTGCCGCGGGTGGGGTTCACCGTCGAGGCGGGCGGGTTCGTGCAATACCAGCTCCACCCCGCGGTGCGGGTGCGGGTGGAGGCGCGGCAGGGGATCGGCGGGCACAAGGGGCTGATCGGCGTGATCGGGGCGGATTACGTGCTGCGGGATCGCGACCGCTGGCTCGTGTCGTTGGGGCCGCGGCTGACGCTGGCGGACGGCAAATATCACCGGGCGTATTTCGGGGTGAGCCCGGCGGGTGCCGTCACGAGCGGTCTGCGTGCGTTCCGGCCCGATGGTGGCGTGCAGGCGGTCGGGGCGACGGCGGGGTTCGGGCGGCAGCTGGGCGAGCGCTGGGGCGTGATGGGCTATGCCAAGTACGACCGGCTGGTCGCCGATCCGGGGCGCTCGCCGATCGCCCGCGGGCCGGGTTCGCGCGACCAGCTGTCGGGCGGGGTGGCGCTGAGCTACACCTTTGGCGGGTAAGCGCGCCCGACATTGATCCAGGTGATCGTGTTCGTCGAAACCGCCGGAACTCGCACCCGAGTCGCCGGCTTCTGCCCTCCGCGCCCGCTTCCGGGACAGACAGAGAGGACTATCGATGGCGATCAAGTTCGCAGCGACGCTGAACGCGGTCAACCGTGGCCTGGACCAGACCAAGGCCGACAAGGGCGCGCATCTGTTGGAGGATTGGGAGACCGCGCTGGCCGACACCGACGTGACCGGGGCGAAGGGCATCCTGCGCGACCTCCAGTCGCTTCGCAAGCAGCTGGAGAAGGACAGCCCCGACGCCGACCGCGTCCACACGCTGCTCCACCGACTGGGCGAGGCGACGGTCAAGATCGCCGACAAGGCCGAGAAGAACGGCGACAAGCTCAAGGAACTGGGCCAGGCGTTGACCGAGGCCGGTGAGGAAAGCGCCGACGAGGAGCATGACGAAGAGGCCGCCAAGGCCCCGAAGCGGGCGCGCAAGAAGGGGTGAATGAAAGTAAGGGAGCGGGTACGAGCAGCCCGCTCCTTTCGCCCTGTAGACAGGATGATCGCCTGCTTGCGACGATCCATACGGTGTCCTCTCGCCTTCGCGAGAGCCAGATGGTCGACGGGACGGTAGCCTATTCCTTGAAGCGCCGGCCATCCTTCATCACCAGGACCACGTCTCGGGCGGCGGCGATGCGGACGGTGGGGTCGCCGCGGACGACCACGAGATCGGCGAGCAGGCCGGGCTTGACCTCGCCGCGGTCCGTCAGGCCGAAGGCGCGGGCGTTGCCGCTGGTGGCGGCGGTGAGCACTTCGGCGGCGGGCATGCCGGCGGCGGCCATCAGCTCCATCTCGCGGGCGTTGTCGCCATGGGCGAAAACGCCGACATCGCCGCCCATGCAGATCATGACCCCGGCGCGGCGGGCGGCGGCGAAGGCGGTGCGGCTCGCCTGGACGGAGGCGGGGGCGGGATCGCGGCCGTTCCAGCCGGCGTAGCGCGCGCTGGCGTCGGCGGCGGCGAGGGTGGGGCAGAGAACCGTGCCGGCGGCCTTCATTTGCGCGAGCGTAGCGGGGCTGGCTCCGTAGCCGTGCTCGATCGTGTCGGCACCCGCCGCGACCGCGCGGGCGATGCCCTCGTCGGTGGAGGCGTGGACCGCGACGGGGCGGCCGGCATCGTGCGCCGCCTCCACCGCGGCGCGGAGCTCGGCAAGGGTGAAGGTCGGGCGGCTAGGCTCACCGGCGCGCCAGCGGTAATCGGCATAGAGCTTGATGAGGTCGGCGCCCGCCGCGATCTGTGAGCGGACGGCGCGGACGGTGCCCTCGATCCCGCTGGCTTCCTCCGCGCCTTGGGGCAGCTCTACGCCGGGCTCGAACCCCTTGGGACCGTAGGCACCGGCGGCGACGATAGCGCGGGTGGCGGCGAGGATGCGCGGGCCGGGAACGATCCCTTGGGCAATCGCCTGGCGCAGGCCGACATCGGCATAGCCCGCGCCCTCCGTGCCGAGGTCGCGTTCGGTGGTGAAGCCGGCCGCGAGCGTCGCTCGGGCGTGGACCACCGCGCGGGCGGTGCGGAGCGCGAGAGGTTCGTGGAGGACCTGATCGTCCCACTTCGCTTCGTCATAGGGGTGGAGGAAGAGGTGGCCGTGCCCCTCGATCAGACCCGGCATCAGGGTGGTGTCGGGGCCGAGTTCGACCACCTCGGCATCGGCAGGTGCGGCGATGGCGGGGCCGACCGCCTCGATCCGGTCGCCGCGGACGAGCACGCGCCAGTTGCGATGGGGCACCGGGTCACGGCCGTCGAACACCGCGCCGGGAACGAGAAGCAGCGGGCGCGGCGTTGAGGGTGGCGGGGGCGGCGCGGGCGTCTGGCCGGCCAGCAGCAGTGCCCAGAGCCAGCTCATACGCGTCCTCCTTGCCAAGCCGGCGTTCGCGCCGATAGCGTCACGGCCATGGATAAAGCCTGTCGCGCCGCCCGCAACCTCCTCCTGGCCGTGCTGCTCGGGGGGCCGGTCGCTGCACGGGAGCCGGGCGAGGCGGCGCGGTGGCGGGCGCAGGCGGCGCGGGTGACGATCACGCGCGACGAATGGGGCATCGCGCATGTGCGGGGGCGCAGCGACGCGGACGCGGTGTTCGGTGCGGTGTACGCGCAGGCGGAGGACGACTTTCCCCGGATCGAGGCGAACTACCTCGCTGCGCTTGGGCGGACAGCGGAGGCGAAGGGGGAGGGCGCGATCTGGGCGGACCTGCGCCAGCGGATGTGGGTCGATCCGGCGGTGCTGCGCGAACAGTATCGGACCAGCCCGGCGTACCTGAAGCGGTTGATGGACGCGTGGGCGGACGGGCTCAACTTCTTCCTGGCGAGCCATCCCGCCGTCAGTTCGCAGGCGCTGACCCGGTTCGAGCCGTGGATGGCGTTGAGCTTCACCGAGGGGAGCATCGGCGGCGACATCGAGCGGGTCGACCTGAAGGCGCTGGCGGCGCTGTATCGCGAGGACGTCGCGTCGACCGACGATCCGCGCCGGCCGGAAGAGCCGCGGGGGTCGAACGGGATTGCGATCGCGCCGAAGCTGACCCGTGACGGGCATGCGCTGCTGCTCATCAACCCGCACACCAGCTTCTACTTTCGGTCCGAGTTGCAGATGACCAGCGACGAGGGGCTCGACGCCTATGGCGCGTCGACCTGGGGGCAGTTTTTCATCTATCAGGGGTTCAACCGGCGAGCGGGGTGGATGCACACCTCCTCGGGGGTGGATGCGGTGGATGCGTTTGCGGAGACGGTTTCGCCGGACCTCAAGCGGTATCGCCACGGCGGGCGCTGGCGACCGGTCGTGCGGCGGAGCGTCAGCCTGTCGTTCCGGCGGCCCGATGGCGGGATCGGGCGGCGCGAGTTCACGGTCTGGCGGACGCATCATGGGCCGATCGTCGCGCGACAGGGTGACAGGTTGATCGCGCAATCGTTGATGTGGAAGCCGGTGCCCGCGCTCGAGCAGAGTTGGCTGCGGACGCGGGCGGGCGATCTGGCGGGCTACCTCAAGGTCGCGGAACGGCAGGCCAACTCGTCCAATGCGACGCTGTTCGCGGATGCCAGGGGCGAGATTGCGTATCTGCACCCGCAGTTCGTGCCGGTGCGCGATGATCGGTTCGACTGGCGCGCGACGGTGGACGGGAGCGATCCGGCGGCGGACTGGCGCGGGCTGACGCCGCTGAACCGGCTGCCGCAGGCGGTGAACCCGGCGAGCGGGTGGGCGATGAACACCAACAACCAGCCTTGGGGCGCGGCGGGCGCGAACAGTCCGCGCGCGGCGGACTTCCCCCGCTACATGGACACCGCCGGCGAGAATGCGCGCGGGGTGCATGCGACGATGCTGCTGGAGGGATCGGGCGGGTGGACGCCCGAACGGCTGATCGCGGCGGCGTATGACAGTTATCTGCCTGCCTTTGCCGAGCTGTTGCCGCCGGTGGTTGCAGCGTGGGCGGCGCTGCCTGCGGGCGATCCGCTGCGGCGGCGGCTGGCGGAGCCGGTGGCGGTGCTGAAAGGGTGGAACTATCGGTGGGGAGCGGACAGTGTCGCGACCTCGCTGGCGGTGTTCTGGGGCGACCAGATGTGGCGCGACGCGGGACCGTTCGCGCGGGCCGAGCGGGTCAACGTGCCAGACTATATCGCGACGCGGGTGACGCCGGCGCAGAAGCTGGCGGCGCTCGACCGGGCAGTGGCGAAGCTCGACGCCGACTTTGGACGGTGGCGGGTGGCGTGGGGCGAGATCAACCGGTTCCAGCGGATCACGAACGCGATCGAGCCGCGGTTCGACGATGCGAAGCCGTCGGTGCCGGTGCCCTTTACCTCGGCGCAATGGGGGTCGCTGGCGTCATTCGGGGCGCGGGCGTACGACAATACGAAGCGCTGGTACGGGACGAGCGGCAACAGCTTCGTCGCGGCCGTGGAGTTCCGCCCCGAGGGCCCGCGCGCCTGGGCGGTGATGGCGGGTGGCGAGAGCGGCGATCCGGCCTCGCCGCACTTCGCCGACCAGATCGGGCGCTATGCGGGTGGGCAGCTGCGCGCGGTGCACTTCGAAGCGGCGGATGTCGCGGCACATGCCCGACGGCGGTATCGGCCGGGGGAGTAGTCGCTCAGAGCAGGCGGACCAGCATCGCGACCAGCCCGAGCGCCGAGACGAGCCACGCGACGCTGCGCAGATAGGGCACGCCGAAGATGTAGAGCGGCAGGTGGACGACACGCGCCGCGAACCAGGCGATCGCACCGACCTCTCCCGCGCCGCCGGTCCGGCCGGTGACCGCCAACGCGAGGGCGAGAGCGACAAAGGCGGGATAGGTCTCGTTGAAGTTGCGCAGGGCACGTTCGGCGCGGGCGGCGTGGATGCCGAGCGGCGCGGGATCGCCGTCGCGGGCACCCGCACCCCAGCGTGCTCCGCGCGAGGCGGTGCCGAGCTGGCCCTGGAGCGCGATGTGGACGAGGAGCAAGGCGACCGACCAGCCGAGCAGGGTCAGTTCGGTGGGAAGCGGCATGGGCGTGCTCCGAGGGGGACAGGCGGAACGGGCGGGGCGTGCCGCCGTTCCTTGGCGATGACCGACCCGCATGACCTGAACCGCTTCGTCCGTGCCCAGGCGGCGAATTACGACGATGCGCTGGCCGAGATCCGGGCGGGGGCGAAGCGGAGCCACTGGATGTGGTACGTATTCCCGCAGATCGCCGGGCTGGGGCAGAGCGACATGGCGCGGCGATATGCGATCGGGTCGGTGGCGGAGGCGCGGGCGTATCTGGCGCATCCGGTGCTGGGAGCGCGGTATCGCGAGTGCGTGGCGGCGTTGCAGGCGCTGCTGTCGACCAGCGCCGAGGCCGTTTTCGGCGGGATCGATGCGGTCAAGCTGCGGTCGTCGCTGACGCTGTTTGCGGCGGTCGATCCGGCGTTCGACGCGGCGATCGGGCGCTGGTTCGGGGGCGTGCGTGACCCCGCGACGCTCAGCCGGTTACCCGCTCCGTCAGCGCCATGAAGTCGCGCGCGGCGTCGCGATCGGCGGGGTCGAGCGCCTCGATATCCGGGCGGCGGCCGAGCATGTGGAGCAGCGACCATAGCGCGAAGCGGCGCCCGCGGTCACGCTCCAGCCCGAGGTCGACCCCCAGCCGCTCGATCCCCGCGCCCAGTGCGGGCGGGGTGAGGGTGGCCAGGTCGGCGGTGCCGAAATAGCCGAGAAGTAGCGCGTCGAGGTTCATGCGGGCGCTATGCCGCACGCGCCGCTGCCGTGTCGAGCAGCGCGGCGACGACGGGGAGGAACGCGTCCGCGACCCGCTGGATCGCGGCGGCATTGGGGTGGAGGCGGTCGGCGAGGACCAGCGCGGGGTGCCCCATCACCCCAGCCGGGAAGAAGGGGTGGGTGGGGATGCCGTACCGGCTCGCGAGCGCGGGATAGATGCCGTTGTACCGATCGGCATGCGCGCCCAGCATCGCGGGCACCTCGAACGTCGCGAGCAGGACGGGGATGCCGCAGCGCGCGAGCTCGGTGAGGATCGCGTCGAGATTGGCCTCCGTCGTCGCGGGGGCGAGGCCGCGGAGCAGGTCGTTGGCGCCCAGCTCGACGATCGCGAGGTCGGGGCGGCGGTCGAACCGGGCGAGCACGCGGGGCAGGCGGCGAAGGCCGTTGGCGGTGGTGTCGCCCGAAACGCCGGCGTTGATGACCGACGCGGCGGGCCAGCGATCGTGAAGGGCCGCCTCGAGCCGGGCGGCGAAGCTCGCGTCGCTGGGCAGGCCGTAGCCGGCGGTGAGGCTGTCCCCGAAGGCGAGGACGACGGGTGGGTTCATGGCGTCGATGTGGCGTGCGTCCGCGGCCGTTCAATATCCGGGCGGGTCACTCGGCGGCGATGGGCTGGCGTCGGGCTTCGCGGGTGGGGAGGACGAGGTGGTGGATGAAGTTCGCCAGCTCGCGGTGGCGGCCCTCTGGCGCGACAAGGTCCGGGTCGATGCCCAGCCGCCAGCGCAGGTCGATCCGGTCGGGGCGGTGGTGGAGCGCCTCGAACATCTCGGCCTGATCGTGGACGGCGGCCTCGGTAAGCGCAAGGCCGTTCTCGACGATGGTGGCCGCGTCACGGCGGAGCGCCGCGCCGATCTCCATCAGCGACAGTTCGGGGTGGTATTGCACGCCCCAGAAGATGCCGGGCCCGTGGCGGACCTCGGCGGCCTGGACCTCCGTAATCGCGTTGGTGGCGAGGCAGGTCGCGCCGGGCGGGAGCGTGTTGACCTCGTCGCCGTGGATCGCGGGCGCGTCCCACGCGACGCCGCGACCGGCGAGCAGCGGATGGTTGCGTCCCGCCTCCGTCCGGCCGATCCGGCGGGCGAGCCCGGCCTCCTGCCGGGGCATCGCGTGCACCCGCCCACCAGCCGCGGCGACGGCGAGCTGGAGGCCGGCGCAGGAGCCGAACGACGGCGTGCCGCTGGCGAACACGGCGCGCATGAAGGCGAGCTGGCGCTGCGTTTCTGGGGTGCCGTCATAGACGTGGAGCGGCGAGCCGGTGACGAATACCGCATCGTATCGCGTCAGCGCGGCGACATCGGGCAGGTTCGCGTCGGCATCGGCGGGAACAACGCGATCGATTGCGGCGTCCGAGACGATCGCACGGAGGGTGTCGGCATAGGTTTCGCCTGCGCTCCGGCCGACCGAGGCGCGACGCTTGTCGCGCTGTTCGGCCGTTTCGCTTTCGGCAATCAGGAAGTGCATCGTCGCCCAACCGACCGGGGCAAGGTAGGGTCCCGTTGATGTTGATCCATGTTGCACAGGTGCGGAGAATGCCGGACACATCGCGCTCGACCGGGCCGGCGGGGCTGCTATCGTCTGGCGGGACGCAATCGGGGAGCGGCATGACAGGGCGTGATTTGCGTGGATGGGGGAGGCGTACGGCAGCGCTGTTGGCTGCGGGGGTGCTCGCCGCGTGTTCGGGCGGCGACGGGCGGCCGCGCAGCGCGGGGAGCGACGCCGCCAAGCCGAAGGGGAGCGCTTCCAAGGGGAATGGGCCGGGGCTCAACGCCGGCTACTCGCACGATCCCTTTCCCTCGACCTACCATGCCTATCCGGGCGTGCCGACGCTGGTGCGCGATGCAACGGTGATCGATGGCGAGGGCGGGCTGATCGAGCATGGATCGGTGCTGTTCGCGGACGGCAAGGTCGTCGCGGTCGGGCAGGCGCTGGACGCGCCGGCGGGGGCGAGCGTGATCGACGCGGGCGGCAAATATGTGACGCCGGGGATCATCGATATCCACAGCCACCTGGGCGACTATCCCAGCCCCTCCGTGCAGGCGCATTCGGACGGGAACGAGGCGACCGATCCGGTCACCGCCGACGTCTGGGCCGAGCACAGCGTCTGGCCGCAGGACCCCGGTTTCGGGCGGGCGCTGGCGAACGGGGGCGTGACGACGCTCCAGATCCTGCCCGGCTCCGCCAACCTGTTCGGCGGGCGGTCGGTGGTGCTCAAGAACGTCTATGCCCGCACGATGCAGGCGATGAAGTTTCCCGGCGCGCCCTACGGCCTCAAGATGGCGTGCGGCGAGAACCCCAAGCGGGTCTATGGCGGCAAGGGCAGGAAGCCCGCGACGCGGATGGGCAACGTCGCGGTCGATCGCGCCACCTGGGCGCGCGCCGTCGCGTACAAGCGGCGCTGGGACAAATACGAGACCGACGGCGGCGACACCCCGCCCGATCGCGACATCGCGATGGACACGCTGCGCGGCGTGCTGGCGGGCGAGATCCGGGTGCAGAACCACTGCTATCGTGCCGACGAGATGGCGATCGTCATGGATATGGCCAAGGAGTTCGGGTACAAGGTGACCGCGTTCCACCACGCGGTCGAGGCGTACAAGATCGGCGACCTGCTCAAGGCGAACGGCACCTGCGCGGCGGTGTGGGCCGACTGGTACGGGTTCAAGATGGAAAGCTTCGACGGGATCGGGGCGAACCTGGCGCTGCTCGAAAAGGCCGGCGCGTGTGCGATGATCCATTCGGATGACGAGAACGGCATCCAGCGGCTGAACCAGGAGGTCGCCAAGGCGCGGGCGTCCGGGCGCAAGGCGGGCGTCGACGTGTCGGACGCGGCGGCGTGGAAGTGGCTGTCGCTCAATCCGGCGCGGGCGCTGGGGATCGACGAGCGGACGGGGTCGCTCAAGCCCGGCAAGATGGCGGACGTGGTGCTGTGGAACGGCAATCCGTACAGCGTCTATACCCGGCCCGAGAAGGTCTGGGTGGACGGGGCGCTGCTGTACGACGCCAACGATCCCAAGCGGCGGCCGGTGAGCGACTTCGAGGTGGGCCAGCCCGGATCGGGAGACGTCAAGTGAATCGCGCCTTTCTGCTTCTCGCCACCGTGCTGGCGAGCCCCGTTACGGCGCAGACGGGATCTTCCCAAAACAGCACTTCGGGGGGTGGCACCGTCGCCATCACCGGCGGCACGGTCGCGATCGGCGACGGGTCGGAGCCGGTCCAGGGAACGGTGGTGTTCCGCGACGGGCGGATCGTCGCCGCGGGCGCGGGCGTGGGTGTGCCCGCGGGCGCGACGGTGATCGACGCGCGGGGCAAGTGGGTCGCGGCGGGGATCGTCGCGGGGCTGACCGACATGGGACTGGTCGACTCGTCGGGCGTAGAGGAAAGCAGCGACGTCCGTTCGGGCGACAGCCCGTTCGCGGCGGGGATCGACATCGCGCCGGCGATCAACCCGGACACGGTGGTGATCGCCAACGAGCGGCTGGGCGGGGTAACGCGGGCGATCGTCTCGCCGGGCGCGCGCGGCTCGATCTTTGCAGGGCAGGGCGCGGTGATCGACCTGGGCGCGGACCCGCAAGCCGTGACGCGCGCGCGGGCGTTCCAGTTCGTCGAGCTGGGCGAGACCGGCGGGCGGATCGCGGGCGGCAGCCGGCCGGCGGGCTATGCGATGCTGCGCGACCTGTTGGCGCAGGCGCAGGATTACCGGCGCGATCCGAAGGGGTTCGACGGGCGCGGGCGCGATGCGCTGTTGAAGCGGACGGATGCGCAGGCGCTGCTCGATGTGCTCGACGGGACGGTGCCGCTGCTGGTCCATGCCGAGCGGGCAAGCGACATCCGCAGCGTGCTGGCGCTGACGGGGGCGTATCCGAAGCTCAGGCTGGTGCTGGTCGGGGCGACCGAGGGGTGGATGGTGGCGCGCGAGATCGCAGGTGCGAGGGTGCCGGTGATCGCGGCGGCGCTTGCCGACCTGCCGTCGAGCTTCGAGAGCCTCGCCGCGACCGAGAGCAACGTCGGACGGATGACGCGGGCGGGGGCGAGCGTCGCGATCTCCACGGTCGGTGCGAACGACGCACCGGGCGAGCATGTGCTGACCCAGTTCGCGGGCAACCTGGTGGCGATCGGCAAGGTGCCGGGCGCGACCGGGCTGAGCTGGGGACAGGCGTTCGCGACCGTCACCTCGCGGGCAGCGGCGGCGGTGGGGATGGAGGGCGAGATCGGATCGCTCCGCCCCGGGCGGCGCGCGGACGTGGTGGTGTGGGACGGCGATCCGCTGGAGCTGTCGTCGGCCCCGACCGCAGTGTGGATCGACGGGCGCGCGCAGCCGATGGAGTCGCGGCAGACGAAGCTGCGGGACCGGTATCTGACACCGGGGGAGGATGGGTTGCCAAAAGCGTATCGGTGAGGTCGGCTGCCTTCACGTGTTCGCGTCAGGAGTATTGCCACTCTTCACCGGCCCTTAAGCCTTACCGGTCACACCGACGGGTATGGACACGATCCCCTACGATATCGCCGCACACCCCGCGCGCAAACTGATCGTTCTCACCTTTCGGCAGGTATTCTGGGACGCGGAGGTCGCCGACCGGTTCCGCAGCGAGTGCCTGGCCGCAGTGGCGTCGCTGGGCTGTGCGCCGGGCGAGCATCTGATCCTGGCCGACCTGCACAATGCGGTGCTCCAAAGCCAGGCGACATATGAGAAAATTCAGGAACTGATCGGGTCGGCGACGGCGGCGGGTATCGCGCTGGTCGCGGCGACGCCGCTCGCGCGGATGCAGACCAAACGGCTGCAGATCCGAGACAATGTCGTGATGTTCGCGGATCGGGCGGAAGCGGAGGCGTGGTTGTTCGACGTGGACCGGCAGGTCGCGGCCTGACGGTCAGACCGTTCCCATCACCTGGGCGGCGAAGCGCTCCATCTCCTCCATCTGCGGACTCATCTGTAGCAGCAGCAGGTCGAGGCCGGCGTGTTCGTACTCGGCGACACGTTCCTTGAGCTGTTCGGGCGTCCCCACAAGATTGGGGCGCAAACCCCTGTTCGACACGGAATATTCCTGCACCTTGAGCTCGCGCTCGAGCTGGGTGCCGGAAAGCCATTGGTCGAAATTGGCGTAACCGGCGGGGATGTCGGTGACGGCGGTGATGCGATCGAGTTCGCGCCTGGCCTCGGCCTCGCTGTCGCGGACGATGGCGTAGGCGGCCATGCCGTACTGCATGGGCGGGCCGCCGGCGGCTTCGCGGCGGGCGGCCATGTCGGCGATCTTGGGGGCGATCGCGGTGGCGGGGTCGCCGTGCATGACATAGGCGTCGCACTGGGCGGCGATCATGGTCTTGGCCTTGTCGCTCTCGCCGCCGGCGTAGACGGTGGGGCGCTTGGCCGGCTTGGGGCTGACGATCGCGTCCTCCGTCCGGTAGAACTGACCGGCGTAGCTGAAGCGGTCCTGGGTCCAGAGGCCGTCCACCACGTCGAGCCATTCGGACGTGCGGGCGTAGCGATCGTCGTGCTGGTCGAACTGCAGGCCGTACTGGCGTGCCTCGTCCGCCCACCAGCTGGAGACGACGTTGAGCGCGAGACGACCGTTCGCGATCCGGTCGATGTTCGCGGCGGCCTTGGCGAACAGGGCGGGGTGGTGGAAGTTGGGGCGGACCGCGACCATCAACTCCAGAGTATCGGTGACGGCGGCGAGCGCGGCGGCGGTGGACCAGGCATCGAGCGCGGGTGCCTCGACCCCCTTGATGTCGTTGAGGTTCAGTTCTGCGACGAGGCTGAGGTCGTAGCCCCAGCGTTCGGACGCCTGGGCAAGGCGGCGGGTATAGTCCCAGCTTGCCTCCATCCCCTCGTCGGGGACGTTGCGGAGCCAGCCGCCGAACACGGGCATCCAGTAACCGTAGCGCATCAGCGGGCTTTCATCAGCGAGGTGAGATAGTCAACGAGCCGGTCGTGCGGGTCCCAGCCGAGAACGTCCAGCGGTTTCGCAACGAAGTTCGACAAGGCGTTAATATCGTAGAAGCGGGCGACGCCGTCCCGGTCGTCGATCATGACCTCGACCCCGCCGACGTCGAGCGCCATCGCGCGGGCGATCGCCTCCGCGCCCCCGATCAGCTCGGGGGCGGGCTGGACCGCGGTCATGCTGATGTTCGAGCCTTCGACGCAGGCGTCGGCGGGGCAGAGGTCGAACGCGCCGCCGCCCGACACCTCGATCGCGTAGAGGAAGGCCCGGTCGAGCGTCTCGATCCGGGTGATGCTGCCGCCGCGAGCGGGGACGTAGTCCTGGACCAGCAGCACGCCGTCGACCGAGGTCGGCAGGTCGCGCTCGGCGACGGCGTAGCGGAGCTCGGCCATGTTGTCGAAGCGAGTGATGCCCGCGCCCGAGCCGCCGATGTTCGCCTTGACCACCAGCGGGAAACCGATCTGCGCGGCGGCGGCTTCTACATCGGCGGCGCGGTGGACGACGCGGGTGGCGGGGATGGCGAGGCCGAGCGAGGCGATCAGCGAGAGTTGGCGTGCCTTGGACGAGTCGATCGCAAGCACGGCGGCGCCGTTGACGACGCGGGCGCCGGCGCGGGCCCAATGGTTCAGCAGCGCGGTGGCGTGGAAGATCGGGTGCTCGCCGGCCCTCAGGAAGCTCGACATGGCGATGCGGTTGAGGACCAGCGGGGCGGGCGGCGTCGGGTCGGCTGGGTTCCAATCGCCGTCCGGCTTGAGCGCTGTATAGTCGATGCCGCGGCGGTCGAGCGCGGCGAACAGCGGGCGGAACCATTCGGGATGTTCGTAGAGGATGGCGAGCGAGGGCAAGGGCATGT
>Ga0325401_1001672_pt1 | contig 18987 bp, 22 predicted proteins | sample PopdelMetagenome_FD_205666 | JGI IMG/M metagenome (GOLD analysis project Ga0325401, IMG submission 205666) | Populus deltoides microbial communities from Bellville, Georgia, United States - Xylem-PdKOR-R2 | ecosystem: Host-associated > Plants > Phyllosphere > Stem > Wood/Secondary xylem | place... | reverse complement strand
GGCCCGGCCGGCCCGGGCGCCGGGGTCGTCGCCGTCTCGCTCACGCGCTCAGGATAGGGAACGCCCGGCTCGCCGGCGGCGGTTCGTGAGCCGTCAGCGCGTGGTCGACCCCGCGTCCAGACGCGCTGCCGCGCGGTCGGCGTTCCGTCCGACCGGCACCAGCGAGGTCGCCCGGCCAAGCCCGGTCGCCGGCATGCCGACGTAGATCGACTCCGCCCGGGCCACCTCGTAGGTCTCGTGCCAGATCCCCACCGCACCCGGCGCCTTGCGGGCGCGCCGGTTGAACGCCGTCCAGGCCGGGCGGTGCTCGGCGTCGCGGGCGCTGGCGTACGCGTACAGCTTGTCCTTCGAGTCCCACCACTGGATGACCGTCGGGCCGCCGGCGCCGACGACGGTGCGGAAGCCGAGCATCCCCGAGTCCGGGTCGCTCGCCAGCTCGCGCAGCATCGGCGGCATGGCCGCGAAGGTCGGCAGCCAGAGGTCGGGGCGCCACGGCCTGTTCACCCGCATGCCGATGAGGAAGACGACGAGCGGGCCCTCGTGAGCGTGGGTCATGCGTCCGGCGTGGATCTCGGCCATCTCGGGCTCCTGCCCCTCGGCGATTTGGGAAGTGCTGCTCTCCAATATTGGACAGTGCTAGTGTCCGATGTCAAGGAGGTGCGAGGTGCGGATCTCGGAGCTGTCCCGGCAGGCCGCCGTGCCGGTCGCGACCGTGAAGTACTACCTGCGCGAGGGGCTGCTGCACGCCGGCGAGCTGACCTCGCCGACGCAGGCCCGCTACGACGACAGCCACGTCGCCCGGCTGCGGCTGGTGCGCTCGCTCCTCGGGCCGGGAGGCCTGAGCGTCGCGCGGGCCCGCGAGGTGCTGCGGGCGATCGACGACCCGCCGGAGAGCCCCTACGCGTTGCTCGGGGTCGCGGCCACCGCGGTGCGCCACCCGGTCGAGGTGCGCCCGCACCCCGAGGTGCACGCCCTCGTCGAGCGCTGGGGCTGGCCGGTCGGGGAGGACTCCTGCCCCGAGCACCAGGTGCTCGCCGACGCGCTCGAGGGGCTGCGCGCCGCCGGCTTCGAGTCCCCGCCCGGCGTGCTCGACCGCTACGCCGCGGCGATGGACGAGGTGGCCGGGGTCGAGCTCGCCCACGTGCCCGACGAGTCGCTGGCCGCCGCCGTGCGCTACGTCGTCCTCGGCGTCGTGCTCAACGAACCGGTGCTGCTGGCCATGCGCCGCCTCGCCGAGCAGGCCGCCGCGTGGCGGCAGGTCGCCGAGGGGGACGCGCAGGAGCACGGGCCGGACGCGGCGGCACCCGCGGACCTCGACAGACTGGACGCGTGACCCCTCCTCCCGCCCCCCGCTCCCTCGACGCCTTCGTCGCGGGGCTGCCCAAGGCCGAGCTGCACGTGCACCAGGTGGGCTCGGCGTCGCCGCGGATCGTGGCCCAGCTCGCCGAGCGGCACCCCGGTACGGTGCCGACCGATCCGGACGCGCTGGCCGACTACTTCCGCTTCGACGACTTCGCCCACTTCATCTCGATCTACCTCTCGGTGGTGAAGCTCGTCGAGACCGCCGAGGACGTGCGGCTGCTGACGTACGAGATCGGGCGCGAGATGGCCGAGCAGCAGATCCGCTACGCCGAGCTGACGATCACGCCCTACCTGAGCGTGGGGCCCGACCTGCCCGCCGAGGCGTTCCTCGAGGCGATCGAGGACGCCCGGGTCGGCGCCGCCCGCGACCACGGCGTGCAGCTGCGCTGGATCTTCGACATCCCGGCCGACTTCGGGATCCCGGCCGCGGAGGCGACCGCCTCCATCGCCATGGACCACGACGTCCCCGGGCTGGTCGGCTTCGGCATCGGCGGTTCGGAGGAGGGCTTCCCGCGCTCGATGTTTCGCGACCAGTTCGACCGGGCGCGGGCCGTCGGGCTGGGCTCGGTGCCGCACGCCGGGGAGACCACGGGGCCGGCGACGGTGTGGGACGCGATCGAGACCCTGGGGGCGCAGCGGATCGAGCACGGCATCAGCGCCGCGCAGGACGAGGACCTGATGGCCTACCTGGCCGAGAACGACATCACCCTCGACGTCTGCCCCAGCTCCAACGTCGCGCTCAAGGTCGTCGACGACCTCGCCTCCCACCCGCTGCCGACGCTCGTCGCGGCCGGGGTGCCGGTGAGCATCAACACCGACGACCCGCCGATGTTCGGCACGACCCTGAACCGCGAGTACGCGGTCGCGGCGGACCTCCTGGGCCTGGACGAGGCCGGCCTCGCACGGCTGGCGAGGGCGGGTGTGGACGGCGCGTTCGTCGACGAGGCGACCAAGACCGCCCTGCGCGGGGAGATCGATGCCTACGTCGCCGCGTGGTCCGGCACCTCGGGTGAGGACGCTCGTACGTAGGTACGTACTATCGACGCATGACGGACGTCGAGGACAGGCTCGCCGCGCTCGAACAGGCGGTCGACCGCCTCACCCGGGTGCGGGCGGCGCAGGACGAGGCCGGCTCGCCCGACCTGTGGGTGGTCGACGGCGTCCGGGAGCGGCACCCCGGCGGCGCCGTGGTGTTCGGAGGCACGGCGGCCGTCGGCAAGGGCGAGGTCGCCTGGCAGTGGGGCAGCGACACCGAGACCCTGCGCGAGGCGGACTGGTCGGGCGCGGCCGGCGTCTTCGACGCCCTGGGCCACCCCGTCCGGCTGCGGCTGCTGCAGCGCGTGCTGAACGGGACCGTCACCACCCACGACCTGGCCCTCGACGAGGCCCTCGGCACGACCGGCCAGCTCCACCACCACCTGCGCGCCCTCGTGGCCGCCGGCTGGCTCCAGTCCGTGGGCCGCGGGACCTGGGCGGTCCCGGCACCCCGCGTGGTGCCCCTGCTGGTCGTCCTGTCCGCCGGGCTGGCCCGGTGAGCGGCCCGCGCCGGGCGGGGGTCGCCGCCGCGGCCCTCGTGCTCGGGACGGTGCTCGCCCTGCTGCTGGGCTTCTCCGGCCCGACCCTGGGCCCGACGACGACCGGGGACGCGGCGCTGGCCGCCGACGTGAGCGGCGCGTTCGACGGGGAGCGCGGCCTGGAGGCGGTCTCGGCCGCGCGGGTCGAGGACGGACGGGCCACGTTCGCCGGGCTCGGCGAGACCCGCGGGACGGCCCCCGGGCCGGACACCCCCTTCGAGCTCGGGTCGATCACCAAGACCTTCACCGCCGCGCTGCTCGCCGAGGCGCTCGAGCGCGGCGAGGTCCGCCTCGACGACCCGGTCTCCGGCCAGCTGACCGAGCTCGTCGGCAGCGACGCCGGCGCGAGCACCTACCGCGAGCTGGCGACGCACACCGCGGGCCTGCCGGCCTTCCCGTCCTCGTCGGTCCCGCTCGTCCTGCTGCGCCTGCTCGGCAACGACAACCCGTACGGCGGTAGCGTCGCCGAGCTGCTCGCGGCCACCCGGACCACCGAGGTCGGCGGGCGCGGGACGTACGCCTACTCCAACCTCGGCGTCGCCCTGCTCGGGCACGCCCTGGCCCGCGCCGCGGGCGTGCCGGACTGGCCGACGCTGGTGCAGCAGCGCCTCCTCGACCCGCTCGGGATGCGCCGGACGGTGGTGGCCGCCGGACCCGACGAGGTGCCGGCGCACGCCGCCCCGCCGCACCACGACAACGGCTGGCGCGCGCCCTTCTGGAGCGGGGCGGCCTTCGCGCCCGCGGGCTCGTCGACGACGACCACCGCCTCCGACCTCGCCCGGTTCGCCGGCGCCGTGCTCGACGGCACGGCGCCGGGCGCCTCGGCGACGGACCCGGTCGCCGACATCCCCGGCGGGCGGATCGGACTGCTGTGGCACGTCCGCCAGGTCGACGGCCGCACGATCACCTGGCACAACGGCGGCACGGGCGGGACGCGGACGATCCTCGCCCTCGACCGCGAGCGCGGCCGGGCCGTGGTGCTGCTACAGAGCTCGGCGCGCGACCTCGACACGACCGGGCTCCGGCTCGCGGCGGCCGAGCCCGGCGCGCCGCCGCTGACGGTCGACGGACCGGACCTCGACTGGGCCGGCACCGCCAGCTGGGGCGTCCTGGGCCTCCTGCTGGTCGCGACGGCGGTGGGGCGCTGGCGCCGGTCCGACCGGTGGGCCCTGCCCGACGGTGCCGCATCGGCTGCGGCGGGGCTCCTCGTCCTGCTGGCGCACGGCCCGTGGCTGGTGGTGCCCGTCGCCGTCTGGGGCGGGCTGGCCCTGGCGACGCTCGCGCTCGGGGTCCTCGCGGCGCGCAGCACGCGCACCGGCGCGCCGCTCACGGGGAGGAGGGCCGCCCTGACCGCGAGCGGCACCGTCCTCGTGCTGGCGCTGGCCCTGTGGAGCCTGTGAGCCTCAGGAGGGGGCGAGGTCGGCGGAGCCGCGGGCCGGCCCGGCGGGTTCGGTGATCGGCGAGGTGCCCGGCGGCGACCCGGAACGCCGTGCGGTGCGCAGCGGGAAGAGCTCGGGACGCCGGGGCTTCTTCCACCACAGCACGATGGCGATCAGCACGAGGATCTGGACCGTCGGGGACAGCGTGTCGCGGATGCGGTGGGCGGTCACGTCGAGGGCGTGGCCCACGTCGATGGCGCGGCCGGGGACGTAGGCCAGGGAGAGCGGCGCCCCGCGAATGATCATCAGCGGGTCGAGCTTGCTCGGCCCGATCACCGCCAGCGGCATCCAGGCGATGAGGTCGTACCAGGACAGCGTGTACATCGAGGTGACCAGCCAGGCGACCGAGAGCACCAGCGACGTGCGCAGCGCGATGGTGAGCGGGTCGCGGGTCACGTCGGCGCCCTTGGGCAGGCCGGGCGCGGCGACCCAGGGCACGACGCGCGACAGCATCCAGCCGATCACGAAGAGCCCGACGTAGGAGATGACGCCGACGACGACCTTGGCGTGCGTGCTCGACATGAACTGCGCGAACAGCGTGTAGAAGGGCGCGGCCCACGAGCCGACCGAGACGTAGCCGCCGTTGCGGAGCGCCTGGAAGAAGGCGGTCGGCTGCCACACGACGTACGCCCACCCCATCGGGATGGCGGTGCCAACGCAGAGCAGCAGCGCCTTCTTGGGCTCGCGGCGGTAGGCCCAGAGCATGGCGAGGCCCCAGATGCCGATGCTGACCTTGCCGCAGCCGGCGAGCCCGATCCCGAGGCCCGCGACGAAGGCGTTGCGGCGCATGAAGAGCAGCCCGGCCACCGCGAACATCACCGAGATGGCCTCGTTGTGCGCACCGGCGACGACCGCCCAGATCAGCAGCGGGTTGCAGATCCCCATCAACGCCGCCCGCGCCTGGCGCTGCCGGTCGCCATGGGCCATCAGGATGATCAGGCCGCCGGCGACGACGAACGGCACCACGGAGAAGACCTGGAGCCAGAAGACGATGTCGTGCATGTTCTCGCCGCCCAGCCGGTTCGCCAGCAGCTGCAGCCACGAGTTGATCGGCCCGTAGACGCTCGGGGTGTCCTGCCAGGGCCGCTCGGTCCAGCGCAGCACCGGGTCGAACTGCCCCCGGAACACCTCGGCCGGGGTGATCTCGTACGGGTCGCGCCCGATCGCCTGGAGCCGGCCGTACGCGGCGTACATCAGCACGTCGGCCGAGGTGAGCGGCGGCACCGTGATGGTCGCCAGGCTGAGGCCGGTGCCGAGCAGGAAGAGGCGCTTGGGCCGGGGCCGCCAGCCGTCGGACAGCGCGCGCAGCGCGACCAGCAGGCCGGCCGCGCCGAGGACGATCGCGAACCAGATGAGGGCGGAGACCAGCCACTCGTCCGGCGGGGTGGGCATGACCGAGGTCGGCAGGTACCACGGCGGCAGCAGGTTCCGTCGGGGGCCGAGCGTCAGCGCCACCGCCGACGGGCCGAGGAAGCCGACGACGACGGTGATGACCGTCGCGCCGACGATGCCGGCGAGGCCCCAGCGGTGGTCGCGGTGCCAGAGCCGCGGGGCGTAGACCTTGCGCTGCGGGCGGGCGGGGTTGCCGCCGCTGCCGGTGTGCCGCCGCGAACCGGCGCGGTGGCCCGGCCGGTGCGTCGCGGCGCCGCGCCGGACGGCAGGGGTGGCGCTCACCGGGAGCCGCGGCCGAACCGCTTGAGCAACCCGGACACGCCGTCGGCGGACAGGTCGCGGAGCTGGTTGCGCACGAGGCCCCGGGCCGCGAGGGCGCGGGTGACGTCCTTGAGCTGGCTGGCCCGGTGCAGCTGCGAGGCGAGGTCGGAGCCGGTCGCGCGGTGCGTGAGGTCGACGTCGATCTCCTCGACGACCAGCCCGGCCCGCAGCACGTCGACGCTCATCCCGACCTCCATGCCCCAGCCCGGGGCGAGGGGGCTCGCCAGCTCGAAGGCCCGGCGCGTGAGGCAGCGCTGCCCCGACAGCGGGGCGCGCGGCGACCAGCCGGTCAGCTCCTCGATCCCCCGCCGGGCGGTCCCGGTGACCAGCCCCATCCCGCCGGCCTGCTGGCCCTCGGCGGTGCGCTGCGGCGGGAGCACGGCGATCGCGAGCGCGGCCCGGCCGGACACGACCGCCTCGACCAGGGGTGCGCAACGGCTCGCGGTCTCGCCCAGGTCGGCGTCGAGCAGCAGCAGGACGTCGGCCTCGGGGCGGCGGTCACGCTGCTCGAGGACGCCGAGGCCGTTCACCGCCGACTCCACGGCGGCCGCCTTGCCCCGGTTGCGCTCGTGAGAGACCACCACCGCCCCGGCAGCGGCCGCGTGCTGCGCGGTGGCGTCGGAGCTGCCGTCGTCGCAGACCAGCACGGTCTCGACCCCCGGCAGCCCGCGGGCCGCCGTGACCGTCGCCGCGATCCGGTCCTGCTCGTCCTTGGCCGGGACGATGCACGCGACGCGCGCGGGGCCAGCACTCACGGCGCCCAGGGTAGTGCCCGGACCTGGGGGTGGGGCGCGTCAACGGACGCAGGCGCGAGCCGCCGCACGACGACCCGGGCGGGCGCCGCGCCGGGGAAGGGCGGACCCCAGCCGACGCAGCCGGCGCACCGTCGGCGAGCGCCGGGCCCGCACGCGCAGGTCGGAGGCCCGCGCCCGGAGCCCGGCCCGGCGCGCCGGGTCGGTGAGCACCGCGGTCCAGGCCCGCTCGAAGTCCTCGACCGGGAAGCGGTCGGCGACCTCGAGCGCGCGGCGACCCATCGCCGCCGCGCGCTCGGGCTCGCGCAGCAGACCGACGACGGCCGCGGCGAGCGCCTCGGGCCGGTGGTCCTCGACGAGCAGGCCGTCCACCTCGTGGCGGATCAGGTCGCGGGGGCCGTAGCGCACGTCGTAGGAGACGACCGGTGTCCCCCGGACCATGCTCTCGTTGATCACCCGGGCGAAGCCCTCGAAGGTCGAGGTCATCAGGGTGCAGCAGGCCCGGGCCTGCGCCCGGCCGACCTCGGTCGAGTAGCCCATGAGCGAGACGACCTCGGTGAGCCCGAGCTCGGCCACCAGCCGCTGCAGCGACTCGTGCGCGGGCCCCTCGCCGTACACCTCGAGCCTGGCTCCGGGCACCGCGGCCACGACGTCGACCATGGCCCGGACCGCGTGGTCGACCCGCTTGCGGTCGATGAGCTGGCCCACCAGCACCACCAGGCCCGGCTCCTTCTCGACGTCCTCCGCCACCGCCGGCCGCCGGCCGGGGTACGGGATGCTCACGAGGTGGGCGCCGGGCACGTCGCGCCGCAGCTCGCCGCGCTGCTGCTCGGTCAGGCAGACGATGGTGTCGACCTTGGAGGCCTGGGTGAACAGCGTGCGGAAGCTGGGCCGGGTGCCGCTCAGGCGGTCCTCCGGGTCCACGTAGTGGCAGTTGTGCAGGGACGCGACCTTGCGGTACGCCCTCGTCGACGCCAGCAGCACCGGGTCGTTGAAGCCGCGCTGCAGGGAGAACAGGACGGGCCGCGGCTGGTCACCGATCTCGGCGTCGACCCACTCGGCGACGATCGCGTGCCAGTCCACCGGTGAGCCGTCCGGGCCCTCCGCCCGCTGCTCGAACTTGCTCTCCGGGCCGCTCCAGGTGGTGAGGAGGAGGCGGCCGTCGGTGCCGAAGTAGCGGTACCGGAACGGGAACCGCTGGCCGTCGCGCGTGTCGGCGAGGCGGAAGGGCTCCCGGCCGCGCAGCCGCTGCGGGCGGGAGACCACACCGCTCTCCCCGGTCTGCTGCGCCTCCTCGGGCGGGACCCCGAGACGGGAGACCCAGTCGCTGTGCGCGAAGAAGTTCCGGACGCGGACGCGGCTGTGCAGGCTGCCGCGCTCCTTGAGCGCGACCGGGACGCGGTACCAGTCCCGGGAGAAACCGGTCGTGAGCAGCCGCACCTCCTGCCACTGCCGGGCGTAGAGGCTGGCCCGCTCCTGCACCGCCTTCTGCAGCCCGCCGCCGCGCTCGAGCAGCTCGGGGAACAGCAGGCAGGGGGTCTCGTCGGTCCTGAGCGGCGTCGGGGCGTCCGTCATAGTCCGGCTATTGTCTCTGAGCGCGATCGAAATGCCGTGCTCAGCCCCGGGGTGTCGCCGACCGGCCTCTCAGGAAGCGAGCGGCACCTGCCCCCTCAGGCCCGCGCCCGACGCGGCCCCCGCCGCAGCCGGAGCACCGTGGTCGCGGCCACGACCACGAGCAGGCCGACGACGGCCCCGCCCACGAGCAGGGGCTCGCCCGCCCCCGCGGCCCCGAGCGAGGCCCCGACGAGGGCCCAGGCCACGGCAGCCGCGTACGGGAGCAGTCCGCCGGTGAACCGCAGCACGACGACCGCGGTGGCCGTGGCACCCGCGAGGACCGCCAGCTGCCCGAGGACGCCCGCGGTGCCCGTGACCGGCGCGCCGCTGAAGGCGAGGCCGGTCGTGAGGTTGAGCCAGATGGCGACGGTGCTCCAGCCGGCGTAGAAGCCGAGGGTCCCCCAGGCCAGCGTCCGCCCGAGCGTGGACCAGCCGGCGATCTCGCTGCGGGCGCCCACCGCGACGCGGAGCCCGGCGGCGAGGCCGACGGCCATGACGAGGAAGACGGCGAGCGTCGCCCAGGCCGGCTCGACGACCGAGGCGACCAGCCAGACGCTGAAGCCGGCGAACACGATCAGCAGGGCGCGGGTCAGCGCGTCGACCACGGCCACCCCGCGCGCGTCGGCGCGGCGACGGAACCACGGCAGCCACAGGGCGAGCGCCAGGCTGAGGACCTCGATGAGCCCCCAGATGGAGAAGGCGTAGCCCAGCGGGGTGATCGCGGGCTCGCCCGGACGGTCCGACTGCATGATCGGGCTGTCGGCGAGGACGCTGACGAGCCCGCCGCTGACGACCTGGCCGACGGCCAGGACGACAAGGGCCGCCCCGGCCGGGGTGGTGCCGCGACGGGCGGCCGTGGTGGTGGCGCTCCCCTGCTCCGTGCTGGTGCTCATGGGATCCACGGTAGCAGGTGTTGAGGCAACCATACGATCTGGCTGCCTAAGGTTCGGTTAGGGTGGGCGGCATGGCGGGGCAGGACGAGGAGACGCAGACCCGGGGCGAGGCCGGGGACGGTGGGCACGGGCACAGCGAGGCCGCCGGGGGCACGGGTCGAGGTCGCGGCGGTGGCTGGGCCACGGACCCGACGACGTCGATGCTCCGCCGGCTGCAGACGGCGATGGGCGACGCCGAGTCCGCGCTCGCGGCGCGGATGGCCGTCGGACCCACGGACCTGGCGGCGATGACGCACCTCACCTTCGCGCGCGAGCCGATCGGTCCCCGGGAGCTGAGCGGGCGGCTGGGCATCACCCCCGGCGCGACCACCGAGCTCGTCGACCGCCTGGAGCGCGCCGGCCACCTCGAGCGCCGCCGCGACACCGTGGACCGCCGCCGTGTGCAGCTGCACGCCAGCACCGAGACGCTCGGCCAGGTCGCCGGCGAGCTCGCGCCGCTGCTGGGTGCCCTCGACGCCGTCGCCGCGGACCTCGACGAGCACGACCGCGCGGTCGTCCTGGGCTACCTCACCCGGGTGCGGGACGCGTACGAGGAGTTCGCGGCGCAGGGGGCCGACGGCCGCGGCACGGTTCGCTAGGGTCGCGCTCGTGACCCAGGACCAGACGCAGACGGCGCCCCGCCCCGGGGTCGCGACCGAGGTCGGACGCCTGCGGACGGTGATGCTGCACCGACCGGGCAACGAGCTGCGGCGGCTCACCCCGCGCAACAACGACGCCCTGCTCTTCGACGGCCTGCCCTGGGTGGACCGGGCGCAGGAGGAGCACGACGCCTTCGCCGAGGCGCTGCGCACGCACGGCGTCGAGGTGCTCTACCTCAGCGAGCTGCTCGCCCAGACCCTCGAGCGGCCGGAGGGCCGCGCGGTCGCGGTGGACAAGACGCTGACCGGGATCCGCCTGGGCGACAGCCTGCGCGCCTACCTCGAGGGCTACCTCGCCGACCTCGACGCCGCCGGCCTCGCCGACGTGCTGATGGCCGGGCTCGCCGTCGCCGAGATCGGCCCCACCAACAGCCTCGTCACCGCGCTCAGCGCGCCCGAGGACTTCGTCATCGACCCGCTGCCCAACCTGCTCTTCACCCGCGACTCCAGCGTCTGGGTCCAGGACCGACCGGTCGTCACGTCGCTGGCGATGCCGGCCCGGCTCCGCGAGACGCAGCTGACCGACCTCATCTACACGTTCCACCCGCGCTTCGCCGGGACCGAGCGGCTGCACGGCCCGGAGCGCGAGCTGCTCGAGGGCGGCGACGTCCTCGCCCTCGCCGACGGCGTGCTGGCCGTCGGGGTCGGCGAGCGCACCCGGCCCGCCGGGGTCGAGCGGCTGGCGCGCACGGTCTTCGAGCGCGGGCTGGCCCGGACCGTGCTGGCCGTGCCGATCGACCAGGACCGGGCCACGATGCACCTCGACACCATCTGCACGATGGTCGACGTCGACGCGGTCGTCATGTACCCGAACGTGGCCCACCGGCTCTCCGCCGTCGCCGTGCGCCCGGGCCCGGACGGCGCGGTCGACGAGCTGCGGATCTCCCCGATGGCCCCCTTCGTCGAGGCGGCCGCGGAGGCCATGGGCATCGACGAGCTCCGCGTCATCGACACCGGCCTCGACCCGGTCACCGCCGAGCGCGAGCAGTGGGACGACGGCAACAACACCCTCGCCGTCGGGCCCAAGCTCGCGGTCGCGTACGAGCGGAACCTCGAGACCAACGAGCGCCTGGAGGCCGCCGGGATCGAGGTCATCCGGATCGCCGGCTCCGAGCTCGGCTCGGGCCGTGGCGGCCCGCGCTGCATGTCCTGCCCGATCAGCCGCGACCCCGTCTGAGGCGCCGGCGCCGGGCCGGCGGCACCTAGCGCTCGACCGGCAGGCCCGCGTCCTCCCAGGCGTGGATGCCGCCGTCGAGGTTCGCCACCTCGATGCCCTGCGCGGCCAGGTACTGCGCGACGCGGTAGGAACGCCCGCCGGACGCGCACATGATCAGGAGCGGGTGCTCGGTGTGCGCACCGATCTGCTCGACCACCTGGTCCATCGGCACGTGGTGGGCGCCGGCGACGCGGCCCTGCGCCCACTCGGCGTCGGTGCGCACGTCGACGAGGCGCCAGCCCTGGTCGATCAGGCCCTGGGCCTCGCCGGGCTGGACGTCTCTCACGGTGTCGCTCGCCATGCCCCGAGCCTAGGCCCGTGCGGCGCGGCCCACCCGGACCGGCTCAGCGCAGCAGCTTGGACAGCCGTCGGTCGGCCAGCTTCTTGCCGCCGGTCTGGCAGGTCGGGCAGTACTGCAGCGAGGAGTCGGCGAAGGACACCTCCGCGACCGTGTCGCCGCACACCGGGCAGGTCTCGCCGGCGCGGCCGTGGACCCGCATCCCCGACTTCTTCTCGGCCTTGAGGTCCTTGGCCGCGAGCCCCTCGGCGCGGGCGACGGCCCCGGTCAGCTCGCCCTTGATGGCGGCGAGGAGGGTGTCGCGCTCCTCGTCGGTCAGCGAGCTGGCCGGCTTGAACGGGCTCATCCGCGCCGCGTGCAGGATCTCGTCGGAGTAGGCGTTGCCGATGCCGGCGATGACGCGCTGGTCCTTGAGCACACCCTTGAGCTGCGCGCGCCCGGCGTGGTCGAGCAGGGCGTCGAGGGTGGCGCGGTCGAAGGCGTGGTCGAGCGGCTCGGGCCCGAGGGTGGCGACCATGGCGATCGACTGCGGGTCGGAGACGACGTGCACGGCGAGCTTGCGCTGGGTGCCGGCCTCCGTGAGGTTGAAGCCCGACCCGTCGTCCAGCCGCAGCCGCAGCGCGAGCGGCCCCTTGCCGGGGCGGGCGGGAGCGGTGGGCAGCTCCTCGCTCCAGCGCAGCCAGCCGGCGCGCGCCAGGTGGAAGACCAGGTGCAGCCCCTGCGCGGAGACGTCGATGAACTTGCCGTGCCGGGTGACGTCGTCGATCTCGAGCCCGCGCAGGGCCGACAGCGGCGGGTCGTACGTCTTCAGCGCGCTGAACGCGGCCAGCTCGACGTCGGCGATGGTGTGGCCGACGCAGCGTTCGCGGAGGAAGCGCGCGAGCGACTCGACCTCGGGCATCTCGGGCACGGCGCCATCATCCCACCGGGGTCCAGGCGGGGGCGGTCCCCCAGTCCGGCCCCGGCAGCGCGAGCGCCTCGGCCAGCCGGTGGAGGTACACGGGGCGGTCCAGCTCGACCACGCCGAGGCTCGCGAGGTGGTCGGTGCGCCACTGCACGTCGAGCAGCCGCGGCGAGGCGCCGGTCGCCGTGCCGTCCTCCGCTCCCCCGCGCAGCAGCTCCACGAGCCCGACGAGCGCCGCCTTCGACGCGTCGCGCCCGCGCTCGGGGTGGTGGAACATCGACTCCCCGGCGAAGAGGCCGCCGAGGCTCACCCCGTACAGCCCGCCGACCAGCTCGTCGTCGGCCCACGACTCGACGGAGTGCACGACCCCGCGGTCGTGGAGCTCGAGGTAGACCTCGGCGATCTGCCCGTCGATCCAGCCGTGCGGCCGGCTCGGGTCGGCGCAGGCGGCGAGGACCGCCGGGAAGGCGGTGTCGACCCGGATCTCGTAGCGGCGCATGGTCTTGCGCAGCGACCGGGTCACGCGGAGGCCGTCGAGCGGCAGGACGCCGCGCCCGACGGGCGACCACCAGCCCATCAGCCCGGTCTGCAGCGGCATCGGGAACACCCCGGACGCGTACGCGGCGAGGGTGAGGTCGACGTCGATGTCGTGCGACACCGCGACGAGGTCGTCGTCGGGCCAGCTCTCGGGCGCGCCGAAGGGCCCGACCGCGCGCTGGGGGTGCGCCGTCACCGCTCCTCCGACCGTGGCACCCGCACAGTCTTCCCCGCGCCGGGCCTCGGCGGCGGGTCAGGGTGGGGCCCGGGTCGCGACCGCGCCCGGCGTGGAGCACCGCCACGTACGCTGGGCGCTGCCGAGACACCGAAGAGGCCGGAGCGGGATGCCCACTGCACAAGAGGTCGGACGCGCCATCGCGCGCGGGATCGCCCCGGTCGCCCGCAGCGTCAGCCCGGGAGCCGCGGGCGGCGCCCTGCGCCGGGTGCTCGAGCTCGCCATCGACGGCCCCGGCCGCCTCCCCGGCGCCCGGACCGTCGCCGCCAAGCACCTGCAGCGCCACGGCGGTTCGGTCGACGACGCCATCGACTCGCTGGTGGCCCACCACGTGCGCCTCGCCTCGGCCCAGGGCTTCGTCACCAACCTCGGCGGCCTGGCCGCGCTGCCCGTGGCCATCCCGGCCAACCTCACCGGCGTGGCCGTCGTCCAGGTGCGGATGGTGGCTGCCGTCGCGCACCTGCGCGGCTACGACGTCAACGACCTGCGCGTGCGCACGGCGCTGGTCATGTGCCTGCTCGGCGGGGACGAGGTCGCCAAGCGGATCGGTGACGGTTCGCTGCCGACGTCGCCGATGGCCGTGGCCACCGCGCCCGTCTTCGACGCCGCCCTCGACCGCCAGGTCGCGGAGGCCGTGCTGGCCGACCTGATGAGCCGCATCGGCGGCAAGAACCTCGCCCTCGTCGTCACCCGCCGCGTCCCGCTGCTCGGCGGTGGCGTCGGTGCCGTCGTCGACGGCATGGCGACCCACCAGATCGGCGCCTACGCCAAGGCCGAGCTGCTGCGCCGCCGCGCGCTCTCCCACTGAGCGGTCCCGCGGCCGCGGCACCGCCCCCGGTGCCCGCGGCGGTGGTCCGCTGGTGCACCGACGCCCTCGGCGAACCGGTGCTCGACGTGTCGCCCCTGGTCGGGGGGATCACCGGGGCGATCTGGCGGGTGCGTACCCCCAAGCGCCACGTGATCCTCCGCTGGCTGGGGCCGGACCACCCCCACGTCACCGACGCGGCCGACTGGGTGCAGCGCGAGGCGCTGGGCTGCCGGCTCACCGAGGGGACGCCCGTCCCGTCGCCCACCCTGCTCGCGAGCGACCCCGACGGCGCGGCGACCGGTGGGTGGGCCAACCTGACGACGTTCCTGCCCGGGCTGGTCCGGCTCGACCGGCTCGGGCCTCCCGCGGTCGACGCCCTGGCCGCGCTCGCCGTCGCCGTGCACGCGGTCGAGGTGGCCGGGACGGCCGAGCGGCCCCGGCCCTTCAACGACTGGGTCCCGCGCGACGTCGCCGTCCCGGCCTGGGCGTCCCGGCCCGCGTTGTGGGCCGAGGCGATCGAACGGTGCGCCGCACCGGCGCCCGCCACGCCCTTCCACTTCGTCCACCGCGACTTCCACCCCGGCAACGTGCTGTGGGAGGGCGACGCCGTCACCGGGCTGATCGACTGGGCGGAGTCGGCCTGGGGCCCGTCCGACCTCGACGTGGCCCACGCCTGCGCGAACTTCGCCATGCTGCACGCCGTCGACGACGCCCTCGCCTTCCGGGCCGCGTACGAGGACCACGGCGGCCGGCTCGACCCCGACCCCGACGCCTGGCGCTACTGGGTCTGCCTGGACGCGATCGCCTTCCTGCCCGAGCCGATGCCGATCGTCTCCGAGCTCGTGCGCCGGCGCCCGGACCTCGACCACGCGGGCGTGCACCGCCGGCTCGAGGACGTGCTCGAGGTCGCGCTGCGCGGCTGAGGTCGACCCGCTAGCGCCGGGGCTGGTCCCCGGGCTCGGCGAGGCGCCAGTCGGCGAAGTCGAAGCCCGGGCTCACCACGCAGGACACCAGCGCGTCGGCCCCGGCCGGCCCGGCCGCCTGCCAGGTGCCGGCGGGGACCAGGACCTGGAGGTGCTGACCGTGCTCGAGGTCGGGGCCGAGCACGACGACCGTCGCCTCCCCGGGCGCGGGGCCCGTGCCCCCGAGCCGAAGCTCCAGCGGCCCGCCGCGCTGGTGCAACCACAGCTCGTCGCTGGTCACGACGTGCCAGCGCGACTCCTCGCCGGTGCAGAGCAGGTAGTGGATGGCGGTCGCCGTGGCCCGCTCGTGCCCGGCGCCGGGCGGGCGTACGGGGACACCGCTCGTCCACGTGCGACGGAACCATCCGCCCTCGGGGTGCGGGGCCAGGTCGAGCAGCTCCGCGAGCTCGGGGCGGGCCACGGCGCTCAGCCGTTCCAGTCGGGCTTCGACCAGTACCAGGTGCTGTCGAGGCGCTGCTTGGCCAGGCGCGCGCCGCCGATGAGCACCAGACCGGCCAGCAGGGAGAAGATCCACGCGCCACCCAGGTAGGCACCGACGCCCCCGCCGACGATCAGCTGGTAGGCGATGATCACGACCGGGGCGCTGACGGCCAGGCACCACCCGCCGAGGAGGGCGAGGCGCCGGACCCAGCGGCCCACGTCGGGCACGGCGAGGACCCAGCAGAAGGCGGTGCCGAGCAGCAGGCCGACGTGCTGGAACGAGAGCCCGAAGTAGGCGAGGTTGAGGCCCGCCGCCAGCGAGTCGACGTCGCTGACGGGGCCGAAGGCCGGACCACCGGCCTGCGCGGCGAGGAAGAAGGCACTCGCCGGGAAGAGGGAACGCCCGAACTCGGTGGCGGCGCGGACGCCGACCGTGGGGGCGAAGACGCTCGTGGCCATGAGGAGGACCAGCAGCACGACCCACGGGACGCGCCGGACGATTCCTCGCCGGCGCGCCTCGACGACCTCCGCAGAGGGCGTGATCACGCTGCCGGGCCCCTCATGACCTCGAGCGCTGCGTCAGCCCGCGTTGACCGCGAGCCGGATGTGCGCGGTGACCGCGTCGTGCAGGCGGACGCCCACGGTGTGGGTGCCCACCGCCTTGATCGGCTTCTCGATGCGCACCGAGCGCTTGTCGACCGACGGGCCGCCGGCCTTCTTGATCGCCGCGGCGACCTCGGCGGCGGTGACGGCGCCGAAGAGGGTGCCGTTCTCGCCGGCGCGCTCGGTGATGGTGACGTCGAGACCCTCGATCTGGGTCCGGACCTCGTTGGCGTGGTCGAGACCGCGGATCTCCCGCGCGTCCCGGCTCCGCTTGATGCCGTCGATCTGCTTCTCGCCACCGCGGGTCCACCGGATGGCGAAGCCGCGCGGGACGAGGTAGTTGCGGCCGTAGCCGTCCTTGACCTCGACGACGTCCCCGGCGAGGCCGAGGTTGTCGACGGCGGCAGTCAGGATGAGCTTCATCGGTGCTCTCCCCTTCCTCAGCGAGCCGTCGAGGCGTACGGCAGCAGCGCGACCTCGCGGGCGTTCTTGATGGCGATCGCGACCTTGCGCTGGTCCTGGACGGACAGCCCGGTCACGCGACGGGCGCGGATCTTGCCGCGCTCGGAGATGAACTTCCGCAGGGTCGCGGTGTCCTTGTAGTCGATGACCTGTCCCTTGCGGAGCGGGTTCGACTTCTTCTTGATCGGCTTCTCGCGCTTGCTGGAGCGGTCGTTGGCCATTGTGGTGCTCTCCTTTCGAGCCCGGCTGCGGTCGAGCCGCGAGCCGGAATGGTCCGTGGTGCTGATGGTGTCGTGCAGGCCCCGCGGCAGGTGCGGGGCACGGGTCGGGGCTCAGCGGCCCCGGTCGGTCAGAACGGCGGCTCGTCGTTCTGCGGGGTGGCCCAGGGGTCGTCGCCGCCGGACTGCCCGCCACGCGAGCCTCCGCCGGAGCCGCCGCCGGTGGCCCACGGGTCGCCCCCGAAGGAGCCCCCGCCGCCACCCTGGCCGCCACCGCCGCCGGAGGAGCGGCCACCGCCGCCACCCTGGCCGCCGCCGCCGTACCCGCCACCACCGCCGCCGCCCTGGCCTCCGTTGCTGGAGGTGCGGGTGACCTTGGCCGTGGCGTAGCGCAGCGCCGGACCGATCTCGTCCACGTCGACCTCGAAGACCGTGCGCTTCTCACCCTCGCGGGTCTCGTAGCTGCGGGACTTCAGCCGGCCGGAGACGATGACGCGCATGCCCTTCTGGAGGGACTCGGCCACGTTCTCCGCGGCCTGCCGCCAGACGGCGCAGTTGAGGAACATCGCGTCGCCGTCGCGCCACTCGTTGGTCTGACGGTCGAACGTGCGCGGGGTGGACGCGACCGTGAAGTTCGCGACCGCCGCCCCGGACGGGGTGAAGCGCAGCTCGGGGTCGGCCGTCAGGTTGCCGATCAGCGTGATGGGTGTCTCGCCTGCCATGGGTGCTCCGTGTTCGTCGTGGACCGTCGTCTGCGGGCCGGATCGGGATCAGCGTGCCAGCCGGGGCTGACATCCCGACACGTCACGGACGGGATCTGTGGACAAGTCCCGTCCGTGCTGCCGGCCTGTGGAAGATCGCTCAGCGGGCGTCGGCCCGGAGGACCTTCGTCCGCATGATCGACTCGTTGAGCGTGAACTGGCGGTCCAGCTCCTTGACGTCGTCCGGCGTCGCGGTGAGCGTGAGGACGACGTAGATGCCCTCGGACTTCTTGCGGATCTCGTAGGCCAGGCGGCGCCGGCCCCAGACCTCCACGTTGCTGACGCTGCCGCCACCCTTGGTGACGACGGTCAGGTGCTGGTCGAGCGTCGGCTGGACCTGACGCTCGTCGGTGTCGGGGTCGAAGATGACCATGACCTCGTAAGGACGCATCGCTAACTCCACCTCCTCTGGTCTCTGCGGCCACGGGACGTCCCCGTGGCAGGAGGGCGAATGCTGGACCCGCTCCCCATCGAGGGGGCAGGTCCGGGCGCGACGCAGGGCGCCGCACCAGCGACCCAAGATACCTGCTCGGGCTGACCCGGGGCCAATCGAGCACCAGGTGCTGCGGAGGCGCCCCTCAGAGGTCCAGGGTGCAGGTGCGGAGCCGGTGGACGACGCGCATCCCCACCCGCTCGTAGAGGCCGAGCGCGCCGGTGGCCTCGTAGGTGAAGAGGCCGAGCCGCGCCACGCCCCGCTCGCGGGCCGCGAGCGCGACCTGCACGAGCAGCTCGCGGGCCAGGCCGCGGCGCCGGTGCTCCGGCACCACGGCCAGCTGCGAGACCCACGCCTCCCCCTCGCCCGCGCCCAGCGGGTCCTGCATCAGGCACGCCCCCACCACATCGCCGCCGTGGGTGGCGAGGCGCCAGTGGCCGACGGTCACGTCGGGGCGGTCGACCATCCCGCTGCGCCAGTCCTCGTAGGACCGGCCGGGGCCGTACTGGGCGAAGGCCTCCATGAGCACGCGGTGAACCTCGAGGAGGTCGGCCTCGGCCACGGCCCGGACGGCGTACCCGGTCGGCAGCGGGGTGCTCTGCAGCGGGGCGGAGGGCTCGAGCCGCAGGATCCACCCCTCCTCCTCGACCTGCCACCCTCGACCGGCGAGGCGCGCCAGCCCCTCGACGTCGTCGGCGGGCAGGTCGCGGTGCAGCGTGGGCAGCCCCCGGCGGCGGGCCTCGGCCTCCCACCGCTGCAGCAGTGCCTCCTCCAGCCCGGCCCCCTCCCAGGCCTGGTCCACGGCCACCACGAGGTCGCCGCGGCGGGTGAGCGTGGCGAGGGCGACCAGCGCCTGCTCGCCCGCGGGCGCCTCGTCGTCGAACCAGCCCTCGCTGGCGGTCGCGAGGTCGAAGCCGGGACGGTTCCACTCGGCGCGCACGTCCTCGACCGCGAGGACCGGTTCGCCGAACCAGCGCCGGTCATCGGCGTGGACGAGCGAGACGGCCGCCTCGAGGTCGGTCTGCTCGAGCGGTCGGGACGTGATCACGGCGACCTCCTGCTGC
>Ga0325401_1001671_pt1 | contig 18998 bp, 19 predicted proteins | sample PopdelMetagenome_FD_205666 | JGI IMG/M metagenome (GOLD analysis project Ga0325401, IMG submission 205666) | Populus deltoides microbial communities from Bellville, Georgia, United States - Xylem-PdKOR-R2 | ecosystem: Host-associated > Plants > Phyllosphere > Stem > Wood/Secondary xylem | place... | reverse complement strand
GCCGACGCCGAGGAAGCCGCGGATCATCGAGACCGCGTGGTAGAGGTGCGTCGAGCTCACCTGGACCGACGTGACGTCGCCGATCACGCCCTCGCGCACCGCCGCCATCCGCGCGGCGTGCTGCGGCATCAGCAGGTACTGCTCGGCCACCTGCACCAGGCCCGTGCCGCCCACGGCGTCCCACAGCGTCCGGAGCCCCTCGAGGTCGGCGGCCGGCGGCGTCTCGGCGAGCACCCGGACGCCGGACTCGGCGAGCCGGCGGGTGGTCGGGCCCATCTCGCCCCACGGAACGCAGGGCACGACGAACTCGGGCCCCGCCGCGAGCAGCTCCTCCTCCGAGGCGGCCGTCGGCACGCCCCAGGTGCGCGCGACCTCCGCGGCGCGGTCCGGGCGCCGACTCAGCACCCCGGTGACCGTGAAGGCGTCGGGCGCCTGCCGGGCCAGCCGCGCGAAGAACTCCGAGCGCCACCCGGTGCCGATCAGGGCGAAGCGGACCGGCGTACGCGGCTCGCTCGTGGTGCTGGCTGACGGTCCGGTCATCGCGCTCCTCGTGTCCCTGGCCCACGCCGCGATCGGGCCGAGCCTGTCCGGACAGGATCGACCCTGGCTCTTCACTTCGTCGACCGGGTCTGATAAACCTTCTTACAGTGAGTTAGAAGGATAGCCGGCGAGCGGTCCTGCTCGTGCCCGGCGCCCCCCACCTGCACGCCCTGTCTCGACGAGGAGATCCCGCCATGAGCGACCCGACCACGCCTGCGCAGCCCGAGAGCACCGCCGGCACCGACCCCGGGGCGGGCAGCCCCTTCCAGCGCCGGACCTTCCTGCGCGCGGCCCTCGGCGGGGCGGCGGCGATCGGCGCCGGGTCCTTCCTCGCCGCGTGCGGCAGCGACGCCTCCTCGGGCAGCAGCGGCGGCCAGAACGCCGGCGGCAACCCGGCGACCGTGCGGCTCTGGAGCTGGTACGGGGAGCAGGAGAACGAGTTCCCCAAGCTGATCGACAAGTTCCAGCAGGCCAACCCGAACATCAAGGTCGAGAACCGCCTCTTCGGCAACCCCGACCAGTACCTGCCGGCCCTGCAGGCCGCCGTCTCCGGCGGCGACGTGCCGGAGATCTTCGCCCCGCACACCCGGGCCCTGACCTACGGCACCGGCGGCATCTCCGCCGACATCACCTCGGACATGTCCGACGTGCTGGGCGACGTCTTCGAGTCGGCCAACCAGGAGTACTCGCTCGACGGCAAGCAGTACGCGATCGGCTGGATGGCGCAGACCTTCGGCATGTTCTACAACCCCGACCTGATGGCCAAGGCCAAGGTCGACCCGGAGTCGCTGGAGACCTGGGACGACCTCATCGCCGCCGCGCCGAAGTTCAAGGACGCCGACACCTACGGCGTCTCGATCAGCTGCAACCCGGGCACCAGCGCCATGGACTTCTTCCTGCCGCTGATCACGCAGGTCAAGGACGACCCGACCTTCTTCCTCAAGCTCGACCAGGGCCAGGACGGCCTCACGTGGGAGGACCCCGCGGTCGTGGCGGCCCTCGAGCTGCAGAAGCGCATCGTCGACGCGGGCGTCTTCCAGCCGGGCGCCACCGGCACGTCGGGCGACCAGTGCGCGCAGATCTTCTACACCGAGAAGTCCGCGATGCTGTTCAACGGCTCCTGGAGCCCGCAGGGCTTCATCAAGAACGCCAGCAAGGAGTTCGTCGGCAAGTACAAGGTCATGAAGAACCCGGCGATCCGGGCGGGCGCCAAGCACTGGACCGCCAACCAGGCCGGGGCGGGCTTCGCGGTGTCGGAGACGAGCAAGAACAAGGACGCCGCGATCACCTTCCTCAAGTTCCTCTACGACGAGGCCAACTACTCCCCCACCATGAACAACTCGAACTCGATGCCGGCGACCAAGAGCGCCGCCGCCCGCATCGAGAACCCGGTGATGAAGCAGATGACCTCGTGGCTCATCGAGGGCGAGGGGTGCCCGCACATCCCCTTCGGCAACGGCACGACCGCGGCCGCCGACCCGATGGTGCAGACCTTCGAGGGCAAGGGGACCCCGGCCGACGTGGCCAAGCAGATGCAGGCCGCGGTCGTCAACGCCCGGGGCTGACCGCATGACCACCACGGCGACCCCACCGCCCGTGGTCGCTCCGGGACCCGTGCCGACGCCCTCCGGGTCGCGGTTCGGGTCCCGGCTCAAGCGGTCGCAGCGCCTCGCGGGCTACCTCTTCGTCCTCCCCACGCTGGCGCTGTTCCTCGCCTTCGTGGGCTGGCCGATCGTCCAGACGATCTACCTCAGCCTGTCGCGCTGGTCGGGCTTCGGCGACAAGACCTTCATCGGCGCGGACAACTACACGCGCATGATCGGCGACCCGGTCGCGCACCGGGCCCTGTTCGTCACGGTCGTCTTCACCGCGGCCACGACGATCCTGCAGACGGTGATCGGCATGGTCGTCGCCGTGCTGGTGAACATGGTCTGGCGCAGCGTCGGGATCGTGGTGCGGACGATCCTCTTCATCCCCGGGATCGTGTCCTTCGTCGTGACCGGCGTGCTGTGGAAGCTGATCTACGACCCCAACGTCGGCACGCTCAACCGCATCCTGGGCTCGGTCGGGCTGGAGGGGCTGCAGCACACCTGGCTCGCCGACCGCGGGACCGTCCTGCCCGCGCTGATCGCGGTGGCCGTCTGGGGCGGCGTCGGGATGAACATGCTGATCTTCTTCGCCGGCATCCAGGGCATCGACCCCGGGCTCTACGAGGCCGCGGAGGTCGACGGCGCCGGGCCGTTCCAGCGCTTCTGGAACATCACGGTCCCCCAGCTGCGGGTCGTCACCGGGATCGTGGTGAGCCTCGGCCTGCTCAACGGCTTCAAGGTCTTCGACCTGATGTACGTGATGACCGGCGGCGGGCCGAACCACGCCAGCGAGGTCTTCGGCACCTACCTCTACAACCTCGCGTTCGGCTCGACGTCGGGCGCGCTCCCCCAGTTCGGCTACGCGTCGGCCTTCAGCGTCCTCGTGATGGTGCTGTGCATCGTCGCGGTCGTCGTGCAGATGACCATCACCCGGAGGTCGGAACGATGAGCGCCACCCTGCGCCCGGCCCGCGCGACGTCCCGCGCGGCCGCCCGGACCACGCCCACCAGCACGTCGCGGCGGACGGGGACGCGTCGCCGGCTGCCCTTCGGCAAGACGTTCGCGACCTTCCTGCTGCTGCCGCTGTGCGTGCTGATGGTCTTCCCGTTCGTCTGGCTGCTGCTCACCTCGCTGCGGCCGCAGAACACGGTCTTCTCGGGCCCGTTCTTCCCCGAGTCGTTCACCGGGACCGCGTACGCCACGGCGTGGACCTCGATCGAGTTCCCGCTGCACTTCTTCAACAGCCTCTGGATCACCGCGGCCACCGTGGTCGGGGTGACGGTCTTCGCGACGCTGTCCGGCTACGCCTTCGCCAAGCTCGACTTCCCGTTCAAGAACACCCTCTACCTGCTGCTGCTGACCACGCTGATGATGCCGGGGACGGCGTTGATCATCCCGCTCTACCTCGAGCTCAAGAGCCTCGGCCTGCTGAACACCCAGGCCGGTCTGCTGGTGCTCTACATCAGCGGCTCGGCGCCGTTCTCGATGTTCCTGATGCGGGCCTTCTTCGCCACGCTGCCCGACGAGCTGATCGAGGCGGCCCGGGTGGACGGCTCCAGCGAGCTGTCGATCTTCGCCCGCGTCGTGCTGCCGCTGGCACGCCCGGGCGTGGCGACGGTCGTGATCTTCCAGTTCCTGCAGACCTGGAATGAGTTCCTGATGGCCAACACCGTCCTGCAGGACACCGACAAGCTGCCGCTGCAGCCCGTCCTCTTCACCCTCACCGGGCAGTACTCCACCGACTGGCCGACCCTCACCGCCGGCCTGGTGCTGTCGATCATCCCGGTGGTCCTGGTCTACGTCCGCATGCAGAACCAGTTCGTCGCGGGCATGACCCTGGGCGCCGTGAAGTAGGCCCGCACCCTCGCGAACACCCCGCGCGCACCGAACCCGCGCGCGGCACCCCCCGTACGCAGACGATCAAGGAAGCAGCTCAGCCATGCCCATCTCCACGGTGATCATCAACGCCACCGACGTCCGGCGCTCCGCCGACTTCTACACCACCCACCTCGAGGCGCAGGTCGTCGAGTCGGGCGACGACCGCGTCGTCCTCGACGTCGTCACCGCCCGCATCGAGCTGCGGGCGACCCCGGTCGACGGCCCCGCGAGCACGTGGGTCCCCGACGACCAGCAGCGCGGCTTCCGCCACGTCGGCTTCAAGGTCGACCGGGTCGACTGGCGCGCGGCCGCGCTGAAGGCGGCGGGCGTGCCGTTCCACCTCGACCCCCTCGACGCCGAGGGCGGCGTGCGGATCTGCTTCTTCTACGACCCGGACGGCACCCTGCTCGAGCTCGTCGAGGGCGACCTGCAGTACGCCGAGGTGCTCGACGCCGACCTCGTGGCCGCCGAGCGCGCGCTCGGGGTGCCCGACCGGCCGCGCTTCGACCACGTCGCCGTGACCGTCGCCGACCGCGACGCGACCGACGCCTTCTACGCACCCCTCGGCTTCGGCTTCATGGGCACGATCGAGCAGCCGCACGACCCGCGGGGGTTCCACATCGGCTACCTCAAGTCAGGGCCTACCGTGCTGGAGGTGTTCACCTACGACGCGGGCACGCGCGGCCGCACCCCCCAGCCGGACGTCCCCGGCTTCGCCGCCGCGGAGGTCGCGGGGCTCGACGGCCCCCGCCCGGACGGCGCGGTCGCGCTGCCGGGCGCCTCAAGGGGAGACCGGCTGACCGACCCCGACGGCCTCGTGCTCGCCGTCACCGAGAGGATCGACGCATGACCACCCCCAGCAGCCCGGACTGGGTCCGCCCGCTCGGCGCCACCGGCCTCCAGGTCACCGCCCTGTCCGTCGGCGGCGGTCCGCTCGGCAGCATCCCGAAGCAGGCCGGCCGCGAGGGCGCGCAGGACGACGGGGTGGCGCTGGCCGCGTACGTGCTCGACTCCCCGTGCCGGGTGCTCGACACCTCCAACGGCTACAGCGACGGGGAGAGCGAGCGGCGCATCGGTGGCGCGATCGCGCTGCGCGGCGGGCTGCCCGAGGACTTCCTGGTGATGACCAAGGTCGACGCGCGCGGCCGCGACTACTCCGGCGACCGCGTCCGCGCGAGCGTCGCCGAGTCGAAGGAACGGCTCGGGCTCGACACCCTGCCGATGGTCTTCCTGCACGACCCCGAGTACTTCGACTTCGCGCAGATGTCGGCGCCGGGCGGCGCCGTCGACACCCTCGTGCGGCTCCGCGAGGAGGGCGAGATCGGCCACCTCGGACTGGCCGGCGGTCCGGCGCCGGAGATGCAGCGCTACCTGGCGCTGGGGCCCTTCGAGGTGCTGCTCGTCCACAACCGGTGGACCCTGGTCGACCGCAGCGCCACGGCGCTCCTCGACCAGGCCGAGCAGGCCGGGATCCCGCTGGTGAACGCGGCGGTCCACGGCGGCGGCATCCTCGGCAAGCCGGGCACCACGACGCAGTACGCCTACCGCGAGGCCGACCCGGCCGTGCTCGCCGCGGTCGACGCCATGGCCCGGCTGTGCGAGGAGCACGGCACGACCCTCGCGACGGCGGCGCTGCAGGCCTCCGTGCGCGACCCGCGGGTCACGACCACGCTCGTCGGCCTCAGCTCCCCGGCCCGCCTGGACAGCCTGCTCGCCTCCCTCCAGGAGGACCTGCCCGACGAGCTCTTCACCGGGCTCGAGGGGCTCCGTCCCGCCCCCGAGCACTGGCTGGAACCGCCGCGAGCCTGACCCCCTGGCCCGCGGCGCCCGCCGCGGGCACCCGCACCACCCGTAGGAGCACCTCATGGCACACCCCGCCCTGCCCGCCGACTTCGTCTGGGGCACGGCCACCGCGTCGTACCAGATCGAGGGCGCGGTCGCCGAGGACGGCCGCGGCCCCAGCATCTGGGACAGCTTCGCCCGGGTGCCCGGGGCCATCTCCGACGGCACGAACGGCGACCGCGCCGACGACCACTACCACCGCTACGCCGCCGACATCGCGCTGATGGCCGAGCTCGGCTTCGGCGCGTACCGGTTCTCCGTCGCCTGGCCGCGCGTGGTGCCGACGGGCACCGGCGAGGTCAACCAGGCGGGCCTCGACTTCTACCGCCGCATCGCCGAGACCTGCCACGAGCACGGCATCACGCCGTGGGCCACGCTCTACCACTGGGACCTCCCCCAGCCGCTGGAGGACCGCGGCGGCTGGCTGGTGCCGGAGACCGCGCAAGCGTTCGCGGAGTACGCGGCGCTGACCCACGAGGCGCTCGGCGACGTCGTCTCGCACTGGATCACGCTCAACGAGCCGTGGTGCTCGGCGCTGCTGGGCTACGGCAACGGCGTGCACGCACCCGGGAAGCAGGTCGGCAGCGACGCGCTCAAGGCCGCCCACCACCTGCTGCTCGGCCACGGGCTGGCGGTGCAGAAGATGCGGGCGAGCTCGCACGACTCGACCCTCGGCATCACCCTGAACCTCTACTCCGTGCGCCCGGCCTCCGGCTCCGCGGCCGACGCCGAGGCCGCCCGGCGTACCGACGGCATGGGCAACCGCTTCTTCCTCGACCCGGTGCTCCTCGGCTCGTACCCCGACGACGTGCTGGCCGACGCGGGCGTGCAGGAGTGGTTCGCCGAGCGCTCCGGCGACCTCGCGACCATCGCGCAGCCGCTCGACTTCGTCGGGATCAACTACTACAGCCGCCACACCGCGGCCGCTCCCGAGGACGGGCGGTTCGCCGACCCGTCGATCCCGAGCGCGACGCCGGGCAGCGAGCGGGTCGTGCACGTCGACACCGGCGCGGACAAGACGTTCATGGGCTGGGAGGTGCACCCCGACGGTCTGCTCGACGTCGTCGCGATGGTCGCCGAGCGCGCGCCCGGCACGCCGGTCTACATCACCGAGAACGGCGCGGCGTACGACGACGTGGTCTCGCCGGACGGTTCGGTCGAGGACGAGGACCGGCGCCACTACCTGGAGCTGCACGCCCAGGCGTGCGCCGACGCCGTCGCCGCCGGGCTGCCGCTGCGCGGCTACTTCGCGTGGAGCTTCCTCGACAACTGGGAGTGGGCCTTCGGCGAGAGCCGGCGCTTCGGCATCGTCCGCGTCGACTACGAGACCCAGGAGCGGACGGTGAAGCGCAGCGGGTGGTGGTTCCGTGACCTGCTCGCCGCGCAGCCGAAGGGCTGATCCCCTCGGCGGGCGGGTGCTTCCTCGCACCCCCTGTCGCTCCTCGCACCCCTTCCGGCTCCTCGCACCCGGTCTGCCCGTGCAGGGAGCGACCAGGGGTGCAGCGAGCGCCAGGGGTGCAGGGCGGACGCCCTCAGCGGGCCAGGGCCAGGCGGCTCGAGGTCTGGTGCGGGGTGAGCCGGCTGTGCAGGACCAGGGTCGCGGCGCCGAGGGCGGCGGAGACGTCGCTGGACGCGGACAGGCTCACCGTCGTCGGGTGGACCGCGCGGACGAAGCTCAGGCGCTGCAGGTCCTCGCGGGCCTGGCGCAGGTAGATCTCCCCCGCCGCCGCGAAGCCGGGCCCGGCCAGGATGATCCGGCCGAGGTCGAGCAGGTTCGTCACCGAGACCAGCGCGCGGGCCAGGTGCCGCGCCGACTCCTCGATCACCGGGAGGGCCTCGGCGTGGCCTGCGGCGGCGGCCCGGGCGACCCGGTCGGAGTCCTCGCGCACCGTGCCCTCCTCCCCGTGCAGGCCCAGCTCCCCGGCGAGGCCGCGCTCGATGGCGAGGGCCACGATCCGCCGCGGCGCGGCCAGCACCTCCAGGCACCCGCGGCTGCCGCACCAGCAGGGCGGCCCGTCGATGTCGAGGACCAGGTGGCCGATCTCGCCGACGTTGGACGACGCGCCGCGGTAGACGTCGCCGCCGGTGACGAGGCCGAGCCCGAAGCCCGTGGCCAGGTAGACCGTGGCGAAGTCGGCCGACGCCGGGATGCGCCCCACCCAGTACTCGCCGATCGCCGCGCAGGTCGAGTCGTTCTCGACGACGACCGGCAGCCCGGTCGCGCTGCTCAGCGCGTCCTCGATGTCGAAGAGCTCCCAGTCGGAGGCGTTCGGGTTGCTGCGCAGCACGCGGTGGGCGCTGTCCTGGCGCCCGGCCGCGGCGACCCCGACGCCCATCAGCGAGGCGCGGTCCACGCCGGCGGACGAGACGAGGTCGTCCAGCTCGGCGGCCAGCCGCGGCACGACGTCGCCGGGCGCGGCCATCCCGATGCCCTCGCCGTCGGCCCGGGCGACGACGGTCCCGCCGAGGTCGGTGACCACGTACGTCACACGGGCGAAGTCGAGCGCGACCCCGGCCGCGTGCCGCGAGCCCGCGTTGAGCTGGAGCAGGGTGCGCCGCTTGCCGCCCGTGCGGTCGCCCGTCCCGATCTCGGCGACGAGGCCGTCGGTGAGCATCTGGCGCACGATGCGCGAGATCGACGCCTCGGTGAGCCCGGAGAGGTCGGCCAGCTCGACGCGGCTCACCACCCCGCCCGAGCGGATGAGGTCGAGGATCGCGCTGTGGGTCTGGGCGGCCGTCACGCCGCGCAGGGGTTTCGACACGGTCACCTCGGAACTTTATTCCACAGGTTAAGGAACCACCTCGGGCACGAGATACCCCTGGGAGCGACGAGGGACGTCCTCGCCGGGGACCCCTTGTGGAGCGTACGGGCGCCGGAGTAGGTTCTCGCGCTTGTGCGTGCGACCGCGAGGACCTACGCCAGGCTGCTGGCCGCGGGCTTCCGTCGCGGGTCGGCCTACCCCCTCGCCGCGCTCGGCGGGCTGGTCGCGAACGCGACGTTCGGGCTGCTCAAGGTCGGCATCCTCTTCGCCACGCTCGACGCGGCGGGCGGTGAGCTGAACGGCTACGACGTGGGCGCGATGAGCGCGTACATCTGGCTGAGCCAGGGCCTGCTCGGCTCGGTGAACCTGTACGGGCGCACCGACGTCGCCGAGCGCATCAAGAACGGCGACATCGCCGTCGACTTCGCCCGGCCGCTCGACGTGCAGGCGGCGAGCATCGCCCTCGAGCTCGGCAGCCGGCTGTTCGCCCTGCTCCCCCGCGGCCTGCCGTCGGTGCTCATCGGCGTCCTGCTCGTGGGGATGAGCATGCCGACGACGCCGCTGCCGTACCTGCTCGGCGCCCTCAGCGTGCTGCTCGGGATCACGCTGTCGTGCACCACGGTCTACCTCGTCGCCGCGTCGCGCTTCTGGCTCGTCGAGGGCCGGGGCCTGGAGATCCTCTACATGGTCGCGTCGGGCTTCCTCGCCGGGCTCTTCGTGCCGGTCCCGCTCTTCCCCGGCTGGCTGCGCACCCTCGCCTCGGCCACGCCGTTCCCGTCGATGCTGCAGCACCCGGTCGACGTCCTCTCCGGGCGCGTCGACCTCGCGACCTCGCTCGGCCTCGTGGCGGTGCAGGCGGCGTGGCTCGTGGTGACGGCCGCGCTCGGGGCCGTGCTGACGCGCGCCGGCCGCGTACGGCTGGAGGTGCAGGGGGGATGAGGGGCACCCTGGCCGCGCGCACGGCCCCCTACCGCGCCGTGCTCGCGTCGCGGGTCCGCGCGCAGCGCAGCTACCGCGCGTCGTTCCGCATGGACCTGCTCGGCTCGCTGCTCGTGGGGCTGGTCGAGCTGGCCGAGGTCTGGGTGCTCTTCCACGGCGTCGGGCGCATCGGCGGGCTCGACCTCGGCCAGGTGCTCCTGGTCTTCGGGCTGGCCGACGTCGCGTACTCGGTCGCCGACCTGCTCGTCGGCCACTGCGACGGGCTCGCGGGCTTCGTCCGCCGCGGCACCTTCGACGTCTTCTACCTCCGCCCGCAGCCGCTGCTGCTGCAGCTCGTCACCAGCGACATCAGCCTGCGGCGGCTGGCCCGCGCGGCGGTCGGGATCGCCGCGCTCGTGACGGGGCTCGTGGTCAACGACGTGGCCCTCACCCCGGTCGCCGTCGGGCTGCTGGCGCTCGCCCTGGTCAGCGGGGTCGCGGTCTCCTCGGCGATGTTCGTGCTGGCCGCCGGCGTGCAGTTCTTCGTCGTCGACGGCGCGGAGCTGACCAACGCCTTCGTCTACGGTGGCCGCTACGCCTCCACCCAGCCGGCCAGCGTCTGGTCGCGGCCGGTCAAGGCGGCGTTCGTCTTCCTCTTCCCGGTCGCCTTCACCGGCTACCTGCCCGTCGTCACGCTGCTCGGCCTGCCCGGCACCGACTGGCTGCCCGCCTGGCTCGGCTGGTGCGCGCCGCTGGCCGCGGTGTGGGCGTGGGGGCTGGCCCTGCTGTCCTGGCGGGTCGGCGTACGGCACTACCAGGGAGGTGGCGGCTGATGACCGAGCCGGACGCGGTGATCGAGAGCCACGGCCTCGGGCGCGACTTCCGGGTGCGCGACGGCCTCCGGCGGCGGACCGTGGTCGCCGTCGACGACCTGACCGTGCGGGTCGGGGCGGGCGAGGCGGTCGGCTACATCGGCGCGAACGGCGCCGGCAAGTCCACGACGATCAAGATGCTCGTCGGCATCCTCGTGCCGACCCGCGGCTCGGTGCGCACCTGCGGGCACGACCCCGTCCGCGACCGTCGCCGGCTCGTGCGGCAGGTCGGCGTGGTCTTCGGGCAGCGCTCGCAGCTGTGGTGGGACCTCCCGGTGCGCGAGTCGTTCCGGATCCTGGCCTCGATCCACGCCCTCGGCGCGGTGCGCGAGCGCGAGCGGACCGACGAGCTCGTCGAGCGCCTCGAGATGGGCGCGTACTGGTCGACGCCCGTGCGCCAGCTGTCGCTCGGGCAGCGGATGCGCGCCGAGGTCGCGGCGGCGCTGCTGCACTCGCCCCGGCTCGTCGTGCTCGACGAGCCGACCATCGGGCTCGACGTGCTGTCCAAGCAGCGGCTGCGCGAGTTCCTCGTGACCGAGCGGCGCACGCACGGCACGACGCTGCTGCTGACGACGCACGACATGGGCGACGTCGAGCGGCTCTGCGACCGGGTGCTGCTCGTCGACCGCGGCCGGCTCGCGTACGAGGGCACGCTCGCCGGGCTCTCGCGCACCGTCGGCGCGGAGCGGGTGCTGGTGGTGGACCTGGCCGAGCCGGGAGCGGACCTGGTGACGGTTCCGGGGGCGCGGCACCTCGGGAGCGAGGCGGGCGGGCTGCGCCAGCGGCTGGCGTTCGACGCCGAGGTCACGACCGCGGCCAAGGTGCTCGCCGCCGTCGCCGAGCACGCCGAGGTGGTCGACCTCTCGGTCGAGGAGCCCGACGTCGAGGACGTCGTCCGCCGGGTCTACGCGTCCCGCCGCTGAGGTCCGGAGCCGCTCACGGAGAGTCCCGCGGCTAGCGGTTGAGGAGCGCCGCGAGCGCGACCACCCCGGCGGTGGAGGTGCGCAGGACGTGGTCGCCGACGCGGACGGTCCGCGCGCCGGCGTCGTCGAACGCCGCGAGCTCCTCGGGACTGATGCCCCCCTCGGGCCCGACGACGACCACCACCTCGCCGACGGCGGGGAGCGGGACCTCGGCGATCGGGGCGCTGGCGTCCTCGTGCAGCACGAGCGCCAGGTCGGCGGCGGCCAGGCGGGCGGCGAGCGCCTTGGTGCCCACGGGGTCCGACACGAGCGGGACGCGGAGCCGACGCGACTGCTTGGCGGCCTCCCGGGCCGTGCTGCGCCAGCGACCGAGCCCGCGCTCGACGCGGTCGGCCGACCAGCGCGCGACCGAGCGCGACGCCTGCCACGGGACGACCTCGTCGACGCCGACCTCGGTCAGCATCTCGACGGCGAGCTCGGCCCGGTCGCCCTTGGCCAGCGCCTGCGCGACGACGAGGCGTACGGGACGGGCGGTCTCGGTGAGCACCTCGGTGACCCGGACCCGCAGACCCGCCTTGCTCGCCTCCACGACCTCGCCGCGGACCCCGCCCCCGGAACCGTCGGCGACGAGCACGCGCTCACCGGCCCGCAGGCGCCGGACCGCGACCGCGTGGTGGCCTTCGGACCCGTCGACCAGCACCTCGCCGCCGACCTGCGGCGAGGTCGAGGCCAGGCTCTCCAGGAGGAAGAGCGCGTCGGTCACCCGCGCGTCACTGCCCGGCGAAGGCGTCGCGCAGGCGGCCGAAGACGCCGCGGCCCTGCTTCTGCACCGTCACCTCCGGCCCGGTCTCCTCACGGAGCTCGGCGAGCTGGCGGAGCAGGTCGCGCTGCTCGTCGTCCAGGCGCGTGGGCGTCTGCACCAGCAGGGTGACGCCGAGGTCGCCGCGGCCGTTGGACCGCAGGCGCGGGACGCCCCAGCCCTCGAGCGCGACGCGGGTTCCCGACTGGGTGCCGGCCGGGACGCTGACGTGCACGTCGCGGTCCTCGTCGTCGGTGTCGGCCAGGTCGGCCTCGAGCGTCTGGACCGTGACCTCGGTGCCGAGCGCGGCGGCGGTCATGGGGATGCGCACCGTCACCTCGAGGTCGTCGCCCTCGCGACGGAACACCTCGTGCGGCGCGACGGCCAGCTCGACGTAGAGGTCGCCCGCCGGGCCGCCGCCGGGGCCGACCTCGCCGTGGGCGGAGAGGTGGATCCGGTTGCCGGTGCTGACGCCGGCCGGGATCTTGACGTTGATCGTGCGGGCCGAGCGGACGCGGCCGTCGCCGGAGCACTCGGGGCACGGGTCGGGGATGACCGAGCCGTAGCCGCCGCAGGTCGGGCAGGGCTGCGTCGTGCGGATGTCGCCGAGGAAGGAGCGCTGCACGTGCGTCACGTCGCCCTGGCCGTGGCAGGTGCGGCAGGTGACGGGCTCGGAACCCTCCTGCGCCCCGGAACCCTTGCAGAGCGGGCACAGCACGGCGGTGTCGACCCGCAGCGGCTTGGTGACGCCGAACGCCGCCTCCGCCAGCTCGAGGTCGAGGCGGACGAGCGCGTCCTGGCCGCGGCGCACGCGCGAGCGCGGGCCGCGGCTGGTCTGCCCGCCGAACATCGCGTCGACGAGGTTGCCGAAGTCGAAGCCGCCCTGGCCGCCGAAGTTGCCGGCGAACCCGCCGCCCATGCCCCCGCCCAGCGGGTCGGCGCCGCGGTCGTAGAGGTCCTTCTTCTTCGGGTCGGCGAGGACCTCGTACGCCTCGGCCACCGCCTTGAAGCGGTCGCCCGCGTCCGGCTCGGTGGCGACGTCGGGGTGGAGCTTCATCGCGAGCTGGCGGTAGGCCTTCTTGATCTGCTCGGGCGACGCGTCGCGGGAGACGCCGAGCGTCTCGTAGTAGTCAGCAGCCATGTCTGGGGTGGGTCATCCTTGCTCGAGGTACGCGATCAGGTGTGCGTGATCAGGGTTGCGCGAGGAAGCGGCCCACGTAGCGCGCGACCGCGCGCACGGAGGCCATCGTGGAGGGGTAGTCCATGCGGGTCGGCCCGACGACCCCGAGGGTGGCACGGCTGCCGTAGCCGCTGGCGACGACCGAGGTCGTCTGGAGCTCCTTGACCGGGTTCTCCTGCCCGATCCGGACGGTGACACCGTCGGCCGTGGCCTCGCCGAGCAGGGTGAGCAGCACGACCTGCTCCTCCAGCGCCTCGAGCACGGGCTTCATGCTGCTCGGGTCGGCGCCGTAGCGGGTGAGGTAGGGCATCCCGCCGATCACCATGCGGGTCGAGGTCTCGCTGCCGAGCATCTCCAGCAGGGCGGCCACGACCGTGCGCCCGAGCGGCAGCGTCTCCGCGGGCAGCGCGTCGAGCAGCGCCGGGAGCGCGGAACCGGCCTCGACCGGCGTCCGCCCGGCGGCGGCCGCGTTGAGCGCCGTCCGCAGGTCGCCCAGACCGGTCTCCTCGACCTCGGGCACCTCGAGGGAGCGCTGCTCGACGCGTCCGGTGGAGGTGATGAGCACCAGCAGCAGCCGCGTCGACGACAGCGACACGAGCTCGACGTGGCGGACCGTGGAGGTGCTCAACGTCGGGTACTGCACGATCGCGACCTGCTGGGTCGCCTGAGCGAGGAGCCGGACGGTGCGCAGCAGGATGTCGTCGAGGTCGAGCGCCCCGGACAGGAAGGTCTGGATCGCGCGCTGCTCGGCGCTGGAGAGCGGCTTGACCTGCCCGAGCCGGTCGACGAAGAGCCGGTAGCCCTTGTCGGTCGGGATGCGCCCCGCGCTGGTGTGGGGCTGCGTGATGTAGCCCTCCTCCTCCAGCGCGGCCATGTCGTTGCGCACCGTCGCCGGGGAGACGCCGAGGTCGTGCTTGTCGACCAGCGCCTTGGACCCGACCGGCTCCTGGCTGGAGACGTAGTCGGTGACGATGGCCCGGAGCACCTGCAGCTTGCGGTCGTCCATGCTCGCTCCACCACCCCTTCGCCTGCTGTCGCTCGAGTCGCCCGCCGTCGTACGCGCGTGAGGCCCTTGGCACTCGCGTGCGGTGAGTGCCAGTGTAGTGCCGTGACTGACGCCGGGCAGGACGCCGAGCCGACCCCGCTGCCGGGCCCCTGGGAGGAGCTCGCGCCCGGCGCCTGGCGCTGCGTCGCCGAGCCGGACGCGGTGAACCTCGTCCTGCTGGCCGGGTCGGAGCGCGCGCTGCTCGTCGACACGGGCTCGACCCCCGCGCAGGGCCGGGCCGTCCGGGCCTCGGTCGCGTCGGTGACCGAGGTCCCGCTCGAGGTCGTCGTGGTGACCCACGCGCACCGCGACCACGCCTTCGGCCTGGCGGCGTTCGACGACCTCACCACCGTCGGCCACGAGGACGTCGCCGCGTTGCTGGCCTCGCCGGACGCCCGCGCCGACGCGGAGCGGCTCGGGCTCGCGCCGGCCGACCTCGTCGCCCCGAACCGTCCGATCGTGCTCGCCGCGGCCTTCGACCTGGGCGGGCGCCGCGTCGAGGTCGCTCACGTCGGCCGGGGCCACACCGGCGCGGACCTGGTCGTGGTCGTGCCCGACGCCGACCTGGTGGTGGTAGGCGACCTGGTCGAGCAGTCCGCGCCGCCCGCGCTCGGCCCGGACTCCTACCTGCACGAGTGGCCGATCACGCTCGACGGCGTGATCGGGCTGATGACCGGCGCGACCCGGGCCGTCCCCGGGCACGGCGAGCCGGTCGACCGGCCCTTCGTCTACGAGCAGCGGGGCCGGCTGGCGTCGGTCGCCGGCCAGGTCCGGCACCTCCGCGAGACCGGCGTCGGGGTGGACGAGGCGGCCGAGCAGGAGTGGGCGTACCCGTACGCGGTCCTCGCCGCCGGGCTGCCCACGGCCTTCGCGCAGCTGGGTCCCGTGACGCCGCGCCGCACCCTGCCGCTGGCCTGAGGGCAGGCTGCAGGGGGCATCGCAGGACCGGGCCGCAGGACGCGGACCCAAGGACGCGGGCAGGAGATCCGGGACCCGTTGCATCCGCAGCGGCGTCCCGTGCGCAGGACCAGGCACAGGCAAGCCCAGCCCCGCCCCACCTGGAGGTCCGATGCCCACGCCCGCCCGTTCCCGACTGATCCGGGGTTCCCTCGCCCTGGCCGTCACGTCCGGCGCCCTGCTGCTGCCCGCCACCAGCGCGCAGGCCGCCGACACCGCCACCGTCTCGATCCTGCACGCCGTCCCCGGCGCGACCGTCGACGTCTACGCCAACGGCGAGGAGCTGCTCAGCGACTTCGAGCCCGGCACCCTGACCGACCCGCAGCAGCTGCCCGCCGGCACCTACGACCTCAAGGTCGTCGCGGCCGGCGACGGCGCCGACGGCGACGCCGTGGCCGAGCTCGACGACGCGGAGGTCCCGGCCGGCGCGAACGTCACCGTCGTCGCCCACCTGAACGCCTCGGGCGACCCCCGCCTCACCGCGTACGCCAACGACACCTCCGGCCTCGACGCCGGCCAGGCACGCCTGATCGTGCGCCACGACGCCGCGGCCCCGGCCGTGGACGTGCGCGCGAACGAGGAGGTCGCCTTCAGCGGCCTCGAGAACCCCGACGAGGACAGCGCCGACCTCGACGCCGGCACGATCAGCGCCGACGTGGTCCTGGCCGGCGAGAGCGACCCGGTCATCGGCCCGGCCGACGTGGACCTCAAGGAGGGCATGACCACCATCGTGTACGCCTGGGGCTCCGCCGAGGACGACAACCTCGACCTGGCCGTGCAGACGATCAGCGGCATGGGCGGCAACCCGGGCGGTGTCCCCGGCGGCTCCGGCGGCCAGGCGGCGATGAGCTCCCCGCTCGCGCTCGGCGCCTTCGGCCTGGGCCTGGTCGGCCTCGTGCTGGCCGGCACCCGGATGGCCGCGCGGACCCGGACCGCCCGGGTCTGAGCGTGCGGCAGGACGACGCGGTGACGACGACGCACGGGTCGAACCCGCGATGACGCGGTGACCCGGTGACGCTCGGCACCGCACGACGGGGCGGCTGGCTGTGGCCGGCCGTCCTCGTCGTGTCCGCGCTCCTGCTCGCGGTGGCCGGTCACCAGCTGTTCGCCCCACGCAGCGTGGCGGCCGACGTGCCCGTGAGCACGACGGTCGAGGACCCGGCCGGCACGCCGTCCGCGACCCCCTCCCCGTCCGCCTCGTCGTCACCCACGGCGCGGGCGTCCGGGCCGCGCTGGACCACCCGGCCGGCCGCCCCGCGCCCGGCCCCCGAGGTCGTGCCGCCCGAGCGGCTCGTCGCCCGCTCGGTCGGGCTGGACCTGCCCGTCGTGGCCGAGGGCGTCGACGACCGCGGCCAGATGGCCCTGCCGGAGCGGCCCACCGAGCTCGGCTGGTACCGCTTCGGACCCACGCCGGCCGACCGCCGCGGCGCCGTGGTCCTCGCCGGCCACGTCGACAGCGAGCGCTACGGCGCCGGACCGCTGGAGCGCGCCGCCGGCCTGGAGAAGGGCGACCGCATCGAGGTGCGCGACCGTGCGGGCCGCACCACCACGTACGCCGTCGTCGCCGTCCAGCGGATCCGCAAGGCCGACTTCTCCCCCGACGACGTCTTCTCCCGGTCCGGCAAGCCCGTGCTGCGCCTGATCACCTGCGGCGGGCCCTACGAGCCGGGCCGCGGCGGCTACCAGGACAATCTCGTCGTGACGGCAAAGCGCCGGTGAGCGCCGAGGTCGCGGGCGCGCAGCCGTCCCCGCTGGTGCCCGTCGTGCAGGAGCTCGGCCGGCGGGCCGTCGAGCGGGTGGTCGGGACGGAGGACGCGGACCGGACGGGGCCGGAGGACCGGACCGACGGGCACGGCGCGGACGGGGAGGGGCGGGCGGACGAGGTGGTCGGCGAGCTCGGGGCGGACCCCGGGGTGGACCTCGGGGTGGAGGACGCGCGCATCGCGCGCGGCTTCGCCGCGGGCGACCGCGCGTGCCTCGAGGAGGCCTACCGCCGCTGGGCCCCGCTGGTCCACACCCTCGCGCGCCGCGAGCTGCGCCGGACGGTCGACGCCGAGGACGTGACGCAGCAGGTCTTCGTCAGCGCGTGGCGCAGCCGCGCCGACTACTCCCCCGACCGCGGGAGCCTCCCGGGCTGGCTGGTCGGCATCACCCGCCACCGGCTCCTCGACCACCACCGCCGCCAGCAGCGCCAGCAGCGCCTGGCCAGCACCCTCGAGGACGAGGCCGTCGTCGCGTGGGGACCGTCGGTCCCGACCACCGACGAGGAGCTGGACCGGCTGCTCATCGCCGCCGAGATCGCCCAGCTGCCCGATCCGCGCGGCACGATCCTCCGAATGGCCTTCTGGGAGGGCTACACCTACCCGCAGATCGCCGACGGGCTCGACCTGCCGCTCGGCACCGTCAAGAGCCACGTGCGCCGTACGCTGCTGCACCTGCGGGACCGGCTGAGGGAGGCGAGGACGTGGAGCACCTGAGCGCGGAGCGCATCGCGGCGATCGCCTCCGACCTCGGGCCCGGACCGATGGCGGCCGAGGCCGGTCACCTGGCCCGCTGCCGCGCCTGCAGCGACGACGTCGACGAGCTCGCCGCGGTGACGAGCGGGGTCCGCGACGCCTCGGGGACGACGCTGCGCCCGCCGCACCCCGACGTCTGGGCCGCGATCGACGCGGAGGTGGGCGGGAGGGGCGCGACCCGTCGGCCACGCGCGTGGCTCCCCGTGGCCGTGGCCGCCGCCGCGGGCCTCGTCGTCGGGGCCGGTGCCGTGCTGGGCGTGCAGGCGCTGCGCGACGGGGGCGGCGGGTCCGGCACGGTGCTCGCCCGCACCGACCTGGCCGCGCTGCCCGGGCAGAGCGGTGAGGGTTCGGCGGAGCTGGTCCGGGCCAGCGACGCGCTCCAGCTGCGGGTGCACGCGAGCCTCCAGGGCTCGCCCGGCGCCGAGTACCACGAGGTCTGGCTGATCAACAGCGACGGGAAGCGGATGTACGCCCTCGGCGTGCTGCCGTCCTCGGGCGACGCCAGCTACTGGCTGCCGGCGCCGCTGGACCAGCAGCTCGACGGCTACTCCACCGTCGACATCTCCCTCGAACCCGACGACGGCGACACCGCGCACTCCCAGCTCAGCCTCGTCCGGGGCACCCTCCCCGGCTGAGGTCGGCCGACCGGGGCTGTCGTCCGCGGACGGTCCGGGTGGAGCCGCGAGGGAACGGTCCCGGACGAGCCCGACGGGTCGTACGCTCCCCTCGTGACCTTCACCCAGGGCGCCTGGCTGGTCTCGCTGGGGCTGGTGCTCTTCGGCGGGTTCTTCCTCGTCACCGGCGTCCGGACGGTCCGCGCCGACAGCCGTCGCCGCCGGACCTGGCGCCCCTACCCCGGCGAGGTCGTCGCGACGGACTGGGACGGCGAGCAGACCCGGTGCCAGGTCGCCTACCGTCGGGCGGACGGCACCACGGCGCTCTTCTGGAACACCTTCACCTCGACCGTCGTGCGCGACCCGCTCGGTCGCCCCGTGCAGGTGCTGGAGAACCCGGCCGACCCGCACGAGGCGGTCATCGCCTCCGGGATCGTCAGCGGCGACGTGGTCGGCACGGTCTTCGCCGTGGTGGGCGGCGTCATCGTCGCGGCCGGCGTGGTCGTGGCCGCGGTGCTCCTCAGCTGCTAGGGGTTACGGCTCAGCGGACCAGCCCCGACTGG
>Ga0325401_1001670_pt1 | contig 19000 bp, 20 predicted proteins | sample PopdelMetagenome_FD_205666 | JGI IMG/M metagenome (GOLD analysis project Ga0325401, IMG submission 205666) | Populus deltoides microbial communities from Bellville, Georgia, United States - Xylem-PdKOR-R2 | ecosystem: Host-associated > Plants > Phyllosphere > Stem > Wood/Secondary xylem | place... | reverse complement strand
TACTATTTTATATGTTAAAAAACAAACATAATTAACTTATAAAAAATCTTCCTATGATAAATATAATAACTTAAAATTTATAGTCATTTGTGATATTCATTGCAGAATAAGTATAAATTAAAGATTTGAAATCATATCTAAATAATTTATGGGTCTCATAAAAATATATGGATTGAATATTATCACAAGGACTCTCTTACAATTTTTTTAATATAATCGAAACATTAATATTGTTCTATTGAAATATATTTTATACTGGTGGTGATGTTTATCAAATGTATTATATTTAGTATAGTGTAGTATATATAATGATAAATTAAACATTATAGGTTAATTATGTAATTTATTTTAGACATGTCAAGCGCATTTACAATAAAATAAATATAAAGCCTAAGGGCATTTAAAAAAAATATTCACAAATTTTTAAACTTTAATTTATTTTTCAATAGTTGTATATCGAATTTAGAGTTCCTTTCATTATGTGATATGAAAATTTTGACAAATATTAAGATTTCTATAAAGGTGTAAGAAAGAGGGCTAATTATTTTGTCGCTCTGTCAAGGTATAGAGAGGGATAAGTAATAATATCACACTTCATTCAAAACCTTAATTTCTATTTTCTTATACGGAAAAATGATTTTCATAAAAAAAAATTATACAAATTGATTATCGATAAAATATGAGTCCTCCAAATGATAAATGGTTGATCTTCTATGAATTGAAATAATTTTTCAAGTGTTTGTGTGCAAAATTTTGTATAAAATATTTGTTTATACTGCATCATTAAGTTTAACATTTTTTATTAAATACAATTCCATTGTGGAGTCAAATTAAGATGTGTTGTAAAAAATAAGATTTATAAATGATGATACTGCATGTTTTCGGAGTTAATAGCAAGGAGAAGCCTAGAGAGTCTCAATCATCTACAGATAATGAAAATCCTGGTGGGTCAAAGACGGATGAAGTCCCCTCAAAGGTCAGAATATTATTACTGCTTGAATGGTAATTAATTAAGATAATTATGTAATGATTAGGGGTCCAAATATATAAAGTTCTCTTGTTTGACATGTTTTACAGGGGCCTGATGGCAAAACCGTGTTTAAACCAAAGAATCTTACAATCTGCTGGCAGGAAGAGAGTCAATTTTGGAGTATCCCTGAAGGGTGAGGATAATATACCTGTTTTCTTCTTGAAGAGTTATGCTGTTATGTTACAAACCTTGGTGTGCTTGATCTATTGTTATGTTACAAATGTTTTGTTAATAAAAGTAAAATTAGTCATTAAATTACAATCAAGATTTTTAATTAATATTCTTGCATGTATTCATCATAAAAAATCAATACATAATTTACAAATATATAAAGTTTTAAGAGGATCAATATCATAGAAAATTTTTATTGTGTTTAAGTTGTAACTATCAAAATTTAATAATAAATATGAAAAATAAAAATAATTATATCTGGTCCTTTAGAATTGAACCAATTTAATTTTTTTATAAGGATTCTTTATCCTTTTCATGCATAACTCTTCTATATAGAGAAAGTATTGATAGTTATAATTTGAATATCATACAATGTTTACGAAAGTCTTTTAAATTCATAAAAAATATTTTATATGTAGATTGTTTTTTTTAAAAAAAAAACAAAAACTCTTGCTGGATCGGGTTCACACCTAGTTTTTTTTTTTTCCTCTCTTTTAGATACCCAATCTCCCCAAATTTCTCCTTCTATCTTCTTCTTCTCTACTATTCGATCCATTAACTACCCCAACAATAACCCAAACAGTTCTCGCCATAATCAAGCTTTCTTTCTCTTCCAAACCCAGCTAGAAATCATTTATTGTGTTGATGAATTTGTATGGATTGATTCATTCATATAAGTTGTTTGTTTGCATGTGCAGACAGTATATAGTTATTTAGTAAAATTTCTAACATCTCTGGGTCATGCAAAGTAATTTGCTTTGGCCTGATATTGTTTCCAGGTGCATGCATCATGACGACCTTCAAACTTGTCAATATTCTAAATTTAAACATGTAAAAGTAATTGTACCCTAGGAAGGGTTAATTATCCTTATTTTCATGGTCTGAGTAAGGCGTTGTTGTGGTACTGTTTCGATGCCTTTGTTCTATAAATTTTGAGTTGATTCCCGATTCTATATCATCTTTATTTTTTTCTTTTACTAAAAATTAAATAACATCTGAAAAAATCATACAAACACAAATAATGAGAAGCACACAAAACATAGTTAAGTTTTTATGCGGATTTCACAAATACATCTTTATTAAAAATTGTACAATATTCTTAATTATTAGAGAGGAAAAATACAATATTATTTTTTTGAAAGATACTTATTTCATTAAATGCCAAAAGCTAGCGAGATTAGTACATAATCTGCATAATATCATATTATGACAGAATAACACAGAAAACAACCCAAACTAAGGAAAATGAAAAACAAAATAACCAAAGAACCACATATAACTCTGCACTGATAATACAGTGAAGCAATGAAGCCGGGGTGAACTACCAATAGACATCAGAATGACCACCTAACTAGGCTTTCCTCTCACAGATCAACCAATCATATTCTCACAATTATAACAGCATAAAATACACAAGCAGATCTATAGGATTGATGGATGATTCAAAACCAGGCAACAAATTCACTTGATCTCCGCACTCCTTGTTTAGCTATGTAATCTGCCATGTAATTACTTTCACGGAAGACATGAGTGTAGGTGATTGAGCCAAATTATACATTCAATATGTTAACAGAGGAGAAAAGATTATGATGCATTCAATGTCGGTTGTGAGGATTATGCATCCAGCTAATAACATTGGAAAAATCAGATTCTATAATAAGATACTGATGATGGAGACAATTAGAGGTTGAGAGCTCAATAGCTTTGACAACAGCCCTCCACTCAGCAATATTGGAATCTAAAATCCCAATTGGAACAGAGAACATACCGAGGCCATAATGATTTCACAGAACACCACCTATTCCAAAAGGACCTGGCTTACTAAGAGAATAGCCATCCACATTCCATTTGAAGCTATTAACCATAGGAGGAGACCACATATTAACAATCCTGAAAGACCGAACATTGGACCACCGAATCAGGCCATCTGCTAATCTGATCAGATCTGTAGGGGAATATGGGAAATCAGAGTGGATAGCTTTTAGCCATAGGCATATACGAGTGATAATAAGAAAGAAGATCGTATCATAGTCAGGTGTCTTCTGTTGGAAAATCAGATCATTTCGAAGAAGCCAAATAGACTATGCCACTAAGAAAAACAATATCAGCCGTGCCTTCTTCTGGAACTTACCATGCACTAGGTAAGTCTATTGAGACCATATATCTGAGAAGCTCTTTGGGCAGCACCAAACTAAACCCCGCCACTTAATGATTTTGGAACAAATGAGCCAATGCTTGTGGCAGTGCAGCAAGATATGATCAACCGACTCTTCCTCCGCTAGGCATATAAGGCAGTTAGATTCCGAATTACTCAAAATACCTCTTCAAACTAGCATACACCAGGTGTTGATTATGTTAATGATAGCCATCTAGCAAAAGATCTCCACATTAGGAGGGACAATACCTTTCCAAATCCCAGCAAAAGAGAAGCCATTATTTATGTAAGGTTTGGGACTTAATAACCCACAAAGAGATTTCACTGAAAATCTTCATGTTTTATTGTCCTTCCAGATTAGTTTATCCTCTCCATCTTTGTCTATGTGCACTGTCGATAGAATTGTATAAAGTTGATCTAGCAAACCAATGTTGCGACCCCGCAAAGGTCTTATCCAGGAAACTACCCAAATCCATTCATACTCTTCCTACATTCCCATCTTATCAATGTTGGCTTCTTTGTTGTTGGATAAATGGAAGAGATTAGGGAAGTGCTCTGCTAAACAATAGTTATTGATCCAAGTATCAAGCCAAAACATAGTCTTCTTACCATTTCCAATAAGAACCAGCGATTGTTGATTCACAATATCATATAGCCTATTATCTTTAACATAATGATTGACAATACGGGTCCATGTAGTTCCAGCTCCTGGAATAGAAGCTTACAGCAGCAGTTTAGAATAGTTGGTTTTGTGTATGCTTTTGATCACATCCTTCCATATACTTGATTCCTCCAACCCAAACCTTCATAACCATTTAAACAGCATAGCTTTGTTTTTATCCCTTAAGGATCCAGCCCCAAGACCACCAACATTTTTTGGTAGAGTAATAGTTGCCCAGTTGACATTGCATATTTTATTACTTTCCTCTTTTCCAGACTAGGAAGATCGAAATTTCTACTCAATTTTTGAAGCTACCATAGCAGGCATGGAGAACATAGACAGGTAGTAGATGGGTAGATTACTGAGTACAGATTTGATTAAACACAATTTGCCCCTAATAGATAAGAATCTGCCTTTCCACAAAGCCAACTAGCAACTGATATTGCGAGCAATAGGATTCCACATCATAGTTCGGCCAAAGTTTCCATCGATGGGAAGACCAAGATATATGAAGGGAAGCTGATCCTGCTTGCATCTTAGAAGTTGAGCAGTGAAGTTATATGTATAAACTGTTATACCCACACCAACAATACTACTTTTATAGAAGTTGACCTTCAGCCCCGAGACAAGTTCAAAGCATAATAGGAAATGTTTAATATTCTGCATGCTAAATAAAGAGTCTGAGCTGAAAATAAAGGTGTTGTCCGCAAACTGTAAGTGAGATATTACAGGACCCACATTGCCGATGTTTATACCCTCAGTCAATCCCAGATCACAGCCATGTTGCAACATACAACTCAAACCCTGGACTGCAATATTGAAGAGAAAGGGAGAGATAGGATCCCCTTGGCGTAAGCTTTTTTTTTCCAAGCTGAATTCCTCCGTGGGAGACCCATTGACAAGCACAGACATCTTTGTCGTTGATATGCATTGCACAATCCATCCTCGCCATCTACTGCCAAAACCCATACTAGCCATGATTTCATTAATATATTCCCATAACACCGAATCAAAGGCTTTATGAAAATCTAATTTGAAGATATACGCTTTACCCTTTTTCTTCTTGATGTAGGAAAGGACCTTATTTGCAATCAAAACGTTGTCTAATATTTGCCTCCCTTTGATGAAAGCATTTTGATGTTCAGAGATGACTTCTGCCATAACATGTTTCAATCTAGTTGCTAGAATCTTCGAAAACATCTTGTAGAGACTATCCACCAAACTGATAGGTCTGAAATCTAATAGCTTGTTAGCACCTTTAATCTTCGAGATAAGGGTAACAAAAGTGCTATTGATACCCATAGGTAGGAGATTAGTCCGATAGAATTCATCAACCATTTGAATAATGTCCCCACCTATAATGTTCCATGCTTTCTTGATGAAAAAGAAGTTAACACCATCAGGACCTAGAGCTTTGTTGCCATCACAATCCTAAATAGCTACTTTAATCTCTTCTACAGAAAATGACAATTCTAGAGCAGCCGAGGATGATGGTTGAAGCATTAGAAATTCCAGATTTGAACATAAAGCTCTAGGTCTGTCATGGTGGGAATATAGGTTGCAAAAAAAGTTAAAGACAACTAGCTTCACATCAGTTGGTTTGGATAGAATCTTGTCATTGGCCTCTAGGGAGACAAGCTGATTCTTTTTCTATCTTGTTGTTGCAGCTAAATGAAAGAAACGAGTATTTTTATCTTCAAGTTTACACCACTGGACTCTTGACTTCTGATGCCATGCAAACTCTTGAGCTCTATACAGGATTTTAAGTCGGGAGGCAATGTTGTTACTTCTAATCAGATCACCAGTCGTCAGGTCTTTGTATTCTTTTTGATGATCCAAGAAGTTAGCTTCAAGTTCTAGCTCTTTAATTTGGTTATGCATGCTTCCCACAACATCTTTACTCCACTGCTGACATCTCTATTTCGACATCTTTAAAGCTGGGACCATATTCCTTTTACCAGATTTTGTAACCGAGATTGAGCTCCAGAAACTCTGTATCATATTCCTGAAATTAGACGTGAGCCACCAGCAATTCATGAAACGAAATGGTTTCGAGCCCCAATTTGAAGAGTCTAGCAACAAATGCAGAGGTCTATGATCAGAAGAGTATTTTGACAAACCGAATAAAGTAGAAGATGGGAGAGACTGCAGCCAATCACCCGATAGAAAGATTCTGTCAATGCGGCTCGTCGCATTACCTCTAGACCAAGTAAACTTTCTCCCATTTAAAGGGAGCTCAATAAGATCACAACAATTAATGGAATGTTTAAATCTTGTCATGGAAGATGTTATTTGAGAACCGCCTTTCCTATCTGATGGGAACAAGGTTTCATTAAAATCACCAACAAGGCACTATGGCTTACTAAGACTATCCCTGAATGTAACAAGATATTTCCACAACTCATTCTTCAGGTTCCCAACATTCAGAGCACATATAAAAGAGACCAGGCAATCTAGATTGAAACGAGTGAAGATGCTTTCAACATGCAAAACACAACCATTCATAGCAACAGAACAACTAGAGACACAAAAAAGATCTGGATTCCATATACATAATATCCCCTTATAAAGGCCTAAAGAGGGAATTGCATACCAAGCCCTAGGATGATGACCCCAAATAGAAGAAATAATGCAGTCATTCAAATTTTCCAATTTTGTTTCCAAAATGCCTAGGACCTCAAGATTAAACTTTCTACCAAGATTCCTCTAATCACACATCTTTTCTTTTCTCTACCCCCTAAGCCACACACATTCTAAACAATAACACTGCCCATAACAATGATTACAGAAACCATACCTTCAGACTAGTTAACGAAGCAAGTCACGCCTGCTTCCTTTTGATCCACTCTACCTACTCCCGATCTAAGAATCCCTACAATGTCTGAGTCATGAGTGTGCTATCATCATGCCCTTGTAGAATAGCTTTTCCCACATCCTAACCAGCAATGGCTTAATTCAGCCCAGTTGTCAAGATGTGCAGGTTCATTTGCTTGATCACCAGAATTTGTAGCGGGTCTATAGATTGAACTACTTGCCTCATCCTCACGAACCAATTCCCTTCCAGATCTGATAATAGCATTTTTATTCTTGATCCCATTATCAGAGACTGAGTACTCAACAATTACTATCTCAGAATGCTTACCACTTTGATTTCCCATTTGACGTGATTTCCTCTTGAGAGATTGTGTTTTGCGTGTGAGCTTCTTTGCTTTCTTTCTGTGGGATCTTTGGTTTCCTACTTCCAGAACACAAAGCTCATATGGGTTAGCAATAGGAGTAATGAAGGTTGTAAAAGATGGCCCAATACTTGTTGAGTTAACATTTGTTTCCAGGCCTATGCTGGAAGATTTCTGCTTTTTCTTACGGCCCATCTTCTTCACGTTTCCACTACAATAATCCCTCTGTTGATCCAGCCCATCTTTCACAGGAAAACAAGAGACTTGTTGCACATCTACAGCCCTGCATGCAACTGTATCCACCTCAACATATTTGTAAAGTACCAAGGCTAAACGGTTATCAACTCCGTACGTACGTTCATCAGATAACCCTGTATGTCTGCATAATTCAGTAATTTCTGGGTAGAGGTACAACGGTGATACAACAGACCTGATGAGTGTGCTGTCAATCTGAGTTTAGTTGCCCAACAATTCGGTGAAATCAGATTCAAATTTGACACTTTGTCTTGTATCTATGTGAGTCGTTGCTGCCCTATTAGTTTCCTCACAAAAATCATTTTCATCGTCATCGGATAACACAGATGTTGTACACAGTGAGACATCCATGGAGTGTTTGACTGTTGTGAGAGAAGGGATGAACTCACCTTTGATTTCTTTCAAACTGACCTCAACCTACACTCCATCAAGCTGAAGCGTCACTTGATCATGTAAAATTTCTAGCTTTGTGGTTCGAATAAGAACCCTAATACCTGATATGGACCCCTGACTAACATAGGAAGTGTCATAGCCAACAATATTTCCCCAACTCTGGAGCAGAATATTAATATAGTTTTTGTTCCAACCTTCCATTGGCAACCTAAATATGAAGATCCAAGCAAATTTGTCATAAGCTCTAGTCCTTTCTTCCAACTGTCTGAGATTGCTGAAAAGTGAATACAACACGGACCCTTCATTCCTTTGTTCTTGCGTTGAGGCTAACTGATCCACAAAGGTAACAATCACCTGACTAGCTCCCAAGAAACGAAAGCTCACAGCTTTGTCACTTGATTTTAAGATCGTTGCCTCCAGTGTTTCTACATCAATATTTGGCAAGATATTTCCTATTAAGCTCCTATACAACTCTTCCTTATCCTCATCCGTTGAGTTATACTGTACCATTCTCCTTTCCTTCGTGGCCATTTTTTGTGTTGTGGATGTGAGTAACTCAGCAAAGGATTTGTTATCTCTGAACATAAGGTTGGGTTTATGAGGTGGTGCAGGCTTGGGTAGGGGTTTTGATGCTGGTAGGGGAGGTTTAATGGACTGGTGTTTAGCTGGGTTCACTCTTAACTTGTAGATATCGAACCAAACATTACTGGCTTGGTCACAAAGATCAAACACAGATAAGGGTGATAGTATGTCCATAAAACCAAAACGTCGCCCGAGAGCTGTTTTTTGCTTAGACAGAAACAATTTGGTAACCCGACCAAACTTAATTTCAAGTCTTGATATTCCACTCATGAATGGAATCTCTCAAAAATAGCTTAAGATGGTATGTATCAGTAAGGGTATTGGCATAAGATGTTAGGCTAAAAGTTTTTGTGGTAGGTTCAGATGGTAAGACAGGGGAAGCGGCATGGTATGGAGTAAAGGTAACAGGGTGATCTGCAGGATTTGAGTAAGGAAATGTTGTTAAAGGTGGTTGAGATAGGGTTTGAACATGTTGGTAGGAAGTTTTGTGAAGGTTTAGGGTTGATGGTGCGTTGATGGGCAGGGGAGGGTGGTTTTTGGTGAAGGGTGCAGAGGATGTAGGAATTGTGGTAGCGGTGGCGGTTCAAAGTGCTTTTTGCTTAGAAATGCATCAAAATAAATGGTTCAAAGTGCTTTTTGCTTAGAAATGCATCAAAATAAAGTCTTTTTATTTTTTAAAAATTATTTTTGACATCAGCACATCAAAACGATTCGGAAATATATATAAAAAATTCATTTTATGCAAAAAAAATTAAATTTTAAGGGAATGCAGTTTGCACCGCGTTCCCAAACACTCTCGTAGAGGGTCTCATGTTTGATGTATATAGGAAAAATACAATATTTTTTGCTTTTGTAAGTTGGTCCCTTTATTATTCAAAGTTGTATGTTAATTCTTTAATCAAAGTTGACTGTTGATTTTTTAAAAACAATTCCTAAATTACCTTTTTGAAAGACTTAATTTTGTCTACAGTAGATAAGATTGGAAATTTTGATTATAGATAAGAATATTGTTGGCAAAAAAACAACAACAGGACCAATTAGTTTAAAACAAAGGGATTAACTAATTATTTTATTGAAAACATAGGGATCCAGTACTAATTTACTCTATTTAATTTGATACTTTAATTTATTCATACAAGTTTTCTCTTGATCCACGTTTATGTTTTAGGGTAAATTACAAAAAACTTTTCAGAGGTGTTATAAAATTATACGAATCATTTTGACAAAAATCTTCAAATTGTTAAGTAAAGATTACAAATATCCCAAGGCTAAATTGTTACATTCTTAAACGTGGAAAGTTAAGGTTTAGAGATCAGTATATGGTGCAGTTCCGGCCATACTTTTAGTTATTGTTTCTTTCTGTTATTTCCTTTCATTTTTGGCGGAGACCATAAAACAAAGTTTTATTTATTTCTTTTTTTACATGACAGGATTGAACTTTAGGGGTGAGTATATTAAACTAAAGACCAATGGTTTACCATCATGATGGAACTGTATCACTACCTTTTGTGCATCTGCAGATTTTGAATAGTGGTGCTATAGTAAAGTGGAGCCTATTTTGTTTATGTCAATTTGAATCTATTTGCTCTTTGCAAAATATAGGGATGATGGTCCTGCAGAGCTGCTGGAGATGTGTTGGCTTGATGTAAGTGGTGAAATGCCTGTAACCAAAGGGAAGACGTATGAAGTTAGCTTTATGTTATCCATGAACACAGAGAAATCCTTTGGCTGGGACGTTCCTGTTACGGTGATGGCTAGGATAGGAAAGGAGGGAAAGTATCAGCGCAAAGAAATAGATCTATCAAAATTAAGCGGGGAAGTAAAGGAATTTCCTCCGGATAAGTGTCAGATTAAGTTTAAAAGTGATGAAAAAGCTAACAATAATGAGGAAAAGCTCTATTTTGGATTGTATGAAGTGTGGACTAACAAATGGAAGGGTGGTCTACGGATTCATGAGGCCATAGTTCAGGAAATAACAGATGGGAATTATGCTTCTACATCTAATACCCGTTCCGACGAGCCCAGAGCTAGGGAAGGAAATAGCAGCTCATGACGATTCTATTTCAACATCTGAAAACCCCCGATCGAGTCGAAGTTCAAGGAGGACGTAGAAGCTGATTTAGAGCCTTGTAACGTGGGAATGTTTTTTCAGGGATTTGATCAGCGGACCAGATTGCATCTCCTAGTCATCTATTATTTCTATTTTCGTCAGTGTCTTTCAAGTTATTTTGATTTTCATAGTTAGCCCACCTATGGCAAACTTATAATATGCATTGCTAGGACTCTAGTTATTTAGCTATGGTTTGAATAAAAACTATAGACTTAAGACTCTTTCTCCAGAGCTTTTCTGTTTGTCTTATGATATGCTACGTCAACATCCTAAAATTAATCCTCTGGGTTCGATATATATTGTTAATTTCAATATATAAGCTGCTCATGCATGTGCGTTCATTTTTAAAGATTTTAAAGTTTAGGGTAGATAAAAAAGAACCATTTTTTTTATTATTAAAACAAATTAATGGATTTTTAAAGACAGGTCGAAAAGATGTGGTACAAAGGGAGAAAACGAGGATACAGAAATGACACTTCCTTAATTTCCTTATGGTACTCGTGTCATCTTGGATGGGTCTCTAAATTTTCTGCATTTGATGTGCAAAATTTGATGTAGATTCTACAGGTGCATATTCAGGATAAAAGGCAGTAAAATAGATGAAAGAAATATCAAATAAAATATTAGAGTTTCAATATAATTCTTGTAAATTAAAAGATCTAAATAGAAACAAAATAGTTGAATTTTTAGGATAGAAAAATCTAATAAACTACAAAGATTTTTTTTAAAAAAAAAAACTAAGAAACAACTAGTCTAACAAAAACGGTAAATAAAATAGTAAAAAAGCACAATTAAAAAACATAAAGGTAAAGCATGGTGAGAGAAAAAAAAAGAAGAAGAATAAGAAGAAAGATAAATGATAGGAAAAAACACATTCCGCTCTTTAAATCATCTTTCCAAGGATAGCTAAAACAGGAAACTAAAAAAAATATATTCTAAAAAACACATTCCAACAAATCATCGCTCCCAAATAAAACAATGGCACGTGTCAATGTATTAATGGCAATGACATTTCAATGATGTACCGGTATTGTACGGCATCAGCAAGGTAGAATGTTTTTTTTTTTCCGGGATCATTATAACAAAAGCTACATACTGCGAGAAAATCATTTTAGATCACGAAATATTTGACTGAAGATTATAATAATAATTTTATTTTTTATTTTTTATTTTTTATGAGTGAATAAATATTTTTTAAGTTTTTTTTAGTAAGGGTATTTAGATTTTTCTAATTTTCAAGTATAAACAAATAACGCTTTTAACTTCAAAAACAATAAAAGAAAAGTTATTTTTAGGATATTTGGTGTAATTAAAAGAACCATGAGGGTGATTTAGTATTTTTATATATTTTTTAATAAAAAAGCTATTGTTGTGTGTTTCACATGTTTATCAAGTTGAAAGCACCTGCGTCATTAAGAAGATCTGTGAGATGTTTTTTTATGATCAAATCTAACCATTCGTTGTATAATTAAATGCCTTTTCACATGGAGCTGTGCTTGAAGACATGTCATGATTGGATTGCAACTAATAATCAATTATTTGTATTTTTTTCTTTTTAATAACTAAAATACATAGTTATCTTTTCTTATTTGTTGTTTGTTTATGTTTGGCATGAATTGCAATTCTTAGCCCAAAATAGATTTGGCTGGTTGGGCCTGAGGCCCAATGTAATCTCAGTTTCTTTTTTAATTATTTTTGTTAGCTGGATTTAGTCGTTGTTTCAAACCAGTGACTTGGACAGTGATCCAGACCCGCTGGGCAAATCAACAGGCGTACGTGAAATATTCATGCACGTGTGCGACAGTAAGGAGTTTTTTTTTTGTTAAAATCGGGGCTAAAACGCCTAATTAAATTAAACGCGACAGAGTTGATCCAATAAAATCATAATACAAAATACAATAAAGACCCGCAGGAGGATCATTAAAGTAAATAGAAAATCTATCCAAAAAACTCCTGGTTAAACCGTAGTTGGCTAGCCAATCTGCCACTGAATTTGCTTCTCTGTAGACATGGAGCACCTGAATATCCCATTCTTTTGCTAATAATTCTCTAGCCTGCATGATTAGATTATAATTTTTGTCAATGATAATTTTATTTTTAGTGATTAAATCAACCGCTAATGACGAATCAGATTCCAAAATAATTTTTCGGAATCCTTTTGACCAAGCTAATTTCAAACCATTAGTAATTGCCCACAATTCAGCACTCACTAATGTGCAAATCCCGAAATTAAGAGCGAAACCAACAATCCATCTACCCATAGCATCCCTAATGACTCCACCAGCTCCAGCCACCCCTGGGTTTCCTTGCTGCAACCATCTACATTAATCTTCACCCAATCAATTGGAGGATATCTCCACCCTATGCAAACCCTCTGTTTGGTATTATCTTTGAATCCAGATTCACCAACCATAGAATGAATGACATCACCCATAAGTCTCCTAATCACTTGAACAGTGCTGGTGTAAAGGGATGTAGAAGAACTAAAAATTCGATGGTTTCTCTCCTTCCATATTTGCCACAGCGCAATGCCAAATTCAATACCCCAGAACTTTCTCTTAGAGCTTGGATGGTTAACTCGAAGGTTATTCAGTAGCCAAGTATACCAGTTAAGGGAGTAAAAAGCCTCTCGATCTGCAACTTCAATAATTCTGTCCCAAACCCCACGTGCATTTGGGCAGTCACGGAGAGCATGGATGATTGTTTCTAACTCTGTCAAACAATGACTACAGCAGGGGTTAGAAGTGATTTTCCTTCTCCATCTAACTTCATTTGTCATGATGGCCCGTGAGCTACTGTCCAAAGGAATATCTTCACTCTTTCTAGACCCTTCCATTGCCAGATGATCTTCCACAAAGGGTCGTTTTGTTGATGAGTAGCTCTACTATCTTCCTGAATCCGATAAGCTGAATTAATTGAGAATTGACCACCTGTAGAATGTCTCCAGTATACTTTATCTTCCCCCAACTGAGGTGTAGGAGGATTATAACCTGCCAAGATCAAAATTACCTGAATTGGTAGGAAATGAGCAAAAGTTTCCCATTGCCATTGACCTCTGTCATCCACCATATCGGCCACTGAACAATTCAACATAACCTCCGTAATAATCTGGGAAGTGTGCATATGCAAAGGGCCATACCCTTCCAACCAGGAGTCTTTCCAAAACAGCACCTTGCTTTCACATCCCAGAGCCCAGTTTACACCTTGAGTGATAAATGGCCACACTTTGCAAATACCCTTCCACAAAACTGAATCTCTTTGTTTAGCCTGAGGACTAGGAATTAGCTCCTGATCCTTAACATATTTAGATCGCAAGACCCGAACCCATAATCTCTCACTATTCTGAAAAACTCCCCAAGCTAGTTTCATAATAAAAGCCCTGTTAATATTGTGCGACAGTAAGGAGTTACTTATAAATGAAGATGCACAGTATCAAATGAATTATTTTGCAAAGCGGGAAGAGAAGAAGAAAGGTTTACCTGGTCTGCTGGAGCTGGTGGTCTGGAGCGACGACGTCTGGACAAGGCTTCTTCTTCCTTCTTTGTTCTTCTCTCTGTTATTTGTTTTCCCCTGTGTTGGGTTCTTTTCTGCTTTTTTGTTCCTCTGTTCTTTGTTTCTCACCCCCTGTTCTCTGGGTTTGTTTCTTCGTTCGTGGCCTCTTGTGCCCCTCTGTTCTGTGCTTCTGTTTCCTTATGATTTTTCTCCTCAGTCTTTTTCCTTTTCGTTTATATCCCCTGGAAAACCCTCTGTTCACTCTATATTTGCCCTTGTGTTTGTTCTCTGTTCTCCTTTCCTGGCCTCTTTCCCTGTTTGCCTTTCTTCTTCCCCAGTTTCCTTTGTTACCCCCTCTGGTTTTTCGTTTCTTCCCTCCCAGTCTTTCTCTGTTTGCATCTCTCTCCCCTCCTATCAATGGTCCTTCTCTGGCTTTTATGAAGCCAAAGAATGTATGATCGTGCACGATCTACACGATGGGCGTCTTGCACGTTCGCCTTCATTTGAAGACTAGTCGGGTGCTAAAGGCCCTGTCACTGCAAGACCAATTCTGGCATTTAGAGAATATCGTGTGGGTGAGGAGATCGTGTCTGGCTGAAGCTGTGTTAGTGGTGTCTCAAATGGATTTCCTTTGCTTTTCCTAGAGAAGAGAATGAACAGTGTCTTGGAACTGCGTCGTTTGGCTATCTTCAATTTCCCCCTTAAACTTTTGACATTTAGCAATTGGGTCCTTAATCAAGGAAAATCTTTTTTTTCCCCTAGATCAAATTGCAATTGGACCCCTGGACTATAGCATCATTTCCAAAACAATCCTAGGTTTCTGAGTTTTTCAATTTGATCCTTAATTGACTCTTCAACTTTTAATTCTTTCAAGATTACCCCTGAAATAATCAATTAAACTCCCTAAATGCCCTCATCATTTCACTTTGATCCTTGGATTTTAATTTCTTGCAATTTTGCCTCTAATCAGCCCCAAACTTTGATATTTCTTCAATTACACCCTTAATTTCATTAATTAAACTAATTTTCAGTTCAATGAAATCCCCAAACTTTTAATTCTTTCAATTTTTGACCAAATTGACTCCCAAATTTATAATTCAATCCTTATTAGTCCTTAAACTTTTGATTTGTGTTGTCTTAACCCAATTCTCAAATTATTTTTTTATTCATTCTTTTTTTTAAGAAATCAAAAATTGGGTTATAATAAAAGTAATTCAAATGGAAAAGAGAAAACATACAGGATTGAGGATTCTATACTATTGGACAATAATTTAATCTTTTCTTTACTCTTGATAGAGACATGTGTTCCATTTGCAATAGACATTTAAGTTGGAGAAAAAAATCCTTCAAAATTATATAAGTTAGTCATTTTATTAGTTATATTATTAGCTGCACCTGAGTTAATGACCCAAGAATCATGCACAATACTAGTTACCAAGGCAATTTTAAATGCAATGAGAATACCACCATCGATCTGTGTTTTTTTACAGGATGTGAACCGAGTTTGCAAGGAAGCCCGTAAACTTACCAGGGAGCGCCATAGAATCAGAGACAGATGTTGTCATTGAGAAGGGCAGATGTAGAGAAATTCTTAACATTACTAGGAAGAGAACTAGTGAAGTGAGCAGTAACAACAATGTAAGCCTTATGATAATAGCCCCTTTGAGGTTTCTTCTTCTTTTTAAAATTCAGCTTTAGCTCTTGATGAAAAATCCAATACCTCCTAGTGACCAATATTATGACAATGATGCCACTTTAAATCGGGTCGTTTTCCCTTGTAAGGTCCATCATTGTTCATTGATTTGTTAATAGCATAAGCACAAGTTTCTAATAAAGGGATTTTAGAGTCAAAATTCATAACCTTTATGCGAGTTTCTTCTCATTGAATAGTAGCGCACACACTAGTAAGGGATTGAAAATCAGGATTCATGAGGATCTTGATGTGAAGATCTTCATATTTTGAACTGAGACTAGCTAAGCTCGTCATATCTTCCAGGGTTTCGAGTAATTGAACATAAGTCTTTCCATCTTGCTGCAAATTGGCAAGATTTTTGTTGATATGAAAAATACAAGTTGAATTGTTTTGATTTCCATATATCTCTTTCACAGCTTTCCATAATTCCAAGATTCTAAGTAGCTGAATATTTCAGCAATATAATTTTTCATTGAATTAAGTAACCAAAACATAACAAGATGGTCTTTGCATTATCGAGCTTCATAAGATAATGAAGTAGACTCAAGAGGCTTAATATGGCCATTCACATAGCCAAGTTTGAATCTTACACCAAGAGCAATTGTCATAGCTCTTCAGCAAGGGAGATAGTTAAATTCATTTAGTAAAATTGAGCCTAAACAGTGATTAGGATTTGGCTCTCCTTCCAGCATGTTGTAGGATTGTTATATGTTGAAGAAACAAAGGAGACAGAAGAATCTTGTATTATGTTTTTCTGTTATAGCAGCAGATACACACACACGCACAACTAGGAAGGATGATGGCTATTAAATCTCCTATAATCACGGTCATGCAAGAGTCTATCTATAGAAAACAATTATCCTGTTGGAGTCAAACTGAGACTGCAGTCTGCAATCAATGTTGTAGTCGGACTCTGCAATTTGTGTGGCAAGATGTCTGTGTTGCAGGAGGAGTCTGTGTTGGAATGAGAATCCATCTGTTGCTTTCCTTCAATAAGCTTGTTAATCAAATGGGGCACAACATATTGCATTTGGCTGTGATGCATCGACAGCGGGGGGTTTTCCGTGCTGTCAAGAACAATAACAGACTAGTGACCAGGATGAGCTCGACAATCGACCATAATGGCTACACACTGTTGCACCAAGTTGCACACATGAAGCACTATCACGGAGGAACCAAGCCCGGCCCTGCACTCGAGCTACAAGAAGAAATAAAATGGTTCAAGGTGAGCTAGCTACTCTTGTACAACCGTAACCCCGTTCCATATTTTTATGAAATACATTTCTTTATTCCTAGCTGTAAGTAAATTTTGTTCGTTAATTACAAGGAAATTAAAGAATGTTTTCAATTTGCCAATATTCCAAATTACTTCAAAATCAGTGAAATGCAGCTTTTTATACCTAGCTATAAGTGATTTGTATTGCAAGTGTTCCAAAGAAAATGTAATCCTATAATTAAGGACCATGATTGGGAAACCTATTTTCCTATAATTAATGACTTTACCAACGCTAATGAATTTGTTTTCATGTTTCTCTGTCCGTGCAGCGGGTGTTAAAGGTGCTTCCACCTTCTCTGTCCAAGAAGCGGGTGCTGAGGGTGGTTCCACTTTCTCAAGCATTGCAAGATGACAACGAGAATAAATTTTTTTTCCCATAATGGATCATAAATTTTTTTAAAGAAAAATGAGGTTTCATATTTCAATTCCTTTTTTTTATTATGATTTTTTTAATTTTTGATTAACATCGGTGTCCGGGTCAGTTTGTGCGCACCTCGACTAATACTACGGGTCCTGAAATTAACGACCATGTAAGCTTCTAGTGGCCCTAAGGTTTGTGGGACTCGAACTGATGACTTCTAGAAAGTAAACGTAGGGTCTAACTAATTGAGTTACACCTTTCAGGATTTTCACTTTTCAATTCTTTGCAATATAACAAAGTTACCAGAACACCCATTTGGAATAGGAAGCCTGGCACCTTGTAAATTCCTGCCTCTAAAATAAGCTTCCTCCACTTTCATCCCCTCCATTTCTTCCCCTACAAAAGAACCCAAAAACTACACAAAATTATAAGAAACGGAACATAAATTGAGAAAGGCCAAAAGGGGAAAAGAAGAAGTTGAACTTACTTACCAGTGGGTTTGGGTTTGAAGCAGTGAGAAACGGCAGAAGGGCCATCATATTTGATGCACCAAAGTTAAGTTAGGTTTGGGCTGACTTGGGCTTGAGTTTGGGCTAAAAATTTGGGTCTTACACTGATTTTGATATGAGTCAATATAAAAATAAAAATGATTATTATTATATTTTTAAAACTCAACTCGAGAGTCGATCTAGAACTAGGTCCAGGTTATAGGTCAAGTTGACCATTAACCCGAGTCAACATAAGAATAAAAATAATTATTATAATAGTTTTAAAATCAACTCGGGAGTCGACCCGGGGCTTGGACCAGGTCATGAGTTAGGTTAATCATTGACCCGAGTCAACATAAAAGAATAAAAATCCTTATTATTATTATTATTATTATAAACTGAGCCATCAAGTCGCTGGATGAATAATATTCATCAAATATTCCTGGTTCAACCCCAACAAACCAACCAATGTTCAAAATTGGGTTTTTGACTGGTTTAGCTTATTTTTGACTCATTTTCAACCAAGTCAAACCAATTACCTATTATTTTGACCATTCTAGATTCATACGCGGTGTCTGTCTTGTCAAGTTCAACTCCCAGAAGGTGATATAGTCATTCAAAGAATAAAATGACTATAAAAAAATGCACAAACATTCATCTCGTAGCTATCTAAAGGCAATTATGATAATTGGTGTATTAGACTGAAAGCATTTCTTGGCTCATTATGGAATATGGCTATAAAGAATCAAGTCTTAAAAAAACAAAAGATTCTCTACAAGAGGCATAAAATCAAGTCCTCAAAGTCAATAAAAAAAAAGACAACAAAGGCAAACATTTGAGATCATTGCTTCCGCATAAACCTTAAAGAAAATATGAGAGGATCTTAATAAAAATACAAAGGTGCTGATAAAATCAAGAAGACTCCTCTCCAATCTTTGTAAGATGAATTTAATGAATTTAAATTATTGTAACTGAAATCCTCATAATCTATTTCTAATCATCACATAAGAATTATGGTGAATTCTAACATTTACAAAACAAATCAAATAATATTCCTTGCTTATTCTTCTTTCTAATTTCCCTGTTAACCAAAGTGCTCATAAAAAAAATAAACATTTTTCAATTGATCACCGAGTAATTGGGACAAATTGATAAAC
>Ga0325401_1001667_pt1 | contig 19017 bp, 18 predicted proteins | sample PopdelMetagenome_FD_205666 | JGI IMG/M metagenome (GOLD analysis project Ga0325401, IMG submission 205666) | Populus deltoides microbial communities from Bellville, Georgia, United States - Xylem-PdKOR-R2 | ecosystem: Host-associated > Plants > Phyllosphere > Stem > Wood/Secondary xylem | place... | reverse complement strand
ACGGCAAGCAGCGTCATCGACGAATAGCCCTGCACCGACACGCCCCAGCCCAGCCCCAGCCCGCGCGCGGCCGCAACGCCGACCCGCACGCCGGTAAAGCTGCCCGGCCCGCAATCGACCAGGATGCGCGCCGCCCGGCCGCCATCGGGCAGGCCGGCGATCATCGGCAGCAGGCGTTCGGCATGGCCGCGCCCGACCACCTCGTGCGCGCGCGCGATCACCTTGCCGTCCGCGATCAGCGCGACCGAACAGGCGGGGGTGGCGGTATCGATGACCAGCGTCGACAACATGGCTTCGCCTACGCGGAACGGACGATCCGGTTCAAGGCGCCGGGTCAGGCCAGCCGGTTGAAGCGGTCGAACGCCGGCCGGGGCAGGCGCGGGTGCAGGCTGGCGGGATCGCCATGGCCCAGCGTCGCGATGAAGTTGGCATGGACGGACGGGGTGGCGGTGAAGAACGCCTTGTCCACCGCGCCCTGGTCGAAGCCGGACATCGGCCCGACGCCCAGTCCCAGCATCCGGGCCGCGACGATCAGATACGCGCCCTGCAACGTCGAATTGCGCATTGCCGATTCGCGCCTCAGCTCGGCATTGCCGTCGAACCACGCCTTGGCGTCGGCATGGGGGAACAGCCAGGGCAGCTCGTCATGGAACTCGGTATCCATGCCGATGATGACGGTCACCGGCGCCGCGCGGATCTTGTCGGCATTGCTGTCGCTGGCGCAGGCGGCGAGCGCCTCCTTGCCCTCGGGCGTTCGCACCCAGACCAGCCGGGCGGGCAACTGGTTGGCGGAGGTCGGGCCCCATTTCATCAGCTCCCAGACGGCCCGCAGGTCGTCGTCGCCGACCGGCCGGTCGAGATAATGGTTGAAGGAGCGCGCCTCGCGAAAGATCGCGTCCAGCGCGGCGTCGTCGAGCCTGGCCATCGGAGTTCCTGCTTGAAGGGGGAGGGGGATCAGACCGCGCGAACCTCGGTCACCTCGGGAACATAGTATTTCAGCAGCTGCTCGATCCCGTTCTTCAACGTCGCGCTCGACGATGGACAGCCTGCGCACGCCCCCTGCATCCGCAGATACACCTTGCCCTGGTCGAACCCGCGATAGACGATGTCGCCGCCGTCGTTCGCGACCGCTGGCCGGACGCGGGTGTCGATCAGCTCGCGGATCTGCGCCACGATGTCCGCATCGGCGGGATCGTCGGTGAACGCTTCCTCCGCCGCGGGCACCCCGAAATCGGCGCGCGCGGCATGGAACAGCGGCATGTTGGCCGAGAAATGGTCGAGCAGCAGCCCCAGCACGTCCGGCTTGACGTCGCGCCAGTCGGTTCCCGCCGCCACCGTGACCGACACGAAATCGCGTCCGAAGAATACCCCCGTGACGTCGCCCAGGCCGAACAGCGCATCGGCCAGCGGGCTCGCCTCGGCCTCCTCGGGGGTCGCGAAGTCACGCGTCCCCGCGTCCATCACGGTGCGGCCCGGCAGGAACTTCAGCGTCTGCGGGTTGGGTGTGGCTTCGGTTTCGATCAGCATGGGGCGCATGTGGCGCGGGCGCGGCGCGGGATCAAGCGGCGCGGGGCGAAACGGTGCGTCCGCTCAGACGTCCAGCCGCTTCACCGCCGCGTTCCAGCTGTCGATGTTGGCCCGCGCCTCCTGCACGAACGCGGAGCGCCTGACGACGCGCATGAACAGGTCCGCGAACCACTTGCCCGCGCCCCGCAACGGCCGGGCGAACTGGATCAACAGCACCACGCGGGTCCCGCCGGTGTCGTTCCACACCTCATGGTCATAGGTGTCGTCGAACACCAGCGTCTCGCCCTCGGCCCAGCGCAGCACCCGTTCGCCCACCCGCATCCGCACGTCGCCGTCGCTCGGCACGATCAAGCCCAGGTGACAGGTTATCAGCCCCTTGGTCACGCCGCGATGCGCGGGGATGTGGGTGCCGGGCGCGAGGATCGAGAAGAAGGCGGAGTTGAGCCCCGGGATCGCCGCCACCGCCGCCGCGGTGCGCGGGCAGCGTTGCAGGTTCTCGGCGATCGGATAGCCATAGCCCCACAGGAAGAACGACCGCCACATGTCGACCTGCGCGATCGAGCGGTGGTCTGGGGAAATGGTGGCGAGGCTGGGGGCCGCGCTCCCCCGCAATGCCACCGCCGCCGCCTCGTCGCGGATTGCCTGCCAGTTGTCGCGCAACGCCGCCGTCCAGGCGAAGTCGCGCACGTCGAGCACCGCGTCGTTGGACACCAGCGACCCGCTCGCGATCAGCCGGTCGAACGCCCCGCGCAGGTGCTTGCCGACCGTGATGATGAGCGGCCGTCCGCGTTCGGCCCGCATCGGCATGCCGGGCCGCGGCGCGCCGGAGATAACCGTGAGGTTGGGCACCAGCGGGCCATGCTGTGCCAGCTCTGCACCCGCCCCGATCCCGTCCCGCCGTGCGCCAACGCGCGTCCCGACGCCTGCCGTCATCCTGTCACCATCACCCGTTCGCGGCCGGAACGCCGCCGCTGCGCGCGTCGCCTAGCCCGCTTATGGGTCGGAAAGATGGCAATCGGCGGCAGGGCGCTGGCGATTGCGGGGCGGACGCGCTAAGTGCCCGCCCCATGGCGTTTCCCATGCGCGCGTTCGGCGCTTCCGCGGTATCCTTCCTTTTCGCCTTTGCCGTCAGCGGCCAGCAGTCGGCGCCCGCACCGGCGCCCGTGCCTGCACCGGCACCACTGCCCGCACCGGCGCCCGTGCCCGCACCTGTGCCCGCGCCCGCCGCGACCGCGTCCCCGCTCCAGGCGACGCCGTTCCGGGCGGAGGGGGATCCCGACCGGCCGACCCTGCCCGAACTGGCGGGGGTCGACACCGCCGCCTGGCTCTACAAGGGCAGCGACATCGCGCCGGACGGAGCGTGGAAGTTCGGCACGCTCCCCAACGGCCTGCGCTTCGCGGTCCGCCGCAACGGCGTGCCGCCGGGGCAGGTCGCGGTGCGCGTCCGCATCGATGCGGGCTCGCTCAACGAACAGGATTCGGAACGCGGCTTCGCGCATTTCATCGAGCATCTGTCGTTCCGCGGCTCGCAATATGTCCCGGATGGCGAGGCCAAGCGCGTGTGGCAGCGTTTCGGCGCGACCTTCGGCTCCGATTCGAACGCGTCGACCACCCCGACTCAGACCGTCTACAAGCTCGACCTGCCCGGCGCGACGGTGCCCAACCTCGACGAAAGTCTCAAGATCCTGTCGGGCATGATGGCGCAACCCGCGCTGACCGACGCCGCGGTCACCGCCGAACGTCCGGTGGTGCTATCCGAACAGCGCGAACAGCCCGGCCCCCAGGTCAAGCTGGGCGACGCGATCCGCGAGGCGTTCTTCGCCGGCCAGCCGCTCGCCGACCGTTCGCCGATCGGCACGATCAGGACGCTGGAAGCCGCGACCGGCGGGTCGGTCAAGGCGTTCCACGACCGCTGGTACCGCCCCGAACGCGCGGTGGTGGTGATCTCGGGCGACATGGAGCCGCTCCAGCTCGCGCAGCTGGTGGTCAAGAACTTCTCCGGCTGGCGGGGGCAGGGGCCCAATCCCGCCGACCCCGATTTCGGCAAGCCCGATCCCAAGGCGCCGGTTGCCGCCACGATCGTCGAACCCGGCGCGCCGCCGCTGGTGGCGATGGCGACGCTGCGCCCATGGCGGTTCAACGCCGACACCGTGATCTTCAACCAGCGCCGGCTGGGCGACATGCTCGCCACCCGCCTGATCGCGCGCCGACTGGAAACGCGCGCGCGCGCCGGCGGCAGCTTCATCTCGGCGAGCGTCAGCCTCGACGACGTGTCGCGCTCGGCCAACGTCACCTCGGTCAACATCCTCCCCGTCGGCGACGACTGGGCGGCGGCGCTGCGCGACGTGCGCGCGGTGATCGCCGACGCGCAGGCGTCCGCCCCGACCCAGGCGGAGGTCGATCGCGAATATGCCGACTTCGAGACCGCGATGCGCACCCAGGTCGAAACCGCGCGGGTCGAGGCGGGCGCGCGCCAGGCGGAGGACATGACCGACGCGCTCGACATCCGCGAGACCACCACCGCCCCCGAAACCAGCTACGCGATCCTGCGCGACGCCCATGCCAAGGGGATGTTCACCCCCGCGACCATGCTCGAATCGGCCAGGCGCCTGTTCCAGGGGGACGCCACCCGCGCGATCGTCAACACCCGCACGCCCGCACCCGACACCGCGACGAAGCTCCAGGCGGCGCTGACCGCCGACGTTTCCGGGCTGGCGGGCAAGCGGACGCAGCAGGCGGCGGTGACCTTCGACCAGCTGCCCTCGCCCGGCCGTCCGGGCAAGGAGACGGGGCGCACCCATCTCGACGGGCTCGACATGGATCAGGTGACGTTCGCCAACGGCGTCCGCCTGCTGGTCTATCCCAACGCGTCGGAGTCCGGCCGCGTCTACGTTCGCGTCCGCTTCGGCCGCGGCTACAACGCGCTGCCCGGCGACCGGCCGACCCCGGCCTGGGCGGGCGACCTCGCGCTGTGGGCGGGCGGGGTCGGCAGGCTCGACCAGGGCGACCTCGACCAGCTCGTCGCCGGACGCCGCATCGGGCTCGACTTCGACACGGAGGACGACGCCTTCACCTTTTCGGCGCTGACCTCGCCCGCCGACTATCCGGACCAGCTGCGGCTGATGGCGGCCAAGCTGGCGAAACCCGCCTGGGACCCGGCCCCCGTCGCCCGCGCCCGCGCGGTCGCGCTCGCCGCCTATGACGGCTACGGCTCCTCGCCCGACGGGGTCATCAGCCGCGATCTCGAAGGATTGCTGCGCGACGGCGACCCGCGCTGGGGCACCCCTTCGCGCGGGACGATCGCGAAGACCGACGCGGCCGGCTTCCGCAAGCTGTGGCAACCGCTGCTCGCCACCGGCCCGATCGAGGTCGCGGTGTTCGGCGATGTCCGAACCGATGCGGTCGCCGCCGCGGTCGCGAACAGCTTCGGCGCGCTGGCTCCCCGCAAGCCCGACGATCGCACCCCCGCACCCATCCGCTTCCCCGCCCATGTCACCGCCCCGGTCACCCGTTACCACACCGGTACCGACAACCAGGCCGCGGCGGTGATCGCCTGGCCGACCGGCGGCGGGGTCGACGGCATCGCGGAAAGCCGCACGCTCGACGTGCTCGCCCAGGTCTTCTCCGACCGCCTGTTCGAACGGCTGCGCCAGGCCGCGGGCGCCAGCTACAGCCCCCAGGTCGCGAGCCAGTGGCCGGTCGGGCTGTCGTCGGGTGGCCGACTGATCGCGATCGGGCAGGTCGCGCCCGACAAGGTGCCGTTCTTCTTCGAAACGGCGCGCGCGATCGCCGCCGATCTGGTCGCCAACCCGGTCGCGCCCGACGAGCTTCAGCGGATCATGCGGCCGATGGGCCAGTTCATCGTCCGCGCGTCGACCGGCAATCAGTTCTGGCTCCAGCAGCTCGCCGGCGCCACCTTCGACCCGCGCCGGGTGGAATCGACCAGGCGGCTTGCCGACGACTTCGTCGCGGTCAATCCCGCGACGCTCCAGGCCGCGGCCGTGAAATACCTCCGCCCCGACGCCGACTGGACCTTCCAGGTGCTGCCGAAAGCCAAATAGCGTCCGCCCCGTACCGGGGAAGGATCACCCCCGGTACAACCCTTCCAGCCGCTCGCCATAGACCTGCCGCAGCACGTGGCGCCGGATCTTGAGGCTAGGGGTCAGCTGCTCGTTCTCGATCGTGAACGGCGCGTCCGCGACGATGAAGCGGCGCACGCGCTCGGTGACCGACAGGTCCTTGTTGACCCGCTCGACCGCCGCGGACAGCGCCGCGCGATAGGCGGGGTCCTCCGCCAGCCCGCGAAAGTTGCACCGCGCCCCGCCCTTGGCGCACCATTCCTGGGTCCATTCGGGGTCGGGGACCAGCACCGCCACCATGTACGGCTTGCGGTCGCCCGCGATCATCGCCTGGACGATCTCGGGCTGGAGGGTCAGCATCCCCTCCACCTTCTGCGGCGCGACATTGTCGCCCTTGTCGTTGATGATGAGGTCCTTCTTGCGGTCGGTGATGCGGATACGCCCGCCTTCGTCGAACTCGCCGATGTCGCCGGTGTGCAGCCAGCCGTCCCGCAACACCCGCGCGCTTTCGGCATCGTTGCGCCAGTAACCGTGCATCACCAGCTCGCCGCGGACCAGGATCTCGCCGTCCTCGGCGATCCTGACCTCCGTGTCCTTCAGCGGCGGGCCCACCGTGTCCATCCGGATGCCCGCGCCCGGCCGGTTGCACGCGATCACCGGCGCCGCTTCCGTCTGGCCATAGCCCTGGAGCAGCGTCAGCCCGACCGAATGGAAGAAGACGCCGATCTCCGGGTTGAGTGGCGCCCCGCCCGACACCATTGCCTTGAGCCGCCCGCCGAACTTCCTGGCGATCTTGGGCTTGAACGCCAGATTGACGACCAGCTGCGCCGGACGGTCCACCAGCCGGAGCGTGCCAGCATAATCGCGCGCGCCCAGCTCCAGCGCGCGGGTCAGCAGCCGCGCCGGCATTCCGCCCTGCTTGCCGATCGCCTTGGTGATCCGGGTCCGCAGCACCTCGAACAGCCGCGGCACCACCACCATGATCGTCGGGCGCACCTCCTCGATATTCGCCGCAAGCTTTTCCAGCCCTTCCGAATAGTAGATCTGTCCGCCCAGCCCGATCGGCAGGAACTGCCCGCCGCTATGCTCATAGGCGTGGGACAGCGGCAGAAAGGACAGGAACACCTCGTCGCCCCAGCCGAAATCGTGGGAGATCACGTCGATGCAGCCCGCGACGTTGTGCAGGATCGCGCCATGGTGCTGCATCACCCCGCGCGGCGCGCCGCCTGTACCGCTGGTGTAGATGATGCAGGCAAGGTCGCCGCGCGCGAAGGTCGCCGCCGCCGCGCACGGCGCGGGGTCGGCGGGGTGCGCCGCGATCAGCTCGTGCCAGCGGTGGAACGCGATCGATCCCGACGGCGCGCGCATCGGATCGATGCCGATCACCGTCTGCCCCTGGTTCGACCGCAACACCGCGGGCAGCAGCGTGCGGGCGAGCTTGTCGGTCGACACGATCACCGCGCATGCGCCCGAATTCTCCAGCACGTGCAGGTGGTCGCGCTCGGTGTTGGTGATGTAGGTGGGCACCGTCACCAGCCCCGCGGCCATGATCGCCAGGTCGCTGATGCACCATTCCGGCCGGTTCTCGGACACCAGCATCACCCGGTCGCCCGGCTTGAGCCCGATCGCCTTGAGCGCCGCCGCGAGCGCCGCCACCTGTTGCGCCGCCTGGGCCCAGCTTGTCGCCTGCCACGCGCCGTCCCGCTTGGCCCACAGGAACGGCCCGTCGCCCTTCTCGGCCGCGCGTGCGAAGAACATCGCGACGAGGTTCGGAAACTGTTCGAGCTCGCGCGCCATCTCTGTCTGCCTCTCCCGTCCCCGCCCGGCGTGCCGCCGGTGCGGACCTATTCCGGCGCGGCCGCGCCGACCCGCGCGATCGCGGTCACGCGTCCGTCCTCGCCCATCGCGACGCCCTCGCTGCGCGGATCGGCAGCCCCCACCCAGCGCCCGCCCGACCGCTCGATCGCATTCGCCTTGAGCCCCAGCGGCCCCACTTCCACCTTGTCGCCCAGTGCGCGCATGCCCGCGACCTGCGCCTCGCGGTCGGTGCCGCGTTCGACCACCACCCGTCCCGGCGCGTAAACGAGTCCGGTGGCGATCGCCGCCTGCGCGGTCAGCTTCCAGTCGACCACGCCGATGATCGCCTTGGCGACCTGCGCGATGATCGTCGGCCCGCCCGCTGCGCCTACCGCCAGGCGCACGGCGCCGTCCGGGCCGTAGACGATGGTCGGTGCCATCGACGACCGCGGCCGCTTGCCGCCCTCCACCCGATTGGCGACCAGATCGCCGTTCTTCTCGGGCACAATGTCGAAATCGGTCAGCTGGTTGTTGAGCACGGTGCCGTCGACCGACAGGCCGGACCCGAACACCCCCTCGACGGTGGTGGTCACCTCCACCACCTCGCCGCGCCGGTCGACCACCGCGAGGTCGGTCGTTCCGGCGACTTCGGCCGGCGTCGCGCGGGTGCGCGGCGGCGCACCGGCGGGGGTGCCGGCGGTGACGGTCTCAATCGCGCGCTCGGGCGAGATCAGCGCCGACCGCGACGCGAGATAGGCGGGGTCTAGCAGGCCCTCCACCGGCACCCGGACGTAATCGGGATCGCCGACATACAGGTCGCGATCGGCATAGGCGAGCCGTGACGCTTCGGCGAACAGGTGCCACGCCACCGCCGACCCGCTGCCCAGCGCCCCCAGGTCGAAGCGCTCGAGCTGCTTGAGGATCATCAGCACGGTGATCCCGCCCGAAGATGGCGGCCCCATGCTGCACACCTTGTGGCTGCGATAGGACAGGCATACCGGCGGGCGCGGCTTGGCGGCATAGCTCGCCAGGTCGCCTTCGGTCATCCGCGATGGGTTGCGGGCGGCCGTGTTGACCGCGCGCACCAGCTTGCCCGCCTGCGGCCCGACGTAGAAGGAATCGGCGCCCTGCCTGGCCAGCCGTTCCATCAGCGCCGCCTGCGCCGGATTGCGGACCAGGCTGCCCGCGGGCAGGGCGCGCCCGTCCGGGCCGGCGAACAGCGCCCGCGTTTCGGGCGTGACATGCCCGGCATACGAACTCAGGCTGCCGACGAAGCGCGGCGACAGTCGCCACCCGTCACGGGCCAGCCGGATCGCCGGGCGGAACAGCCGTGCCCAGGGCAGCCTGCCGCCTTGTTGGTGCGCCAGCGCCATCCCGCGCAGCGCCCCCGGCACCCCGACGCTGCGCCCGCCCGGCACCGCCTCGGCATGGCTCAACGGCGTGCCCGCGGGCGTGTAGAACCAGCGCGTGGTCGCCGCCATCGGCGCGGTCTCGCGCGCGTCGATCGTCGAAAAGCCGTTTCGCGGATCGTGCCTGACCCAGAAGCTGCCCCCCGCCATGCCCGAGCTCTGCGGCTCCACCACGCCCAGCGCCAGCATGGTCGCGATCGCCGCGTCGGTGGCGCTGCCGCCCGCGCGCAGGATCTCCACCCCGGCCGCGGCGGCGCGCGGATCGGCGGCGCTGACCATCCCGCCGCCCGCCCGCGCAGGCTCGCGGGCGGCCAAGGATGTCGGCACGGCCGCCAGGGCCAGCGCAAGAAGGATCGTCCGCATCGCGCCGGACCCTATCGGCGCCGCCGCCCGCGTCAACCGGCACCCACCGCGTCGGCGACCTGCGCGAACCCATCACGTGCCAGCAGCGCGTCGAGATCGCGCAGGATGCGCCGCGGCAGCCCCGCGCCGCCATAGACCAGCCCGGTATAGAGCTGGCACAGGCTCGCCCCCGCCCGGATGCGGGCATAGGCCTCCGCCCCGCTCGCGATCCCGCCCGCCGCGATCAGCGGCACCGCGTCCCCCGTCGCCGCCCGGAACATCGCCAGCGTCGCCCGCGCCAACGGTGCCAGCGGCGCTCCCGACAATCCCCCCGCCTCGCCCGCCGCCGCCGAGCGCAGGGCAGGGCGGCTGACCGTCGTGTTGCCGACGATGAGCGCGTCGATCCGCGCCGCGATGGCAGCGCGCGCGATCGCGTCCACCTCGGCATGGTCCAGGTCGGGCGCGACCTTCAGGAACAGCGGCACCGTGCCCGCCGCCACCCGGCACCGCGCCAGCAGCTCGGCGAGCGCCGACCCATGCTGAAGGTCGCGCAATCCCGGCGTGTTGGGGGAACTGATGTTGATCGTCAGGTGGTCGCAAGCGACGCCGGACGCCGCCGCGACCCCCGCCTCGTAATCGGCGATCCGGTCGGCCGCGTCCTTGTTCGCCCCGACGTTGATCCCCAACACCCCCGCCGGGCGTACGCGCGCCAGCCGCGCCGCCGCCGCCGCGAACCCGCGATTGTTAAAGCCATAGCGGTTGATGACCGCCGCGTCCGCCGCCAGCCGGAACAGCCTGGGCCGCGGGTTGCCCGGCTGGGGCAGGGGGGTCAGCGTCCCCACCTCCACCGCCCCCAAACCCAGCGCATACCACCCCGGAACCGCCACCGCATCCTTGTCCACCCCCGCCGCCAGCCCCAACGGATTGGGATAGGCGATCCCCGCCACCCGCGTCGCCAGCCGCGCGCTCGTCACCGGCCTTCCGGGCCATCGCCCCCGCACCGCCACCGCGCGCAGCGTCAGGCCATGGGCGCGTTCGAGATCAAGCCGGAACAGCAGGGATCGGGCAATCGTCATCCGCCACCCTTTCGCCTGCCCGGCCGCCGCCGTCAAAGCCCCTGCGATCATCGATCCGGACGATCACATCGATCAACGGCACGGGCTTGACGCCGCAATGCAGCAGGACCATCTGCCAATCGGATCGAATTGGTCCTATTTGAGAGCCGTTCGCAACAGCTTATGCGCCTGTCCAGCCTAGCCGATTATGCGGTCGTGATGATGTCCGCCATGGCCCGCCATTGCGGCGGGCTGGCGCGCGTCAATGCGACGGTACTCGCCGAGGAAACGGGGGTGCCGCTTCCCACCGCGCAGAAGCTGGTCAGCCGGCTGTCGGCGGCGGGGCTGCTGGAGGGGACGCGCGGCTCGGGCGGCGGCGTCCGGCTGACGCGGCCACCGTCGGCGATCACCCTCGCCGACATCGTGGAGGCGGTGGAAGGCCCGATCGCGATGGCGGCCTGCATCGATGCGAGCCACGATTGTTCGATCGGCGAGAACTGCCGGGTCAAGCCGCATTGGGCGGCGGTGAACGGAGCGGTGCGCGGCGCGCTCGCGGGCGTCTCGCTCGCCAGCCTCGCCGCGGCGCCGGCGACTGCAACAGAGGTACATGCGTGATGGCGACCAAGAACGCCGAGGCCTATGAGGCCGTCTCCAAGAAGTACGAGTGGGGTTTCGCCACCGACATCGAACAGGACTTCGCGCCCAAGGGGTTGAGCGAGGACACCGTCCGCTACATCTCCGCCAAGAAGAACGAGCCGCAATGGATGCTCGACTGGCGGCTCAAGGCGTTCGCGCTGTGGCAGACGATGGACGCGCCCGACTGGTCGAAGCTCAACGTTCCGCCGATCGACTATCAGGACGCGTACTATTACGCCGAGCCCAAGGCCAAGGCGACGATCGCGTCGTTGGACGAGCTCGACCCCGAGATCCGCCGCACCTACGAAAAGCTCGGCATTCCGATCGAGGAGCAGAAGCTGCTCGCCAATGTCGAGGGCGCCGCGCCTCAGCGCCGCGTCGCGGTCGATGCGGTGTTCGACAGCGTCTCGGTCGCGACCACCTTCCGTAAGGAGCTGGAAGCCGCGGGCGTGATCTTCCGCTCGATCAGCGAGGCGGTGCGCGAGTATCCCGACCTCGTCCGCAAGTGGCTGGGCAAGGTGGTGCCCCAGCGCGATAACTATTTCGCCACGCTCAACAGCGCGGTCTTCTCCGACGGCACCTTCGTCTACATCCCCGAGGGCGTTCGCTGCCCGATGGAGCTGTCGACCTATTTCCGCATCAACGCCGAGAACACCGGCCAGTTCGAGCGCACGCTGATCGTCGCCGACAAGGGCAGCTATGTCAGCTACCTCGAAGGCTGCACCGCCCCGATGCGCGACGAGAACCAGCTCCACGCCGCGGTGGTGGAACTGGTCGCGCTCGACGATGCCGAGATCAAGTATAGCACCGTCCAGAACTGGTATCCGGGCGACGAGAACGGCGTCGGCGGCATCTACAATTTCGTCACCAAGCGCGCCTTGTGCTCGGGCCGGAACAGCAAGGTGTCGTGGACCCAGGTCGAGACCGGCAGCGCGATCACCTGGAAATACCCGTCCTGCGTCCTGTCGGGCGACGGATCGGTGGGCGAGTTCTATTCGGTCGCGGTGACCAACAACCGCCAGCAGGCCGACACCGGCACCAAGATGATCCATCTGGGCAAGAACACCCGCTCGACCATCGTGTCGAAGGGGATCAGCGCGGGCCGCTCGGACAACACCTATCGCGGCCTGGTCCGCGTCGGCCCGACCGCGGAGAACGTCCGCAACTTCACCCAGTGCGACAGCCTGCTGCTCGGCGACCAGTGCGGCGCGCATACCGTGCCGTACATCGAAGTCCGCAACCCGAGCGCCCAGATCGAGCACGAGGCGACCACCTCCAAGATCAGCGAGGACCAACTGTTCTACGCGATGAGCCGCGGGCTCGACCAGGAGGCGGCGGTGGCGCTGATCGTCAACGGCTTCGCCCGCGAGGTGCTCCAACAGCTCCCGATGGAGTTCGCCGTCGAAGCGCAGAAGCTGCTGGGGATCAGCCTTGAGGGGAGCGTGGGGTGACGCAGACATACCTGCTTACTCCCGTGTTCGCCGCATTAACTGCCTTAGGCGCGGTTCTGGTGTGCAATGCACTCAGTCGAGGGACAGCGCGCATCGACTGGGCTGATTACGACCGGTCAAGTGATCGATTCTACTACTGGGGTACCCTCGGGATGTGGAGCGCGGCATCGTTGATCTGCGCCTTGGCAACGGGCGTAGGCGTTTGGCTGATCGCCCATTCTTTGATGTGTCCGGGATTGTTCTAATGCTCAAAATTGAAAATCTCCACGCCGAGATCGACGGCAAGGAAATCCTCAAGGGCCTCTCCCTCACCGTGAACGCGGGCGAGATCCACGCGATCATGGGGCCGAACGGCGCGGGCAAATCGACGCTCGGCTATGTTCTCGGCGGCCGCCCCGGCTACGAGGTGACCGAAGGCTCGGTCACTTTCGACGGGCAGGACCTCCTCGAGCTCGCCCCCAACGAGCGCGCCGCGGCGGGCCTGTTCCTCGGCTTCCAATACCCGGTCGAGATTCCCGGCGTCTCCAACGTCCAGTTCCTGCGCGAGGCGCTGAACGCCCAGCGTGCGGTCCGCGACCAGAAGCCGCTGTCCGGCGCCGAGTTCCTCAAGCTCGCCCGTGCCGAGGCGGGCAAGCTCGACATGGACGCCGAGATGCTCAAGCGCCCCGTTAACGTCGGCTTTTCGGGCGGCGAGAAGAAGCGCAACGAGATGGTCCAGATGGGCGTGGTCGACCCCGCCTTCGCGATCCTCGACGAAACCGACAGCGGCCTCGACATCGACGCGCTGCGCATCGTCGGCGACGGCATCAACCGCATCATGCGCGCGCCGCACAAGGCGGTGCTGCTCATCACCCACTATCAGCGGCTGCTCGATTATGTGCGGCCCGATTTCGTCCACGTCCTCGACGGCGGCGTCATCACCCGCACCGGCGGCCCCGAACTGGCGCACCAGCTCGAGCGCGAAGGCTATGCCACGGGCGAGGGGGTCGCGGCGTGATCCTGCTGTTCGCGGCGCTCCAGGCGGCGCCCCCGCCTCCCCCCGCTTTGCCGGAAGAGGACATCGTCGTCATCGCGCGCAAGCTCGATCGGTGGCGCGGCCGGATCACCACCAGCCCGCTCGGCACGCGCTGCGTCACCAAGCTGTCGACGGGCGATCGCGAGATCGACAAGGTCGGCTGCACGGCGATGGAGCGCTGCTGGCCCACCATCCTGCCGCGCATGAAGGCGGCGCAGGCCACCGGTGCCGACAAGGCGGAGCGCCGCGCCGCACAGGAAGCGATCAACGCCGATTTCGGCGCCTGCGCCAGGCCGCAACGCGTGAAGCTGATCGAGGAGCTGCGCGCCCGTCGCGCCGCGGCGCGGGGAGCGGGCGCGTGAGCCTGATCGAATTGCCCTCCACGCGTCAGGAACTGTGGCGCTGGGCCGATCCGGAGGCAATCGCCGCTGCCGCCGCGCTGCCGCGTGCCGACGCCCACCCCGATCCCGCCGTCGCGTTCCTCGACCTGCCCGGCGCCCGCATCATCTTCGTCGACGGCCGGCTCGATGCCGCGCGCTCGGACCTCGGCCCGGTCGCCCTTGCCCGGATCGACTCCGGCGACCATGCGCTGGGCGCGCGCACCGCGGGGGAGGGCTGGTCACTCCGCGTCGACGCGCAAGGCGCGCCCGATCCGGTCCAGATCGTCCATCTCGCCACCGGCGGCACCAATCATCTCGCCGCCGAGATCGTGCTGGCCGAGGATGCGGTCGCGCAGGTGGTTGAGACGCATGTCGGCACCGGCTGGTCGAACCGCTTCGCCCGGATCACGTTGGGCCGCGGTGCCCGCCTCCAGCGCAGCGTCCGCCTGCTCCAGGCGAGCGGCTTCACCTCAACCCGCGACGAGGCGACCGTGGGCGAGGCCGCCGCACTCGATCAGGTGACCCTCGCCATGGGCGACGCGGGCAGCCGCACCGACGCGCAGCTGGTCAGCGCCGGGGAGGGTGCGTTCGTCGACTATGGCGGCGCGATCCTGACCCGCAACGAGGGCCGCGGGGAGTGCGCGGTCCGCGTCCGCCATGCCGAACCCAACGGCGCCTCGCGCCAGCTGTGGCGTGCGGTGGCGGCGAACCGTTCGGCGGCCAGTCTCGCCGCCGCGGTGGAGGTCGCGCGTCATGCGCAGAAGACCGACGGCGAACAGTCGCTGCGCGGGCTCCTCCTGCAACGCACCGCGACCGTGAACCTCAAGCCCGAGCTCGAGATCTTCGCCGACGACGTCAAGTGCGCGCACGGCGCCACGGTCGGCGAGCTCGACGCCCGCGCGCTGTTCTACATGCAGTCGCGCGGCATCCCCCATGCCCGCGCCCAGGCGCTGCTCACCCGTGCCTTTGTCGCCGACGCGCTCGACCGGATCGGCAACGAGGTCGTCCGCGACGCCTTTGTCGCCGACGCCGACGCCTGGCTGGAGCGCGCGCTGTGACCGGCGCCGCGATCCTCCCCAGGATCGGCAGGGGTGCCAGTGGCGGGGCATCGCGCCGGCGGCGGCTGTCCTACATCGGCCTGCGCGTGCATGGTCACGCAATGCGCATTCGTCCGCCTCGTCGACCCGTCTCCACTTCACCTGTGGAGAGCGGCCCGACCATGCGTCATCGCCTCAACTTCCTCAACTTGATGTTGGATCGGACATGACCGACGCCCGCGCGCTCGACACGCTGGCCGACTTTCCGGCGATCCCCGCCGGCTGGTCGTACCTCGACACCGCCGCCACATCGCAGAAACCGCAGCCGGTGGTGGACGCGATCACCCGCGCCTATGGCGAAACCTACGCCACCGTCCATCGCGGGGTGTACCAGCGCTCCGCCGACATGACGCTCGCCTATGAGGCCGCGCGCACCCGCGTCGCCCGCTTCATCGGCGCCCAGCCGAACGAGTGCGTCTTCGTCCGCGGCGCGACCGAGGCGATCAACCTCGTCGCGCACAGCTATGCCGGCACCGTGCTCAAGCCCGGCGACCGCATCCTGCTGTCGATGCTCGAACACCACAGCAACATCGTGCCGTGGCAGATGGTCGCCGAGCGCACGGGCGCGGCGATTGACGTCGCCCCGCTCGACCGCGAGGGGCGCATCGACCTCGACGCGATGGCGGCGATGCTTCGCCCCGAACACAAGCTGGTCGCGCTGTCGCACGTCTCCAACGTCCTCGGCTCGGTGCTCGACGTCGCCCGCGCGGTCGAGCTTGCGCATGGCGTCGGCGCCCGGATTCTGATCGACGGCTGTCAGGCGGTAGCGCGGTTGCCGGTCGACGTCGCCGCTCTCGGCTGCGACTTCTACGTCTTTTCGGGCCACAAGCTTTATGGCCCGACCGGCATCGGCGTGCTGTGGGGCCGGGCCGAACTGCTCGACGCGATGCCGCCATGGCAGGGCGGCGGGGCGATGATCGACCGGGTGTCGTTCGAACGGACCACCTATGCCCCGCCCCCCGGCCGTTTCGAGGCGGGGACCCCGCACATCGTCGGCGTGCTCGGGCTTCACGCCGCGATCGATTATGTCGACGGCCTGGGGCTCGGCGCGATCCACGCGCATGAAGGCGCGCTGGTCGCACGGGCGCGCGACGCGCTTGGCCGGATCAACAGCGTCCGCCTGTTCGGCCCTGACAGCTCCGCCGGCATCGTCAGCTTCGCGGTCGAGGGGGTTCATCCCCACGATGTCGCCACCATATTGGATGAAGGGCAGGTGGCGATCCGTGCCGGCCATCACTGCGCCCAGCCGCTGATGGCGGCGCTGGGGGTCGAGGCGACCGCGAGAGCGAGCTTCGGCGTCTACAACGGCCCGCAGGACATCGACGCGCTGGTCAAGGGCGTCGAGCGCGTCACGAGGATTTTCGGATGAGCTACGAAGTCGAGGAAGTGGCGGGGGTGGCGACACCTCCCAAGGCGCGTGTCGAGGGTGCTCCCCCGGCCGCCGGGCGCGAGCGCGAGCGCGACTACCTGTCGGGCTTCCTGTCGCAAAAACCGCGCGAGGACTCGCCCGTCGAACCCGGCGGAGCGCTCTACGAGGCGGTGGTCGACGCGCTCAAGGAGATCTACGACCCCGAAATCCCGGTCAACATCTACGACTTGGGGCTGATCTACGGGGTCGAGGTGGCCGAGGCGAGCCATGCGGTGGTCACCATGACGCTGACCACCCCGCACTGCCCGGTGGCCGAATCGATGCCGGCCGAGGTCGAACTGCGCGTCGCCGCGGTGCCTGGCATCGCCACCTGCGACGTCAATCTCGTCTGGGATCCGCCCTGGGATCCGCAGAAGATGTCCGACGACGCCAAGCTCGAGCTGGGGATGCTGTGATGGCGACGACGTTGCGTTCCAGACCCGCCGCGCTGATGCTTACCGCCACCGCGAACGGGCGCATCGCCGACCTGATGGCGCGCGCACCCGCCGGCGCGATCGGGGTCAAGCTGTCGACCCCGCGCCGCGGCTGTTCCGGGCTCGCCTATTCGGTCGATTACGTCACCGAAGCCAAGCCGTTCGACGAACGGATCGACACCCCCGGCGGCACGCTGTTCGTCGATGGCGGATCGATCCTCTACCTTGTGGGATCGACGATGGACTGGGTGGAAGACGATTTCACCGCCGGCTTCGTCTTCGCCAACCCCAATGCCAAGGGCGCGTGCGGGTGCGGGGAGAGCTTCACCGTCTGACGGGCGACGGGCTGTCCTGCCCGGCCCGTGTCGCGCCATTGACCGGCGACCGCTCTCTCGCATTGCTGATGCCGATGGTCCGGGCGGAAAGACACGCCCGACCCCGTGACGTTTAGTGACCTTTCACGAGGTCAGTGGCGGTGCTCGCGCTTTAACCGGTAGCGTCCATCCTCATAGTCGCTGAACAGCCCGGCAATCGCGGGATGCTCGACCGGCTCGTCGCTGTCGTCGGTCACCAGGTTCTGCTGGCTGACATAGGCGACGTAGCTCGCCTCGGTGTTCTCGGCGAGCAGGTGATAGAAGGGCTGGTCCTTGGTCGGGCGGATCGCCTCGGGGATCGCCTGGTACCATTCCTCCGAATTGTTGAACACCGGATCGACGTCGAAGATCACCCCGCGAAAGTCGAGCATGCGGTGCCGCACGACCTCGCCGATCGAGAAGCGCGCGTGAACAATGGCGGGAGCGAGCGGAAGGTCGGAATCGGCGGCCAGCGCGTGATCGGTCATGCCGACCTATCTAGGGCAGCGATCGCCCGCCAACAAGCATCCGCGCTTGCAGCCCCGATCCGATTGGGTTAGGGGCGCACCCCTGACCGACGCACCCGGCCTTGCCGCCGGACCAGTCCTCTGCGGAGAGGTGGCAGAGAGGTCGATTGTACCGCACTCGAAATGCGGCGTGCCTTCACGGGTACCGTGGGTTCGAATCCCACCCTCTCCGCCATTTACCTCCGCGTAATAAGCGCGATTTTGCAGTGGCTTAGCGGTGGCCTTGGTCACGTGTTTCTTCCGCTTTCGCGTTCTGGTAAGCACCGGGCAATCCGGAGATCACGCGGGCAAGTGGACTCCGCGCCGTTACGCGGCCTCCCTCACGTCCGAGCGTACGAGGCCGGGATGCTCCGGCTGGATCGCCCGCCATGCGGCATCGAGCACCTGCTGCGGGAGGGCATGGCCCGCCAGGTCGAGACACGCTTCAGCCAGTTGTTCGGGCCAAGGATCTCTTAGAGTGATCGAAGGCGCATTCAGCAGCGGCTGAACCGGTCCCCAAAATACTGGGCCGGGATCGATCCTTTCGACCCTCACGCCGCGGTAGAAGAGCGGGACGGGCCAGCTGCCGTCGTGCTTCATCAGACGCTCGGCCTGCTTCTCGCCCTTCGGCGCATCGCGGAAGTCGGCGAGCAAGAGTGGGGAGCCGTGGCTGACGTGGACGAAGGGACCGCACTGCTCGAAGCAGAGGTGCGAAGGATCGATGCCCAAGGGGAGCGGGACGTACGCCACTGACTGGATCAGCATCTTCGCGCAGGCCGTTCCGTCGTCGACAACCATGTGTTCGCCCACCGGTGGTCGCGTTCCGGTCTTGTGGAACCCATCTGCGTTGAGAAAGGTACAACTATCCCTCGTCCAGACGATGCAGATTTCCTGCGCGGTCATGGCAATCCTGTCTTCGACCAGAGTAAGCAGGGCGGCGGCACCGAGATCCGTCATGTTCTCGTAGGCATCCACGAACCCTTCGCCGGCTACCGCGAACAGGGTGTTGGCATCGAAGTCGGTCGGCGTGTTGGACACGCCGACGGACCACTTGGTGTTACGATTGTCCGCTCGAATGATCAGGTGCGGGAAGCCGACCATCTTCTTCGTGCTCGGAACGAGTTTCATCATCGCCTCCAATTCAGGCAACATGACTCAAAATTGAAAGCAGGTCGTGCACGTCAAGTGTAACAGGCCGGATAGGCAGCCAAGCTGTGTCCCAAGCGAACGCTTCGCCTGTATCACCAGTGCTCGTTTCCCTCTAGCTTCGGCCTCACTTGGAACGTTGCTTCCACATATTCGTAGATCGAGATCGTGATCGCCAGTGGCAGGAAAAAGCCTGAGTCGGGTAACATGCCGGAGTCCGCGACCTTCATCGGCAATCCATTCAGCCAGCAGATGGTCCATGACCATCAGCGTGACAAGCTTATCGATGGGAAGAAGCCCGAGCCTCTCAGACGGGCCGTCTGAGAGGCTCGCCTGCGCTATCCTGCTTCAGTATTCGACGTCGACCCGGTGCAGGTCGAAC
>Ga0325401_1001662_pt1 | contig 19041 bp, 21 predicted proteins | sample PopdelMetagenome_FD_205666 | JGI IMG/M metagenome (GOLD analysis project Ga0325401, IMG submission 205666) | Populus deltoides microbial communities from Bellville, Georgia, United States - Xylem-PdKOR-R2 | ecosystem: Host-associated > Plants > Phyllosphere > Stem > Wood/Secondary xylem | place... | reverse complement strand
TGGCGAACGCCTCCATGACCTTGTCGGTCAGCCGCGGCGCGACCTGCCCGACGATCGACGACAGCAGCCCGCCGCCGCCGACGTAGAGCTGGCGGCGCGGGTGCGCGCAGGCGAACAGCACCGCGTCCGCCACCAGTTCCGGCCGGTAGAGCGGCTGCGGCAGGCGCGCGGGCTGGTCCATGTAGTTGCGCGCGTGCTCGGGGAAGGGCGTGTCGATCGCGCCCGGCTTGACCAGCGTGACGCTGATCCCGGCGCCGTCGCGCTCCAGCTCCATGCGCAGCACGTCGGTCAGCGCCTGCACCGCGTGCTTGGTGGCGCAGTACGGGCCCTGCTGGACCACGGCGCGGTCGCCCAGGATCGAGCCGACGTTGACGATCGCGCCGCCGCCGCGCGCGCGCAGGTGGCGCGCGGCCGCGAGCGAGCCGTACAGGAACCCGAAATAGCCTACGTCGAACACGCGGCGGTGGTCGGCGACGGGCACCTGCTCCAGCGTGCCGTAGGTCGCGGCCACCGCGTTGTTGATCCAGCTGTCGAAGCCGCCGAATGCCTTGACCGCGACCCGCACGATCCGCTCGGCCGAAGCCTCGTCGCCCATGTCGGCGGCGCAGGTCGCGGCGCGTCCGCCCTCCACCTCGATCCGCGCGCGGACGCGGTCCAGCTCGTCGGCGTTGCGCGCCACCAGCACCACCGCCGCGCCGCGGCGCGCGGCCTCGCGGGCGGTGGCCAGGCCGTTGCCGCTGGTCGCGCCGGTCACCACGATCGCCTGGCGCGCCAGGGGCTTGAGCTTGACGGTCATGGGGCACCTCGTCGCCGCGTATCCGCGGCGGTGTGCCGGTCCCTGCTGAACGGCCGGGCGCGCGGGTCGATCCCGCGGGCCCGAAGCGCGGGGCGCGGCGTTGGGCGGGGCGGACAGCGGCAGGAGCGACCGGTGAACGACGAGTTTCCCAGCCCGCCCGGCGGCGCGCACCTGCGCACGGTGGCGCTGCCCCGCGACGCCAACGCCAGCGGCGACATCTTCGGCGGCTGGACGCTGTCGCAGATGGACCTGGCCGGCGGCACCTTCGCCGTCGCCCATTCCGGGCGGCGCGTGGTCACGGTGCGCATCGACGCGGTGGAGTTTCTGAAGCCGGTATCGGTCGGCGACGACGTCAGCGGGTGCTGTCAGTCTAACGCGAACCGCTCTCCACACGATGCACGTCGGTCTTGAGGGTGGCGGCCTAGCTGGCGAGCACCTGCCACTCCGCCAGCGCGGCGGAGCGACGTTCCCGGTAGGTCTGGCGGTCAACGAGGTGGCGTTCGAGAGAGAAGTGATTGGACAGGCTGGCGTGGACGGAAGCGAACTTCTGTAAGCTCTTCATCTGCCGGAAACGGAGCATGGCCCGCTCCCTTCGTCGGAACGGCAGGTGGCTGTTCTCAACACGGTTGTTCGCCCAGCGACCCACCTCCTGCTTGTCCCTGTTGCCCAGCTCCGTCATTGCCGCGCCGTAGCTGCGTAGGCCGTCGGTGGTGATCGTCTCAGGGCTGCCGTGGCGCTTGAGCGCCTTCTTCATAAACGTAAGCGCCGCCGCCTTATCACGAGTGCGGGTGACGTAGCTTTCCAGCACCTCGCCTTCATGGTCCACTGCCCGCCACAGGTAGACCATCTCGCCGCTCAGCTTGACGTACATCTCATCCAAATGCCAGCGCCAGTGGCGGAACCCCCACATGCGGCTCACCCGTGCCCGCCGGATGTCGCCCGCGAACAGCGGACCAAAGCGGTTCCACCAGAACCTGACCGTCTCGTGGCAGACGTCAATCCCGCGCTCGAACAGCAGGTCTTCTACGTTCCGCAGCGACAGCGGGAAGCGCACGTACATGAGCACCACCAGCCGGATCACCTCCGGCGACGAGTTGAAGCGGCGAAACGGCGATGGCGGTAGGGCTCGGGACTTGCGGGGCATACCGTGCGGTATCAGTCACCTGCCCTGCCTGCCACGTTGGTCTGACAGCGCCCTGGTTTGCGCTGCTGCGTTCCTACCTCGCGTCACGCCTGGGCGTGCTGTCGCTGCTGACGCCGCTGTTCGGGATCGGCTTTGGCGTGCTCGTCCTGCACGATCGGCTCACCTGGCCGTTTCTGCTGGGCGCGCTGGTCATTCTCGCCGGCATCCTGCTCGTCAACGCGCGCGACCTTATGGTGCGTTCGCGACGGCGCGGATCCACCGCCCCCATTCCCGCCATCACTACCAGGAGCCGCCCTTGAACGTCCTCATCGTCCATGCCCATCCGGAGCCTCGCTCGTTCAACGCTGCACTCACCGCCCGTGCCGTGGAGACGCTGCGCTCCAGCGGGCACGAGGTTGTCGTCAGCGACCTGTACGCCATGGATTTCGCCGCCGTGACCGGGCCGGGCGACTTCACCGGGGAGCGCGCGGACCCTGATTATCTCTCGATCCCGCGCGAGCAGACCGCAGCCCTCGAGGCCGGCACGCTGTCGGATGACATCGCGACAGAGCAGGCGAAGGTCGCCGACGCGGACCTGCTGATCCTCCAGTTTCCGATCTGGTGGTTTGGGATGCCGGCCATCCTGAAGGGCTGGGCCGACCGCGTTTTTGCGCGCGGCTTCGCTTATACCGCGGGGCGCAAATACGACACCGGCCTGTTCCGGGGAAAGCTCGCCCTCGTGTCGGTCACGACCGGCACCTCGGCCGATACCTATGCGCCCGACGGCATCGACGGCGACATGCTGACGGTGCTGTGGCCGATCCATAACGGCCTGCTGCGCTATACCGGCTTCGACGTCCTGCCGCCGTTTGTCGCCTACATGCCCGGCCGGCTCGACCAAGCTGGACGCCAGGCGCAGCTCGAGGCCTATGCCGAACGGCTTCGCACGATCGACGCGACGCCCCGCCTATTCTTCCACCCGGCGGACGATTACGGCCCGAACGAGCGGCTGAAGCCCGGCGTCCTGGCCCGCTCGGTGGTGCAGAAAAACGTCTGAACCGCCCACACCCGCCCCCGCTCGAGCTCAGCCTAAAGAAGGAGGGCCAAGGCCGATGCGATCAGATGGCGGGGGCGGCGTGAACGTAGATGTAGGCTGAAACTTCCCCATCCGCGGTCTCCACCGGCACCGCGACCCGCGCGTAGCCCGATCCTTCGAAGGCATCGAGCCGCGCCCAATGCTCGGGCAGTTCCGTCAAATGGAGCAGGTGGACGGCCACCGCCTGGCCGGCGGGATCGGGCACAAGCGCGGGGTAGCCCATCGCCGCACCCCACCCCTGCTCGATCAGCCGGCCGCGCACCACGCCGGTGGTCCATGTGCCCCGCACTTCGGCGAGCTGGTGTGCATTGGGCCTTCCGGGTGCCAGCGTCCCGTAGGTGGCCAGGCGCGTGGCGGCTTGGTCGTCGGTCGTCATGGTCGTCTCCATCATCGGTCGAGCCAGCGGCGCAGTACGGCGCTCGTCTCGTCGGGTTTCTCCAGCGGCGGCAGGTGTCCGCAACGCTCAAAGCAGTGGAAGGCGGCGTCGGGGATCGCGTCGCGCATCAGGTGGGCGTCGGCAGGCGGGGTCAGCCGGTCACCATCGCCGACCGCCACCAGCGTCGGTACCGCGAGTGTCGGCAGCAGCGTCGTGCTGTCGGAGCGATCGAGGATCGCCTGCTGCTGCCGCAGGAACGCCTCGCCGCCGACCCGCGCCGCCATGGCACGCACCGTGTCTCCTACCGGACCGTCGACGTGGTCGGGATGGATGAGTTGCGGCAGCAGCCGTCCGGTTACGCCAAGGAAGCGGCCGAGCCGGAGCGAGTCCATCGCCGCGCGCCGCTGTGCCGCACGTTCGGCACTGTCCGGCGTCGCGCTAGTGTCGAGCAGCGCCAGGCGCGTCACGCGTTCCGGCGCCTGACGCAGGATCTCGAACGCGACGTACCCGCCCATCGATAGGGCCGCGAGCGCGAAGCGCGGCGGGGCCGTAGCCAGCGCCCGTGCAGCCATCTCCGCGACGCTGCTGTCGCGGGTCAGGTCCGCGACGCGGCATTCGGCGACGTCGCGCAGCGCTTCCACCTGCGCTGCCCATAACACCGCATCGTTGAGTAAGCCGGGGAGGAGCAGCAGGGATTGCCGGTCAGTCACGAGCTTCCTCCGCCATGGTGAGGCTCGCCGTAACGCCGGCCAGCGTCAAGGCGAGCGTCAGCCCGACCACGCCCGACCAGCCCCCATGCTGCCAGAACCACCCGCCCGCCGAGCCGACGAGGCTCGATCCGGCATAGTAGAACAGCAGGTAGAGCGACGAGGCATGCCCCTTACCCTGCTTCGCCAGATACCCGACCCATCCGCTGGCGATCGCGTGCGCCGCGAAGAAGCCGAGCGTGACGAGCAGGATGCCGAACACGATGAGCGGCAACGCCGACGACCAGGTCACAAGCACGCCCACCATCATCAGCGCGCTCGCCGCGGCGAGCGGTAAGCGTCGGCCGAACCGCTCGGTCAGCTGCCCCGCCCAGGGCGAGACCACCATCCCCGACACGTAGCTGAGAAACATCAAGCTGATCGCGGTCGGGCCGAGCGCGAACGGGGCGACCGACAGGCGAAAGCCGGCATAGTTGAAGACCGTCACGAACACGCCGCACAGCAGGAAGCCGACCGCGAACAGGCGCAGCAGACCCGGATGGCGCAGGTGCCCGACCCAAAGGCGGCGATGCGCGGCGAAGTCGAGCGCGGGCCGGTTCGAGACCCCTTGCGAGCGCGGCAGCAGCAGAAAGAAGCCGACCGCAGCGGCGATCCCGGCGAGCCCCATCGTCGCCGTCGCGATCCGCCACGTCGATATGTCGAGCAGCAGCCCCATCGCCACCCGCCCCATCATGCCGCCGAACGCCGTGCCTGCGACGTAGAGACCCATCGCCTTGCCCAAGTCGCGCGGGTGCATCTCCTCGGCCAGCCACGCCATGGCGACCGCCGGCACGCCGCCCAGCACCGCGCCCTCCACCAGCCTGGCAAGGAGCAGCCACGACCAGCCCGGCGCGACCGCCGCCAGCAGGTTGCAGATGCCGGCAAGCAGCATGGAGGCGAACATCAGCCGACGCCGCGGAAGCCGCTGTGGCAGCGCGCTGCTGGCGAAGGTCGCCAGCGCCAGCGCGCCGGTAGTCAGCGACAGCGCCATGGAACTGGTTGCGGCATCGATGTCGTAAGTCGTGGCGAGGTTGGGCAGCAAAGGCTGCACGCAGTAGAGGAGCGAGAAGGTCGCGAATCCGACCAGGAACAGAGCCACGTTGGCGCGGCGGTACGCGGGTGTGCCACGGGTCAGCCCGCCGGTGCTTTGGCGTGTGGGGGTGGCGAGCAGCGGCTTGGCGCATGCGCGGTAATCGACCGATGTGGCGTTCATGCCGTCGATCTGATGTTTCACCGCCACCTAGTCCAATATATACCGTAGGCTTTCACGATTGCTTTTGGATATGGCATGGAGCTGCGCCACATCCGCTACTTCCTCGCGGTCGCCGAGGAGCGGAACTTCACCCGAGCCGCCGCGCGCATCGGCATCGGACAGCCGCCGCTCAGCCAGCAGATCCGCGACCTCGAGCGCGAGGTCGGCACGGCGCTGTTCCACCGCGTGCCGCACGGGGCGGAACTGACAGAAGCGGGAGAAGCGTTCCGCAAGGCCGTGGCCTCATTGCCGGCGCAGGTGGCCGACGCGATCAGAGCGGCGCAGCGTGCCGGACGCGGTGAGGCAGGCGTCCTCAGGGTCGGCTTCACCGGATCGGCGGCCATGAACCCGGTAGTGCCCGACACGATCAAGGCGTTTCGGCGGCGCTACCCCGAAGTCGAGCTGATGTTGAGCGAGAGCAACAGCACCGGGCTGGGAACGGCGCTGCGCGATGGAAACATCGACGTTGCCTTCCTGCGTCCGGACGCGATCGAGCAGCATGACATGCGCCTGTTCGCCTTGCCCGATGAACCGATGGTGCTGGCGCTACCGAGCAGCCATTCCGCGTTGTCCCCCGACCCGCATGAACCAGTGGCGCTTGCTGCGCTGAAAGACGATGTATTCGTCCTGACCCCACGATCGATCGGACCGACGTTGTTTGACGCGGCAGTCGGCGCGTGCAAGGCGGTCGGCTTCGCTCCGAACCTTGGGCAAGCTGCGCCGCAGATCGCATCGGTCCTCGCGCTCGTAGCGGCCGAGCAGGGTGTCTCCATCGTTCCTGCATCGATGCAGCAACTCACGTTGGCGGGTGTCGAGTACCGGCAAATCGCCGATGGGACGCCGATTGCTCGATTATCGCTGGTTTACGGTCGAGATAGTCGCTCCGCGATAGTCCGCAACTTCATCATAGGTGCGCGATCGTGACGGCATGACCCACTTACATTTGATTAAGAAGAACGGCCTCGCTGCATCGATTATCTCGGACGGCCGAGCTGACTTACTAATAGTATGTTCTCCAGAGAGGAAGTTACGCCACTCAATCCAAGCTCGCGACGATGATTAGGCTAGCCGGAAACTAGCGATGCTCTGACGACCCCGAGCCGGACAATCAGCCCTCCCGACGCGCACCCCAGCTTCGGTCATCGGTTCATTTGAACGAGGAGTGGCTTCCGCTAGGTTCGCTTGGAGGCGTGTGCGACGAGCTTTGATTGGTTAGCTGGTGGTGGTGTTCGGGCCGAAATAGATCACAGCAGCGCCGGCATGGCAGATGGCGGTGCCAATCAAGTCCGAGCGTCCAGGTCTAACGCCCTCGGCCACCCACAGCCACAGCAGGGCCGAAGCTATATAGACGCCGCCGTAAGCCGCGTAGGATCGGCCAGCCTGCGCGACGGCTGGAAGCGTCAGCAGGTACGCGAACAAGCAGAGGGAGGCGATGCCCGGACCAACCCACAGCGGTGAACGGCCGAGCCTCAGCCAGGCCCAGAATGCGAAACAGCCGGCGATCTCCGCCAGGGCAGCACCGACGAAGGCGAAAGCGGTCATAGGCCTACCGTCGCAAGCGAGCGCCACGCACGCAACTGGGCGAGGGCGGCTTGGCCGGTCCGGTGCGGGGGGACCCACTTGCGGACATTCAGCGGCTGGATCCGGCCTCCCAGCTCCGGACGCTCGTTCAGGTTGCGCAGGCTGGCCGATAGATCTCAGCCGACATGCCCTCGTGCGTCAGACCACTGCCTCTCCAAGGATGGCCCTACCGACTTAGAGCAGCATCAGGGTCAGTAGCGCGCTCTTAAGCTGGCGAAGAAGCTGCGGCCTGCCTCAGGGAAGCCGTCCACCAGCTGGTAGTCGTCGTCGAACAGGTTGCGCGCGCCGACGCCCAGCTGGATGCCGTCGATCAGCTCGTAGTCCACGCGCAGGCTGGCCTGCACGTAGCTTCCGGTCCGGTAGTAGAAGGGGATGCCAGGCGGCGTCGGCGTGGTGGAGGCCAGCGTGGTCCGGTTCGACGCCGCCTCGACGCTCGGCACCACGTGCAGGCGCGGCGTCGGTGACCAGTCGGCATAGGCGAACCCCTTGTGCCCGGGCACGTCCGTCAGCTCGAACGCCAGCGGCAGCACGACGCCGGGCGCCTGCCGGATGTCGAAGTCGCGCTCGATATAGCCGTAGTTGGCGCCGAGAAGCAGCGTGGACCCGAGCCGCGCGGTGACCGACAGCTCCGCGCCGTAGTAGTCCGCGTTCCCCAGGTTCTGCCGCTGGCTGGTGCCGGCGGGCGCCGCGGCAGGACGGATCGAGACGATGGCGCGGGATATGTCGTTGTAGAAGGCGGACGCCTCCACCGTGACCGGCCCGAACGAGCGCGTGCCGCCCACCTCGTAGTTGGTGGCGGGCTCGGCCTCCAGGCCGGGGTTGGACGCAGCCGTGCCGAACTGCGTGCTGAACCGTTCGAAGATGGTGGGGAGTCGCGACCGGCGCGACACGCTGGCGTGCAGGTTCGTGCCCTCCTCCGGCCGCCAGTCGAGCCGGCCCTGGTAGTTGAACGCGTCGGCGTTGCGGATCGGGTAGCTGAACACGCGCGCCGCGCGCTCGCCCGGCGGCACGCCGTACTCTTCCGCCCGCTTCAGGTCGCGCCAGTCGTAGCTGGCCCCCAGCGTGAGCGTCAGCGCGGGTGAGAGCGTCGCCACGTTCTCGGCCGCGACGCTGTACGTGTCCTCCAGGTTCTCCTGCCGCGGCTCGGTGAAGCCGGACGGGAAGCCCTGCTGGAACTCGACGTGCCTGTCGCGGCGGTAGTGGGCGGCGAGGCTGAACCGGTCGGCGGGCGCGAGCTGCACGTCCAGCTGCGTTGAGCCGCCGTACGCCCGGTCCTCGTAGTAGCTGTTGAACGCGCGCCCGAGCGTCTGCGTCGTCTGCGTCCGGTCGTCGAAGGAGCGCAGCAGGTTGTTGAACTCGTTGCGGTAGGCGCGCGTGCGCAGCGTCGCGCGGTCGCCCAGCGCGGTGGTGGACAGGAAATAGAGGCTCTCGATGTTCCAGTAGGGCCAGGTCCAGAACCTGGGCGTGGGTGAGCCGGGCACCAGCGGCGGCACGATGTCGTCCGTCACGCTGAGCGGCGCGTTCTTGCGCCCTTCCTGGCGGGTGTAGCTGATCGCGTACTCGTCCATCGCGTTGGGCGTGAAGCCGACCTTGGCGTTCACCCGCCAGTCGCGCGTCGCCGAGAAGTCGCGGGCACCGCCGTCCTCGTTGGCGGTGGGGCGGAACCCGCCGGCGAGGTCCCAGTGGTCCTGGACGTTGCGCGCGTAGGAACCCTGGACGTAGAACCGGTCCTGCCTGGTGCCGAGCAGGCCGAAGACGTTGTAGCCGGCATAGTCCACGTCGCGGTCCAGCCCCAGTGTGCCCCGTGCTTCCACCTCCAGTGCCTTGGTGGGCTTGCGCGTCACGAGGTTGATCGCGCCGCCCAGCGCTCCCGGCCCGTCCAGCACGGATGCGTAGCCCTTGGCCACCTGGATCTCGGCGACGTCCGGCGTCAGGAAGCGGCCGTAGTCCAGCCGGTTGTCGGCGGGCAGGTAGACGCGGATGCCGTCGATCGACAGCGGCACCTGGAAGCGGTCGAAGCCGCGCACGAAGATCAGGCGCTCGTTGCGCGAGCCGCCGGTGTTGGACGCGGTCACGCCGGGGATCAGGCTGGCGGCCTCGTCCAGGCTGTTGCGGTTGAAGGCGTAGATGGCTTCCTGTCCCAGCGTCTCGCCGCCGATCTCGACGCCCCGCGGTCGTCGGCCTGTGACGACGATCTGGCCCAGGCCGAAGGCGGTGTCCGCCTGATCGCGGGTCTCATCCGCGCCGGTGTCACCCGCGGGGCGGTCCTGGGCCGCCGCGGGCGCGGCGAGAGCAAGCAGGCTCGCGGCCGTGAGCAGATGGCGCATGGTAGAAACCCCTTGTGGTCACGGCGCCCGTATCCCGGACCGCCCGACTGCTGTATTCGGCCATATACGGACGAGCCCTGCCGGAGAAGAGCCATGATTGCCCCGATGCTGACCGCCCTTCTGCTCGCTGCCGCGCCGCCGCAGGAGATGGCCGGAATGGACCATCGCGCCGCCGCCTGTCCCGCCACGCCGGCGCCGCTGCCGGCCGAACTGCGCGGCTGGCCGCGGGCGCGGCCGGTCCGCGCGGGCGGGACCGCGGCGCGCGCGACGGTGCTGCCGGTCGGCGAGGGAACGGTCGCCACCCTGCTGCCGACGCCCAGGGTCACCTACGCCGTTCGTCCCGAGAAGCCGGGCGGGTCGGTCAGCAGCGGCGGGCTGTTCGCCTTCCGGGTGGCGACGGCCGGCCGCTACCGCGTGGCGCTGGGCTCGGCCGCCTGGGTGGACGTGCTCGCGGGCACGACGCCGGCCGTCTCGGTGGCACACGGGCACGGACCGGATTGCAGCGGCGTGCGCAAGATGGTGGACTTCGACCTGAAGCCCGGCCGCTACCTGCTCCAGGTGGCGGGCAACGGGACGGCGACGCTCCCGCTCATGGTCGCGCGCGTGTCGTGAAGAGGCGGTGCCGGCACTGGCGGCTGGCGCCGCCCCACAGCATGCCTACCCCGGAGCGTTGACCGGCCGTGCGTTCCTAACCAACAAGCAGTTCAGTTACCCCAACGACGCCTGCCGGTCGCCGTCGGGATGGCGGAGATGCACCGTGGCGATCGACGGACTCCTGAAGCTCAATGCACAGCTCCTCCGTGGGCGGGAGCCGGCCATCGGACCGGGAAAGGCGATGGTGCTGGAAGCGGTCGACCGGACGGGCTCCATCTCGGCCGCCGGCCGCGACCTGGGGATGAGCTACCGGCGAACCTGGCTGCTCGTGCACGCGCTCAACACCGACTGGCGGGAGCCGGTGGTGGAGACGCGGGTCGGCGGATCGAAGGGCGCCAGGCTGACGGTGTTCGGGCACGAGTTGCTGGAACGCTACCGCGCCATGGAGAACGACATGCTCGCAGCAGCGAGGGGATCTGGCCTCGACTGGATGGCCGGAGCCATGCGCGCACCCGACTGAAAGGCGAGCGGCCGGCTCGGCGCGGCCGGACGCGTTCGCCGCCATGATCGCCGGCTGAGGCACAGCCTCGGTCCGGGCCTGATCCGGTGCTCGCGTTCCCGGGCGCCTTCCGATCCGATGAAGCCTTTCCCAGCGCCGCTCATTGTATACGGTCGTATATAGAAGCGAGGGGGCTCACGGGACGCGATGCCGCGCAAGCTCAGGATCGACATGGTGGGCGTCCGGTGCGGGCGACTGACGGGTGCGGCGTTCTCCCATACCAGCCCGGGCGGGCGGGCCCACTGGCGGTTCTCGTGCGACTGCGGCGGCGAGGTGGTGGCCGACGGCTGCAACGTCCGTTCGGGAGGCATGTCCAGCTGCGGGTGCCTTCACCGCGAGGTGAGCGCGGCCAGGCTCACCGCCCACGGTCACCGGGCCGCGAAGCGGCACGACGCGACCTACCGGGCCTGGCAGGGCATGAGGGCCGACGCCTACGCCTCGGAGAAGCCGGTCTGCCTGTCATGGGCGGAGAGCTATCAGCACTTCCTGGACGACATGGGCGAGCGACCGCCCGAGACGGTGCTCACGCTGCGTGATCCTGGAGCCGGCTTCTCGCGGGACAACTGCTGCTGGCGGGCAGTGCGAAGCCGCGCTCGACGGGCGGCGGACGGTCATCAGGACCGTCGTCGGGGCTTCGCCATGGCCGGGCGGGAGGGCCCACCTGCCATTCGCTAGGCTCGCCGCACCGAAGAGCCGGCCGGAACGTTGAAGGTGCGAACAGGCGAGAGGCGTCATGAGAACTACGGACAACACCATCCTGATCACCGGCGGCGGCACCGGCATCGGTCGCGCGCTCGCGGAGCGGCTGCACGACCGCGGCAACCGGGTGATCGTGGCCGGGCGGAGGCGCGCGGCGCTGGACGAGGTCGTCTCCTCGCGGTCGGGCCTGGAGGTGCTTGAACTGGACGTGTCGGACGCGGACAGTGTGGCCAAGGCGGCGGGCGAGATCGCAGAGCGCTTCCCGGACCTGAACGTGCTGGTGAACAACGCCGGCATCTCGCAGTCGGAGGATCTGACGGGCGACGCCTGGGACATCGACCTTGCGGAAGCGACCATCGCCACCAACGTCACGGGTGTGCTGCGGCTGACCGGCGCGCTGCTGCCCGGGCTTAAGCGGCAGAAGCACGCCGCGGTGATCACCACCACGTCCGGCCTCGCCTACGTGCCGCTGGCGAGCCACCCGACCTACAGCGCCACCAAGGCATTCCTGCACTCCTGGCTTCAGTCGCTGCGCCACCAGTTGCGCGACACCGGCGTGGAGGTGCTCGAGCTGTCGCCCCCGTACGTCCAGACCGAGCTGGGCGGTCCGCAGCAGGCCACCGACCCCCACGCCATGCCGCTGGACGACTATGCCGACGAGGTGATGACGCTGCTGGAAGCCGGCGACACGCCGGACGGCGAGGTTCTGGTCCGACGAGTGATGGGCTACCGGACAGCCGAGCGCGAGGGCCGCTACGCGGAAGCGTTCGCTCGAGGCAATCCGGCCTGACCGGCCGGCTGGGAAGAAGCGGCGGGCCTGCTCCCTCCTGGACGAGGGCGAACGGCGCAGACGCGGTTGGATGAACCTGAGGTGCTGCCACGCACCGGAGGCGAGAGAGGAAGATCGATGGAGACGCGCAAGCTCGGCCGGCAGGGCCTGGAGGTGTCCGCCATGGGCCTCGGCTGCATGGGCATGAGCGACTTCTACGGCGGGCGCGACGAGGCGGAGGCGGTGGCGACGATCGAGCTGGCGCTGAACCGGGGCGTCACCTTCCTGGACACGGCCGACATGTACGGCGTCGGCGCCAACGAGGAGCTGGTAGGCCGGGTGGTGCGGTCGCGCCGCGAGTGGGTGGTGGTCGCAACCAAGTTCGGCAACGTGCGGGGACCGGACGGCAGCTTCCGCGGCGTGAACGGCCGGCCCGAGTACGTGCGCCAGGCGTGCGACGCGAGCCTCCGGCGGACCGGCCTCGACTTCATCGACCTCTACTACCAGCACCGCGTGGACCCGGACGTGCCCATCGAGGAGACGGTCGGCGCGATGGCGGAGCTCGTCACCGCGGGCAAGGTGAAGTACCTGGGCCTGTCGGAGGCGGCCCCCGCCACGATCCGCCGGGCGCACGCCGTCCACCCGATCACCGCGCTCCAGACCGAGTACTCGCTCTGGACCCGCGATCCGGAAGCCGAGGTGCTGCCGACCTGCCGCGAGCTCGGGATCGGCTTCGTGCCGTACAGCCCGCTGGGCCGCGGCTTCCTGACCGGGCAGATCACCGCCACCGGCGACCTGGAGGAGGGCGACAGCCGCCGCAACCACCCGCGCTTCCGCGGAGAGGCGTTCGACCGCAACCTGGAGCTGGTGGCCGCCGTGCGGTCGATGGCGGACGAGAAGGGCTGCACGCCCGCCCAGCTCGCGCTGGCCTGGGTGCTACGCCAAGGCGACGATCTGGTGCCGATCCCGGGCACCAAGCGGCGGCGCTACCTGGAGGACAACCTGGGGGCGGTGGACGTGACGCTCACCGACGAGGAGCTGGAGCGTATCGATCGCGTGCTGCCGCCCGGCGCCGCCTCCGGCGAGCGCTACCCCGAAGCCTCCATGGCGAGCATCGACCGGTGAGCGCGCCTTCGTTCGCAGCCTTGGCGTCGGGCAACCTCGCGGTAGTCACGGGCGCGGCGTCCGGCATCGGCCTGGCGGTCGCCCGCACCCTTGCCGGTCGGGGCATGCCCGTCGTGCTGGTGGACCGGCTGGGCGCGGCGCTGGACGAGGCGGCGGCCTCGATCACGGGCGCGACGGCCTACGCCGCCGACGTCGCGGATCGCGCGGCCATGACGGACCTGGCTCGCGAGGTTGCGGAGCGGCACGGCTCCGTGTCCGTGCTGGCGAACAACGCCGGCATCGGGGCGGGCGGGGACGTGTTCGCTGACGCCCAAGCGTGGGACGAAGTGCTCGGCGTCAACCTGCTGGGCGTACTCAACGGCGTGCAGGCGTTCGTGCCGAGCATGGTGGATCACGGCGGCCCGGCGATGGTGATCAACACCGGGTCCAAGCAGGGCATCACCCAGCCGCCGGGCAACACCGCCTACAACGTCAGCAAGGCCGGCGTTAAGGCGCTGACCGAGGGGCTGGGCCACACGCTCCGCGAGAAGACGGGCGGCCGGGTCAGCGCGCACCTGCTGATCCCGGGCTTCGTCTGGACGGGCATGACCGCGCGGGGCCGAGCGGCGAAGCCGGACGGCGCCTGGGCGCCGGATCAGGTGGCGGCGTTCCTCTTGGAGCATCTGGAGCGCGGTGACTTCTACGTGCTGTGCCCGGACAACGAGACCACGCCCGAGCAGGACCGCAAGCGCATCGCCTGGGCGGCGGGCGACTTGATCGAGAACCGGCCGGCGTTGTCCCGCTGGCATCCGGATTGGACAAGTGCCTTCCAGAACCACATGGAGGCTTCCGCCAGCGATTAGCTCTCCGGATCGCATCCGCACCTGCAAGCATTGAGGAAATCCGGCTTAGTCCTTGGCGCCAGCACAGATCAGCTTGGTGATCAGATAATGGCCTTGGTGGTCGATCCCTCCAGATAGTCGACCCAGTTCCGGTCGTTCGCGGCTCGCTTCCGGCTACCCAGCTTCGGCCACTCACTCATGTCGACGGCAACGCCTATGCCCCACCTTCTCCGAGGCCCGACCTTCACCCAGCGACATAGGCGGCAAGCTCTTCCGGTGCGCCGGTAGGGAACGATCGCCGCAGGAGCTCCAGCCATGCCGCCACCCTGGCGTTGAGCAGCCTCCGGCTCGGGTAGAGCGCCCACAGCGCGATGTCGGAGCCCGCCACGTCACCCCGGTGCGCAAGCCGCCCGTCGGCGATGTCGCGGCTGACGAGCGAGAGAGGCAGGCGCGCCGCCCCGCCTCCGGCGCGGACCGCGTCGCGGATCATCACCATCGATGACAGGCGCATGACCGGATCGACGCTCACCATCGCCGGCCCGTCCGGTCCGCACACCGACCAGCTCGTCACCGTGTCGCTGCCGCGCACTACGATGGGCAAGGCCGTGTCGGCCGGCCGCAACAGCTCGGGCGCAGCTACCACCACCAATCGGTCGTGCAGGAACGGGCGCCCGACCAACGTCTCGTCAGCCGCAGGGTCGACGCGGATCACGATGTCGTAGCCCTCCTCGATCATGTCCACCGCCCGGTCGTCGGTGGTGACCTCGAGGCGCACCTCGGGGTGCTGCCGCACGAACTCGGCCGCCAGACGTCCCATCGCCACCTGTCCGAACAGCAGAGGCACGCTGATCCGCAGCCGTCCCCGCACGCGCTCGCCGCCCGATGCGATCGACACCGCGGCTTCCTCCAGCTCGCCCAGCAACGCGCCGGCACGCTCGGCAAGCGCGTGCCCTTCCTCCGTCAGCTTCAGGTCGCGTCGGCCCCGCTCGAACAGGCGCAGGCCGAGCGACGCCTCCAGCTCGCCCACGCGGCGGGACAAGGTTGCCTTGGGCCGACGCGCCGCGCGCGCGGCTTTGCCGAAGCCGCCGTGGCGGGCGACCAGCGTGAAGTCGGCGAGCGCGAGCAGGTCCATTTCGTTCCACCAGTGAGACGCCGCGTCTAGATCGCGCGTCTAGTTGCTACCTCATGGATCACGCATCTTCGCTCCGCCAGCAAGACCCAAGCGAAGGAGCCAACGCCATGACCATTCTCGTGATCGGAGCCACCGGCCGCGTCGGCCGCCACGTCGTCGACCAGCTCGTCCGGCGCGACGCCGTGGTGCGGGTGCTCACCCGCGATCCCGCCAAGGTGTCCTTCCCCACCGGCGTCGAGGTGGCGCAGGGCGACCTGCTCGACATCGACGCGATACGTTCCGCCCTGAACGGCGTCCGCACGCTGTTCCTGCTCAATGCCGTCACCGGCGACGAGTTCACCCAGGCGCTCGTCACGCTCAACCTGGCGCGCGAGGCTGGGATCGAGCGGGTGGTGTACCTGTCGGTGTTCGAGGCCGACCGGGCGGTCAACGTCCCGCACTTCGCGGTGAAGTACGGCGCCGAGCGGATGCTGGAGCAGATGGGCTTCGGCGCCACCATCCTGCGCCCGACCTACTTCATCGACAACGAGGTGATGGTGAAGGACGTGATCCTGAACCACGACGTCTACCCGGTGCCGATCGGCGGCAAGGGCGTGGCCATGGTCGACGCCCGCGACATCGCCGAGGTCGCCGCGATCGAGCTGATCCGACGCGACACCGCCGACGCCGCGCTGCCAATCGAGACGATCAACGTCGTCGGGCCGGAGACGCTGACCGGCGAGGCGGTGGCCGCTATCTGGTCGGACGTGCTCGGCCGCCCGGTCGCCTATGGCGGCGACGACCCCAGCGGCTTCGAGGCCAATATGACGACGTTCATGCCGAAATGGACCGCCTACGAAATGCGGCTGATGGCCGAGCGCTACGTCAATGACGGCATGATCCCCGAGGCCGGCGACGTCGAGCGGCTGACCGCGCTGCTAGGTCGCCCGCTTCACAGCTACCAGGAGACCGCCGCTCGGATTGCGGGCGCCTGATCTCCCCTACCGGAACGGGTCCATCTGCTGCTGGTGTCGGCCGGCTACGGGTGGACCCAGATGCAGACGCTCAGCGGCAACAGGCCGATCCCCAACTTCGGTCACTCGTTCAGGTGACGGCGGTTGCCCCGAGCGACTGAATGACGCGTGCCTCATCTCGCGCGCGATGATAGAACTGGAGACAATGACCGGCAGTCGCGTTTTCCTGGCAGCGATCCTGTTCGCAGCAGTCACGCCCGCCCAGGCCGCCACGCCGGCGGCGTGCGCGGTGGAAGGCTTCTGGCAGGTCTACGCGTTTCTAGCCGGAAGGCCGCTGTCCTCGGCCGAGAAGGCGCTGCTGCGCACGGAGACGCTCAGGCGGGACAAGATACCCGCCAATGAATGCAAGGCCTTCAGGAAGCAGACAGCGCTGCTGGGTGCGCCCAACCCGGTGCTGCGCGCCGACAGGCTCGCCGACGTCCAAAACGTCGTCTGGTTCGCCTTGCAGCCGAACGATCCTCGCCGCGCGCTGCTCAGCCGCGTGGCGCCGATCGTGCTGGAAGACCGCGCGCGTAGGATCGTGATCCGGCGCCGTGCTATCGAGGCGTTCATGGCGAGCCGCGCCTTCGCGGCCTCGAAATGGGGTTTGAAGACGCCGGTGTCTACGGTGGAGCGGGAGGTTGCCGAGCTGCGCAGCGACTATGCGCGCACCAAGCCGGAGGTGATCCAGTTCATCCAGTACCAGGAGAGCTACTGGGAGGCGCTACGGCGCGGCTGGGCGGGCAAGCCGCAAGGCTGGCGACGCACGACACTGGGTAAACTCGGGCGTCCCAAGACCCGCAACGAACTCGACGCGCGAACCGCACAGCTGCAGCTCGCGGTCGTGGCGGAGGATGTTCGGGCCGACCAGAGTGCGGCGCTGCAGCGGCTGGCCGCCAGGACCCAGAGCCGCAACACCGCCATCAACGCCGCCATCGTCAAGAGTGGCATCCTTGCGGGCATCTACGGCAGCCGCTGACGGCAGACGCGGAGCTCGTGCCGTGCACAGCAACGCTCGTGACGCTCAGCGTTGTTCTTGATTGCCATTTCCACTGCGTCATCGACCCACATGTGGACAGTGCCGACATCGCGCCGGCCGCCGTACTCCGGTCGTTTGTTCGCGCAGTCAAGGTCGGCACGTCGCTTAGCAGGCCTGCGCTCACGACGCCCACGGATTTTTACATCATGCCAACTTGGCCGGCGACCTCGCCCGCGGCGATCTCTAGCCCGGTATCTATGGCCCCGCGCTAGGCTTCATCATCGCGGCGTACTCGCCCGTGGTGACGCTCTCGAAGGTCGCGTTGGTAAACCGTCCCTCAGCTTTGCCGACCGGCTCCACGATCCTGGATCGCTCCCAGGTCAGCGCCTGCTTGATCATCGTGCGGAGCGCGAAGATCGCGGCGAAGGCGCCGATGCCGTGCCACGTGCCGAGCTCGATCGCCTTGAGCAGCGTGGCCGCGCTCTTGTAGCCCAGCGCGCTCAGCGATCCGGCGATCACGAGCAGGCGCGCCCGCTCGATGCCCGCCCCGCCCGCGAGCGCGGTCAGCGCGCGCCCGACGGCGACCGCGACGATCACCGCGCCGCCGAACTCGATCATCCCGGCGAGCGCGGGAACCAAGGGCAGCTCAGTCGGCACGCGGCGCTCGGCGCTCGGAACGGAACCCCGCATCGCCGCCCGCCTGGCGGGCCCTGGCCCCGTCGATCTCGCGCTGGAGGAAGAAGTTGAGCGCCGTCCGTAGCACCGCGATGGCGGCGAGCTTGCCGATCTCGTCCCAGCTTGGCGCCACGGCCGTCCGCAGGATGTCTGCCGCCAGCGCGAACTCCAGCGACAGCGCCAGCCAGCGGCCGAGCTTCAGGCGTATCTCCTCCTTGGCATCGTGCGTGCCGGCGTCCGTGTCGCTCGGCTCGCGCGTGCTGCGCCGCAGGAAAAGCCCCAGCGACCGCACCGTCGCCTCCAGCGCCGCGAGCGCGATCACGAGCGCCGCCGCGGCCTCCGTGCCGGACGCGAGCCAGAGTGTGAGCTGCTTCAGGAGGTCCATGCGGCCAGAACGCCATGCACGGTGGTGTTATCCGCTCCGGTCCAAGTCGCCGTACATGTTTAAGTGGCTGGCCGGGTACCGCGGCCGATCCTTCTGGTCGAGAGCAGCTGTCCGCGATCAGGCGAGTGCGTACTCGCCCCTCTATAACGGCAGACCCATAAGCGGTCATCCGCACCAGACTGCCGCCGTCCAAGAAATGCCCTCGTTCAGCCGCAGAGCACGCCGGTCCATCTTGCTGCCGCCCAAAACCCTGATGTGCGGCCAGCTGGACCCCTGACATGTCCGACACCGTTCCACCTCCCCGATCGTTGAACAGCGCGAACAGGACGGAGTTTCAGGTGCATCAGATCACGCGTGGCAGTGGCGAGCCCCTGCTTCTCATCCACGGGCTCGGTAGTAGCTGGCGTGGCTGGCAGCCGGTACTCGACGGGCTGGCAGCAGAACGGACGATCATCGCCATCGACTTGCCGGGCCATGGCGTGACCCCGGCCGAACCGGACAGCGGTACGTTCAAGGGGCTCGTCGGCAGCGTCGAGCGCTACCTCGTCGAGAACGACCTTGTCGGCATCGATGTCGTGGGCAGCTCCATGGGCGCGCGTATCGTCCTGGAGCTCGCGCGAAGAGGGAAGGTCGGTAACGTCGTCGCGCTCGACCCGGGCGGGTTCTGGCGCGGGTGGGAGCAGTCCTTCTTCCGCGTGACGATCAGCCTGTCCGCGAAGCTGCTTCGTACCCTGCGGCCGCGCTTGCCAGCGATCAGCCGCAGCGCCGCTGCGCGGACGGCCCTGCTGGCTCAGCTGTCGGCGAAGCCTGCCGCCTTGTCGCCTGAACTGGTGTCGACCGAGCTGATTAGCATCACGGAGACGTCGACCTTCGATGCGCTCGTCCGAGACCTGGCCGACGGCCCCGAGCAGGATGGTCCCGCCGCTGGTCCGACCGGACGGGTGGTCATCGGCTGGGGCAGGCACGACCGGCTGTGCCTGCCCCGGCAGGCGGCTCGCGCGCAGGCGGCGTTCC